>Ga0316197_10004237_pt1 | contig 10187 bp, 7 predicted proteins | sample OudBiesiAoxic_MG_FD_204939 | JGI IMG/M metagenome (GOLD analysis project Ga0316197, IMG submission 204939) | Coastal sediment microbial communities from Oude Bieten Haven, Netherlands - site A oxic | ecosystem: Environmental > Aquatic > Marine > Coastal > Sediment | place: Netherlands... | reverse complement strand
CTGCACTTTGGCACATTCGATGTCGGTGGAGCAGGAGCCACCCACCTCATCCGGTTTCTCCACCGCATAGCAGCGGACTCAATCATGCTGGTGCCGCATTTCCCATGCTGTGAGCGCGCGCAGCGAGAAACACGAACTCACAGGATGGGCTCGTTGCGGTCATCTCACGGTTTCACTCGGGAATAAGCTCCTTTGTCCGAAATCCTGCTTCCAACGGAAACCTTTTGTCAGGCGGGGAACACTAGGTGGTCAGTAAAACTGACGGTGGATTTCTCGTATCTAAAGCAAACAAGCGAGTTGAATCTGGTGATATTGAACGACCAGGAATTTCAGAGACCGACTTCCTTGATATTGTCAAAGATCAGCGAAAACTCTGTATGCGAAATGTCAGCTTGGATGGGAGCCCGATTTTGGGAGAAAGTGAATGGCGTAATTTTGCATACGTCACCAGGGTTTTACGCGACAGCTAAAGATTTGGGCATATTATTCTTCTAACTCTCAAAAATTACATAATCTATATTACCGGACTCGAGAGAACCACGCACACGCCCGGTATGGAACCATGCCGCCGACTTCAGCTGCGGCGTCAAGGGACAGAAACCAACTTCTCCGCACGGCGCAGGTCTTGCGGCGTGGTGATTTTGAAATTCTCGGATGCGCCTTCAACCACCCGTGCCGTCATTCCCGCCGCGCGGGCAATTTCAACGTCATCAGCGGCGTCGCCCTGATACCCGCGATGGGCTTCGAGCAAGGTCTGAAAATGAAACCCCTGCGGGGTCTGGGCACGCCACAATCCCTCACGTGAGACAGGCGCGACTGCAGCGCCCTTCTCGACGCGCCACAAGGCATCGACCACCGGCAGCGCGGCAAACGCCGCTTCGGCAGTCTGCAACGTCTCTAGCACGTCCCGAATGATCCTGTCGGTGACAAAGGGCCGGGCCGCGTCATGGATCAGAACATGATCGGGCGCATGCCCGGACAGCGCCTCTAACCCCCGCAACACCGACTGCGCGCGGGTCGCACCACCTGTGACCGGGGCCAACAGGCGTGGATCGTCCAGCCCTGCCATCGCATCCGCGTACATCTTTGCATCGTCGGGATGGATGACCGCCTGCACCAATCCCAGATCACCGCCGCTCAGAAACTTTTCGACGGAGCGGCGGAAAGCGCAGATGCCCGCGATCAGGACATATTGCTTGGGCACTTCAGAGCCAAACCGCGTGCCGCGTCCGGCAGCGACAATAAGGGCCGCGGCGGTCACGTCAACGTGCCCCCACAGGGCATGGATAACACGGTGCATTCATACCACGTTGAAATGCCACAGCCCGCGCGCGCCGTCGAGCCTTATGGCAGGAAGGCAGCGGCTGGAAATCCGTCAAACAAAGCTCCGCACGGTCTGAATGGCACCCTCAAGCGCCTTGCCCTCCGGGTCTTGCAGCGCGGCCTCGCGCAGTCGGTGCATCCAGTCTGCGGCATCATCGCGTCCTTTCAGCATCTCCGCCGCGCCCATCACGGTCCCGAACTTCGTCAGCCCCCGCGCGTGGGTGTCGGAATAGCCTTTGATGAGGCGGCGGTTCTTCAGCAACTCGACCGCCAGCGCATAATCCTGTTCCAGCACCGAAAGGCTGTCGCGCAGCCACGCGTTCAGATGGGCCACCTCAACCTCATGCCTTCGGGTTTTCAGACGGTAGCCTTTCAGCCCGCCCAGAAAATGCAGCGTCAGGAAGGACCGCAAGGTATGGGTCCGAAGCCGCCTGCCCTTGTTGAACCAACGATCCAGCAGCGCCATGCGCGAAGGCGAAGCCTCCCACTTCGCGCCCATTTTCGCGGGCATCATGCTGGCCACTTCCTCGGCGCGGGGATGAAAGAACTCTGTCAGCTCAACAAGGTTGCTGTCCTTTGCACCCATCTCGTCATGGATCCGCGCAAAGCGTGAGCGGCGGGTTTTCAGGTCCGCCACGCGAATGATGTCATCATAGGCCATGGCATTGGCGATATACTTGGCTGCCGTGGTGCTCAGTTGCCAGGCCTTGTCATCCGAGTCCCGCGCAATCACATCGTCGAGGCGGTCCAGATAGGCGGCACCATAGGCGCAGTCCTGGAAATCCACGACCTTCATCAAGCCGGCCTGCGCGATCCATTGCACCGGTCCGGGCAGGTCCTGTGTGCGGTCAACCAGCGCCTGCCATTTCTTCATCTCCTTGGCCGGGCCGACCAGCTTCAGCGGCTCCTGCTCTTGCTCTGGCGCCGCCTCCGGCTCTCCATTTTGGGCCGCGTCAAATCCGGCTGCGAATGCCTTGAGTGACGCCTCAACCCCTTTGCCGCTTGCGCGGATGGCATCTTCGAAGGCCTCACGCGCAAATGGCAACGCACCTGACCCCGCCAGCGCCCCGAACAGACTGGAGGAAATGACCGAGCCTTGTTCAACAGCTAGCCGGTCCATGTCGGCCAGGATCAACTGCTGCGATGCGACCTCTGCCGCTGCCCGCACTTCCTCTGCGTTGGCGATCCCGTCGCCCGGTACCGTCTTTTCGGACACAGCCAGCGCGCGGTGGGTCGAGCCGATCAGAACGGTGCGATCTGGCGTCACGAAACCGCGCATCACGGCACGGCCCACCTCCATCATCTCGGCAGCGATTAGCACATCAACATCACCGCCCGCGGGGGCCAGCGCGAACACCGGCTGCTGATCCGTGGCCGGGGTCATTTCGACATAATAGATCGTCGCCCCCGTACGCTGCGCGACCCCTGCAACGCTCGTGGCCTGACAGGCGTAACCCTGCGACCGCGCAAGGCTCTCGATCCAGTTGGTCAGCACGCCACCACCCTGCCCGCCCACGGCCATGACCGCCAGCTTGATAATCTGGCCGACAGCCGCGTCCGGTGTTTTGTGTTTCAAGGGCATGTTCATGTGAGCGCCCTCATGCGTGGCTTCGGTGCTGCCTTGGCGCCGCCCGGTGCGGCTGGGGCAGTCCCGCTCAGCCGCAGACGCTTGCCGTCGCGCCGCTTTTGCAGCCAACCGATGATCCGCTGCCGCAGCCCCGCGCGCCAGCTTTCAAACCCGCCGGGGTTGTGCACCACATCCGCGCGATAAAACGACGGACACAGCACTGCAGCGTCTGCCACCTCGCCACAATTACCGCAGCCCACACAGGTCTGGTCGATACTGGCTATCGGGTCATCCCGCAGCGGGTCGTCCAGTTTCTTGAGCGACAGCGACGGGCAGCCCGACAGCCGGATACAGGCATGATCGCCGGTGCAGATATTCTCATCCACGCCGAAGCGCGGCACGTCCACGCGGCGGCCCTCCTTGATTGCTTTGTTGCGGATCGGCTTCTCGCGCCGTTGCCTGTTCAACATGCATTCCGAAGAGGCGACGATCACCTTCGGTCCCTTGAAATCCGTCGTCAGCGCCTCGCGCAGGGTGTCGCGCACTTTGCCCACGTCATAGGTCCGGTCGATGGTGCGCACCCATTCCACGCCAACACCCTTCAGCGCCTTTTCGATCGGGTTGTTCGTGGCCTTGGTGTCGTTCTTGGCGCGGCTCGACATGATGTCCTGACCACCCGTTGCCGCCGAATAGTAATTATCGACGATCATCACCACGTTGTCGGACTTGTTGAACACCATGTTCCCAATGGAGGAACTGAGCCCGTTGTGCCAAAAGCCACCGTCCCCGATGATTGAGATCGCCCGCCGCTCACCCCCGCCGTCAAAGGCGCCGTTGGCAGCAGGCCCAAGGCCATAGCCCATGGTCGCGCCGCCAATCTCGAACGGTGGCAGTGAGCCGAACAAATGGCATCCGATGTCGGCGGTGATCTGACTTTTGCCCAACTCCTGCTCGACCAGCTTCATCCCGGCAAAGATCGGGCGTTCCGGGCAACCGGTACAGAACCCCGGCGGCCGGATCGGCACGGTCTTGGACAGATCCGGGATTGCCGGTTCTTCCTGGTTGGGGGCCCTCACCTGCCCCGGCAGCATGTCAGGTGCCGCCTTTTTCAGAAACGCCGTTACCCCGTCCAGCATCACCTGCCCGGTGTATTCCCCCGCCATAGGCAGCACGTCCTTGCCATAGAGCTTCAGCTTGCGGCCTGCCTTGTAGAGGAAATTGCCGAGCATCTGCTCGATATGTTCGGGCTGACCTTCCTCGACAATCATCACGTGATCCTTGCCTTCACAGAAGGCGTCGAATTCAGTTTGGACGATGGGGTAGGTTACGTTCAGGCAATAGATCGGCACCTCGGTATTGCCAAAGACATCCGCCAAGCCCAGCCGCTGCAGTGCGCGGATCAGGCCATTATACATGCCGCCCTGCACGACGATCCCCATCTTGGCTTTTTCAGGGCCGAAGATCTCGTTCAATCCATTCTCGACAATGAACTTTTCTGCCGCGGGCCAGCGGTTCTGGATCTTGTCCTGCTCGTGCATATAGCTCATCGGCGGCAGCACGACCCGCTTGAAATCAGACTGCGGATTGGCAATCGCGTCTTTCACAGTCAGCGGTGGTGGCACATTGTCCTTCGTCGCGAAGCTGCCCGTCACATGGCAGGACCGGATCCGCACCATCAGCATGACGGGTGTATTGCTGGCCTCAGACAATTCGAACCCGTCCTTAACCGCCTTCGTGATCGACGGCAGGTTCGGGCGCGGGTCCAGCATCCAGAACTGGGATTTCATAGCGAAACCGTGGCTGCGTTCCTGCATGATCGAGGACCCTTCGCCGTAGTCCTCGCCCACGATGATCAACGCACCGCCATTCACACCCGACGAGCAGAGGTTTGCAAGCGCGTCCGACGCCACGTTTACGCCGACAGGTCCCTTGAACGTCACCGCGCCCCGGATCGGATAATGGACGCTTGCCGCCAGCATTGCCGCGGCGGCGGCTTCCGAGGCATTCGCCTCGAACCGCACGCCCAGTTCGGCCATCAGTTCCTCGGCGTCTGCCAGCACATCCATGAGGTGCGAGATCGGCGCGCCCTGGTAGCCGCCGACATAGCCCACGCCATTTTCCAACAGTGCCTTGGTAATCGCCAGAATCCCCTCGCCGGTAAACACGTCACCGTCGCCCTTGCGAAGGTGCTCCACTTCCGCCTTGAATGACCGTTCAGCCATTTTGCCTCCCTCTAGAAGTCGTGCTTGCGAATGTTGCGCAGGATGGTCTGCAGCGTCCCGACAAAGGCGCGCTTCTCAGTCTCATCGATGCCCTTGAACATCGCCTCATATGCACCGGCCATATGTGGCCAAAGCCGCTCATAAGCTTCGCGCCCGGCATCGGTGATGAAAACGCGGGTGGCGCGACTGTCCTGCCCGTCCGTCTGGCGCCGGACCAGGCCGTTCTGATCCAGCGTGTCCAGGGCACGGCTAAGCGTGGATTGCTGGACCACCGCATAGACCGCCAGTTCGCGGATCAGGATGCCGTCAATCACGCTGAGCACGGCAAGCGACCGCATCTGCGGCGTCGTCAGCCCCTGCTCTGCCATCTCGGTCTGCAGCGCCGCATTATAGCGCCCCATGATCCGGTTCATCAGGTACGGCGCGAAATTATCCAGCCCCATTTCTCCCAGACGCAGGGGTTCTGTCTTCATTTTCTCAGGCTTGTTCATGCGCCCAGCCCCTTCGCTACGTTCAGCCCCGACCCACCACCAAGGCCCGGCCCCGGATGGGTCGACGCTCCGATGTGATAGAGGTTCTTGACCAGCGTGCCATTGTTGGTCTGCGCCGCGTAAGGCCGCCACACAAAAAACTGATCCAGCGCGCAGGCACCGCCATACGGGTCACCGCCCACAAGGTTGACGTTCATAGCCTCCAGATCGGCAGGTGAATAAGCGCGGCGCTTGAGCTTGATCTTGTCCCAGTTGCAGATGTGCTCTGACAGAATGCCTTCGATCCGGTCGGCAAAGGCCTCGCGCATCGCTTCGGTCCACACAGACACCGTGTCGATCTTGCCTGCCGCGTCGCCCTTGATGACCGAAGGCGCATCAGGGATCTGAAGCCAGAGGATCGCCTTGCCTTCAGGACAGCGCGTGGGGTCAAGCCGGTGCGGCTGGCCCACGCAGATCGTGGGCGTTTCGGGCAACATCCCGCGCTCTGCCTCGTTGCAGGATTTCGACACCGCGTCGATGCCGTCTGTTAGATGGATCAGCGCCACGTCGTCCAGTCCGTCCGTGTCCCATTCAATGGGACCATCCAAGGCGTAATGCAGCTGAAAATTGCCACGACCGTGGCGGAATTTCTTGCGCGTCTCCGGGCGGGGTTGATCCGCCAGAAGCCCCTCATAAAGCTGACCCGGCGCCGTGCTGGCGATCACGTTGCGCGCATAGATCTGCTCATCATCGGTGGTGATCACGCCGTGCACCTTGCCGCCGTCAACCATGATGCTCTTGGCCTCAACGCCAGTGCGGACAATCCCGCCACTTGCCTCGATCAAGGACCGAAACGCCTTTGCCGCCTGCCCTGCGCCACCTTTCACAACCGGTGCGCCTGCGGCCTCTAGCGCAAAGGCAATCACCCGCGCCATCTGCCCACCATAGGTCGCCTCGGGCGTCAGGCCCACGTGCAAGACCCAAGGGGCCCAGATCGCCTGCACGTCGGGGCTGGAATAGCGTGTCTCCAACCATCCACGCGCGGGCTCCATCGCTTCGCCAAACCATGTCTTGAGCGGGCCAAGGCCCTTTTTCCAAGCCTGCTTGCCCATCAAGGTCAGCGTCTGGCGCGACCAGAGCGGTTGCCCCAGCAACGAGAACAGGAACTCAGCATCCTGTTCGATCCCGCCCACATCGGCGGCATGCTGGTCCCCGTCCCCCGCCGCACGGGCATTGAACGTTGCGACGTTTGCCGCACGGTCCATCGTCAGCACCAGCGCCGTGCCATCTGGGCGCAGCGCCGCCGTGGGATGCGGCGTGTGACAGTATTCGAAACCGTGCTTGGCCAGGTCTTCCCCCAGCGCCTCTTGCGCGGGTCCGGTCATAAACAACACGAATGTCGCCGCCATCACATCGTGATGATAGCCCGGCAGCGTCACCTCGTCAGAGGTGTACATGCAGCCGCCCACGCGGTCCTCCCGTTCGATCACCAGAACGCTGTCGCCCTTGCGCGACAACATCGCGGCGGCCACCAACGCATTGATGCCCGACCCGACGATCAGATGATCGAATGACGCCACCGCTTAGCCCTTGGGGACCAGCGCCAATGCCCGGATGGGAGAGCCCGTGCCGTTCTTGATCTTGAGCGGCGCGGCAATCAGGATCGCGCCCTTTGCCGGCAGCTTGTCGAGGTTGGCAAGCGAGGCAAGACCAAAGCAGTTGTCGCGGTGCAAAAGGTTGTGCGCCGGATAGGGCGGCTCCATCCCGCCGGCCTGCCCCGCGTCGGTGCCGATGCACTGCGTGCCCCAACCAACAATTTTTTTACTCAGCAGATATTCGATACAATCCGGTGTCGGCCCGGGGGAATGTGGTCCGGTTTCGTCCGCGTTCAGGAACTTGTCCTCGTCGTCCACGCGGCTGTCCCAGTCGGTGCGCATGACGACCCATTCGCCTTCACTAATTTCGCCGTGCTCTTTTTCCCACGCCTTCACACCATCGGCGGTCAGCAGGAAATCCTCGTTTTCAGCGCTCTCTTTTGAGCAATCTATGACGTTGACCGGCGCTACCAGCCGCTGCACGTCCAGCTTGTCCGTATAGCCGTCAGGGTAGTCCTTACCGGTGATCCAGTGATGCGGCGCATCAAAGTGGGTGCCGGAGTGTTCGCCCAGAACCATCCAGTTCCATGCAAAGAACGGACCATCATTGTCATATTCCGAGATCTTGTGAATCTCGACCTTGGGTGTGTTCTTGGCGAAGTCCGGTGGCAGTTGCAGGATCGGCGTCTCCGGTCCCAACACGCCGGAACAATCGACGACTTCCACACCACCAGAGGCCAGCATGGCCCCCAGATTGCTGACAACATCCGCTGCGCTCATTTATTCATCTCCCTGAGTGTCGCAGGTTCACCCCGCGGTTGTATTGATGATTCAATGCTAGACATAATTACATGCGTTTGCAATTATCTTTGTGACGGGGAGATGTGCGACAGTATGACAATGAACCCAGATGCCGTGATCATTGGCGCAGGCCACAATTCACTGGCCTGCGCGTGCCATTTGGCCGCCCGCGGCTGGAAAGTGGCGATCTATGAGCAGGCCTCTGAACCCGGTGGGGCGGTGAAAACTGGCGCATATACAGTGCCGGGTTTCCGCCATGACTGGGCCGCGATGAACCTGTCGCTGTTCGCGGGCTCCGCGTTTCATACTCAACACGCAGCGGAGCTGTCTAAGCATGGGCTCGCCTTTGCGCCGTCCGCCAATCCCTTTGCAAGCGTGTTCCCGGATGGCCGCTGGCTGGGCATCTCCAACGACACGGCCCTGACCACCGCACGGGTGCGCGGCTTTTCCGAAACGGATGCCGCCACCTGGACAAAGCTGAGCAAGGATTTCCCGCGTGACGTGGAGTCCATTCTTGGGGTCCTTGGCACGGCGATGAATTTACGTGCACTTTCATCTTTAGGCTGGAAAATGTGGCGTAAGCAGGGGGGCGGCGGCGCCCTTGACCTCACGCGCTTCATGATGATGTCGCCCCGCGCTTGGCTGGACCAGACATTCGAGAGCGATCACGTCAAAGCCACGCTTGCCGCCTGGGGCATGCATCTTGATTTCGCGCCCGATGTCGCTGGTGGCGCTGTCTTTCCCTACCTCGAAGCGATGGCCGGACAGGCCTTTGGCATGGTGCTGGGTCAGGGCGGTGCCGACACGATGACCAAGGCCATGGTGAAGATGATCGAATCCCGTGGCGGGTCGGTGCATTGCAACCAGACCGTGACCGGGATCAAACAGGCCGCAGGCCGCGCCTTTGGGATCATTCTTGAAGATGGGACGGTGGTTGAGGCAGAAAGAGCCGTGATCGCCAATGTCTCGCCTGCGGCGCTTGGCAAGCTCACGGGCGGCACCAATAACAGCCGCTACGACACCGCGCTTGAGAAATTCCAGTACGCCCCCGGCACGATGATGATCCATCTTGCGATGGACGCGCTGCCGAATTGGTCCGCACCCGAACTAAAACGGTTTGCTTACGTGCATTTGGCCCCGTCGCTCGATCAGATGGCGCGCACCTATGCGCAGGCCAAGGGCGGTATGCTGCCCGATGAACCGGTGATCGTTTGCGGCCAGCCCACCGTGGTGGACCCCTCCCGCGCACCGGCGGGCAAGCATGTGCTGTGGCTGCAGGTTCGCATGGCCCCCGGCCAGATCAAGGGTGACGCCGCAGGAGAGATTACGGCGACCGATTGGGCCGAGGTCGCCGAACCCTTTGCCAATCGCGCGCTCGATATCCTCGATCGCTATGCCCCCGGCACGCGCGAGAACATCCTTGGACAGCATATCGTGACACCCGCAATGCTTGAGGCCGACAACCCCAACCTGATCGGCGGCGATCAGGTGTGCGGCAGCCACCAGCTGTACCAGCATTTCATGAACCGCCCCGTTCGCGGGTATGCCGATGGGACAACGCCCATCAAGAACCTGTATCACACGGGCGCCGCTGTCTGGCCCGGTGGCGGAACAGGTGCGGGGCCCGGCACCCTTCTGGCAAAGAAACTGGTCGGAAACTGAGAATAAAAGAGACTAAACAGGGAGAAATCACATGAAACTATCCAGAAGAAGCCTTCTAAAAACCTCTGCCGCCGCTGCGGCCTTTGCCACCGTCGGCCTGCCCAGCTTTGCGCAGGCGATTGACGAGTTGGTCATCGCCTACAACGTAAACCTGCCCAGCTGGGACCCGACGGTCGGCCTGTCGGCCGTGAACCCCACCATACAGGGCTTCTATCAATCGGTCTTTGACCTTTATATTCCTCAGAATCCCGACCTGAGCTTTGGCTCCGGCATCATCACCGACTACGGCTGGTCCGATGATAACACGTCGATCTGGATGGATGTGCGTGACGGCGTCACATGGCACAATGGCGATCCACTGACCGCCGAAGACGTGGCCTGGTCCCTTGCCCGCGTGGCAAACCCCGACACCGGCAGCCCGATCCAGTTTATCTGGGGCAAGATCAATAACATCAAGGCGGAGGGCAACCGCGTGACCGCGGACATGCCGGAATACGAGCCGACATTCTTTAAATGGATGTCGTTCCTGACCGGCTATGTGATGCCC
>Ga0316197_10004236_pt1 | contig 10190 bp, 11 predicted proteins | sample OudBiesiAoxic_MG_FD_204939 | JGI IMG/M metagenome (GOLD analysis project Ga0316197, IMG submission 204939) | Coastal sediment microbial communities from Oude Bieten Haven, Netherlands - site A oxic | ecosystem: Environmental > Aquatic > Marine > Coastal > Sediment | place: Netherlands... | reverse complement strand
TGCCCGACAAGCACATCAACCTGCCGCAACTTCTGAACTATTTCCTCTGGCTTGTGCCGCTTGTTTGCCATTCTCTGTCCTCCGTTTCCTAAACATAACGGTGGACCAGTTCAGAAGGGGCACTCCAAGCCGCTGCTGTCGCTCGGGGCGAGCCTCTGCGCGCTGGGGGCTCTGATGGGGCGGAAGTACCGCACCGAGACCAACCTGCGCTCGAACCTCTACATCGTCGGCATCGCCGACAGCGGCTCGGGAAAGAACCACGCCCGCGAGATCGTCAACGAGCTGTTCTTCGAGGCCGGGCTCGCCCAGCATCTCGGCGGCAACAAGATCGCGTCGGGGGCCGGTCTCCTGACCGCGCTGCACCGCCAGCCGGCGCTGCTGCTGCAGATCGACGAGTTCGGCATGTTCATGTCGGCTGCCGCCGACCGGAAACGCAGCCCGCGGCACATCACCGAGATCCTCGACAACATGACCGAGCTCTACACCGCCGCCGGCAGTGTTTTTCTCGGCGCGGAGTACGCCAACCATGATGGGCGCAACGAACGGCGGGACATCGTCCAGCCCTGCCTCTGCGTCTACGGCACGACCACTCCGGTGCACTTCTGGAACGCGTTGCAATCGGCCAACGTGGTCGACGGCTCGCTCGCCCGCCTGATCATCCTGCCGACCGAGGACGATTATCCCGAGGAGGCGACGGGCCGCGGCATCCGAACGCCGCCGCCAACGCTTGTCGAGCGGCTCAGGCTCGTCGCCACCGGGGGCGGCCACACCCCCGCCGGCAATCTCTCCGGGCTTGGCGAGGGCGCCACCACCGCCGTGGAACCGATGACGGTTAGGATGACGCCGGAGGCGGGCGAGGTCTTCCGCGAGCTTGGATGGGACATCACGAATGCTCTTCGCAAGGCGCGAGGCACCGCCCATACCGCGCTCCTGGCGCGCGTCAGCGAGAACGCCCAGAAACTGGCGCTCATCGCTTCAGTCAGCCGGGATCCGGTCGCTCCAATGATCGATGTCAGCGATGCGGAGTGGGCGATCGACTTCGTTCGACATTTCGCATCCCGCACGATGCGCGCCGTGGACCACCATGTCGCGGACAACGAAATCGAGCGCAATCACAAGAGGATGCTGGATATCATTCGCACCGCAGGTCAGGGAGGTCTGACGAAGACCGAGCTCACGCGCAAGACGCAGTTCCTGGACCGACGAACGCGCGATGAGGCGATCCTCACGCTCACAGAGGCCGGCTTCCTGACGAGCCGAGTGAGACCCTCGGCGACCAAGCACACCGTCGTGCTCGTGGCGATCGAGGTCGAAGCCGCATGAATTCCTTCACGCCACGGAAAATCGTTCACGGGGCCAGGGTTCTCCAACCGGTTGACCCGCTTGTGAAAATCCGAATCTCTCAAAAACTCAATCTTTCGCGCGGGCGCGTACACACCACACACGCGAAGACCAAGGGAGACACCTCTACAGAAAGAATGAATTATATGAAGTATATATATAATATATATACAGATCATAGGGTTAGGCCGCTTCCGGCCGTCCGCAAGGATCGTGAACCCGTTGAAGTCTCCGCGCACCCGGCGAACGGCGCCGGGTCGCTCCCGACCTCACCTGACCCATCCCGGGTTCGGGCGATCGCCGCGGTCCTGACCGGACGCCGCCATCGCCCCGACCGCTCGAACCACGAGGAGGTCATGATGACCCACGCTTTGGCGCAGGAGCGCCTTCCTTCGCAGCCGCCTTCGGGCAGCTGCCCGCGACACCGACGATGCTCGCGCTCGATCTCGGCACCACCACCGGCTGGGCGCTGCGCTCCTCTGACGGTCTGATCACCAGCGGCACCGTGTCGTTCCGCCCCAGCCGCTACGACGGCGGCGGCATGCGCTACCTGCGCTTCACCAACTGGCTCACCGAGCTCGACCGGCTGAGCGGTCCGATCGCGGCGATCTGGTACGAGGAGGTGCGCCGCCACGCCGGCACCGACGCGAGCCACATTTGCGGCGGTCTCATGGCCACGCTGACCAGCTGGGCCGAGCTGCGCTGCGTGCCGTACCAGGGAACCCCGGTCGGCACCATCAAGCGGCACGCCACCGGCAAGGGCAATGCGCCCAAAGCGGCGATGATCGCCGCGGCCCGCGCACGCGGGTTCTCGCCCGCCGACGACAACGAGGCCGACGCCATCGCGATCCTGCTCTGGGCGCTCGAGACCGGTGGAGGCATGCGATGACAGCGCGCCAGATCCTCGAGCGCACCGCCGACGTCGTCGACCAGCGCCGGGAGGCCTACGGTCCGCCCGACGCCATCATGGCGGCGATCGCGGCGCGCTGGTCGCTGACCCTCGGCCGGCCGGTGACGCCGGCGCAGGTGACGCTGTGCATGATCGACCTGAAGCTGGCGCGGCTCTGCCACCACCCGGAGTACCGCGACGGCGTGGTGGACGTGATCGGCTATGCCGCCCTCCTGCCGGAGGTGCTGGCATGAAGAGTGAGGCGGTTCACGTCGAAGGGCTATGGCGGCGATCGCCGCGCACCCGATCAGGTCAAGCGCGAAGGCTGGAAGGAACAGGGCGTGCTGGCTGTCGCGGTCGACGACGATCGGCTGACGTGGCCGGAGCGGGAGCTGGTGCGCCAGCTTGGGGAGAAGCTGTACGGCAAGCGCCCGGAGGCCCGGCCATGACCGACTGGACCCGCGACATGGTCAAGGACCGGGTGGTTGAGGCGGTCGGGGTTCTGAAGAAACTGCTGGGCCCGCGCGCGCAGGGCTACTTCAGCACCTGGCCCGACATGCTGCTCAGCGCCCGCGAGATCGGACGTCAGGAACCGAAGCCGATGAAGGTGCTCCCCTCGCCGCAAGCGATCAGCCGCATGGAGGAGACCCTCACCTGGAACCGCTTCCTCGAGCCCGACGAGGCGCACCTGATGTGGGCCCGCGCCGAGGGCGTGCCGTGGAAGGGCATCTGCTACCGGTTCGGCATCAGCCGGCCGACCGCGCATCGGCGCTGGGAGTATGCGCTCAGCGTGATCGCGTGGCGGCTGAATGGTCGACAGGTGCACCATCGGCGCGGGAGGCGGTTCGTGGTGGCGCGTGCCAGATAAGCCATGTGGTGGCGCGTCCCCCGGCATCCAGCGTCCCTGCCGAGGCCTCTCAACGCCAGATCGGCCATTTCAGCATTCTCCAACCTGCAAAAAGCTTGGTCACCCTCCGTCAACGCTCAAAGCCGAGAAAGCCACGAGCGGTTAGTGGCTTGTCCCTTTTCTTCTCACGACGCTGGACTGGTGGGAGACGGTAACGACTACTCGGCTTTGGCTTTGGCTTGGTCTCGCGCTGCGATTGAGTAGACGAGTCGCTTGAAACTGTGCCATCTTTCGCCCATGCGATCGATCAGTCTGTCGGCATTTCTACTGCTCGCGGCTCTGCTGGTTCTCGTCACGTATGTGTTGACGTGGATGGCCCCGGATTTTGTGCGCCACTACAAGGATAGGAAGCTAGCGGTAGAAGCGGCATGGATCGGCCACCGGCCGGGCAACACGGGGCTGATTTTTGTCGAGAGCCCGGAAGTTTACACGCGGCAGCGGCTTGTCAACGATCGCTATCTGCAGGATGCGTGGCTGCGCGCACAACTGGAAGAGATCAACAGGCCTGAGGCCGCTTGGCTCGAGCAAGCGCAGGTTGAAATGAAGCATGCAATTCTCGGCGTGCTCGCAGGGAACGAGGCGACAGGAAGTTCGAGGCGCAATGGCGGCAAGAGCGATGTCGTGTCGGTGGGCATCTCCGACAAGGTCCTAGAGGAACTAACTGAGATCCCTTTCGAGACGCGCTTCCGTCTTCAGGCGGAGGCACGAGACAAAGTGCGCCAGTTGATCCTCGAGAACGCACTCGACGATCGTCACGATTTAAGCGGAAATACTGTCTTCGGGCTCAAATTCGACACCTCGATCATGCCGGGCTCCGACACTCGGTTGAACCCGACCGTGATCGTGCAAATGAAAGATAATCCGCTCGAGCGCCTGCTCTACCCGCGGAGTTCTGAGGGTGCAAGAATAATGGACCCTCAAGACCCGAACAGGGTTTGGATCCGCCGCCCTGAAGAATTCGTGGGGTACTATCTCGGTTTTTCAGGAGGAGAGAACATCAAACTGGATCCTTGGCAGCGCAAGATTCTGAGCGGGATCGACAACAACTTCAAAGACTGGATCGACACGGTTGAGCGCCGGATACAGGAGCGGAAGGAAGATACAGCGAGTGGCGCGTGTGGTGAGTCCAACGCTCTGAAGCATGATCCGCAATCGAAGATGTGCCAAGAGATCATCTCTGTCGACGACGAAGGTTCTTTTGTTAGGGCCGGAACCGGTTCGTCCGGCCAAGAGGAGTCCAAAGAGGAGGATGTTGTTAGGGATGATGCTAAAAGGTGGCTAAACGATCTGACCTTTAGAGCGGTTGACGCGGACGAAGCCATCGGCTGGGTCACCCGTCGCGACGAGGCTACGATGATCGGGCGGCGATTGCCAGAAACGCTGCTCGGCAATGCCAGAAGTCAGTGTTCTGCAAAGGAACACCTCTGGGCCGGGCTCGAGGGCGAGGAGCGGGAGGCGCTTAAATCTAAGGAGCGCAATAGAATCAACGGACTAACCTACGACGGTTTCCTGAAGCTAAACGAAGCCGAACTAAGAACACCGTTCCAAGCCGTGCCCGGCGGTTGGGGGCGATACGTTGACAGTCTTGCCCTTCTGCGCCCTCCGCTCGGGTCGAATACCTGCACGGCGGACGTTCGCATCGACGTCGTGGATCGAAGACTAACGCTATACCTGACCGCAGAGACCAAACCAGGTCTGGATGAAGGCCGATCAGAAACCCTTTCCGTACCTGGCGGAGAGCCGCTGTCTTGCGACGATGCAACAGAGTCCGACGACGCTAAGGGGTGCGAGGCGTTCACTACATGGCTTGTTCCAAGGCTTGGCTTGAGCGTCGAGGCGCTTGATGACATCAAGGAGGCATTGGATCCTGAGACGCTTGCCTCTATTGGCACCGCTGTCAGCATCGATAATCCTCCGGTGCTGTGCCGGATTACTTCAGAAGACGGTAATGCTTTTCTCTTCCAAGGAGAAGACGATGAACCCGAAGACAAGCTCCGGGACAGACTCGAGTTGTTTGGGAACATTGAAAGCTGCGGCCGTGGCCGGCAGGTCCAGCTGCGTCTCGGGGCATTCGAATTTTTCCGTCGCATGTCTGAGGTCGAGAGCTATACCTATGCCGCGTTTCCGCGCGGCGACGTCACAGGCGTCGTGACCGAAACCGGTCGGCAACACACAATCTCAACCGGTGCCGTCCGGGACGGTTTTGCCAGCTGGGCCGGCTTTGACAGCGAGCAGCGCAACAGGGAATACGAGGCCGTTCCGGCGGTAATCAACTTCGCCTCCGGGCAGAACCGGATCGACAGCAGTCCCGAGGATTCCGAGCCGGAGCTCTTCGACTTCGGCTGGAGCGTCGTGAAGGCGGGCGACAAGGAGCCGATGATGGTTTCGCAACTCGTTCTTGTCTCCGTACCAGCCTATCTCAGCGAGATACGCCTCAGCCTTTGGAAAGGCTTTCTGAACGTCGACAAGGTGCCGCGCGACCGAGATGGGGAGGTCCAGTTCGAAGACGAGAAGAAGCCGTTTAACGAAGCCCGGCTTGAAGAGCGGATCGATTTCTTAATGGAGGGCTACGAAAGACGGACCATCACTCTGAAGGTGCCTCCGGATTTGACGGCGCTCGATGGCATAATTATCGGACCCAACGAGATCTTCGGGCCTCAGATCGATGACAGTGCCTTAGCTTGCCTCATGCCGGCAAATGTGACTGAGTTTGATGAGAACGGGACAAAGACGGATGAACACTATCAGGTTGATCTGGTGATACCCGGCGAGCGCCTCTGGCGATCGACTGTAGTCACGCTCGGCGGTGCGAAGGCCGATCGGATAGAGGTGATGCCGGATATGCGGGGCATCCTCGCGCAATTCCGACTTCCCAAGGATCCGCGGAAAGAACAACGCGACAATCGTCTGTATGTCTGGACCAGCGAAGGCAATGACGATGCGCCCGTGGAGTACTGCGCGGTTACGAAAGCCAAAGCAGACGCGCCTGAGATGGAAGACCTCCGAGGGAGTGATGCTCTGCCGCCTGACGCTGAAGAGGGCAGCGGCGTTGGGAGAGACGACGCCATTTCTATCGACGATGCGACCGAGGCCGCACGGGGCAAGTAGCCACAGCGCGGCCGATTAGCGGACGATCTGACCAACGTTGTTGCCGCATCGGCAAGGAGAATTTATTGGCTGAGGCCGGACGGTGCAGGTGCCGACCGGTGTTTCGCAGATCGTGCCCGTGCGCTGCTGCACAATGACGCGATCGTCCCGCGGCGTCATTGATTCGGATGGCGACCACCACTTGACCGCGCTCCGTTCCGATGACACTCCGCCAAAGCTGCTATTAGAAGCAGGCAGGTGGCCGCTCTCGACCGAAACAAGAGCGCGAGGGTTTGCTTCCGTCGCGCCCCGGATCCCATAGCCGAGAGCGACGCCTAGGGCGAACGTTCCAACAATAATGACTCCCTTGAACATATGCTGTGCCTCTTGCCTCTGATCCGGTGACACTTTGCCACTCTCATCTTTGCGAAGCGTATACGATAAGTGACTCGCCCACCCAAGGCCATCGCCTTGGGCGTTTTTGGGTTAATCCCTGCACGACTTCGTCCGCTTAGATCTGGCTGCCAGTTCTGAAGCCGATTTTCGCCGGCGCCAGCAGACCGATCAGATCGTCGTACTGGCCGTAGCCGTTTTCCTGGATCGCGGTGAGGACCCGATCGGCGAGTGCCGTCAGATCCGGCCCGGCCGCGGCGGCAAGGGCGGCGAGATCCGCGCAGGAATCGTGGAAAATCCCGATCACCGTCCCGCTGGAATCGTCGCATCGGTCGAAAATCGACTCCGCAAGCTCCGTGAAGCGCCACATCAGATCGAGCGCCTCCGCAGGATCCTCCGACCCCACCTTGTCGACGATGGCGCGACGCTGGGTCTCGAGGTCGTTCACGAGCGCCTTGCGCGTCTGCCAATCGACGAAGGAACGGGAGCGGGCGATGGTCGCCAGCCGCTTCCGGACCTCACGCGCCACTTCCTTCGGGCTCTGCTCGCTTGCGAGCTCGAGGCGCAGGCGGCGTTTCATCGCCGCGTCCCCGGTACTCACTTCGATCAGAAGCTTGGCGAGCCGCTCGGCCCCGAGCGCTTCGAGGTTCTTCGCGTTGAGTGTCGTTTTCGATGCCATTCCCGCTCCCCGCCCGTCTTTGCTTTTATGCACCGGACGGGGAAAGCAGGTCCACCGCACCCGACGGACATTGCGAGCCAGTCAAGCAAAATCGCGTTCGTAAGACATCACGCGGTGAGGCACCGCAGGGGATTCACTTTCCCGGCGGCGCGTGGGAGAAATCCATAGACTGGAGATTTGCGCGGCCACGGAGGCGATGCAGGACTGAGGACGGCGAATGGTTTTTCCGGACCAACCGCCCACCACTTGGATAAAGCTGAAACTCAGTATCGCCCCCTAAGCCACTGATTGTACGGGTCCTTCCCGGCGCAGATCGTATACTGGGGGGCGAAGCGCGGCAGTTCGCTAGCGACAGCCGCGTTTTTTTGAGAAGCCACCCGGCCTCCGGAATCCACCTGCTCGCGTGAATTCAGCCAATAATACAGAGCCTTATCCCCTTCCGGGTCTGGCTTCCGTCTGGACCCTGAAGGAGTCCACTGCGGCTCGGTGGAATCCAGCGCGGAAACCACCCCCGAGACTCCACCGCGCCACCCGACAGGATGACCTCCCATGACCCTGAGCTTCGCTCCGGACGCGATCGAGATGTGGCCGCTGGCCAGGCTCCAGCCCTATGCTCGCAACGCCAAGACGCACGGGGCGGATCAGGTCGCCAGGATCGTCGCCAGCATGGCAGAGTTCGGCTGGACCGTTCCCTGCCCCGTGGCCGAGGACGGCGAGCTGATCGCGTGCTACATCGATCACTTCTTCAGTGAGTGTGGCTGGTGCTTTGCAGGGCCTCGTTGGCGTCCATACTGCACCGGCAGCCAAGTTGGAGTGCTCGTTCAATGAAAATCGGGTAATCCTTGTCCGCGACCGACGCGCTTTCCCGTGGATTTCGGCATTCGCGAGAATCTGTTTGGAGATGCGCCGCGTCCTCAGGTAGCCTCATGCATTCGAAGGTGTGCACAAGATGGTCTTGCCCGGGCGAAAGAGCCCCGGAGACGGCTTGTGCATACACCAGGTGACAGGGCGCAGCGATTGGCGTCGGTGCATGCGAGACAGGGATGCCGGACTCCGCGACCGACACGGCGAATTCGACGGCCGAGCGCCGGGAGCCCCTCCTGCGAATCCGCCGCCTCCGTCTGGATACCTATCCCGAAAGCCTCGCCCTTCTGCCACGAGACTGCACAATCTATCGTCCGGAGGAGTTCCGCGCACTTCGCAAGGTCAGGATCGATGCCGGGGGGCGACATACCCTTGCGAACCTCGCCGTATTCGACGCGCCCGGCCTTCTCGGTCGCGACGAGATCGGGCTCGGAGAGCAGGCTTTTCAACGGCTTGGCGTTCTCGAAGGCACCGAGGCCACGGTCAGGCAGGCCACGCCTCCCCGCAGCCTCGACTCGGTTCGCGCCAAGATCGCCGGCGCCGTTCTGTCCGAGCGACAGATAGCGGGGATCATCGAGGACGTGACGGCGCATCGCTATTCCCCCGTCGAAATCGCGGCGTGGCTCATCTCGTCGGCCAGCTTCACGACCGCTCGGGAGGTTCTGGATCTCACGCGTTCAATGGCGCGCGTCGGGACGCGGCTGGACTGGAGCACGGAAATCGTTGTCGACAAGCATTGCATCGGTGGCGTTCCGGGTAATCGGACCTCGATGATCGTCACGCCGATCGTCGCCGCGCATGGTCTGAAGATGCCCAAGACCTCGTCGCGCGCGATCACTTCCCCCGCAGGCACGGCGGACACTATGGAAGTGCTGGCTGAAGTCGACCTGCCGATCGGGCGGATGCGGGAAGTGGTAGAGAGCGAGAACGCCTGCATCGTCTGGGGCGGTCACGTGAACCTTTCTCCGGCAGATGACATCCTGATCGCCGTCGAGCGCCCGCTCGGCATTGACGCGCGCGAGCAGATGGTCGCCTCGATCCTGTCGAAAAAACTCGCCGCCGGCTCCACGCATCTGCTCATCGACATCCCGGTCGCGCACCGCGCCAAGGTCCGATCGCAGGTCGATGCCGTCCGGCTGAGGAAGCTGTTCGAATATGTCGGCCGCGAGATCGGCCTCGAGTTGCACGTGGTGCTCACCGACGGCTCGCAACCCGTGGGCCGGGGAATCGGTCCGGCGCTGGAGGCGCGCGACGTGATGCAGGTCCTGCGCAACTCTTCCGAGGCGCCGCAAGATCTGCGCGACAGAGCCTTGTCCTTGGCGGGTCACATGCTCGATTTCGATCCGGACTTGCCGGGCGGGGCCGGCGCCGCCCGGGCAAGGGAGCTTCTTGGCAGCGGCGCGGCGCTCGCCGCGATGGAGCGGATCATTGTCGCACAGGGTCGCCGCGATGAACCCGCCGCCTTGGGCAAGCTGACCTTCGACGTACCGGCGGCCGCAGACGGAATGGTGACCGCGATCGACGGGTACCGGCTTGCACGAATCGCGCGGCTTGCCGGCGCCCCGCTGGACAAGGGCGCGGGTATCGATCTGTTTCACAAGGTCGGCGGGTCGGTTCGGCGGGGCGATGTCCTCTACCGCATCCATGCCTGCATCCACTCGGATTTCGGCTTCGCCCGCGACATGGCGGCGGAGGATTGCGGTGTGACCGTTTCGGACCCCGCATGAGCCTGGTTCTGGCCCTGAGTGGTGGTGCGACGCTGGCGGCAGCGGGGCGCGTGGCCGAATTGCTCGAAGTAGCGGTGGATCAGCTGGAGACCCGCCGCTTCCCGGACGGAGAAAGCCTGGTTCGGGTGCCACGCTGCGCGCCGACGTCAATTCTTTACGAAACGCTGGATCACCCCGATCGCAAGCTGGTACGCCTGTTGCTTGCCGCCTCGGCACTGCGCGACCTCGGGGCACGGCGGCTTGTTCTGGTGGCGCCATATCTTTGCTACATGCGCCAGGATTGTGCGTTTCGCAGGGGCGAGG
>Ga0316197_10004235_pt1 | contig 10190 bp, 9 predicted proteins | sample OudBiesiAoxic_MG_FD_204939 | JGI IMG/M metagenome (GOLD analysis project Ga0316197, IMG submission 204939) | Coastal sediment microbial communities from Oude Bieten Haven, Netherlands - site A oxic | ecosystem: Environmental > Aquatic > Marine > Coastal > Sediment | place: Netherlands... | reverse complement strand
TAAGCCCGACCGCTCCGGACAACCCGATGACGAGACGGGCTGGATGAGGCTTGCCGTGGGGGCGTGCGACCCACGAAGCGCGGGAGATGTCGATGACGCTGCCCGCCGATAGGAAGGCGTGCGCCTTGTACAAGGAGTGAGCCACGATGTGCAGCGCGGCCGCGGAAAAGGCGCCGAGCCCGCACTGGAGCATCATGAATCCCATCTGGGCAATCGTGGACCAGGCAAGAGAGACCTTGACGCTGGTTTGCGTCAGCATGACCACCGAGCCGAATAGGGCCGTAAAGCCGCCGACCATCGCCAGCATTTCGAGGGCCGGCACCGAGAGCGACACCATGTCGCTCAAGCGCAAGATGAGGAAGCCGCCCGCATTGATGATTCCGGCGTGAAGAAGCGCTGACACTGGCGTTGGCGTCTCCATCACTTCGGTGAGCCAGCCGTGAAAGGGAAACTGCGCCGACTTCAACATCGCACCGACGACGACGAGCATCGCGATCACGTGGATCTGAGGTGGAAGCGTGCCAGCATCGCCAAGCGCGTTCGCCTTGGCGAAGACGACATCGAAGTCGAGGCTTCCGAAGACGTAGTAGACCAGCGCCATCGTCGAGATGAGGCAGACGTCCCCGAGCCGACTTGCGATGAACTTCTTGCGTGCCGCCAGCCGCGCTGCGCGACGATCCTGGTAGAAGACGAGAAGCTGATGAAGGCACAGACTGCTCGCGACCCACGCCAGCGTGAACTGCAGGAGATTGCCCGAGATGGTGAGGGTGAGCACGGCGGCCAGGGTCAGACATAGCCACTTGATGAAGTGGCCTTGACCCGGGTCGCCGTCGAGATAGTTTTTGCTGTAGGTGATGACGATCGCGCCAACGAACGACACCAGGAGCGAAATCACCGCGGACAGTGCATCGTAGTAGAGGGTGATCCCGACGCCCTCGACCCCGACGACCAGCCCGTGGGCCGGCGTCATGTCGCCTAAAATGAAGAATAGCAGCGTCGTGATTAGGGCGAGGACGAGGGCGAACGCCGAAGCGCTCCGCGCCAGCCGAAACATGGTTTCGGGCCGACGATCGGCCTGCTGAGAGGGGGTGAGGCCCACCGCAATGAGGGCGAGCGGGGCCAGAAAAATCAGATTGAGTGTCCAGTTCGGCATAATTCTCCTCGAAGGCGAGAAAGAGATAGGGCTCGAACTGTCTTCTGTAAAATACAAAGTTTGGAAATTTTCGTTCTGTATAATAGAACTTTCGGATGACGGATCTGAACTACCATCACCTGCGGTACTTTCGGGCGGTCGCCCACGAGGGGAAGCTCACCGAGGCGGCAAAGCACCTCAACGTGTCCCAGTCGGCGCTTTCGACACAGATCAAGAAGCTCGAAAGCCAGCTTGGTCACACGCTCTTCGAACGTGAGGGGCGAGGGTTAAAGCTGACCGAGGCGGGGCGAATCGCGCTCGACTACGCGGATACGGTGTTCGGAGCGGGAGAGGAGTTGATCAGCACGCTTGGAGGACGCTCGGATACACGGCAGCAAGTGCTTCGGGTCGGCGCGATCACCACGCTCTCCCGCAACTTCCAGATCGCGCTCCTTCGTCCATTGATCGGTCGCCCCGAGGTCGAGGTCGTGGTGCGATCGGGGACCATGCGAGAGCTCCTGTCCCAGCTCGAAGCGCACGAGGTGGATCTCGTTCTTGCAAACCAGCCGGCAGCACGAGACGCGAAGACCTCATGGCATAGCCACCTCCTCCAGGAGCAACCGGTGAGCATCGTCGGACCGCCTGTGCCGGGCGAACCACCGCTTCGTTTTCCCGAGGATCTCGAGTCGTCGCCGATCTTGGTCCCAAGCCTCGATAGCGACGTGCGCGTTGCCTTCGACCGATTGATGGAGCTTGCAGGAGTTCGCCCGACGATTCTCGCCGAGGTCGACGACATGGCCATGCTTCGCCTCTTCGCGCGCGACAGCAACTGCCTGGCGCTCGTACCGCCGGTCGTCGTCAGAGACGAGCTCGACAACGGAACCCTCGTCGAGCGCTGCAAGATTCCCGAGATCCGTGAGAGCTTCTACGCGATCACCCAAAGCCGCCGGTTCCCAAATCCCCTCGTCAGGGAGATCCTCCAGCACTGAATCGAAATTGCGCTAATGAAATCGCGTATTATGTTTCGTACTTAAGGAGCACAGTACCGACTATGCGCAGCCACCGCCTCACGGACCTAGAGCAGCTCGAAGCCGAGGCCATCTTCGTCATTCGCGAGACGGGCGCGCAGTTCGAGCGTACCGCCCTTCTATTTTCGGGAGGAAAAGACTCGATCGTTATGGCGCACCTCGCGCGGAAGTCCTTCCATCCTGCGAGACTGCCCTTTCCGCTGTTGCACGTAGACACCGGACACAACTTCCGGGAGACGATCGAGTTTCGGGATCGTTACGTGCGCGAGCTCGATGCCGAGCTGGTCGTGGCAAGCGTCCAGGCGCTGATCGACCAAGGTCGTCTCGAGGAAGAGACCGGTCCGCACGCGAGCCGGAATGGGCTTCAGATTCCAACCCTGCTCGACACGATCGAGCGGCATGGGTTCGACGCATGCCTCGGAGGCGGCCGCCGTGACGAGGAGAAGGCACGCGCCAAAGAGCGCTTCTTTTCCCACCGCGACAGCTTCGGGCAGTGGGAGCCGAAGTCCCAGCGCCCCGAGCTCTGGAACATCTACAACGGGGCCAAAAGGCCAGGGGAGAGCTTTCGAGTCTTCCCGCTTTCGAACTGGACGGAGATCGACATCTGGCGCTACATCCGCCAGGAGCAAATCCCGCTGCCGAGTCTCTACTTCGCGGATGTTCGTGATTGCCTCATGCGCGCCGGTAGCCTGCTCGCCCTGTCGGATTTCGTACAACCGCGTGATGGCGAGGTCGTCGAGAGGAAGAGCATCCGATTCCGCACGATGGGCGACGCCACGATCACCGGCGCCGTGGAGTCTACCGCTTCAGACCTCGAGTCGATCATCAAAGAGGTCGCGCTCGCCGCGCAGACCGAACGCGGGAACCGCGCCGACGACAAGCTCTCCGAGACCGCTATGGAAGACCGCAAACGCGAGGGCTACTTCTGAGTCAGTTGAGCGCACTGAGCTGGACTTCTCACAGTCGCTTTGCCAAGAACCGCCTCTGCGGAGCATAGGTGGCCAATGTGAGTGCGCGCAGATACGATTGCAGCGCCGACTCCGAGAGCGACTGAATCCAACTCGGCGCCAGTGCCCCCGCGAGAACCTCGAAGACTCGGCTCTCTTGGCCCATCGGGCGCAGGCTGAGGGCCGAACTGCGCGGTGTGCGGCGCGACTCGCGACGAAATGACGCCATGTGCCGGGGTGCGGAGTCTTCTGAATCGCGCTCCGCTGGATCGTGAGCTTACGCCTGTAAGTGCCCGTGCGCCTCGCATGTGCAGAGGACCGCTTCGACCGGCTTCTTGGAGGGCTTGCCACACATTCCCTCGACGTCGTGCTCTCCGACACGCCCTGCCCGCCGAGCAGCGGCGTCAAGGCGTTCAACCGCCTCCTCGGTGAGTGCGTGATGACCTTTTTCGCTCACCGGAAGCTCGCACCCAAGCTCCATCGCACATTCCCTCACAGGCGCTCCCATGCTGATGCCTGCCGAGGGCAGGTCGGTGGGCCGTGCGATTAGGCAGCGGTGTGAAAGCTACGCGCGGCGACCTGACGTGTTCGCGGAATTCGACGATAGCGCGCTGATGAAAACGTTCGGCCAGGATGGCCTGGGCCTCTTTCCGATCCTTCGGTCGTCGCGGCGGAAGTTAACCAGCAGTACGGCGTGCACGTCATCGGTCGCACCGATGAGATTCGGGCGCGGTTCTATGCGATCCTGTCAGAGCGGCGGCTGAAGAACCAGGCCGCCAGTGCGATTTGTGAAGCGGCCCGTCAGCAGCTGCTCGGCGAAGACTAGCGCCCGCCGTCCTCTAGGATCAGCCTGATCAGCGCGTTGAGAGTCTGGTGCCCCTCGACCGCATGCCGTAGCGGTAGGGCGTCGTTCACTTCGTAGGTGTTACGGCGTCCCTCGCGAGTCCGGTTCACGTAGCCTGCCGCCTCGAGCTCGGAGACGATCCGCTGCACGGCGCGCTCCGTGATCCCTACCTTGTCGGCGACGTCACGCATCCGCGCTTCAGGGTCCTGCACGAGGCAGAGCAACACGTGCGAATGGTTCGTCAGGAACGTCCACCCGGCCTCCGACGGCTGCTCTTTCGTTTTCACCTTCGCCACGCGCTGCCCTTCGCTCGAGGATATACGACCGGGATTTCCTGAGTCAAATCGCGTGTTAACGGCCGGGTCTCGAAAAAAACCGTGCAATGGGGGTTGCACGACGACAGATTGACGATATAAAAAGCACGAAACCAACTTCGCGAATCGGATAGCGTGAGTATGGAAAACCTTCCAGAACCCCAAAACAACCCCCGCGTCGCCTTGATTATGGGCAGCACGAGCGATTGGCCCACGATGCAGCACGCGGCCGAGGTGCTTCGCGAGCTGCGGATCCCTTACGAGGCGAAGGTGGTCTCTGCGCATCGGACCCCGGACCTGCTCTTCAGCTTCTGTGAGCAGGCGGAGGGACGCGGCCTCGAGCTCATCATCGCCGGCGCCGGTGGGGCGGCGCACCTGCCTGGGATGGCCGCGTCCAAGACGCTGCTTCCCGTCCTCGGGGTTCCGGTTCAAAGCCGCGCGCTGAACGGAATCGATTCGCTCCTTTCGATCGCGCAGATGCCGAAAGGCGTCCCCGTTGGAACACTCGCCATCGGTGATGCGGGCGCGGCGAACGCTGCCCTGCTGGCCGCGGCCATGCTCGCCCGGGGAGACGAAGCACTTCGAAGCCGACTGCATGCGTTTCGCTCGGCTCAAGCAGCACGAGTGTTGGAGGCCGAGCTATGAGAGCACTACTACCAGGAGCAACGATTGGGATCATCGGCGGCGGCCAGCTGGCGCGGATGATGGCCGTTGAAGCGAGGCGGATGGGCTACCGCGTCTGCGTAATGGCCCCGGACGCGAACGACCCTGCCGTACCGCTTGCCGACCAGTGGATTCCCGGCGCCATCGATGACGTCGATGCGGGCGAGCGCCTGGCAAAATCGGTCGACGTCATCACGGTGGATTCGGAGCATGTGCCTGCATCACTGCTTGCGTACCTCGAGCTTATTCGACCGGTTCGACCCTCGTCTCGTGTGCTCCGCATCGTTCAAGACCGGCGCGAGCAGCGGTCTTTTCTGCAGGGCATCCACGTCCCGCAGCCGGTTTGCGTCGCCGTCGACTCGGTGCACGACCTCCCAAACGACGCGAATGCCGTCGGGTTTCCCTGCGTCTTGAAGAGCCGCCATGCCGGCTATGATGGAAAAGGGCAGGCGGTGATTCGAAGCGAGGCGGAGCTTGAGCAGGCGTGGAACGCAATCGGAGCCCGGCCGGCCATGCTCGAGGAGTGGGTGCCCTTTGACGCCGAGATCTCGGTCCTGCTGGCCCGTAACCCCCGCGGCGAGATGAGCGTGTATCCAGTCGCTCACAACGTGCATCGGCACCATGTGCTTCACGCGACCATGGCTCCCGCGCCGCTTGCCTCCTCCGTCGAGCGCGAGGCCATCGAGATCGCGAGCACGATTGCCAAAGCGATCGACCACATCGGGATGTTGGCCGTCGAGATGTTCTTGGTCGGCTCCGAGCTCCTGGTGAACGAGATCGCACCGCGCCCCCACAACAGTGGACACTACACCTTCGGCGCCTGCGTCACTTCACAGTTCGAGCAACACGTGCGGGCAGTCCTCGACCTCCCACTCGGCGATCCCTCGCTCGCGCGACCCGCGGTCATGGTCAACTTGTTCGGCGACCTTTGGCGCGACGGCGACCCGGACTGGACCCCCATCCTCGCGCAGCCTGAGGCCCGTCTCCACCTGTACGGGAAGTCCGAGCCACGGCCCGGCCGGAAGATGGGTCACGTGCTCTTGCTCGACGAAGACCCGCATCGCGCCCTCCGGACCGGGGAGGCGCTCATCGAATCGCTCGCCCCTACTAAAGACCTCGTTGCCTAGAAACATGGAGACCGCGTGCACACATTGATCGACACCGCGCTCGGAACACTGACGTCGCCGATTGGCTTTCTCGGCGCGGTAGAGCTCGACCGCGGCCACGGTTTTGGCGCCGGGATCCTCTGGGCATGCCTCGCAGCGATGTTCCTGAGCCTGACGCTGCCGGTGCTCGGCTACATTCTTCTCCGAAGCGTCACGAAGCTCGACGCCACGATCGGCATTCCCCTCTATGAGGCTGCCGCACAGATCGTCATCGCCGATGACGGCGCGCGGGTCGCGTCGGCGCAACCATTCACCAGTTTCAAGGAGGAACGATGAAAATCTCAGTAGCACAAGGCGATGGAGTTGGCCCCGAAGTCATGGGTTCGGTGCTCCAGATCTTCGAAAAGGCCCGCGTCCCTCTCGACTACGAGCACGTTGAGATGGGCAAGCAAGTGGTTCTCGCGGGCGACGTCACCGGCATCAGCACGGAGGCACGGGACTCGGTCGAATCCACCGGCATCCTCTTCAAAGGACCGATGGAAACCCCAAAGGGCGGCGGCCACAAGAGCGTCAACGTCACCGCCCGAAAGTTGTGGGGAACGTTTGCCAACAAGCGCGTGTACCGAACGTTCCCGGGGGTGCCCACGCCGACGGGCGTCCACGGCCTTCATCTGACGATGATCCGAGAGAACATCGAGGACACCTATGGCGCCGTCGAGCACATGCAGACCCACGATGTGGCTCAATGCCGGCGTTTCATCACACGACCGGGAAGCGAGCAGGTGCACCGGTACACGTTCGAGGTTGCGGCTCGCAAGGGCGCGCGTCGAGTGACCTGTGCCCACAAGGCCAACATCATGAAGATGACCGATGGCCTGTTCCTCGAGGCGTTCTACGACGTCGCCAAGGACTACCCGCAGATCGAGGCAGACGACGTGATCGTCGATGCGCTTGCGATGCGTCTCGTCCAAGATCCCTCGGAGTTCGAAGTGGTGGTCTTACCGAACCTGCAAGGTGACATCATCACCGATCTGACTGCAGGCATCGTTGGCGGGCTCGCCTACGCGCCCTCGGCGAACATCGGCGAGTCGATTTGCATCTTTGAAGCAGTGCACGGCACGGCGCCCGACATCATTGGCAAGGATCTGGCAAACCCGACGGCGCTGCTTCTGAGCGGGACGATGATGCTTCGCCACCTCGGCCTCGTCGCGCACGCCGCCGTCATCGAGACGGCGCTCGAGCGCACGTTGTGGTCCATGCACAAGCGGCCGGACCTCGGTCAGCCGATTCCCGCCTTTCGCACCTCAGTGTTCACAGAGAAGATGCTCGACGCGCTCGACGGACTCGACATCCCCCAGGGCCAGATCCCTCGCCTCGAGATCCATCGTCGGTCCGAGCCGAGCATGCGCGTGACGCCGGAACCCAGCACGACGGTGTTGCGTGGCGTGGACGTGTTCCTCGAGTCCGACCTTTCCCCGAAGCGCGTCGAGGAGCAGCTCAGCGCGCTCGGCGGCTGGTTGAAGCTGACGATGATCTCCAATCGGGGAACGCAGGTGTCGCCGGTCGGCTCGGCCTACACCGATTGCGTCAACCACTACCGGGCGCGCTTCGAAACGGAGCAGCCGGTATCGCAACACGAGATCGTCTCCCAAATCGGTGCAGTTGGCGAGCGGTTTCGCTTGTGCGGCGCCGAATGGCTACGCGAGATCGATGGCGCCCAGGGCTACTCCCTGGCGCAAGGGCAGAGCTAGACGGAAGACCCGCGGGAGGCGTCCCCCGCGGGACCTCGTCAATGTCCGAAGTGGCGAAGGCCGAATTCGACCGGGTCTTCTGCCGAGCGCCCGACGGCGCTGCGCGTCGAGATGTGTCTGGTGATGAGTTGGGGCGCTAGCCGGCCTGGAGTTGGCAAGTAATGAGCATATCGCCGTCGTCTTCGCAGCGGCTCGGGTTCGCTTGAAGCTCGCCGTCTTCCTTGCACTCGTAGTCTGACGAGGGAAGTACATTCCCTCTTAGCCCACGGGACCATTTCGGAAGCGCATGTCAAAACCAGACGTTGGTGTCCGGAGGTTCTGCTGAGCACAGATGTCCGCTTCCAGATGGGGACCGTGGGGCAGGGCGCCCGCAATGTGCAGGGCGGACAAGGGTCCGGAGCACGCAGTGAATCGGGGGAAACCTCCCCCTAAGGCAAGAGGGCGGATGGCTTGAGATGGGGTGCGCACGGCGTCGGGCAGCGGGTGCGTTTCAGGGCCCCGGCGGCGGTAGCCTGTCGGCGAAGCGGTCACGCACGATGAGCTTCTCACGCTTGCTCTTGGCGGAGCGGACGAGCTCCTGCTCGCGTCGTTGTTGGCGCTTGCGGATTCCGGTCAGCGCACCGCTCAGGAGTTTGTTCTCGACGATGGAGACTTGGGTCACGCAGCCGTCTTTGTGAAAGGGTCGAGCGGCAAGGGCGACTCCTTGGAAGCGAATCGACACGCCGCCATCCTCGTACTCGACGACCGTGACACGCTTCTTCGCCGCAGCCTTGGCTTCCTGGGTGGGCTCGAGCAGGTACATCGTGCGCTTGTGGTGCACGGTGAGCTGCGCGGTGACGCGCCGCTGTTCTTGCCAGGTGAAGATGTCGTCGAGGTCGTCGTGCTCAGCCAGGGGCCGATGCGCATCGTGGTCGTTTCGCGCCGCCCGCTTTCGGACTCTTCGCATTGACGCGGAACACCCCGGCTTTGTCGCTGTAAAGCGCGACCGGCTTGCCGTGCCGCTCTAGATACGAACGAGTCGCGTGGAAGTAGCTGAAGGACGACTCGGACTCGCACATCCACAGCGCCATGAGCTTGCCGGTCGCGTCATCGACGTACACCAGCAGCACGCACTTCGGACCGCGGTGCTCGAACCAGTGGTGCTCGCAGCCGTCGATCTGCACGAGCTCGCCGTAGCAATCGCGGCGGTGACGGGGCTGCTGGATGCGCTTCTTGCGCTGGCGGCGCGTCAGCCAGATGCCGTCGTCGATCATCCACTGCCGGAGCGTCTCGGTGGCGACCCGGATGTCATGCTGCTCAAGGAGCTTTTCCTGTGCGAGCGTCGGTCCAAAGTCCGCATAGCGCGCCCGGACGAGTGCCAGCGCTTCGTCTCGAAGCGCCACGGGCAAACGTCGATTGCTTTGGCCGCGCCGCTTCGACTCCAGGCCCGCGGCACCTTGCTGAGCGAAACGCCGGCAGATGCGACGCATCTGCCGGTCACTGATGCCGAGGATCTGGGCGCCAGCGGCCTGTGTAAGCCGTCGATCGGCTATTCGAAGCACTACCTGCAGTCGGTCCATTTCTCGCGGGCTCAAGCTCGTCAAATCGTCCGTCATCGATGCCGAGTGCACGAAAACCGGACATTTGAAAATGGGAGAAATAGGACACTACTAACTGGGGCCTACACCTGAATTGCGCAGAACTAGGCTCTTATGTCGACTTCCTCGGAGATTGAAGAGGGCTCCTAAGCTAGCTGTCCCGACGTTGCCTCGTCGCCTCACGAGCTCCTATCTAGATCCCATGGGGTTCGCTCCTGCGCTCGTCACTGCAGAAGTCGAATCGCACGGGCGTCGTACTGGTCCATCCACATTGAACCGGACCCCGCCAGCCCGGACGCCTCGGATTGTGATGTCTCGAACTCGTGGCTGAAAAGAGAGTCTGCAGAGACCTCGAAGCCTCGACCGAACACATCGCCGAAGATCCGAGTCCTGTTCATGTAGAGCAGCGAGAGAGGAGTCAGGACAGCGAAAAAAATCGCTCCTGCACGCATGCGATTGCGCCGAACAGCCGATGAGGTAGCTTTGCCAGAGCAAAAGGTGTGTTCGAAATCCACTATGCCCAGCCGCGAGGTCGCCGTTGATTGAGAGACATCGTGTCGGACACTGACCGGGACACCGACGTTGCTGCTTTCTTGGCCTCGAGTCCGTCGGTGGACGGCCGCAGGAGGAGGCGCCGTTATCTCTGGGGTGCTCTTGCCGTCATCGTCGTCGCCGGCCTGGGCATCTGGGCTGCGCCCGTTCGGCCCGATCGAAAGCAGGTCACGACGGAAGAGGCCCGGCGCGGGAATCTCGTCGTGACGGTCACGGCGACGGGGAATCTCGAGCCGACCAACCAGGTCGAGGTCGGTGTGGAAGTGTCCGGGACCA
>Ga0316197_10004233_pt1 | contig 10191 bp, 9 predicted proteins | sample OudBiesiAoxic_MG_FD_204939 | JGI IMG/M metagenome (GOLD analysis project Ga0316197, IMG submission 204939) | Coastal sediment microbial communities from Oude Bieten Haven, Netherlands - site A oxic | ecosystem: Environmental > Aquatic > Marine > Coastal > Sediment | place: Netherlands... | reverse complement strand
CGCGCTGCTCTAAACGACTGATCGCTAGATCTTTTTTGGCTTCACGTTGCTTAAATCCAGCATTTTCGCCCACGAGCCGTTCCAACTCGTTGGATTTTTCACGCAGCTCATCCTTCAAGCGCTGAACTGACGATGTTCGGGATGTTAGCTCCGTTTCGAGCGGTGTCACAACTTCCCGGAACCCTGCCAACTCAGCATCACGTTCTGCAATCTCATCTTCACGCGCAGAAAGCTCTGCGGTCAACGCATCGATTTTGTTTGTGTTGCGCGAAACTTCCGCCATGTGCTCGGTGAGCTTGGTCTTGAGGGAAGAAATCTGAATTTCCTGCTTGCGCGAATTTACAGCGTACTCGACTCGCAAACGATCACGTTCGGCTTGAATTTCACTGACAGTGCTGGGCTCGTGCTTATGCGACCGGCGTGGCTTTTTTCCACTTCGCACAGTCAAGATGCCGCGTCCAAGCAACAGAATGCCCAGCAGCAAAACTACCAGGCCCAGTACGACGAGCATGATGGTCTCTATTTGAGGCATTCAGGTTCCCCAGTTCGGTTCCAAAGCGTGGAACCATCAGAAGTCAATTTATGAAAAACGTTGTGCGCTGAAACCGTGCGTAAATCAACCATTTGGCAGCATTGAGTGTGAAAAATGCCTACGCAGGATTTACTCTGCATAGGCATTCATCGATGCTGTTTCCCCAGCCTCATTCTAATTTTTCCGCATATGTCTTTGATCTAAAAAGGATTCCAGGTTGGCTTTCTCGTATAATTCAGATACCCAATATTTGCACCTAACCGCGCGCCCAAACCTGTACGGATGGGTGCCAGCATAAGAGTGGCAGAGCGTTGGAAATTAATGCCAGCACCACCAACAAAATATGCCGTTCCTTCAAAACCGCCATAACGCTGATAAATCTGGTCTGGGTCGCTCATGTGATACACAAGAACCAGCGTGCGCGATCCATTGCCACCAATATCAAAACCCATGGATGGTCCTTGCCAGTAAACTTTCTGGCGGGTGCCGTCTTTCATATGAAGCGTGCCTTCGCCGTAACGCAGGCCACCGAAGAATGCGCCGGACGCTTCTTCCCCGATTATATATCCTGACGGCGCACCCGCTATACCAAAACTGTGATCAACAACGTTCGCTAGCCCGTGGGTGGTCTTGCCAAAAAACCCATGCCCTGCATCAACGATTTCCTGTGGACTATAGGTCGCGATATCGCTTTCACCCGCAGGTTGGGCATAGGCCGCATTTTGGCTGACCTGTTTCGGATCGTAAGCCGTATCGCGGGCTTCTGAATATGCGGAAGTGGCGAATGCAGCCGCGGCTGCCATCATCAAACCAGCCATTGCACAGCTGGCCAAAAACACATTGTTCTTCATCATCATCTGTACCCGTACTCGTTACTCAACATACTTATGCGGGGTCTACTGCCCGCTCCCAACCCTGCCGAAACGCCTGATACTTCTAAATCTTCGTCGTATTGAATTGTTCTGGAACCTCAAGCACGCTGCAAAGCTGACCGTGAACGTGCCAAAACAAATCGGCGAAGACATGACGAAACCTTTAACCAAAGGTTAACAGCATGGCTAAACTTGTCCTTGCCTGGACAAACTATAGGGGACGGGTTCTCAAACGGTTAATCGTTCGCAAAGAAAAATGGTGGTCAACTCCAGGCCCTGGCGATGAAATGCGGGTTGTCATATCCACGATCAGTTTTGCCGTAGGTCAACGGATCGCCACCCTTCGTCACCACACTGCCACCTGCTGCGGCAAGAACTGCATGTCCCGCAGCCGTATCCCATTCCATAGTGCGCCCCATACGCGGGTAAATCTGGGCAAGACCTGCGGCGATGAGGCAAAACTTAAGAGATGAACCAGCCTGAATTGTCCGAATGACCCCGTTGTCCTTCAAGAATGCATCCGTCTCCGCATCTCCATGAGACCTAGAGGCAACGGCCACTCGTTCGCCGTCGGGCATGTTGATCGTCGAAATGGGTTTCCATTGCGCTGTCGTCACAATGTCATCGACGGACAATTCAGCCATTTCCGCGCCGCAGCCATGCATGCCCCGGTAAAACTGTTTTCTGGCAGGAGCGTAAACCACGCCGGCAACGGGGTTGCCATGTTCTATGAGGCCAATATTCACTGTGAACTCACCATTGCGGGAAATAAACTCCCGGGTGCCATCCAAAGGGTCGACAAGAAAGAAACGTTCCGCCACATCGGGAATTTGACCAGCGGCGGCAGCCTCTTCAGCGATTGCCGGAATATCAGGCGCAATGGTTTTTAAGCCCCGCAAAATGACCTTCTCGGCAGCCGTATCAGCCTTGGTTACAGGGCTGCGATCATCTTTTAAGGTGACATCAATTGTATCGGCATAAATTTCCATAATCACTTTGCCCGCATCAACGGCGAGCGTAGTCAAAGCCTCAAATTGGTCGTTCGTCAGGATTTGGCCGGGTGTATTTGTGGTCACAAATGCTCTCTTTCAGGTTCATTTTTTATCTTGTGCCGGTGATATGCATGATTTGGATGCAGAATGAAACAAACTCAGGTGGTTTTTTCTGTGGCTTCTTGGCAGGAATCAATGATCCGTGTATGCAGAATCATAGGAATTTCATCATAAAGCCAGCAGGTACTCATGTCCGACCTCACAACCCTTTCCGATCTAGATCTTGCGGCGCTGTTATGCAGCCGCGTTTGCCATGATGTGATCTCGCCTGTCGGCGCCATTGCAAACGGCCTTGAGGTTCTTAACGACGAAGATGACCCGGCAATGAAGGAGATCGCCATGGATCTCATTCGCCGCTCTGCTCATCAGGCATCAGCAAAGTTGCAATTTTGCCGGATCGTATTCGGTGCAGCAGGTTCAGTGGGCTCTCATCTTGATCTTGCTGATGCCGGCGAGGTCGCGAAGAACTTCATTGGAAATGAAAAAATCTCGCTGACATGGAATACGCCCCACGAAACACGGGAAAAAACCCAGGTGAAGCTTCTCTTGAACCTTCTTTTGCTGGCAACGACTACAATCCCGCGTGGTGGTAACATCTCGGTAAACCTGATCGGTGATGATATTTCTGTTCGCAGCTCTGGCGAAGGCGCAAAAATGCCGGAGAAAACCGTAGCGTTTATGTCTGATCCAACGAACGGCGATGATATGGACGCGCGCCTTGTGCAAGTCTACTACACCATGCGTCTAGCTCAGACCGGCCGCTATAGTTTGATTATCAGCCAAGATGACGGCGACATTGTCATAAAGGCTGAACCCTCAGCTGCAACCGCCGCTGCATAACTCTTACTAGCTGCTTGCTGGCGTTACATTTGGATTTTGTGAAAGATTTCATATAGTCTTTCACAAATGGGAACATTTTTACTTAGCTTTAGTGGATTAATCACCTGGAGGGTCAATGCCCCCAGTTGATGGCGAAAAAATCGAACGTAAACTTGTGGCAATTCTCGCCGTCGACATGGTTGGGTTTAGTCGGTTAATGGAGCTTGACGAGGCAGGCACGCTTGCCCGGCTCAAAGCCTGCCGAAATGATTATCTGGACCCGACAGTCAGCCGGTATTTCGGCCGCATCATAAAAACCACGGGCGACGGTATGTTGATTGAGTTTCCAAGTGTGGTTGACGCCATGGGTGCAGCTCTCGACATGCAAACCTATATGCAAGAACTAAACGCTGGCACTGATCCTGGTCAGCGCATTCAGTTTCGCATGGGGATTAATCTTGGTGACGTAATTGTTGATGGTGACGATATTTTCGGAGACGGGGTGAACATTGCCGCGCGCATTGAGCCTTTGGCCTCAGCCGGGGGGATATGCATCACGGCATCGGTCTGTAACGAACTGACCAACAAGCTCGATATCGAGACAATCGACCTGGGCGAGCGCAATTTGAAAAATATCTCCCGTCCCGTACAAGTTTTTGCCGTGCAGATTGGCCTCCAATCGAATGAAGTTATTTCTGGCGCAGGTGGGCACGACACGACCAGCGGAGAATTGGCTGGGCGCGATCAAATGTCGATTGCAGTCTTACCGTTCGACAACATGAGCGGAGATCCAGAGCAGGAATTTTTTGCTGACGGGTTAAGCGAAGACATTCTGACCGAACTCGCGCGCTTTCGTGAACTCTTTGTTATATCACGAAATTCAACGTTCGTTTTCAAAGGCAAGGCGGTAAATGTTCAAGACGTGGCCAAGGAATTGCGGGTTCGGTATGTGGTCGAAGGCAGTGTGCGCAAAGCCGGCAACAGAGTACGAATTACCGTTCAGTTGATTGATGCTGAAAATGACCGTCACGTTTGGGCAGAACGCTATGACCGCGAACTTGACGATATATTTGCAATTCAGGACGAGGTGACATCGGCGATTGTTGCAACCTTGCCAGGCCGGGTCGAAGCCGACACACAAGACCGGGCAAACCGTAAACCAACTGAAAACATGGCAGCCTATGAATGCGTCCTTGCGGCAAAAATTCTGCATCATCGTTCTACTCTTGAGGCGAATACCGAAGCCCAGACATTGATTGATCGAGCAGTGGAGCTTGACCCTCTTTATGCTCATGCCCACGCGTGGCGGGCCTGCATTCTGGGCCAAGCCTGGGTCTATGGTTGGTGCGAAGACCGGGAAGAAATATGGCAACGGATGCTGGGCGTTTTGGAAACGGCTCTCTCGCTCGATGAAAATGACGCAGATGTGCATCGCATTCTGGCAGCTGTAAATCTCGCCTATGGAAATCATGAGGCGGCCGCCCGCCATCAGGAAAAAGGGCTCAAGCTTAACCCAAATTATGATTTGATCGTCGTCCAGCAGGGTGAATTGTTAACCTGGACTGGTCACCCAGAAGAAGGCATTGATTGGATAAAAAAATCGATGCGGCTAAACTCACATCATCCTGAACGTTTTTGGAACCATTTGGGCCGCGCCTATTTTGTCGCCCACCGCAATGCAGAAGCCATTGATGCATTCAAGCGCATTTCAAAGCGAGATGGGTTCCACAATGCATTTCTTGCAGCAGCCAGCGCCTTAATAGACGATGAGCCTGCAGCAAAGCGTTACGCGGAAAACGTGTTAAAATGCGATCCAGCTTTTACCATCAGCTCTTATATGGACACATTACACTATCAGCTCGCCAACGATCGTGAACATCACCGCAGTGCATTAGAAAAAGCGGGTTTGCCTTCCTAGGCTTGCTTTTCCAACGCCCATAATGCCGCGGTCCCGTTAAAAAGTGATTGCATGATTTGCGCCTCCGTCACCCCAAGGCGGGCGCTTGGGGAAATATCGACCAGACCATCTCCTCCAGCATCTGAGTGTTCGCCTCCAGCACCGCGCACTGCAAGGGAAAATTCCCGCGCAGCTCTTTTCACTCTTTCCATATCGCTACCGCCATTGGTCAACTTGGGTAGTGGAACATGCAGCGAAGCGCGCATTCCAGCCCCTAGATTTGTTGGGCAGCTGGTGAGGTAGCCGTATTTCGGGGAATGCGCAAAAGGGGGAAGCATCGCTTCCAGACGATGTATTCCAATTTCAAGCCGCTCAAACAGGCCAGCAAGGTCACCACCGCGTTGCATTGCCATGATCCGCAATTGGTCTTCCTCGCCAACCCAGACCAGAAACCCTTCATCTTCAGAAATATACATACCCCGCCCCCAGGGCCAGTCGCTACTAATACCAGCCACCGATAGATAACGATCAACACTCATATCTTTGAACATCTGATGGTCAGAGACGCGTTGATTGTACTCAACGGCGCCTATTTCATAGGGGTTGTCAGGTGTGAGGGACAGGTATTTGCCGCCAAACCCCGGTTCGTTAATAAGGGTCTTAAACGCATTGATCAGAAGATTTTCAAGCTCCACCCGTTGGGACCGGCTCATCGCACCAGCAAGTGGAAACCCGCTGACATTACGCGCCACACGGACGCGCATTGACACCTCTTCAAGTCCAGCGTCAATGGTGGTTAAATCGCTCGTCGATCCATCAGGCTGCCAATCGTGAGCCTGTTTGATCGGTTTGTCCTCTGAAATACCGTGATAATCGCGGATCATTGGATCCAGCATTGGCGCAAAAAGCTCATAATCATCATTTTGCATTGCGTATGCACCCATCTGACTATCGGAGTTTTCGATACCAGTGGCGATTACGGCAAGCAGCCGTTTCTGATTTTGGTCATCAAGATTACGAAAATAGTCCGCATCAAAATGGCGGGCCATAAGATTGTCCGGATTTGCATTTCTGATTGCTTCAATTTTGGTAATAATTGTGCTTGTCACACTGTCTTCGCTTTTCGCCATTATCATTTATACCGTATACATTAAATATGAACTTCAAAACACTCTATCATGCGGGATTGGCCAAATATGGCAAGCCAATCATTGGTCTCATTGTTACCAAAATTGGTAGACATAGAAAAAAACCCCGGTTATCCGGGGTTTTTTATCGTTGCCGACTTGAATTGATTTTTGTTCAGGCGCTTTCGCGAAGCTCTCCGCTGCCCTCAACCGGGTCACGCAGTACATATCCCCGTCCCCAAACGGTTTCAATGTGGTGGTATCCGCCAGTTGCTGCGGCAAGTTTCTTCCGCAACTTACAAATGAACACGTCGATGATCTTCAACTCAGGCTCGTCCATTCCGCCATACAGATGGTTGAGGAACATTTCCTTTGTCAGGGTCGTACCTTTACGCAGGGAAAGTAGTTCCAGCATCTGATATTCCTTGCCGGTCAGATGAACACGCTGCGTGTCGACCTCAACGGTTTTCGTATCAAGATTTACCTTAAGATCACCAGTGGAAATAATCGACTGTGCATGACCTTTCGAGCGTCGCACAACAGCCTGAATACGAGCCACCAGCTCATCTTTATGGAAAGGCTTGGTCATATAGTCATCTGCACCAAAGCCCAGGCCGCGAACTTTATCCTCAATTCCAGCAAGGCCGGAAAGAATGAGGATTGGCGTATTGATTTTCGCCACCCGCAATGTTTTGAGAACATCATACCCGCTCATATCCGGCAGATTGATGTCGAGAAGAATAATGTCGTAATCATAAAGCTTGCCGAGATCCACGCCTTCTTCCCCAAGGTCGGTGGTGTAAACATTGAAACCTTCCGATTTCAACATAAGCTCAATGCTTTGTGCTGTTGCCGTATCGTCTTCGATTAGAAGAACTCTCATGCGCTTGCCCTCTTCTTACCCTAAATGTCTCGGGTATAATGTGACTGGATGAAACGCAATCCAGCTTTTCCCGCTTGACCAACCAGTTAATTCGATTGGTTAAGATATGCGGCAAATGGTTAACAAAACCTAATTTTGCCAATGTTAATAGAAGGTTCTCGCACTTTTCGTAGACACCGTCTAAACAGCACTTATCCACGGAAATCCGCGCAAAACCTCATAAAACGCCACTAACTTGAACTGATTGCCGAAAACTCATGAAACTTTTTTTACAAGGTTTACCAGACTTTAAAGCCTCTGGTTCAATATCCTCGCAATGAAGTTTGAATCTCCACGTTATTTGATTCGTTAAGGAGTGTGAAGGCTTCTGCCGGTATGGTCCGGCAAGAATGTTTGTAAGAGTGTAGAGGTTTCCCATGCGTTCGCGAGATACATTGATCAGGCTCCAGCAGTTTAAAGTGGAAGAAAAACGCCGTGACGTCGCCGATATTGAGGTGATGATCGCTGACTTTCTGAAAAAGGAAGGCGAGCTTCTGCAACAGATCGAACTGGAGGAGGAACGCGCCGGTGTTTCTGATCCCAGTCATTTCAATTACCCGACAACCGCAAAGGCCATCCGCGATCGTCGCGAAAACCTGCTGCGCTCGGTTGATGAGTTGAAGAACCAGCTCGGTGATGCCGCCAGCGCGTTGAGTGAGCAGCAATCAGAACTGCGCAAACTCGAACTGCTCATCGAAAAAGATGACGGCATAAAAGCATCTGCAGCATCGGGAAAAGACCTTCCGTCAGAACCTGCAATCATCATTACCCATTGAACGCTTTAGGGGCGAGCGCCAGGCCGGCAAATTTTTCATAGGCCGGGCGGCACGCCTCTACGACATTTTGCTGGTGTGCATCAAGACAGACCTCATCTCGTAGCGGGATTTGAAAACCGGTGGATCGCCATACCGCTCCATACCAGTGCGCGCCCCATACGCCATCACTCTCACGCTCTCCGGAAGGCCAGTTGAGCATGTCTGTGGTGAAGGGTATCCCAACGTTTTCGCACAATTGACGCAACATGGTTTCCGGCTGGGCCAAAATAGCATCGCAATCCAGTATCAGGGGGGCCTCACCTGTTATGTCGCAAACTTGCCTATATATTTCATCAAGCAATCCGAACCCCAGATCTTCCGCCTCGACTTCAGCGCGTTTCTTGGCATAACTTGCCACCACTTTCTGCGGGTGGCGAATAAGGAAGGCATGTTTCACGTTTGCAAACCAACCGCGTGGAACTTCAGCCCGCATGTGATGGAGCATGTGTTTTTGATAAAAAACTGAAGCACCACCAGGCACCGGACCAAGAAGCCGGTCAACCACATCGCGCGGTTTCGGCAATCCAGCGGCGATTATTTCTTCGTGCATCGGGTGACGCACCCCTGAATGCTCCAGATAGCTGGCGTAAAACGGTTCATCCCAGACCGAACAATCTGCACGATTTTCAAACGACCGCATCATTGCAGTTGAAATATTGCGCGGACCCGACCACATGGCGATCCGCACCACATCATCTTTCTTCATATGAATGCTCGCACGCACGTTGAACTAGGGTTTGGAACAATGCCGTCAGTTTTCTGGTAACAGGTCCTGGAAGACTGGACTGAGCGGCGTTATCAAGCGGATGGCCAATCTGGCGACCATCTACTTCACGCACCGGGCAGAGGCCTGCAAATGTGCCGGTTACAAAAGCTTCATCTGCGCTGTAAACGTCTGTTGTGGAGAAATTCTTCTGGCGGATGGGAATGTCATTGTCTTCGCACAGCTTGATAATTTTTCCCCGCGTTATGCCCCCCAGACAGTAATCGCCGCTTGAGGTCCAGACTTCGCCACGGCGAACAATAAAAAAATGGGTTGAGTTGCACGTGGCCACAAAACCTTGCGGGTCGAGCATGAGTGCTTCATCAGCACCGGCTTTGGCTGCCTGGATACAGGCCTGGATGCAATTGAGCTTGGAATGGGAGTTCAGTTTCTGATCCTGGGTATCGGGACTTGTGCGACGGATATGAACTGTGAACAGCGAGATACCGCGTTCAAGTATTTCCGGTTTGGCCGTTTTGAACTCAGGGATAACCACAATTGTTGGCGCGGATATGGTGACCCGCGGGTCTTGATAAGGCGTTGCCTTGATGCCGCGCGTTACCATCAGGCGGATATGCACGCCGTCATGCATGTCATTTGCCGCCAGACAGTCAAAAACCCGCTGCGCCATTTCACCCGGCCTGATATCGATATCCATATCGATCGCCTTGGCACCTTCATAAAGCCGTTCGAGGTGATCACTCAGGAACGCGACACCACCATCGTGAACCCGCAGTCCTTCCCACACCCCGTCGCCAAGAATAAAACCTGAATCAAAAACCGAAACCACCGCGTCTGCCCGAGGAGTCATGACCCCGTTAACCGAAATCAGAATACTGGCATTGCGTGGATCATCTTCATATTCATGCGTGCTGGTGCCCATAGAAGTTCCTCAATTTAGAGCGATCAACTTGCCCGAGCCCGGCTTCGCCGCCGCCCGGGTTGATCTTGAACCATACGGCACATTCTCCCATGCGGAAAGAAGGAGCGGGGCGCAGCACCGCGACTAGGCGCGACCGTGCCTCGGGCGAATGCCCGCGCCCGCGCAGCCGTTTGCGCGCCAGCGCAAACTGGCGTGAGCGAAATACCAACCCTCTCTTGGGAAAACGCGACAAACCCGTGCGATCGCCGGAGCGGACACTTGTGTCCGCGACAAGGGGCCGACCGGCCCCCGGGCTTTCGCCCGCGCCCGCGCAGGCGTCTCCCGGCAGGGAGACTGCCGTGAGCGAAATAATGGAAACGCGGGTCAATCGAAACCGCATCTGACTATTTTTTTTAGCGGTTCTGATCGACCCGCGTATGGCGTTTTAAACCAGAGTCCGCGTTCTACAGGCCCCGGACACGTTGTCTACGATATTAGTGTTCACACACGTCCATGAACGTTTGTATTGC
>Ga0316197_10004232_pt1 | contig 10192 bp, 9 predicted proteins | sample OudBiesiAoxic_MG_FD_204939 | JGI IMG/M metagenome (GOLD analysis project Ga0316197, IMG submission 204939) | Coastal sediment microbial communities from Oude Bieten Haven, Netherlands - site A oxic | ecosystem: Environmental > Aquatic > Marine > Coastal > Sediment | place: Netherlands... | reverse complement strand
TCACCATTATTTCAAAGACAAGAACGATTTGCTTTTTGCCACAATGCGTTGGTTGCTTGAGGAATTGCGTAATGAAGCAGTTGCCCGATTGAAAGCAGCAAACGGCCCAAAAGAACGCATCTACGCCGTAGTGGATGCTAGCTTCGACGACACACAATTTTCAGCCGATGTGATGACCGCATGGTTGGCACTTTATGGCAGCGCGCAGACATCTGAACGCCTGCGCCGGATTTTGCACATTTACGCGCGGCGCCTGCAATCCAACCTGCGCCATGGATTGGGGCAACTTATGGACAGCGGCGAGGCTGAACTCGCCGCAGAAAGCACTGCTGCGCTAATCGATGGCTTGTGGCTGAAAGCAGCCCTTACCGGCGGAGTTGCCGATGCCGGTCACCCAAGGCGGTTGGTCCACCGTCACATCGATATGCAGATCGCCATTCACGGAGCGAAACAATGAACAGCGCCTACGATTTCATTATCATCGGTTCCGGCTCAGCCGGTTCGGTGCTCGCCAATCGCCTATCAGAGGATGGCAAAAATTCGGTCCTGGTGCTTGAATATGGCGGCACCGATGCCGGGCCGCTTATCCAGATGCCGTCCGCATTATCTTACCCGATGAACATGAGCACCTATGATTGGGGGTATTGGTCTGAACCTGAACCCCACCTTGGCGGACGCAAGCTGGCCTGCCCGCGCGGCAAAGTTATCGGTGGATCATCATCCATCAATGGCATGGTATTTGTGCGCGGTCATGCCTGCGATTTCGACCATTGGGAAGAAGCCGGTGCCGCTGGATGGGGGTACAGGAACGTGCTGCCGTATTTCAACCGTATGGAAACGAGCCATGGTGGCGAAGCCAATGGTGTGCGCGGTCATGATGGTCCGTTGCATGTAACGCGCGGCGTGCGTAAAAATCCGCTCTACCATGCCTTCGTAGAGGCAGGTCGTGAAGCCGGTTATCAAATGACCGACGATTATAACGGCTCCAAGCAAGAAGGCTTCGGTCCGATGGAAATGACCGTTTGGAAAGGCCGTCGCTGGTCGGCCGCAAATGCTTTCCTGCGCCCTGTGCTGAATCGCGGGAACCTCACCTTGATAACGCGTGCCATGGCAAAACGCATTGTCTTCGATGGTAAATGCGCCACTGGCGTTGAATATGAACGCGGCGGTAAAGTTCAGACTGCCAAGGCCAATCGCGAAATCATTATAGCTGCGAGTGCCATTAACTCGCCCAAGCTGCTCATGCTATCTGGTATCGGCAATGCCGCTCACCTCAAAGCTGCCGGGATTGAACCGGTGCATCATTTGCCAGGCGTTGGCGAAAACCTGCAAGATCATTTGGAGCTGTTGGTTCAAAAGGTTTGCCTGAAACCCATCTCTCTGTATTCCAGTATCAATCTGATGTCGAAAGCAATGATAGGCATGCGCTGGCTGCTGGATAAATCTGGCCTTGGGGCGACAAACCATTTTGAATCTGCTGGGTTCATCCGGTCAAACGCCGGGGTGAACTATCCAGATATTCAGTATCATTTTCTACCCATCGCCATGCGCTATGACGGTAAAATACCAGCTGCATCCCATGGATTCCAAGCTCATGTGGGGCCCATGCGCTCGCCGTCGCGCGGCCATGTGCGCCTGCGCCCTGAAAACCCGTCAGCACCGCCGCGCATTAGCTTCAACTATATGGCGCATGAAAAAGACTGGACAGATTTCCGCACCTGCATCCGGCTTACCCGGGAACTTTTTACCCAACCCGCATTTGAACCTTTTGCAGGACCTGAACTTGCTCCAGGTGATGATCGGCAGAGCGATGAGGCATTGGACGATTATGTGCGCGAGCACGTGGAAAGCGCCTACCACCCCTGCGGCACCTGCAAAATGGGGGCACCAGACGACCCCGAGGCAGTGGTTGATCCACAATGTAGAGTGATTGGTGTGGAAGGATTGCGCGTTGTGGACAGCTCTATCATGCCGCGCATCACCAATGGCAATCTCAACAGCCCAACGATCATGATTGGCGAAAAAGCTTCTGATATGATCCTTGGCCGCGCGCCACTGGCAGCTTCAAACGCAGAGCCATGGATCCATCCGAATTGGGAAACCTCCCAGCGGTAACTCCCTAGGCTTCAGCTGCTTCTGCCTGGGCAATCTCGAGATAGATTTCCCGCAACCTGCGGGAAATGGGTCCAGGTTTTCCATCGCCAATCTGCGCCCCGTCGATTTCGACAATTGGCATCACAAATGTTGATGCCGAGGTCAAAAATGCTTCATCAGCCTTCAGCGCTTCATCAACACTGAACAAGCGCTCCACCACTCGGACCTGATATTCATCAGCCAGGCGCATCAACACCTTGCGGCGAATACCAGGGAGAATGGAATTGGAAAGCGGCCGGGTGATCACTACCCCGTCTTTAACGATGTATGCAGTTGATGACGTACCTTCAGTGACAAAGCCGTCTTCAACCATCCAGCCCTCAAAGGCACCTTTTTCAACAGCTGCCTGTTTGGCAATGCATTGGCCGAGCAGGGCTATCGATTTGATGTCGCGGCGCTTCCAGCGAATATCTTCAACGGTCACCACCTTGACTCCGTTTTGGGCGTTGGCGTTATCGCGCAGCTGCTTTATCTGCGTAAACGCCATTAATGTGGATGGTACGTTTTTTGGATAGTGAAACTCACGGTCCGCCACACCCCTGGTCACCTGCATATAGACAACGCCTTCGGTTAAATCATTACGGGCGATAATCTCATCAATCATGTCATGCAATTCCTGCTCGCTGCACGGCCAGGCAATTGAAAGCTCGCTTAGGGAACGATTAAACCGCTCAACAAAAGGCTTGCGATCGAGAACAAGACCATCGACCACCGGCACCACTTCATAAATGCCATCGCCAAAGAGGTATCCGCGATCGAAGATCGATACCTTGGCGTCTTCTTCCGCCATGAATTCGCCATTGAGATAAACTGTGCGGCTCATTGATACCTCCACCTAAACTGCTCATGATAAGTTGCTGGGACAAAACCAGATTTTACCAACATAGTCCATTGCATTCTGGCGTTTGGCCAATGCCATTTACCAAGAACATTCAAATAGAGATATCGTTGGTTTTTACCGTTTGCCGGGTAGTATTTATAGTTTACAATTCGTTAATAGATGCGGAAGAATGAGTAAAACGAGGAATTCTCATGAGAATTACTGCGAATTATCTTGCGTTATGCCTAACCTCAACATTATCGCTAGCGTGCATGACGGGCGCCACCAATGCCGCCGAGGTCATCACCGCATCCGAATATCGGGCAAGTAGCGCGAGCGTAAACATTTTTCGCCCGCCGGTTTCTGCGTTCGCGCCAGATGAAGCTGCACCCGAGCAATCGGCACCAGAAACCAAGATCATTGTGAAGGTGCCCGTATACGTAACAACAAGACGTGCGCGAAACAATTTGTGGTGGCCTTACAGGGCCAGCGACCGGGCATTTGGGCCTAACTACCCGGGCTTCCGCAATGTCTATTTTGGACCGTTATATCCATTCTAGGCCTAGCCGAGGCTATGGGTTGCTATACATCAACCCAATCAATAAGCTTTAAAAAAACCTTTGGGAGGGCGTGTAGCATGTTGAAGAAAATTCTGGTTCCTGTGGACGGTTCAAACCATTCCATCAAAGCGGTGGAACTGGCAGCCGAACTTGCCGCAAAGTTTGGCGCAGAAATTACGTTACTGCATGTTCTTCTGAATGGTCATGTGCCTGCTGGATTGCGCAAGGCGCTTGATGTTGAGTTGTCACCGCAGCGCGCAAAACCAGAAAATCTTGTGGTTATTCCCCAAGAGATCATGGCCAGAGTTGAAGACAAGAAAACCGCCACCCTTTCCGCTGATGCGCTGGAATTTATTGCCAAGCATGTTTTGTCGCGGGTTCGCCAGATTTGCAAAGACGCTGGCGTGAAGAAAATTTCAGAACGGGTAGAGGAGGGAAACCCTGCCCGCCACATCCTGAACATCGCCAGAACGTCCAATGCCGACATGATTGTCATGGGTAGCCGTGGATTGAGTGAGTTGAAAGGTCTGCTGGTCGGCAGCGTTTCCAGCAAGGTCCAACATCTTTGCGATTGCACATGTGTAACCGTTAAATAGATGGCGCGGCGCATCGCGCCGAAACAGGCTGGGGGGAAAATCATGAAGCCGTTTTTTGCTGCATGTGTACTTGTCGTGTGCACACATTCAGCACAGGCGGAAACGCTCTTGGAGCGTGGCCGCTATTTGATGGAATCGGTCGTTGCCTGTGGCAATTGCCATACACCGCAAACCCCGCAAGGCCCAAAGCCTGGCATGGAACTCGCAGGTCAGCCGGTAATGGATGAACCGGGTTTCAAAGCCTTTGCGCCCAACATCACGCCTGACAAGGAAACCGGCATCGGCACCTGGAGCGATGAGCAGATCATTGTCGCCATCCGTGAAGGGAAACGTCCAGATGGCTCTATTATCGGGCCACCCATGCCATTTGAGGTTTACCGCTATATGTCTGATCGCGACGCTGCCGCCATCACCGCATATTTGCGCACCGTGCCACCGGTAAAGAACAAAATACCTGCTTCTGTCTATGGATTTCCGCTACCGCCAGCCTGGGGCCCACCGGTCAAAAAAGTAGCCGAGCCGGACACATCAGATCCGATAAAGCACGGCGAATATCTCGTGAACGCGCTTGGCCATTGCACCGCGTGCCATTCACCATTGGTCAAGGGCGCGCCTGATCTTGAGCATCAGCTAGGTGCAGGCGGGCAGAAAATCCCCGGGCCGTGGGGTATGGCAGTTTCAGCGAACATAACCCCTCACAAAGATGGCCTTGCCGGTTACAGCGATGAAGATATCGCCAATGCCATTGCCAAGGGAGTTCGTCCCGACGGTGCACGCATGTCTCCGCCGATGGCATACTGGTATTACAAGAACATCTCCGCCAGTGACATGAAGGCTATCATCGCCTATCTGCGAGCCATGCCGCCCAAGCCATCACCTAAAAGTTAAAGATGGGGGGCGTTTGCAACTTCCCTGGTTGATAAAACAACAAACCGCCAGGTGAGCAATGCGGCGGTAACGGTTAAACCGATCGCTGTGCCCCACCACAAGCCAGGTGCACCGTAACCCAGTGGGAAACCGATTATATACCCGGTGGTCAATCCAAAACCCCAATAGCCCACAGCAGCGATCCACATTGGCAGCACGGTATCTTTCAAGCCCCTCAGAGCACGAGCAGCAATAGCCTGCAAGCCGTCGGATAATTGAAACACTGCCGCAACCGTAAAAAGCGCGGTGGCAAATGCGACAACTTCCGCGTTTTTAGGATCGTTGATATCAACGAAAATACTTGTCAGCCGGTCTGGGATGAGAACCAGCATGGTCGAACCCGCGAGCATTACCACACCGCCAATTCCCATGCCTACAAACCCGGTGCGCCGGGCGCTGCGGGGCCGGCCTCGGCCTGCGTACAGAGAAACCCGTAAAGCAGTTGCCTCACCGATAGACAAGGCAATTACAAAAAACGGAATGAGCATACTCACGACAACCTGGCTTGCAGCGAGCGCCTGGGCACCAAAAAGACCCATCATGATAGCGATAATGGCAAAAAGCCCGCTCTCCACAAGCGTGATGCCTCCAACCGGCAGGCCAAGCGCAAAAACTTCTCTGATGACGGAAAAATCAATCCGATGAATATTTGTGAGCAATGCGTAGTCGCGCAATCCTGTGGCCCGAACTACATGGAACATCAGGGCAAAAAACATTATCCAGCAAACAACTGATGTTGCGATACCAGCACCCGCAACCCCCAATTGGGGCATACCGAATGCGCCGAAAACCAGACTATAGGTTAGTGCTGCATTCAAGAACACAACCGCAATGGTGATGTACAAAATTGAGTTCATTCTCTCAAGAGCGGCAAGAAACTGCCGCAAAACAGTGAACCACAATGTTGGAAGCAGGCACCACACCGCCGAGGTGAGGTAAACCTTGCCGAGTTCCATGACCTTCGGGTCCTGGCCAGTAAACGATAAAAGGTCGGTGATGTACCAACAAAAGATGGTCATTGGGACGGACAGGATCGTCGCAACCCATAGGCCCTGTCGCACCTGTGCACGGATACGGTGATTTTCATCTGCACCAATGCACCGCGCCACCAATACACCCACCACAGACACAACGCCCATGGCGACAACCATCACTTCAAACATCAGGTCGCCTGTTAAGCCAACTGCTGCTAGTTCTGTCGCACCAAGGCGCCCGACGATAATCCGGTCCGTGACAACCATCGCCATTTCAGCCAGGTAGGCAACCGCCAGCGGAACGGCGATACCAAGCATCGCGCGTGCTTCCTGCATAACCGTTGCAGGGCTTCCCACGGGCATCGGCCGCAAGGATTTTTCCGCCGCCATTTACGAGAACCGATCTAAATAAAAATCAAATACCGCCCCGCCTCTATCACGCTGGTGAATTGTTTGCCAGAAATTCCCCAACCCGGTCCATTGCTTGATTGATCGCTTCCGCGCTGGCGGCATAAGAGACACGCAAATATCCTTTGCCATAATCTCCAAAGCTTTCTCCATGCATCAGGGCAACGCCAGCTTCCTCCAACAACCGGGTCGCCAGTTCACGGCTGCTCCAGCCAGTGCCGGTAATATTTGGAAATGCATAGAATGCCCCACCCGGCACACGGCAGGTAACTCCTGGCAAACCGTTCAACCGGTCTACAACCACTTTGCGGCGCTCCATAAAAGTTTGGCGGAATGCCTCGATGGGTTCCATTGGGCCGGTCAGGGCGGCGAGTGCCGTCATTTGCGCGACGCCATTGACGCAGGAATGGTTGATGGTGATGAGCTTGCGTACATGATCGATTAGATGAGATGGCCAAACTCCATAGCCAAGCCGCCACCCGGTCATGGCAAAAGTTTTTGACCAGCCATCAAGCAAAACTACCCGGTCACGCAAACCTGGAACCTGCATCAAGCTTGCCGGTCCACCTTCGTATATCTGGTGAGAGTAAATTTCATCCGACAATACGGCCACATGAGGCATGGCCAAAAGCCCCTCGGCCAGTTTGTCGAGTTCCTGCTTCGGCACCACCCCGCCAGTTGGGTTTGCAGGGGAATTTACAATGATCAACCTGGTTTTCGATGTCACCAAGGACAAAACCTCTTCTGCATCAAATGCAAAATCATTTTCTTCGCGGATCGGATATCCAATCGCTTTCGCACCGGTAAATCGCACCGCTTCACGGTAAGGCGGAAAGCCTGGATCGGGATAAAGAATTTCAGTGCCCGGCCCGCCAAACAACGCACACGCAAAAAAGATGGTCACCTTGCCGCCAGGAACGACAATCACTTCGCCAGGGTCAGTTTCTATCCCGAGACGGGCGGCCACATGGTCCGCCACCGCTTCCCGCAAAATTGGCATGCCGACAGGAGATGTATAGCCGTGTGGTCCATCGCGTGCCGCACGCTGCGCAGCTGCCAGAATATGTTCTGGTGGCTGAAAATCCGGTTGGCCAATACCAAGATTTATGATCGAGCGGCCTTCTGCAGCCAGTGCTGCTGCACGGTCTGAAACCGCAAATGCACCTTCTTCTTCCAAGATGGTGGCATTGGGATTGAGTTCGACCAAAGCCTACCCTCCTCCTACAGTTTTCGAGAACGACGTGAAAAACTTGTCCGCCAGTTTTCTGGAAGTTGATTTGATCAACCGCGAACCAATCTGGGCAAGTTTGCCGCCCACTTGCGCGTTTGCAACATATGTCAGAACAGTGCCGCCTTCAGTCTCGGCAAGGCGAACATCTGCGCCGCCCTTGGCATGTCCAGCGATGCCGCCTTCACCTTTGCCTGAAATACGGTAGCTTTCCGGCGCGTTTATATCGCTCAGTTTTACGGTTCCCTTGAACTTCGCCTTAACCGGGCCAATTTTGGTTGTGACTTTGGCATTGAATTCAGTGGGTGACACCATTTCAAGTTCATCACAGCCTGGAATACAGGCCTCCAGCACATCTGGATCATTTAGCGCTTTCCAAACATCTTCGCGCGGTGCCGGTATTGTGTATTCGCCCGTTAATTCCATCTGATGCATCTTCCTCATTTGTACTGAATTCATAAGGTGGACAATGAATTCTCATAAGCCAGGGGGCAAGAGGTAGCAGATATCAGTTTCCCGGCAAATCAAAACACGTGTGGGTTGAAAGATAAGATTTTTTTCACCGAGATTAACTGCATGAACTATTGTGCGCTTGATTGATGGCGCGAAGTATCGTTCCATACCAGCCAGATGGCCGGGTTTGCATCTGGCTGGACCAAATAAAAAACACCAAAGTGGGAGGAAGAAATGAAAAAATCAATTTATGCTGCTTTTGCAGCCACTCTAATGGCAAGTACCGCCGCATTTGCCGCCGATGAAGTCAAGATCGGGTTCGTCACGACACTGACAACACCGGCTGGCGTGCTCGGCAAAGACATGGTGGACGCGGTTAATCTGGCAATGGAGCACATTGGCGGCGAGATGGGTGGCAAGAAAGTCAACCTCATCGTCGAAGATGACGGGTTCAAGCCAGAAACCGGAAAACAGAAAACCGACAAGCTGGTCAAACAGGATGATGTTGACTTTGTTGCCGGGTTTATCTGGTCACACGTTCTATTGGCATCGCGTAAATCAGCACTCGACGGCGGCAAGTTTTTGATCTCGTCAAATGCCGGTCCTTCGCCGCTCGCTGGCAACTTGTGCCACAAGAACTTTTTCTCAACGTCATGGCAAAATGACCAAACACCAATGGCCATGGGTGAAGTTCTCAACCAGAACGGCGTGAAGTCGGTCTACATCATGGCACCAAACTATGCCGCGGGCAAAAACATGGTTGCCGGCGTTGAGCGCACATTCAAAGGTGAAATCAAGGGCAAAGACTTTACCAAGTGGGGCAAAGATGCCCAGCTCGATTTCTCCGCTGAACTGGCAAAAGCAAAAGCTTCAGGTGCGGAAGGCATTTTCGCGTTCTATCCAGGCAAAGCAGGTGGTGCATTTATCAAGCAATACCAGCAGGCTGGTCTGCAAGGAACTGTGCCGCTTTATACCGTATTCACGGTAGATGCGATTGCCCTGCCAAAACTGCAAAAGGCCAATTTCGAAGGTGTGCTTGGTTCACAGATGACCCAGTTCTGGGACCCCAGCCTCGATAATCCGCAAAACAAGAAATTCGTTTCTACGTTTAAGGAAAAATATGGCCGCTATCCTTCCTTTTATGCCGCTCAATCTTATGACACGATCTTCCTGATCAAGTCTGCGGTGGACGCAGTTAAGGGTGACACGTCAAACATGGACGGCATGCGCACGGCGATGGAAAAAGCAGATTTCCCATCTGTGCGCGGCAAATTCACTTATGGCAACAACCATATGCCCATCCAGAACTTCTATCTGCGTGAAGTGGTTAAAGATGCCGATGGCGTTTGGACAACAAAGGTCGTGAAGACGGTTTATGAAAACCATCAGGATGTTTATGCAAAAGACTGCAAAATGTAGTCTTGGCTCAATGCCTTGAATGACAAATAAAGTGGACGGGGAGGCATTGACCTCCCCGTTTTCTGTTTAAGGATCAAGAAATGCTTACTGGCGATATGTTGAGGCGTTCAGCCAAACGGTTTCCCGACAAACCAGCTGTATTATGGCAAGGCAACACCCTTTCCTACAGCGCACTTGACGGGCAGGCCAATCAACTGGCCAACGCTCTTTTGGCACTCGGTCTGCCAAAGGGTACAAAGGTCGGCATCATCTCCACCAACAGGCCGGAATATGCAGTCGCGTTTTTTGGCGTGGCACGCACCGGATATGTGCTGGTCAATATATCCGTGCTTTATGCGGAAGATGAACTTGCCTACGTTCTGGAAAAGGCAGACGTGGAAGTTTTGCTTTTCCAAAACATGTTTGCAGAAAAAGCTTTGGCAGTTGCCAGCAAGTTGGAGAAACTCACCTCACTGGTTTCCATTGGTGGAACAGTTGAAGGCACTGCCTCGTTTGAAGACTTTTTGAACCCGCAGCCTTCCTCAGACCCTCAGGTTTCCTTGAGTGAAGATGATCCGTTTTGCATGACCTATACCGGCGGCACCACTGGCCGGCCGAAAGGTGTGCTGTTCCATCACAAAGGCCGCGCGGTCACTGCACACACGGTAATGGTT
>Ga0316197_10004231_pt1 | contig 10193 bp, 8 predicted proteins | sample OudBiesiAoxic_MG_FD_204939 | JGI IMG/M metagenome (GOLD analysis project Ga0316197, IMG submission 204939) | Coastal sediment microbial communities from Oude Bieten Haven, Netherlands - site A oxic | ecosystem: Environmental > Aquatic > Marine > Coastal > Sediment | place: Netherlands... | reverse complement strand
GGCATCACATCGCGGCTGTAGTTAGAAACCCGCACCATTCGCGACTTGTTGATCCGATAGCTTTCCTCGTTGCAATTACGGATCATCTGGGCAGACCACTTCCACATCGTAGGACTGATCAAAGGCTAGATGAAAAGCGGGCGACGCTTCATGAACAGCCATTTGAGCGCCTTCACAGGTATACCCGGCGCAGCCCAGGGTGAGGTCATTCCATAAGACAGCTCACCAGCGTTAGCATAGCTTGTCTCAAGCCCCGGTCCGACCTGCTGGTCGAGGACGATCACCTCTGCCCCCTGCTTGGCCAGATAGTACGCGGTGGTCACGCCGATCACTCCGGCGCCCATTACAACGACTTTCATCCGCAGCCCCCTTCTCAATGTCTAAAGGGGCAGCCTGCGCTCTCAAAGTAGCAATAACAATAGGCATGAACCGGACATTCACCCGGATCAGCGGTAGAGCAGCGACATCCCGTTCACAAACAGATGCAACTTCTCAGGAATCGCCGTCAATCTGATCTCTTTGCCGCGCAGCGAGTGATGGATCCCTGCCAGCTTAGCGATCACCGGTGCGTCATCAGACTGTGGTATGGCGAAATATAGCTGCGTAACCTCACCCAGCGCCTCGACTATCTCGACCTTACCGGAGAATGCGTAGGTGTCCTCGCCGGTTTCGATCATATCCTCAGGGCGGATGCCGACGTTGACCTTCAGCCCATTGTCATCCGCATTGGTCGGGATGGCTGCCTTGATCACACCCTTGCCGCCGTCCAGCCTGACTTCGGTCATTTCACCCGTGCCCACAATCTCGCCGGGGAGCAGGTTCATCGCAGGCGAGCCGATGAATTGCGCTACGAACTCATTTTCTGGCCTTTCGTACAGTTCGAGCGGCGATCCCACCTGCGCGATGCCCTTGTTGGCCAGCACAACGATCCGGCTGGCCAGCGTCATCGCTTCAACCTGATCATGCGTCACGTAAATCATCGTGGAATTCGGCATCGATTCCTTGAGCTGCGCAATCTCGATCCGGGTGGCAACCCTGAGCGACGCATCAAGGTTCGAGAGCGGTTCATCAAAGAGATAGACTTTAGGGTCACGTACGATGGAGCGGCCAATAGCGACACGTTGCCGCTGCCCACCCGAGAGGGCTTTGGGCAGACGATCAAGATACTCATCCAGCTGCAGAACCTTTGCGGCACGGTTCACGGCTGTGTCGATCTCTTCCTTGGTTTTCTTGGCGAGTTTCAGCGCGAAGGCCATGTTGTCGCGCACCGTCATATGCGGATAGAGCGCGTAGGATTGGAACACCATCGCGATGCCGCGTTGTGCTGGCGGCATGTCATTCATCCGCTCGCCGTCGATCTGCAATTCGCCTGATGTGATCTTCTCAAGCCCTGCAATCATCCGCAGAAGCGTGGACTTGCCGCAGCCTGACGGCCCGACAAAGACGATGAGCTCGCCGGTTGTGATGTCGAGGTTGATGTCCTTGAGGACCTCGACATCGCCATAGGCTTTACCGACGTCTGTAAGAGTGAGATTGGCCATCGAAAAGCTCCCGGTTCAAGATTTCTGTAGCAAAAAGCAGGGCTGCCACGGGCCCATATGTAATTTGCCGTCCGGAGCGGGCCCCGTCGTGCCAAGCTCGGCTCCGATAGGGTGCCAGTCGCCCTCCGGCATCTCCATCACCGAGGGGTGATGGCTGAGATTGAATGCGCAAAAGATGCGCTGGCCTTCGTGCAGGCGGTGGAAATGAAGGATGTCACCGCTGTGCTCAAGCTGCTCGTAGGAACCCTTGATCAACGCCTTGTGGTTGCGCCGAAACGCGATGGCACGGCGGTAGTGGTGCATCAGCGACGTAGGATCGTCTTCCTGAAGATGAACGGCACGCCCAAAATGGCTTGAATTGACTGGCAACCACGGACGGCCAGCGGAAAAACCGGCATTCAGATTGGACGCCTCCCACACCATCGGCGTGCGGCACCCGTCACGTCCTTTGAATTCAGGCCAGAACTGAATGCCGTAAGGATCCTGCAAATCTTCGAACGCAACATCCGCTTCTGGCAAGCCCAGTTCTTCGCCCTGATAGAGGCAGAGCGACCCGCGCAATGCCATCATCATTGTGGTATAAAGCCGCTTGCCCGCCTCAGTCAGGTCCCAGCGTGTGGCGTGGCGCATGACATCATGATTGGAAAATGCCCAACAGGCCCACCCGTCCGGGGCTGCTGCCTCCAGCCGATGCATGACATCGACGACCCGCTTCGCGGTCAGCATCTCATTGGCAAGAAATTCGAACGCGTAGCACATGTGCACACGCTCATCGCCGCTGGTATATTCCCCCAGCAGTTCGAGGCCCAGCTGTGCATCGCCCACTTCACCAACAACTGTGGCAGCGGGGTATTCATCCAGCACCGCGCGGAACCGCTTGAGAAACTCCACGTTTTCCGGCTGATTTTTGGAATAGAGATGCTGCTGATGGTTGTACGGGTTCACCGAGGGCGCGATGGTATCGTTGCGCTGCTCTTTCGGCAGTGCAGGATTGTCGCGCAACTCTTTGTCGGCAAAGTAAAAGTTGATTGTATCAAGCCGAAAACCGTCGACTCCACGGTCCAGCCAGAACCGGGCTGTCTCAAGCAACTCGTCCTGCACATCGGTGTCGTGGAAATTCAGATCAGGCTGCGATACCAGAAAATTATGCAGATAGTATTGCTCCCGCCGCGCGTCCCATTGCCAGGCAGAGCCGCCAAAGATTGACAGCCAGTTATTCGGCGGTGTGCCATCGGGCTTGGGGTCTGCCCAAACGTACCAGTCAGATTTGGCATTGTCGCGCGATTGGCGGCTTTCCTTAAACCAAGGATGTTCGTCGCTGGTGTGGCTCAGCACCAGATCAATCATCACCTTAATGCCAAAATAATGCGCCGTCTCGATCAGCGCATCAAAATCATTGAGGTTGCCAAACATCGGATCAACGTCGCAATAATCGCTGACGTCGTAGCCAAAATCCTTCATCGGTGAGGTGAAGAAAGGCGAAATCCAGATCGCGTCAACGCCAAGTGCGGCGACATAGGGCATCCGCTGCACGATCCCCAGCAGATCGCCGATGCCATCGCCGTTGCTGTCCTGAAAACTGCGCGGATAGATCTGATAGATCACTGCACCGCGCCACCAGTCGCGATCAATATCGGTACCGGATTGGGCGCTGGGAAGAGGGTTCATCACAGTCACTCTTGTTTAGCTTTCTATTTCACTGAGCCGGCCAGCAGGCCGCGCACGAGATAGCGTTGCATGGTAAAGAAAACGATCAGCGGCACGGCGATGGAGATAAACGCAGCAGCTGCAAGAATTCCCCAGTCCCCACCACGGGACCCAAGCAGATCGTCAGCAATTTTGACCGTCATAACCCAGGATTCAGAGTTTGACGGCAGGAACACCTTTGCAACAAGCAGATCATTCCATGTCCAGAGGAACTGGAAGATCGCAAATGATGCGAGGGCAGGAAAACTCAACGGCAACACGATGCGTGTGAATACCTGAAAGTCGGTCGCGCCATCGACTTTTGCGCTCTCGATGATATCGCGCGGCAGCCCCACCATGTAGTTGCGTAAGAGGTAAATCGCGAGAGGTAAGCCAAAACCGGTATGCGCCATCCAGATCCCTAGGAAGCTCTGGCCGATGCCAATCTTGTTGTGGAACTGCAAAAGCGGCACGAGTGCCAGTTGCAGCGGGACAACCAACAGCCCCACGACCACCGCGATCAAGACGCCCCTGCCCGCGAAATCCATCCACGCCAGCGCGTAGGCAGCGAAGGCCGCAATCAGGATCGGGATGATCGTCGCCGGAATTGTCACGGTGAGCGTGTTTATGAAGGCCAGATCCATGTTGGACGAACTCATGATGGTTCTGTAGTTGTCCATCGAGAATTTCGGCGGCGTCTTGGTCGAATAATAGATACTGGGATCGCGTTTGATCTCGGCCGGGGATGTGTAGACAAAATCGCCGTTTTGCTGAACGGTCAGTGTGCGGTCCTTAGACAGTTCAGCTGTCTCCCCTGCCGCATTTGCGGTCGGATTGTTGCGCGACCCGCCAAACCGGATCACTTCCCCGCTCCCCTCGCTAAAAAGGTTGCCCTCGATGACGTTGGTACCGTTCTGCGATGTGGCATCATCTGCCGCGGCTTTGGCCTGAAAATTCTGCTCCACCGGAAACGGAGACAACCACCATCCGGAAGCGGAAATCTGATCCCGGTCCCGGAATGATGAAACCAGAAGCCCGACGGTAGGGATCAGCCAAAGCACCACCAGAAAGATGACCGAGAGGTTTACAACCCATGAAAGGGCAGATTTGGTACCTGCAATATTGTCCATGTTCCTGCTCCCCTTCAGCGCATTTCAGCGCGGGCTTGGCGGATGTTCCAGATCATGACCGGCAACACGATGATCATGATCACAAAGGCCACTGCTGTGGCGCGGCCATCGTCACGGAACATGTAGGACATCATGTAGCTGGGCAGGATTTCGGTGCCGAAATTGCCCCCAGTCATGGTGTAGACGATGTCAAAAACTTTGAGGACAAGGATGGTGATTGTGGTCCAGACCACAACGATGGTGCCCATGATCTGCGGCACCTTGATCTTGAAGAATATCTGGAACGGGTTGGCGCCATCAATGATCGCTGCCTCGATCGTCTCTTCGGGGATGCCACGCAATGCAGCCGACAGAATTACCATCGCAAACCCGGTTTGGATCCAGACCAGAATGAACATCAAAAAGAAGTTGTTCCAGAAATTCAACTGCAGCACATCCAATGGCTCATCCGCCCCAAAGAAGTCTCGAATAGCGTTGATCAGACCGATATCAGCGTTGTTGGCATATACGAATTTCCAGATTAGCGAGGCCCCGACGAACGAGATCGCCATCGGCATGAAAATCAGAGATTTCGCGATATTGCCCCATCTGAGGCGGTCGGTTAGCTGCGCCACCAGCAATCCGAAAAACGTTGCCGCGGCGGGGACAACAAGCACCCAAAGAAAATTGTTGAACAGAGCTGTTTGAAACCCGTCATCGGCAAACATGGTCTGGTAGTTGCCAAAGCCGATGAATTCGTCGCCGGAGCGGTTGTAGAGCGACCGCCAGAAAGATCCGACGACCGGGTAGACGAGATACAGCCCGAGAGCCACCATCGCAGGAAATAGAAACAACCAGGGCCGCACAAGATTGGCGCGGTTGATGTTGCGCCCAGGGCGCGGCCCGCTTGCGGGGAAAATAACCTTGTCGAGGATGAGGTTCGACAGAAAGAAGTACCCGACGCATCCGCCGACACCCAATATGACTGTCACAATCCCCTGAACCAGCGGTGACATGGTGATCCCTCCCCAAAATCAGAATCTTCCGTTGTCGGGTCGGACCGGCAGTCTGTGCCGCCGGTCCGCTATTGTTGAGCCTCAGAGGCTTACTGGATCGCGTCCCAGCGTTCCTGAATGCCTTTGGCAACGTCTTCTGCAGAGGCACCAGTCGTGTAGTCGACCATACCAGTCCAGAACGCACCCGCGCCAATCTCACCCGGCATCAGGTCAGACGCATCAAAGCGGAACGTTGTCGCGTTGAGCAAAACGTCGCCCTGCGCGCGCAGACTGTCATCCGCATAGGTCGCAGGGTTTACGCCTTTGTGCGGCGTTAAGAACCCGCCTTGCGCCATCCACAACTCATGTGAAATCGGTGCTTTCAGGAACTCAATGAAGGCATTGGTCGCCTCAGATGGGTTGGTAATCGCGAACAAGGCGCCGGCACCAAGAACGGGCTTGCCGAGGTCCTTCTCAGCGTAGGCCGGGAAGTAGAAGAAATCGACGTCATCGCCGACCACAGTCCCTTCCGGGAAGAAGGCCGGAATGAACGATGCCTGACGGTGCATGTAACACTTCGGGGGGATCGAAAAGAGACCTGCCGGGCTATCCCGGAAGTCTGTGTTGGCTACAGCCGATGCGCCGCCGTCTACGTAGGCGTCATTGCGGGCAAAATAACCGAACTCTTCTATTGCCGCGATCACCTTGGGGTCGTCGAACTTCATTTCATTCGATACCCAGGCATCATAATCAGCAGGTGATTGCGTGCGGAGCATCATTTCTTCGACCCAGTCGGTCGCAGGCCAACCTGTTGCAGCACCAGATCCCAGACCAATGCACCAAGGTGTGCCGCCCTCTTCGACGATCTGGTCCGTAAGTTCTTTCAATTCTTCCAACGATTCAGGGATATCATACCCAGCTTCATCGAAAGCCTCGGGGGAATACCATACGAGCGATTTCACATCGACGCGGTAAAACAGGCCGTAAAGTTGATCTGCACCATCTGCGTCGGCATAGGTGCCTAGATCGACCCATGATTGACCGGCAGCAAAGTTATCGCGAACCCACGCCCCGCTGCCTTCCGCCAGAGGCGTCAGCAACCCTTGGCTGGCGAGATCGGCAGCAAGACCCGGTTGTGGAAACGCCGCAAGGTTCGGCGCAGAGCCGGACCGGGCAGAAATCACGATGTCCTGTTCAAAGCTGTCCGACCCAGAATAATTCACGGTCGCTCCGGTGGCGCTTTCGAAATAGGAAAAGACCTTATCAACCTTTTCTTTTTCGTTGCCAGTCCATGCACCGGTGATCTCTACTGTTTGTCCGGCAAGATCATATTTCTCAGCGAATTCATTGTAGCTGTCCCAGGTAAAGTCGCCTTCGCCGACAGCAAATGGCTGGTGACCATCGGCCTGTGCAATACCAGCGCTCAGAGCCAGCGCAGCCGCGCCGGCAAGAAGTTGTGCCTTCATGTCTTCCTCCCTTGGTGTGCGTGCTTCGCACCCTCTTGTCTGTTTCCGCAGCACATGAATGCATTCAAAGCGCTTTGGCTGAGCGAAGGGTGGCGTAAGCTGAAGCATGAGTCAACTGATGGTAGGTAACCCACTTTTACGCCAACACTGCCGGATCGCTTTTCCTGATTGATTTGACGATCTGCGAGTACACCCCTAACCATTACAGACCCAAAGCGCTTTGAGAATCTGCCCGTGTCCCTGACCTTGAAACAATTATCGGCCCAGTTAAACCTGTCTCAGACGACGGTGAGTCGTGCGTTAAATGGCTATCCGGAAGTCAAAGAAGAGACCCGTAAGCGTGTGCTGGATGCAGCGACCAAACTGAGATATCGCCCCAATGTTCGCGCGCAACGTCTGGCGGTTGGTCGCGCGATGGCAATTGGTCACGTTTTTCCGACCTCGACGCAAGACGAACGCAGCAATGTGGTGTTTGCCGACTTTATTGCCGGCGCGGGCGAGGTCTATGCCGACCACGGTTATGACATGGTGCTCAGCACTGTGCGCGACGAGGATGAGATCGAAACCTACCGCACCCTCGCACAGAACGGCGCCGTTGACGGTGTGATTGTGCATGGGCCGATACCCAATGATCCCCGGATCGCTCTGCTGCATGATCTGGGTATCCCCTTTGTGGTGCACGGTCGGGCGTCGAATGTAAGTACGCCGTATAACTGGCTGGATGTAAACAATAGACGTGCCTTTCAACGGGCAACCGATTTCCTTCTTGATCTGGGCCACACCCGCATAGCGCTGATCAACGGGTCTGAGCGGATGGAGTTTGCCCTGCGACGACGATCCGGGTATCTCAGCGCATTGTCAGCACGCGGTATCGCACCGGACCCTGCCCTGCTGCATGCCAGCCTGATGACCGAACCTTACGGCCATGCGGTGACCCGGGATTTGCTCGGACTGGACGATCCGCCTACCGCGTTTATTGCCTCGTCCATCGTTCCTGCCCTCGGTGTGCGCCGTGCACTTGAGGATCGCGGCTTCAAAATGGGGCGTGACGTATCCGTGATTTGTTTCGACGATCAGCTTTCCTATCTGCCAAATGGCATGGGAGAGCCGATTTTCACAGCCATGCGGTCTTCGGTCATGGCTGCCGGCCGCCGGGCAGCGGAACTGCTGATCGCGCAAATCAAAAACCCCGGCGCTGATCCCGTGCAAGAACTTTGGGAAGCGGAGCTTGTGGTCGGGAACTCAACCGGCCCTGCAGGAGAAACCAGATGAGCCTCACATTCAAACGGTCTGATTTTCCAAATGAATTCCAGTTTGCTGCTGCAACATCGGCTTACCAAATTGAAGGGCATCAGTTTGGCGGCGCTGGCAAGACCCACTGGGACACGTTTGCGGCGACACCCGGCAATGTGGTGCGGGCAGAGAACGGAGACCGCGCCTGTGATCACTACCACCGCCTAGATGCCGATCTCGACCTGATCGCGGCGCTGGGACTGGACGCCTATCGTTTCTCAACCAGTTGGGCGCGGGTCCTGCCCGAGGGCCGCGGCACGCCAAATCCCGAAGGCCTCGACTTTTATGATCGTCTGGTGGACGGGCTTCTGGCACGGGGCATCAATCCGCTTGCAACACTCTATCACTGGGAATTGCCGGTCGCGCTGGCCGACCTTGGGGGTTGGCGCAACCCGGATATCTCCAACTGGTTTGCTGACTTCACCGAGGTCATCATGGGGCGCATCGGAGACCGCGTTTATGCCACGGCCCCGATCAACGAACCGTGGTGTGTCGGCTGGCTTTCGCATTTCATGGGGCATCACGCCCCCGGCCTGCGCGATATACGGGCCACCGCACATGCCATGCATCACGTGCTGACCTCACATGGGCGCGCCATTCAGGTGATGCGGGGCCTCGGCATGAAGAATCTCGGTGCAGTGTGCAATTTCGAATATGCACACGCGGCCAGCGATAGTGTTGAAGACCAGCGCGCAACCCAGACCTATGACGCAATCTACAATCGTTTCTTTCTTGGTGGTCTCTTCAAAGGCGTTTACCCTGATGAGGTCATGGCGGGGCTGGAGCCGCATATGCCGAAGGGCTGGGCGCAGGACTTTGATCTGATCGGTCAACCCCTCGACTGGTTGGGGGTGAATTATTACACCTGCAAGCGTATCGCCGCCGCCCCCGGCCCTTGGCCCGCGCTGGAAGAAGTCGAAGGCCCGCTGCCAAAAACCCAAATGGAATGGGAGATATACCCTGACGGGCTATATCAGGTCCTGACGTGGATACATCGCAACTACACCGACGGTCTGCCGATCTGGGTCACTGAATCGGGCATGGCCAACCCGGACAGCCCCGATCTGCCCGATACCGCCCGGATCACCTATCTGGACGCCCATGTGGCCGCCGCAAAACGCGCGATGGATGAAGGTGTACCGCTCAAGGGCTACACGTTCTGGTCACTGATGGATAATTACGAATGGTCGCTGGGCTACGAGAAACGTTTTGGCCTCGTGCATGTGGATTTCGACACGCTCAAACGAACCCCGAAGGCATCGTATCACGCCCTCGCCACTGCGCTGCATAGGTAGAAGGCCCTGGCGTTTTCCTGCGTGGGGGCTGGACCTCAGATCGTCCCAAGTTCTCGAATCGAGACAAAACTGACCTTGGATCAATCAGACCCAACTGGCGAAATCGACCTGGAGCGGACAATTGTGAACTATGCAGCGCACGGCCGCTCTGAGCCCAAAACGGAAGTGCTCCGGCTACAAAGCTTGCAAGTGCAGCACACGGCTCACCGAGGGTGTCAGCTGCGTTGCGGAAAGAAAAAGCTGCCGTTGGTTCGGACCGCAGAGAGATTTAACGCACACATGTCAGAGTTGCGGGCCAAGCCGCTGTCGGTCGGATATACATACTGACATGGGTACAATCTCTGCTCACAGTAATATGACCCGAGTATCTGGGTACCGAACAGGGGCGCTCAACAGGGCTTCTTACTTTCTCTGCACGGCTTGTGCCCTGGCAAGTCCTTCCAAAACGGCATCAACGAACGGCGCATTGTAATTGTGTGCTTCGAGCCACGTCCTTGGGTTTTCTGCGAGAACGGGATCAAGTGCCGCCATCTTGTCCAACGCTTCCCGCGCAGAATATTCATTCGACAATTCGTTGTGTGCAATCGCAAGCATGAGCTGCGAAAGAGACCATCCGTCGACCGCCGCCCTTTCCGCTGCGGCTAGCATTTCGGGCCACTCTGTCTTCATGAGATGGCTTGCAGCGAAAACATAAAAGTAGAAGGGCGGCGGCGCCACTGACCGATCAACCGCACGCTGCATAACGGGGACTGCTTCGGAGAAGCGACCGGCGACCGCCAGGCGCAAGCTCAGATTGGCAAGCACTGAA
>Ga0316197_10004230_pt1 | contig 10193 bp, 6 predicted proteins | sample OudBiesiAoxic_MG_FD_204939 | JGI IMG/M metagenome (GOLD analysis project Ga0316197, IMG submission 204939) | Coastal sediment microbial communities from Oude Bieten Haven, Netherlands - site A oxic | ecosystem: Environmental > Aquatic > Marine > Coastal > Sediment | place: Netherlands... | reverse complement strand
TCAAGTTGCGGAGAAACGGCCATGTCGTCATCCACGGGCGGCAATCAGTTGGAAGGCTGGTTACCGTATTGGAACTGCTGCGACCACCGGCCTTTCAGTGTGGTACCGGCGAGTGCTTTTCGCAGCTCCTTTAGGAACTGTGACCGGGGAATCTCCCGGGCACCAAACCGCATCAGATGAGCCGTGGTCACTTGGCAGTCGATAAAATCGAAGGACAGGGTCATCAGGTGGCGGGCCAATGCGACAAGTGCGACACTGGAGGCATTGCTGGCGTTTGAAAACATCGACTCCCCGAAAAAACAGCGCCCGAGTGATACGCCATAGAGCCCACCGACCAGATGTCCATTCAGCCACGTCTCCACCGAGTGTGCATAGCCGGCACCATGTAACTGGCAGTACGCCGCCTGTATATCATCAACAATCCAGGTTCCCTCCTCATTCTGGGTACGTGCCTTGGCACAGGCAGTGATGACGTCCTCGAAGGCGCTGTCCACGGTGACGGTAAACATGTTCTTGCGTAAAACCTTGTTAAGGGTCCGCGATACATGGAGTTCGTCCGGGTAAAGTACGAGGCGGGGATCGGGGGACCACCAGAGAATCGGTTCATTATCGGCGTACCACGGAAAGATTCCTTTTCGGTAGGCCGAAAGAAGACGCTCCTGGCTCAAATCACCACCGACGGCCAACAGGCCTTCAGCGGTTGCAAAGTGGGCGGGCGGAAAGGCGACGTTTTCAGAAAGGAGAAATACGGGCATGATGTTCAATGCGTGTGGCTGAGAAGCAGATACGTAACGTCAATAGAAAGGCTCTCGAACCGGCAGCCAATTCGCGGAACATCACTCCACGATCCAATTCTCAGCAACCAGCATCGCATGGTGGATCAAACAAAAACCAGTTTGTCATCTTTAATATCAACGGCAATGACGCCACCTTTGGTCAGCCGACCAAACAGTATTTCATCGGATAGTTCGTCCTTGATTTCGGACTGGATCAGGCGGCTGAGAGGTCGGGCACCGTAAGTGGGATCGTAACCTTTATTCGCCAAATAGTCACGCACGTCGGATGTAATGGTCAAAACCACCTTCTTGGCTGCCAGCTGCTCGTTCAGCTCATTGATGAACTTGTCCACAATCAACTTCATAATTTCAACAGTCAATGCATGAAAAGAGATGGTTGCATCCAACCGGTTTCTAAATTCAGGGCTAAAAAACCCCTCAATCGCTTTCTGCCCTTTACTCTCGGCATCTTTACCACTGTCCCCGAAACCGATGGAGCGGCTGCTCATCTCACGTGACCCGGCATTCGAAGTCATGATGATAATGACATTGCGAAAATCGGCCTTTTTACCGTTGTTGTCCGTCAATGTGGCATGGTCCATCACTTGAAGCAGGATGTTGAACAGGTCCGGATGAGCCTTTTCAATTTCATCCAGCAGAAGGATGCTGTACGGATGCTTCCGGATCCCATCGGTCAGCAACCCGCCTTGATCAAATCCGATGTATCCCGGCGGGGCACCGATCAAACGGGCCACCGTGTGTTTTTCCATATACTCGCTCATGTCGAACCGCAGGAATTCGACCCCGAGTATGCGTGCTAATTGCCGCGAAACCTCCGTCTTTCCTACTCCGGTGGGACCAGTGAAAAGAAAGGAGCCCACCGGTCTGCCGGGCGCCCCCAACCCCGCGCGCGACCGTTTGATGGCCGTCACCAAGGATTGTATGGCCTCGTCCTGACCGAACACCACAGACATCAATTCGTCCTCGAGGATTTCGAGCTTGTTGCGGTCCGATGTCGACACACTGCGGGTAGGAATACGGGCCATTTTAGCGATGATTTTTTCGATATCCGCCGGATTGATGTACTTACGCCGCGGAGAGCCGGTGAGTCTGATATACGCACCAGCTTCGTCGATGACGTCGATGGCCTTATCCGGTAGAAAGCGATCGTTTAAAAATTTTGCGCTCAATTCCGCAGCCGATTTTATAGCCTGGTCGGTATATACGATGCCGTGATGTTCTTCATAGCGGGATTTGAGCCCCTTAAGAATCTGAATCGTTTCCTTGATCGGTGGTTCGCTGATCTCAATTTTCTCGAATCGGCGTGACAGGGCACGATCTTTCTCGAAATGATTCTTGTACTCCTCATAAGTGGTGGAACCAATACAGCGAATATCGCCCGTGGCCAGGACCGGCTTCAATATGTTGGAAGCATCCATGGAACCACTGCTGGTGGCACCCGCACCGACGATGGTATGAATCTCGTCAATGAAAAGTATCGCCTTGGGTAGTTTCTGAAGCGCCTGAATCACACCCTTGAGCCTCTGCTCGAAATCTCCGCGAAATTTGGTACCGGCCAGCATGCCCCCAAGGTCCAGAGAATAAATGCGAACATCGTTGAGAATATCGGGGACGTTTCCACTGTTGATCTTCTGTGCCAGACCCTCGGCCATTGCTGTTTTACCGACTCCCGGATCACCCACGAAGACGGGATTGTTTTTTCGCCGCCGACAGAGGACCTGCATCGTCCTTTCCATTTCGAGCTCGCGCCCGATGAGCGGATCCAGTTTGCCTTCCGCCGCCATTTTGACCAGATCCACCGTAAACATCTCCAGCGGATCCCCTTTTTTCTTTTTATCCCTGCGGTCGGTTTTGGCAAATCCGCCAGACACCCCATCGTCGCCGGCTTTTGGTACTTCATGGGAGATGTAGTTCAGTACGTCTAAGCGGGTAATCCCCTCCCCTTGAAGGATAAAGGCCGCGTTGGAATCCTTTTCCAAGAAAATGGAGGCCATGATGTCACTGACCTCAACTTCCTGCTTTTCAGCGGAGCGGACATGGTTCACGGCGCGCTGGATCACCCGCTGAAACGCAATGGTCTGCTGCAGCACATACTCGGTGCCTTCGGCAACCCGTTCCAGCTTTTCGTTGAAAAACTCCTCCAGCAACCGATTCATGTTTTCGATGTTGCCGCCGCAATTTTCTACAATTTCAATACCGGCACTGTCGTACAAGATGGCGAACAGAATGTGTTCAACGCAAACGTACTCATGGCGCCGTTTTTTTGCTTCGCGAACTGCCAGGCCCAAAGTCACGCTAAGTTCTTTGCTAATCATGGCTTACTCTTTCTCCATGGTACATTTAAGTGGAAAGCCGTGTTCCTTTGACAGGGTATGAACGGTATCCACTTTGGTTTCAGCTATTTCATGAGCATATATGCCGCAGAGGCCGACCCCAGCCTGATGGACATTGAACATAATGCGGGTCGCTTCCCCGACTGATTTGTGAAATACCGTTTTGAGGATTTCGACCACAAATTCCATGGTGGTGTAATCGTCATTGAGAAGCAACACCCGGTAAAGTGGTGGTTCGGCAACATCGGTTTCCGATGCGACCTCACCTTCTATTTCTGGAAGAAAATCATTCATCCCGCTTTCCCCGGAAGCGCGTTTCCCATGTATGGTGGCATAGTTACTTTGTATACGCTGGATACCGGAAAAGCTGATTCAAGCTGACATGTTCAGGCGTTCAGCACCCAATGGAAAGCCGGGCGGCATCACCACCCGAAGACTCGCAACCGTTTGACTGTAAAGAAATTTGGCCTGAAACGGTACCGCACAAAAAGATAAATCCTGCAAAGCCGTGCCATTTGATGACCGTTGCAAGGCTTCCGAATCAAGGATAATTTCAATATAAGCACTTGGGTTGAAACTTGTAAAGGTCCGTCGCCAAATTCGTCGCGGTTGCGTTGCTCGGGCGGAGGTGTAATCGTCTCACTTATAATATCATGGCCGAAAGGGGGAGTCCACTATCAATTCCACTCGGATGGTATCCCTGCAGCGCTTTCAAAGAGCACCGCAAGGCACGAAAGTAAAGACTCTGGACCCTGAGGATCCGTTTTTGATTCGTCCGATGGAAGGGCTTAATAACGGCGATTCTGCTCAAAACCGAATATCGAATTTGGTTCTCTGGTATTCGCGTTTTTCTTGACCAATTGTGCGGAATATTCAATGCTTTTTGGCCAGTCCCTGAGACCCGGCCCTATCATGATAAAGATCTCTGATAGAAGTTTTTCATGGCAAGATTACGCAACAGCGCAAATGCGTTCCATACATAGATCGTGTAATCCTTTTGAACTGGCCCGGAACGCCACACCATGGGCTTTCAGAATCTTTTTGGTAAGTGTTCTAATGAGCGAGAGACCTATCGGCCACAGCACTTCTTGAATTTCTTTCCACTGCCGCACGGACAGGGCGCGTTGCGTCCGACTTTTTTTGCGCTTCTCTGGACGGGCTTCTTTTTTTGCTGATCCCCGGAGCCGGAATAGGTCAACTGTTGGTCGCGCGGCTTCTGGATCTCTTTAATTTCCTGGGGTTCGGCAAGTTGGACCCTGAATAGTATCCCGAGAGTTTCTTCCTTGATCCGGGAAATCATGTCCTGGAACATATCGAAACCCTCTTTCTTGTATACCAGCAATGGATTCTGCTGGGCATAGCCGCGTAGGCCGATGCCTTCCTTAAGATGGTCCATTGAAAGCAAATGGTCCTTCCAGAGGTTGTCTACCGTCTGGAGCATGACAAAACGTTCAAGCTGGCGAAAATCTGTTGCGCCAATGGCCGTCTCTCTTTCCTCGTAAAGCTTAACGGCCTCGTCCGTGATCAATTGGGCAAGGCCGTCATTGTTGAGCCCGTCGAGTGTCGACGCGTCCAATGATGGCAATCGCAGGTTGAATTGCTTATATACAGACTCATTGAGACCTTTGAAATCCCATTCTGCGGCCGGCGTCCGCTCGTCAGCAAACGCAGCGGCGATCTCCTCGGACTTTTCTTCAATAATCTCAATTATCGAGGTCTTCAGGTCTTTGCCGAAAAGGGCCTCCCGCCGCTGGCGGTAGATCACCTCGCGCTGCTGGTTCATAACGTCATCATACTCCAACAGCTGCTTTCGAATCTCAAAATTGCGGCCTTCCACTTTCGACTGGGCGTTTTCAATGGCCCGGCTAATCAGGTTGTGCTCGATGGGCTCGCCCTCCTCCATTCCGAGCCTGTCCATAATGCCGGTGATGCGCTCACCGCCGAATATGCGCAAAAGATCATCCTCCAGAGAGAGATAAAAGCGTGAAGACCCTGGATCCCCCTGACGCCCGGAACGCCCCCTGAGCTGATTGTCGATCCGGCGGCTCTCGTGCCTTTCCGTGCCGATGATATGTAATCCGCCAAGAGACGTGACACCATCCCCGAGAACAATGTCCGTGCCGCGTCCGGCCATGTTGGTGGATATGGTTACCGCACCGAGCTGACCGGCCATGGATATGATTTCGGCCTCTTTTTCGTGGTTCTTCGCATTGAGAACTTCGTGCTTGATTCCTCTCTTTTTCAGGTTTTTGCTGACCTGCTCCGATACGTCAATCGAAATCGTTCCAACGAGAACCGGTTGCCCCGTCTTATTGAGCGCTTCGATCTCGTCGATGCCGGCTAAGTACTTTTCTCTGCGGGTCTTGTAAATGACATCCGGGTGATCTTTGCGGATCATCGACTTGTCGGTGGGGATGACCATCACATCGAGATCGTAAATTTTCTTAAATTCAGCGGCTTCCGTATCGGCCGTACCCGTCATACCGGCCAGTTTGTCGTACATTCGGAAATAGTTTTGAAAGGTAACCGTGGCCAAGGTCTGGTTTTCGTTTTCTATCTTGACGCCCTCTTTGGCCTCCAACGCCTGATGCAACCCCTCGCTGTACCTTCTCCCAGGCATCAGGCGACCGGTGAATTCATCGACGATGATCACTTCTCCATTCTTGACGATGTAATCGACGTCACGCTTGAACAGTGTATTGGCCTTCAGCCCCTGATTGATATGATGCAAAGCCTCTATATTCTTGGGGTCATAGAGGTTATTTACCTGAAGGAGCCCCTCGGCCTTGGCGACGCCATCCTCTGTCAGGGTCACAGTGCGGGCCTTTTCGTCGATGGCATAATCCCTCTCTTTGGCGAGGCTGGGGATGATGCTGTTGACTCTATAGTACAGGTCGGTCGACCGTTCTGCCGGACCTGAAATAATTAGCGGCGTGCGGGCTTCGTCAATCAAGATACTGTCAACTTCGTCCACGATGGCGAAGTGAAGATCTTTCTGCACGAGGGTCGCTCGGTCGAACTTCATGTTGTCGCGCAGGTAATCGAAACCAAATTCATTGTTGGTTCCGTACGTGATGTCGGCCGAATATGCTTTCTTACGTTCGGCATCATCCAATCCGTGTATGATGGTCCCAACCGTCAGTCCTAAAAATGTGTAAATGTGCCCCATCCACTCGGTGTCGCGCCTGGCCAGATAGTCATTGACTGTAATAATGTGGACCCCTTTACCGGTTAGGGCATTGAGATAGGCCGGCAGGGTGGCGACCAGCGTTTTTCCCTCACCGGTTTTCATTTCAGCGATTGTTCCCTGGTGCAGCACCATGCCACCGACCAACTGCACGTCGAAATGGCGCATGTTGAGCGTGCGCCACGAAGCTTCCCGCACCGCAGCGAAGGCTTCAGGCAATAAATCTTCAAGCGTATCCCCATTGTTAAAGCGTTCCTTGAGCTTGAAGGTCTGCTGCCGCAACTGATCGTCGCTTAAGGTTTTCATCTCGGATTCCAGCGCGTTAATTTGATCGACGGTGGGCTGGAGTTTTTTCAAATCCCGTTCGTTTTTGCTACCGAACACTTTGGTAAGAAAACTGCCAAGCATGATGGCGATTGCCTCCTGGTTATGGTTTCGATTAAAAAGGTGATTATAGCATATGGGCAAATGGTCTCAACATGTAAATTAAACGAACGGAAAATCGATAAAGCGGCAATGCATTCGAAGTCGCTGGAACCAGCATGGTGTGGAGAAAAACGGTAGGTGGTAGAAAGAAAATACCCCGTTTTTAGGTGGGGCAAACAAAAACCCCCTCACGCTGTATCTTGGAGGGGGTAAGATGGGATCGGATGATACGGGAGAGTAAATCAGTTAAGAATGTATTTTTCTGGATTGACCGGTATGCCATTCAAATGAATTTCGTAATGCACGTGGGGACCCGTACTTCTGCCGGTGTTCCCCATCGTGGCAATCTTATCCCCGCGTTTAACCGGTTTCCCGCGCTTGGCGGTGATTTTATCCAGGTGCCCGAAACGGGTCAGCATGCCGTGGCCATGATCGATGTAGACCGCGTTACCAAGCAATCCCTTTTTGCCGGCAAATGAAACGACGCCGTCGGCGGTGGCGACAATCGGCGTACCTTTGCGGTTGGCAATATCAAATCCCTTGTGAAACTCGCGCCGACCGGTAAAAGGGGATATTCGGTAGCCGAAGTTGGATGTTTTCCACCCCTTGCAGGGCCGGATAGCAGGCGTGGAAGCCAGCAGGCTTTGCTGATCCTGGAGATGCTTGAAAAGAAATTCGAATCCCTGGTTCTGATTGGCAGAGGCCAGCTGGAGCTGATCCACCTGCTCGTGCATCTCTCGCAGCAGGCTGTTGTGTTTCTTGGTCAGGGGAATCTGGGCGTTGAGGTCCTCGGGAACAGACCCCCCGACACCGAAAAGATTGTTCTGGTCACCAACGTTTTCAATATTTGCTATGATCCGGATTTTTTTCTCAAAATTGTTCAAATCGACAAGTTTATTTTTGAGATTGGATATCTCGCCTGCAAACTCCTGAATTTGCTGCCGTTGACGAATAATTTCGTCTTGCTGACTGGTCAGTTGAACCGCATTGCTAAAGGACCGCACGGAGGATACTTTCAAATTATAGTAATCATAGGTCAGAACACCGACAGCCACCAGACAGAAAACTATGAAACCCTTCAAAAAGGTCTTAGAAATGGTGAACTGTTTGACCGAAGCTCCGGAATTACTCAAAATAACAAGGGATAATTTTTTTCGCATAGTGACTTAATCCTATATTTATTGGTGCACTGGATTATGTTGATATGTGCGAATTTTAATGCTCAGCTGCATTTCACATTTGCTTTCCATCGTCAAATTTCTGTTGATAAACATTTAAGATTTAACAATTATCTTAATTACCTATTGGTCCTTATCGGTATGGCATCGAATATTCTTGAGCACCAATAAAAAAACCTTTGGATAGATCACCCAAAGGCTTAGCGCTGTTGACTTCGGCAACCTGGCTGTCCTGGCCTTGCGGCTGTAGACCCATGGTTTTGCGTCGTCGCCTTTCGGTGACTTTGCCCTTTTCGAAATTTATTCTTGCTCCAATCTTATCGCAAATTACGATCTGGTGTCAAGAATAAATATCGAAACATAACCTGTATAAGTCTTTATCAGATTCAACGCGCACGACCGTCGGCGTATAACTCTATGGTATTATGTTAGATTGGACGGTAGCGTGCGTGAAGTGTCTTTATCATGGAAAAATGTAATACGCCTATAGAATCGATTCGCACGGGGAGTGGCGACACCGCTCTCCCCGTGCTTTCATTGCCTCGATTAATTGATTCCCAGTTTAAATTTAAGGGATTTCAATGTATTTTTCATGAGCATCGTGATGGTCATCGGCCCCACGCCACCGGGAACAGGGGTAATGGAGCCCGCGATCTCTTTGGCGGCGTTGAAATCGACGTCACCTTTCAGAATCGCTATTTTTTTGCCGGTTTTCTCACTGATTTTCTCCCCAACCCGGTTAACGCCAACATCGATGACACAACTGCCCGGTTTGATCCACTCCGGTTTGACCAAATCCGGAACACCGGCCGCAACAATCAGGATGTCGGCCCGCTGGCAGTGGGCAGCAAGATCTTTTGTACGGGTGTGTACGATCGTGACGGTAGAATTGGCCCCCGGGCCTTTCTGCAGCATCATATTGGCGATCGGTTTCCCGACGATATTGGAACGCCCAACCACCACGACTTCAGCACCACTGGTTTCCACCCCGGCCCTTACGATCATTTCCTGAATTCCGGCCGGTGTACACGGGGGGAATTTAACCTCGCCGCCACCGATCATCAGTCGCCCCACATTGACCGGATGAAACCCATCCACGTCCTTGTCGGGATCAATGGCATTGAGGATTTTCTTTTCGTCGACATGTTTCGGCAGGGGCAACTGGACAAGAATGCCGTTAATTGAATCGTCTTTGTTGTATTTGTCAATCAATGCCAGCAAATCCGCTTCGGAGATGTCTGCCGGTTGGGAATCCTGGATTTCTTTGAAACCGACGCGGTGGGCAGTCTTAATCTTCAGGGTCACGTATGACATGGAAGCCGGATTTTCACCGATAAGTATGGTGACAAGCCCGGGTACCACGCCGTGCTTCTCTTTGATTTGTGCAACCTCCGCCGTAATCTCTTCCAGAATTTCTTCGCGGATTTCGGTGCCCTTAATTAACTTTGCAGACATCTCCAACCTCCTTTTTTGAATAATTTTCAAGTAAGCGTTAAGACGGGTTCTAATGATTTCCGCACTGTCCTAAATCAATAACCATAAGTTGTCAAGAAACTCCTGCTGTGAGTCATCGATTAGGAATCTTTTTCTAAAGGCACCGCGTTCGACCGAGCGATACGCGCCGTCTGTTCAGATATATCATCTATATTTTCGAATATTTTAAAGTGGATAGGGAACCCGATTTAAACCGATGGTTTCATCCATACCGAGCATGATGTTCATGTTTTGCACTGCCTGCCCGGCGGCACCCTTAACCAGGTTGTCGATGACCGACATGAGAATCAAACGCTTGCTACGCTTATCCAAGGCCAGACCGATATCGCAATAGTTAGTCCCCCGCACATTGAGTGTATCCGGTCGTCTGTCGTCGGGACAAAGGCGCACGAATTTTCGCTCTGCATAGAATTTCTTCAAACAGGCGCGAACATCCTCCAATCCAACTCCGGCCGCCGGTGTGGCATATATAGTTGTCTCCATACCCCGAGACATCGGAATGAGATGCGGAACGAATGTGATCACCACGTCCTTTCCGGCCTGCCGACTGAGCACTTCCTCCATTTCAGGGTTGTGGCGGTGAACGCCAACCTTGTATGCTTTAAAAGATTCGGTTACCGCGCAATAAAGGGTGGTCAAAGAGGGCGATCGGCCGGCTCCGCTGACCCCAGATTTGGAATCTGCAATTATCGTGTTCAATTCTACCAGGCCCATTTTCACCAGCGGCACAAGCGGCAACAGGACACTCGTGGGGTAACAACCCGGATTGCCGACAAGG
>Ga0316197_10004229_pt1 | contig 10193 bp, 9 predicted proteins | sample OudBiesiAoxic_MG_FD_204939 | JGI IMG/M metagenome (GOLD analysis project Ga0316197, IMG submission 204939) | Coastal sediment microbial communities from Oude Bieten Haven, Netherlands - site A oxic | ecosystem: Environmental > Aquatic > Marine > Coastal > Sediment | place: Netherlands... | reverse complement strand
CAGGTTCCTCGATGCGACACGCCGCTCCGCCTCTACTGCTTCGAGCAATAGCGCCTTTCAGCCGTCCACGTCTTTGGTTTCGAAACGCTGCGGGTCATGCGCCGTGCGGACTCCCCCTGGGACAGGCGGGATGACCGACGTGCGACGCGTGGCCGCCCGAATGCCGCCTCGTGTGTAGCGCCCGATCAGCGAGCGCCACTCCATGACGACCTTGCCGCCCGTCTCCTTGTGCCTCACCTCGAACGACGCGATGAAGTCGAGGCAAGCGTGGTCGATGAAGTCGAGCTCGTCGAAGTGCATGTGGAGCTCGGAGTCATGTGGGACCTCTTCGAGAGCCCCCGCCAGCAGCGGGAGCGCCAGGAACGTCGCCGCACCTCGCAGGTGAAGCTCGATCTTACCGTCGGTGTCGACGCGTTCGATCTCCAGGTGCGCAAGCGAATAGACGAGCCTCATCGTCGAGAGCACGAGGCCGATCACGATACCTGACAAGAGATCGATCGCCACGATCCCGATGAGCGTCGACAGGTAGATCAGGAACTCGGGCCAGCCATACTCCAGCATCTGACGGGGCGTCGAGACCTTCAACAGGCGCAGTCCGACGTAGATCAGGATTGCCGCGAGTGCCGAAGCCGGGACCAGGCCGAGCAGACCTGGCGCGAGGACCACGAAAAGAAGGATCCAGACTGCGTGTAAGATCGAGGACCATTTGGTTTGAGCGCCGGCCTCGACGTTGGCGGTGCTTCGACTGATGACGCCGGTGACCGGCAAGGTGCCGAGCCCGCCGCAAATCATGTTGCCGATCCCTTGTGCCGCGAGCTCACGGTCGTAGTCGGTGCGTCCCGATTGGCGCATGCGCGACACTGCCGTTGCGCACAGAAGTGTTTCGGCGCTCGCAATGAAGGCTAGCGCGAGCGCCGACACCAAGATGTCGGTATCGGCGAGCTTCTCGAGCGACCCAGGAGCGGGAAGCGAGACGTACGAAGAGAGCGACCCATTTACGACCACGTAATCGATCGGCAGGTTCAGCAGCGCGGCCGGGACCGACGCCACCAACACGCCAGCGAGCGCGCCAGGTACGTAGTGGAGCCTTCGGGGCCGGAAGCGATCCCACAGGACGATGGTCAATAGCGTCGCGACGCCAATTGAGGCCGCGATGTAGTGGTAGCTTTCCTCGCCGGTCGAGAGTGCTTTTCCGATGCCGGCGGGGATCTGGTAGATGTTGTAGAGAACACTTCCCTGGACGTCGTCGTCGATCATCACGTGGAACTGCTTCACGACGATGATGAGGCCGATGCCTGCCAGCATGCCGCGAATGACCGCCGGCGAAACGGCTCGAAAGTACGTTCCGAGCTTCAGGAAACCGGCGCTTGCCTGCAGGAGTCCTGCCAGCATGACGATGACTGCGATGCTCGTAATGCCGAATGGGTCGTCCGCGGTGCGGTACTTGTCGACCATCTCTAGCAGCAAGACGCTCAACCCCGCGGATGGCCCCGCGACCAGTAGTGGCGCGCCGCCCAGGAACCCGACGACGATGCCCCCGACGACCGCCGTGATGACCCCGAGCATCGCAGGCATGCCTGAGGCCACCGCGATACCCATCGATAGGGGAAGAGCAATCAAGAAGAGCACCACGGACGGGGGGATGTCTTTCACCATACCGTCGAGCTTCTCGTTCAGAGACGCGATACTCGACCCCCTTGTTCCAACCCTCGCGGCAAGCGGCCCTTATAACATGGTCGCGAGGGTGTAGGGCTTCCTCAGTCGGGAGCCGTGTTGCGCACCTCGACGATTTCGCACGCCACTTCGCCTTTCGGGCGCCGCAAGGTGATCTCGTCGCCCACTTCACGCGACAACAGGGACTTTCCAACCGGGGAGTCCATGCTGATCCAGCGCTTCTCGGCGTCGGCCTCGTCCGGGCCGACGATGCGGTACGTCTGTGCGTTCCCGTTTTCGTCTTCGATCGTCACCCAGCTACCGAAGTAGACGCGACCGTCGTCGGGCGGCTTCTCGTCGACGATCGTCAGCGCCTTCAAACGCCGGCCAAGAAACCGCAGGCGTCGATCGATCGCGGCGAGGCGCTGCTTGCTGTACTGATACTCGGCGTTTTCCGAACGGTCGCCCTCGGCAGCGGCGACTTGCACTGCCTTGGCCATCTTGGGGCGGTCGACGTTCCACAGCCGGTCCGCCTCCTCTTCGAAGCGGCGGTATCCTTCCGCCGTGATGTAGCCCGGCTTACCGGAAGTGTCCGGCCGTGTGCGTTGACGTGACATGATCAGGCGAGACCGCTTGATACGTGCGCCCTTGCGTAGAGTCAACGCACCCGACTGTGATAGCTTTGACGCGTCGTGAGCACGGGCATTGGTCAGACCACCGACAGTCGGGAGTTCTTGCAGCAACGCGTTGCCGCGTTCGGGCTTGCCGTTGCGGTCATCCTTTTGCTCTCGTTGATTGCACGCCTAGGGCTCGGTCTAGGGTTCAGCTACATGGAAAAAGAGGTCGCGCACCCCTCGTTCTGGGCCCACGCCGTCTCGTGGATTCCCGTCACCCTCGTGTGGTTGATCTGTAGAGCTCGACCGCTCCATACGCGCACTATCCAGGCCGTCGAGGGCATCGGCTTGGTGCTCACCAGCATCTGCCTCGTCGTCATGGGCGCGAACCTCCCTGCCGCCGCTGGAGCTGCGACGACGACGGCATACTCGCTCTCGTTCGTGCTGATCGCCCGGGCCGTATTCGTTCCTAGCACCGCGAGACACACTGCTTGGCTCGGCTTCGCGGTGGGGATTCCCCTGGTTGTCGCCGTCTACATGAACTTCCTCGCTGTCGATCTCGAGGTGTGGAACCAGCACGGATTCTTCCGGACGATCACGAACAAGAGCGTACTGGCGAGAAGCCAAACCATTCAGATCGGCATCGCCTGGTCGCTGACTACCTTGCTTGCCGCCTGGGCGACGCGCGTGATCTACGGCCTCCGAAGAGATATCCGCGACGCGAGAAAGCTCGGCCAGTACACCGTCGAGGAGAAGCTCGGCGAGGGTGGCATGGGCAAGGTGTACCGCGCCCAACACGGCATGCTCAAGAGGCCCACCGCGATCAAGCTCCTTAGCCCTGATCGCAACACGCCCGAGGATCTCGATCGCTTTCGGCGCGAAGTCCAGATGACCGCCAAGCTGAAGCACCCAAACACCGTCACGATCTACGACTACGGCCGCACTGATGACGGCACGGTCTACTACGCGATGGAGCTGCTCGACGGGGTGACCCTGGTCGACATCGTGAAGACTGATGGGCCTCTGCCGCCATCGCGCGTCGTTCACATCCTCCGGCAGTGCGCGATGGCGCTTCAGGAGGCCCATGCGATCGGGCTGGTGCATCGCGACATCAAGCCGAACAACATCATGATGACCCAGCAAGGCGGGGTTCACGACGTCACGAAGGTTCTCGACTTCGGGTTGGTCAAGAACGTCGGGCCGAGCACGGATGCCACCAACACGGTGTCCGAGGCGATCATTGGCACACCTCGCTTCATGAGCCCCGAGCAGATCCTCGACCCCCCATCGGTCGATGCGCGCTCTGATCTGTACGCCCTCGGCGCGGTGGGGTACTACTTGCTCACGGGAGATTTCGTGTTCGAAGGAACGAACGCCATCGAAATATGCGCACAGCACTTGAGCTCCGAGCCCGAGCTTCCTTCGCTTCGCGCCGAGTGCGAAGTCGAACCCGAGCTCGAAATGCTCATCATGCAGTGCTTGGAGAAGAAGCGGGAGAACCGCCCACAATCGGCTGCCGAGATCGCCAAGCGTCTCGACGCGTTGTCGCTCGGGCGCTGGTCCCAGCAACAGGCGGCGGATTGGTGGGCGACGGTGGGTCGAGACATCATTTTGATGCGTGACCCAGACCTGAGCCTCGGCAGCCTCGCAACGATTCAAGCCGCGAAGATGGAAACCGAGCCATGATCGCCGCAGCGCAGAGCCAGGATCCCGCGGGGATCGTCGCTGCCATGGCCGCCGGCGACTCCGGCTCCGCGCTCAACGCGTTCTACGCCCAGTACGCGAGCATGGTGCTAGCCCTCCTCATGAAGATGCTCGGCTCTCGTGCTGAGGCTGAGGAGATCTTGCAAGAGGTCTTCGTCGAGCTTTGGAAACGCGCGCCCCAGTACGACCCCGCGCGGGGCAACGTGGTCGCCTGGGTGATCACGGTTGCCCGATGTCGCGCGCTCGATGCCATTCGGGCGCGTTCGCGCCGCTACGGGAACCGGCAATCCGAGTACAGCGAAGGCGATGCCTTGGTCACCGAGGGAGGCCGACCGGACGTGCTCGTGTCCTCGACACGTTGGCACCAGGCGCTGCGCCAGGCGTTTCAACGATTGAGCGCAGAGCAACGTGCGGTGCTCGAGCTTTCCTACTTTCAGGGGATGTCTCACGGACAGATCGCCGACACCCTCGGGCTGCCGGTTGGGACGGTGAAATCGAGGATCCTCGCGGGGATGCGCTCCATGCGCACGCTGCTCCCGGTCATCCACAGGGCGATGAGGGCATGAGCGAAGAGACGGAACGAGCCGAGTTGCTCGCAGCACTCCACGCCGCTGGCGCCGCTTCCGAAGACGATGAAAGGGAGCTCGAGGCGTTGCTGGAAGCCGACCCGAGTCTCGAACAACTCGTGAAGGACTTCGAAGACTCGATCGCGGCCCTCGCGTCGAGTTTTGAGCCGCTCGAGACATCCCCGAGGACGCTCGGCAAGATCAAGAAGCAGATCGCGCAAGAGAAGGGCGGGGTCCTCGCCCGTCTTCGCGCTTGGTTCTCGAAACCCTGAGCAGCGCTGCTTGCGGGATCGCCGCGCCGTCCCATGTTGTCAATCGCCATGCACTTCAAGAAAGAAAGCGTCATTCGCGCCAGCGCCCAGCGGGTATTCGCGTTCCACGAGGCGCCTGACGCATTCGAGCGCCTACAGCCTCCCTGGCAGAAGACGGAGATCGTGCATCCCCCAGCGTCCCTCGAAGTGGGCACGCGTGTGGTGCTTCGCGTGAAAGTCGGGCCGCTCTGGCAGACCATGGTGGCTGAACACGTCGAGTACGAGCCAGGCGTAATGTTCGCAGACCGCCTCGTCAAAGGCCCCTTCTCGAAATGGCTTCACCGGCACATCGTCACACCGAGAGGCGACAACGAGTGCACCCTCACGGACGACATCGAGTACGAGCTCCCGCTCGGCGTATTGGGGCGTGTGTTCGGTGGACGCTTTGCTCGCAAGAACCTCGAGCGCCTCTTCGAGTACCGTCACCAGGTCACCCGCGAGGCCTGCGAAGGCTAGTTCCCACCGGACCATTTTAAGGTCTACTATCCCCCCATGAACTGGCGATACGCCCTCATGCTCCTGCTCGTTTGTACGGCATCGGCATGCAACAAGAGTAGGACGGGCAGAGGGCCGGAAATTGGCGGCGCCGAGAGGGGGTGCTTCGTCTACAAGGCGAAGGACAGCGAGTTCAAGTACGTCACGCAGCAGGCCCAGGTGGATTCGGTCTGGCACGAGGCCTGGACGTCGCGTCACGGGAGAACACTCCCGCCGCCACTGACCCCGCCGGACGTCTGGCAGCATCCCAAACTCTCCAACCGATACGCCTCGACGATGCACGAGAACAGCTCCGCGACCGATGTCAGCGTCGAGCCCGGGCCCATCCCCGCCAACCCACGTGTCGAGTACTTTCACGTGCTCGAAAAGGGAACGCGGCTTTCGGGCATGTCACCGTTCTATACGTTCCTCGACGATCACACGATCGTGACGATCTCGTTTGGTCGGGATGCCGCAACGCTTCTGGTGGTCGACATTTCGGGAGAGGCGGTCGTGCTCGACCACGTGGCGATTCCGGGGCGCGGAAGCAAAGCGATCGACCTAATCAGCAAGCGTGCCCGTTTGGAGATCTTTCGCGACACCTCCGGGGGCGCATACTCCTACTTGGACGGGAACGGCAACGTCTACGTACCCGGCGCGGACGATACACTGATCGGCATTCCGATTCGCGAACGGCGGATCCAGCGCGAAGGCATGGTACTCGTCGACCTCTCGAAGCAGGTTGCTCAGGGTACCTGGGTGAGCGAAACGATGGATAGGACCGACAACGTCCTGACCGCGCTCATGCCCGACGCGCAGGGACGAGTCTGGTTCACCTCGAAGTATGGAGTCATAGGTGTCGTCGACGTCGACTATTCAGGGACTTGCCCTCCCGTCTACTCGACCGCGGTCGCGTATTTCGAGCTTCGACAGAAGCTCGAGCAATACCTCGGTGAAGTTCCCCAGGACATCGAGGACCTGTTCGCAAGAGCCGAGGAGGCGAGGGATGACGGCGATGCCGAGGCCTTGGCGGCGATCCGAACCGAGGGACGCCGCAGGATCAAGCTCAAGGGTGATTCCTTCGAGCAAATTCAGAACTCTTTTTCGGTCGCTCCCGATGGCGTCTACGTCGTCACGAACTTCGCTCTCTACAAGTTCCGGTTCAACGACGCAGAGAAGCGAATCGAGCTCGACCCGAAATGGCAACCGACATACGCCGACGGAGACCTGATCTACGACAACGACCGCAAGATCAAACCCGGCCACCTCAACAATGGCAGCGGCACGACGCCCACGCTGATCGGAGATGACTTCGTCGCCATCGTCGACAACGCCCCCGAGCAGGTGAACCTCTTGGTCTTCCGCCAGCAGGACGGCAAGCTCGTGAGTCGATTGCCGCTGTTCGAGCCGGGTGCCAGCGCTGTCGAGAATTCCGTGGTCGCGTACGGCGACCACCTAATTGTGGGCAACACCTATGGTTACACCGATCCGTTCAGTGAGAATCCGACGGCAGGGGGAATCATGCGTTTCGACTACGATGAGGCGACAGGCGGGTTCGTCGAAGTCGAAGACTGGCCGGCCGTCGGCCATTTCGATGGAAAGACCGCAACGCCCAAGCTCTCCACCTCGAATGGGCTCTTGTATGTCTATCATCGCGACCCCGAAGCGACCGGGCACCGGGATTGGCAGCTCACCGCGCTCGACTTTCGATCCGGTTGGCCAGTCTTCAGCATCAAGGGCTACTTCGATAACAAAGACTTCGACGACAATACGATGCGCATCGTCCGGCGGATGACCCTAGGCAAGGGTGACTACGGTCGGAAGGTGTTCAACAATATTTGGGGAACCTTCTCATTTGGTCCCAACAACAGCATCTTCATCGGCACGTTTCGAGGCTATGTGCGTTTCTCGTCAGACGCTTCGCTCGGGGGAGAAGGCCTCGGCGAGGCACAGGACTCGCCGTTGATGCCCGCCTCAGATTGAGCGCCCGGCGGCCCGTCTCAGAGTGGCTCGAAGTTGAACTTCTGCCCGCCGCCGGCCGCTTCGGCCATCGCGCCCTTGAGCGGCAGGACCATGATGGCGACGCCGTCTTTGTACTTGCATGCGGCGGCGGCGCCTTTCTTGCCACCGATAGCAGTCGCGGCCGCGCTGCCCTCGAACCGACCCCCCTTGAAGCGATCGAGCGCCTTCTTGTTCTCGAAGAGGATGACCTCGGCGTAGGTTTGTCCCCCCACCTGCGCGCCGACCGTTGTCTGCGTCATCTTTGCGTGGCCGATGAGCTTACCCTTCTTGTAGACCGCGCCCTCGCCGTGCGATGCGCCGACGATGAAACCACCTTTGCCGACCTCGGGGAAAATTACGTAGGCGTATGCCCCCCCCAGCGTGGAATTGAAAGAGTCGTCCTGGCTCTGCCAAGTCTTCTTAGCCTCCTCCACTTGTTGTTGGATTTCGCTATCGGACTTCTTTTGACGCTTGGCCGACGCTGGCGGGGCGGCGCAGAGAATGAGTGCGGGAACGAGCACGGTGAGACGCAGAACGTGGATCATCGAGAACCTCCAGGCCTTGAGCTAGCCCGAACACCGGGTACCCCGCAAGTAGGCTATGCGGTTTGGCGCGGCCGACGAATTCGCGGTAAGCACGCCGGATGAGATCGACGCCTTTCTTATCCTCGTTCCTGCTCGTCCTCTACGCCTGTACCTCCGGCAGCGGAACGACTGCCCCACCTGCCGACACCACCGCGAAGCTCACGATCGATCTCTCGGCTCCCGTGGCGACCGTCGACGAGCGCTACCTTTCGGTTGCCGTCGATACCGCACAGGTGGTCGGAGGGCTCTTCTGGTCCGCGGAGCCCGTCGCGCAACTGATCGGTCAGGAGCGCCAGCCCGTTTACGACTTTGGCCGACCGAGGCTCCGCGCGCTCGCCGCCGAGCTTGCGCCAGCTTTCCTCCGCATCGGAGGTAGCGATGCCGATCGCGTCTTCTACGACATGACCGAGAGTCCGATAGCCGAGGAAGATCTGCCGGAGGGCTTCGAGTTCGTGCTCACCGCGGCGCAGGTCGACGGCATCTTCGAATTTGCCGAGGCGCTCGACTTTGGCGTGATGTTCACCCTGAGCGCGGGTCCCGGCGCCCGAGACGAAGAGGGCGATTGGACCCCGGACATGCCCCGCCATCTTCTCGAGTACGTCTCCGCCAATGAGTACGAAGTCACCCTTTGGGAGCTCGGAAACGAATGGGACCGCTTCCCGATCATTCTGGGCGTACCCGCGACGCCCGAAATGGCCGTTCGGGAGTTCGCTACGGTGCGGAGTCTCCTCGGAGAGTTCTACGACGACTTCAAACTGGGCGGAACCTCGGGCGCGTACTGGCCGAGCATCGGAGAGCTGATCCCGATCTACGGGCCCTTCATGGAAATGGGCGGTGGCGACTCGCTGGATGTCGTCACGTGGCACTACTACCCGACGCAATCCGAGCGAGGCGGGGTCCTCCGTACGGATCCGTGGGAGCCAGGCATCCTCCTCGATCCCGAGGACCTCGACATCGCGCTCCACTGGGCAGACGAGGTCATCGCCTACCGCGATGCAAACGCTCCTGCTTTGCCGGTTTGGCTGGGAGAGTCCGGCCACGCGCAGTTTGGTGGCCAACCCGGCGCCTCGGATGCGTTCGAAGGAACCTTTTGGTGGCTCGATCAGCTCGGCGCGCTGGCTCGACGTGAGATCCAAGTGTCGGTGCGGCAGACGCTCTCCGGCTCGAACTACGGTCTGATCGACGACGTCACCCTAGACCCGAGGCCCGACTACTGGGCGTCGGTCCTTTGGCGACGCCTGATGGGGCAGCGCGTGCTGGACGTCGCTCGCACTGACGTCGACGAACTGATCCGGGTCTACGCGCACTGCAGCTACGAGCGCCCAGGCGCGGTGACGGTGCTCGCGATCAACCTCGACGAAGAGAACGACGTCCGCATCGAGATCGACGAAATCTCGAACGCCGACAAGGAGACCTACGTCCTCACCTCCGAGGCGCTCGACTCGTCTGACCTAATGCTCAACGGGACACTACTTCGCGACGACAATGGCGTGCTCCCTCCGCTAGAGCCGGAAGAAATCGGCAGCAGACCCGCGGATGTGCCTCCCCGTGCGATCGCATTCATCGTCTACCCCAACGCCAACGCGCCGGCCTGTCGGTAGGAGCCCTCTGGTCAGCGAGGGCGTCTTCAGGCACGATGACCGACCGATGACCGACCCACGTGATCGACCGATGAACCTCGCTCCTGCGAGCGTGATGGACTACCGCGAGCTCGCGCGAAAGAAACTGCCCCGGCAGCTCTTCGACTACATCGACGGCGGTGCCTACGCCGAGAGCACGATGCGCGCGAACGTGAACGACCTTCGGGAGATTCATCTGCGCCAGCGGATCCTTCGCGACGTTTCCGATATCGACCTCGGTGTCGAGGTCCTCGGAGAGAAGCTCTCGTTGCCAGTCGTGCTCGGGCCGGTCGGCTTGGTCGGCATGTTCGCGCGGCGCGGCGAGGTCTTGGCGGCGAGGGCGGCGGAGCAAGAAGGCATTCGGTTCTGCGAGTCGACCGTCTCGATCTGCTCCATCGAGGAGGTCAAGGCGGCAACCACCGTCCCGTTCTGGTTCCAGCTCTACGTCATGCGCGACCGCGGGTACGCCGAAGACTTGATGGGGCGAGCGCGTGACGCCGGCTGCTCGGTGCTCGTTCTGACCGTGGACTTGGCGGTCGTGGGCGCGCGCTATCGCGACACACGCAACGGCATGATGGATACGATCTCGGGCGCCAAGAAGCTCTTCCGCGCATGGGACATCTTCTCGCATTTGGCTTGGGTCGGCGACGTCGCCATGCGAGGCAAA
>Ga0316197_10004228_pt1 | contig 10193 bp, 8 predicted proteins | sample OudBiesiAoxic_MG_FD_204939 | JGI IMG/M metagenome (GOLD analysis project Ga0316197, IMG submission 204939) | Coastal sediment microbial communities from Oude Bieten Haven, Netherlands - site A oxic | ecosystem: Environmental > Aquatic > Marine > Coastal > Sediment | place: Netherlands... | reverse complement strand
AGATTGACCCTAGTCGTGCCCAGGGCGATCGATTCGATCCTCCGCTCGGCCGACCAGGGTGCGGTGGGCGCCCCGCCGAAGCCCCCACCCCAACCGCTGGTTCCCGTTTGGTAGTAGACGGTCAGGTTGTCGGTGCCCTCGAAGACTTCCTCGCCAAGCTCTGGCGCATCACCCGCGAAGCAGATGGTCGTCAGGGCGCTGCATTGGCGGAACGCCCTTGCCCCCAGTGAGGTGACGCTCGCTGGGATCGAGATGCTCACCAGGCTACGGCAGCGCACGAACGTGCTCTCTCCGATACGGACTAGCCCGTCGGCGAGGGATACATCCGCCAGGTCATCGCAGCTGAGAAAGGCGAGGTCGCCGATCTCGGTGAGGCTCTCTGGGAAGGTCACACGGACCAGTCGGAGGCAGCTGGCGAAGGCCCGGCTGCCGATGCTGGTGATGCCATCGGGGATCGTGACGTCGGTCAGGCTGCCACAGGACTCGAACACCTCATCCGCGATCGTCCCGATGCCTGCCGGGATCGAAATCTGGGCGAGCCGGAAGCAGGATGAGAACGCCCCCGGCCCGAGATGGGTGAGACTTTCTGGAAGGTTGATGCTCTCGAGGCTGCTACAATTTTCGAAGGCGATTTCGCCGATCGAGCCGAGGCCCTCGGGGAGCCTTAGGTTTGGCAGGAGCCGGCAATCCCGAAATGCGGCCAGCCCGATGCTGGTCAGGCCGTCCGGCAGCGAAATACTCTCGAGGCTCTCGCAGGCGTTGAAGGCGCTGACTCCCAGGCTGGTGATCCCGGGCGAGATGACGGCACTCTCCAGGTTGCTGCACTGGTAGAACACGTGGTCGTCGACGATCCCGATCCCCCCGGGGACGGTGATGCTCGTCAGACTGCTGCATCGTGAGAATGCCTCGTGGCTGATGAATGTGAGGCTCTCGGGTAGCGTCACGCGAGGCAGGCTGATGCAGCCCCAAAAAGCTCGTCTCCCGATGCTGGCGAGCCCTTCTGGTAACTCGAGGTCGTTCAGGTTTTGGCAGTTGTTGAACGCGAAATCCCCGATGAAGTCGAGGCTCTGTGGGAGGGTCACCTGCGTCAGTAGAATAGAGCTGGAGAATGTATCGTCCTCGATGCGGGTGATGCCCTCCGGGAGGCTGACGCTGGTCAGATCTCTGCAACTCCGAAATGATCCACCAGCGATGCTGACAACCCCGGTCGGGATCACCAAACTTGTGATGCCGGAGTTGAGCGCGAACGCGGTGCTCGCGATCATGGTGACCGGGAAGCCGTCGATCGTGCGCGGGACCACCACGTGGCCGCCGGCTCCAGTGTAGCCGGTGATGCGCGCCTGGTTGCGACCTGGGCCTTGGAGATCGTATTCAAAATCAGCCGCGGGCAGGGCGGTGGCTAGCGCGAGCCACAGGGTGGCCAGCGTCGGCATCGCAGGTAAAGGTCTCCGGGTTCGCATCGGCAGAATGCTGCCAGAAGGTCGTGGGGAGTCAAGGTCGAGCACGGCGCTCCAGGATAGGGCGCCGCGCGCCCCGCGTTGCCCTGATCCGGCGTCGTGACACCGCTTGCAGGCAGTTCGAGCCACGTCCTTATTACCGGGTGATCAGACCATTCTCCCGAAGGACTTTCCTGCGCGGCACCGGGGTTGCACTCGGCCTGCCATGGTTGCAGGGCATGCTGCCAACTTCTCTGCGCGCCGCCGCAGCTGAGAAGGTGCCAGACGTGCGCCGCATGCTGGCGATCAATGCCCCGCTCGGGATCCACACCCCATTCCTGTTCCCCGAGCAGGCGGGGCGCGACTACCAGGCGACACCGTACCTCGAACCGTTGCAGGGGCTACGCGAAAAATTCAGCATCATCTCCGGCCTGCGTCACCCGGACGTGGATGGCGGGCACTCCGCCGAGGAGAGCTTCCTCACCGGCGCGGCGCACCCCGGGCAACCGAGCTTCCGCAACACGATCTCGGTCGACCAGTATGCCGCCGAGCGCATCGGCCACCTCACGCGCGTGCCATCGCTTGCGCTGTCTGCCAACGGCACCGGGCTCTCGTACACGCGCTCGGGCGTGCGTATCCCATCCGAGAGGAAGCCCTCGCGGGTGTTTGCGAAACTATTCCTCGAGGGGAGCGAGTCGGAGAAGGCGGCGCAGATGCGGCGCATCGAGGACGGGCAGAGCATCATGGACCTGGTGCGCGAGCAGACCGCCGGTGTGGCGCGCAAGCTCGGGCGTGAGGACAACGAGACGCTCGACCAGTACCTCACAAGCGTGCGCGAACTCGAGGGGCGACTCGTCATGCAGGGGGAGTGGGCGAAGCTGCCGAAACCGAAAGTCGACCAGGAGCCGCCGAGCGACATCGAAGACCGCGCCGATTTCGTCGGGCGCATGAAGCTGATGTATGACCTCATCTTCCTCGCCCTGCGCACCGACTCGACGCGGCTGATCACCTTCTGCGGCGCCGGCGGCAACTACGTCCCGACCCTGGCCGGAGTCGACGAGGACTGGCACAACCTCAGCCACCACGGCAAAGACCCGAAGAAGATCGAGAAGCTAGCACTGATCGAGCTCGAGGAGATGAAGCTGTTCGCGGAGTTCCTCGGACGCCTCGACGAGGTGAAGGAGGGCGAGCACACACTGCTCGACCAGACTGCGATCCTTTCAGGCTCAAACCTCGGCAACGCCTCGAGCCACAACAACACCAACCTGCCGGTGATTGCGGCAGGCGGGCGCTTCGAGCACGGGCAACACCTGGCCTTCGAGCAAGAGAAAGCGCCGCCGCTTTGCAATCTGTTCGTCTCCTACCTGCAGCACCTCGGCATCGAGGCGGGCACGTTCTCGACTGGCACGGGGAAGATGGCCGGGTTGTAGGTCGGGCGAACGAGGGGGCGCCCGGTCCCAGCTCAGCGGGCGATCGTGAAGCCGGTCACGCCATCCAGCTCAGAGAGCGGGATCTCGGACTCTTCGAACTCCTGCACGTAGTGCGCCAGCGAGCTGTTCTCACGGATCTCGAGCAGGAACTCGTCGACTTCCTCCGCCTCGCCCTTCACTTGCAGCTCGACGGTGCCGTCTGGCAGGTTCTTCACCCAGCCGAGCACGTCGAAGCCGGTGGCGATCTGTTTGGTCGAGAAGCGAAACCCGACCCCCTGCACACGCCCGGCGAAGATGGCACGCTTGGCGATCATGACAGCGACACCTCCACGAATGGCCTCACCGGGATGCCCCGCTCGGCCAGGTATTCCTTCACGTCGCTCACGGTGAACTCGCCGAAGTGGAAAATGCTCGCCGCGAGGACGGCATCCGCTTTGCCATCGCGCAGCACCTCGACCATGTGGTCGAGATTGCCGGCGCCGCCCGAGGCGATCACCGGGATCTCCAGCGACTCGCTGATACGCGCGGTCAGCTCGATGTCGTAGCCGGCCTTGGTGCCATCCGCATCCATGCTGGTCAGGAGGATCTCCCCGGCCCCGCGCTCCGCCACCTCCTTCGCCCACCCGACCGCGTCGAGATCGATGCGCTTGCGCCCGCCGTGGGTGTAGACGTTCCAGGTGCCGTCGCCGTTGCTCTTGGCATCGATCGCGACGACGATGCACTGCGAGCCGAAGGCCTCGGCACCTTTTGAGACAATGTCAGGATCGTTGACCGCCGAGGTGTTCACTCCGACTTTGTCCGCGCCAGCGAAGAGCATCTCGCGCATGTCCTCGACGGTGCGGATGCCGCCGCCGACGGTCAGCGGCATGAAGCAGTGTTGCGCGGTGCGCGAGATCACATCGACCATGCTCTTGCGCCCGTCCGACGAGGCGGTGATGTCGAGGAACACCAGCTCGTCTGCGCCTTGGTTATTGTAGTTGATCGCCTGCTCGACCGGGTCACCCGCGTCGCGCAGACCGACAAAATTCGTGCCCTTCACGACGCGCCCGTCGGTCACATCCAGGCATGGGATGATTCGTTTGCTCAGCATGGTCGCCAGTTTCGCGCAAGCGGTCCCGCTTGCAAGCCCTCAAGATTCAAGATGCCAGAATCACTTCCCCCTGAAGAGTTCCGCGGGCGGGTGGGGTTTGGCGGGACGTGGGGGGAGGCGCTCGTGTCCCCCTGGATGCGGCGGTCTCGGGGCCGGGAGGTAGACCTCGTGGATCCCTGCGGATGAGAGCTCCGCGAGCACCCCGATCCCGTCTGCAAATCCAACATCTCCCAAGGCTACGATCATTACCTTTGGTCTCTCGTTGACCAGCTCGAACATCTGACGGTATTCGACAAGGATTGCGCCCAGCTCCGCCCGCTGGACCGGCGTGTCATCCCATATCACTTCGGTGCCTTTGAGGCGCAGCATGCTTGGGTCGACGGGATCGACGGTGTAGAGATCTTCGATCCTGATGCGGATAGGCGTAGGAATGTCCTCATGCTCGTACTCACAGCCGTTGCCGCGGAGCTCTTCGCTCTCCATTGCGGCCTCTAGAAAGTCCCGAAACTTGCCCGATTCCGGCCGGCGGGCCCGAAGCGGTTTCCGCTTGCACGATGCCTGGCCTACCCGTTGCACCTCCCAAGTCATTCCGGCACCAGCGACGAGCTCGATCTCGAAGCGATCGCCGAAGCACGCTCGCCCATCGTCGTATCCCAAAAACTGCACTTCGACGGTCGCCTTGCGTTGATCTTCCCAATCGCCACCGCCAAGATAGGACGACTCGATGCGCTGTGTCGCGCCGAGGCGTGGGGTGTCCAACGAGCCGCTGGCTAGAAAGAGCGCGGACTGGTAGCCCAGCAATGTGGCGTTCAATCGGAGATCGGGATCTTCGACCGCCGCCTCGGTGAGTGCGGTCACCAATCCGCTGAGGTCGCCAATCTCGCGCAACTCGGTCCATTCGAGCCGATCCGTCTGCGCTTCGACCGGGCACACGAGGACGGCCATGAGCGCCGGAATCAGAAGCCGCTCGAACCAGGATCCAGAGGTGCTGGGGGAATTCATTTTGACTCTCAAACGCTAAACCGCAGCTGCTGCACAGGCAAAAATTACTTGCGAAAACCCCCAGCTCAACTTAGTGTCAAATTAACACGAAGAAAGCTGATGAGAGCGACAGTGAAACCAGAACTTGAGTACAACCTGCTGATGGACACCGACAGCTACAAGCTGAGCCATTGGAACCAGTATCCGCCGGGATTGCGGGGGATGATGAGCTACTTCGAATCGCGCGGTGGGGAGTTTCCGACCTGCACCCTGTTCGGTCTGCAGTACCTACTGCACAAGACCCTGAGCAGGCGCCTCACGGCGGCGATGGTCGAGGAGGCGAGCGCATTCGCTGGGGCGCACGGCGAGCCCTTCAACCGCGCCGGCTGGATGCGACTCGTCGAGCGGCATGCTGGACGATTGCCAGTGCGCATCCGCGCGATCCCGGAGGGGCTAAATGTCCCGGTGGGGCATGCGATCCTGACCATCGAGAGCTTGGATCCGGAGGCGGCCTGGTTGGTAAACCACATCGAGACCCAGCTGGTGCGCCTGTGGTACCCGAGCACGATCGCGACGGCGAGCCGCGAGTCGCGCAAGCTCATCGAAGCCTACCTGCAACGCACCGCGGAAGAGCCGGAGGCGGAGATCGCCTTCAAGCTCCACGACTTCGGTGCGCGCGGGGTGGCGACGCTCGAGCAGGCGCGGCTCGGCGGAGCGGCGCACCTGCTGAGTTTTCTCGGCAGTGATTCAATCGAAGGGATCCGCCTCGCCAACCACTACTACGACTGTGAGATGGCCGGTTTCAGCATCCCGGCGGCAGAGCACAGCACGATCACGATGTGGGGGCGCGAGCGCGAGTTCGATGCCTACGAGAATCTCGTCCGCACCTACCTCTACCGTGAAGCTCACCCGGCTGACACGCCGAAAGTCGCGGCCTGTGTCTCGGACAGCTACGACATCTTCAACGCGATCGAAAACGGCTGGTGTGGCGAGCGCTTGCACCGCTTGGTGCGAGAGAGCGGCGGCACGCTGGTGGTGCGCCCGGATTCGGGAGATCCGGTCGAGGTGATTTTGGAATGCCTCGAGATCTTCGAGCGCAAGATCGGCATGCGTGTCAATGCGAAGGGGTACAAAGTGCTGCCCGACTACTTCCGCCTGATCCAGGGCGACGGCATCGATCGCCCGATGACGCAGAAGATCCTGGCGGCGATGGAGGCGGCCGGGTATAGCGCGAGCAACATCGCCTTCGGCAGCGGCGGTGGCCTGCTGCAGAAAGTCGATCGCGACACGCAGAAGTGGGCTTTCAAATGCTGTTCGGCAGAGATCCTCGGGGCGGGCGAGGTCGATGTGCGCAAGGATCCGGTGACCGATCCCGGCAAGAGCAGCAAGGCGGGGCGGTTGGACCTCATCCACCGCGATGGAGCCTTCGAAACCGTCGCCCTGGCAGCTGGGGCGATCGAGCACGAGCAGTCGATGATGCGCACGGTGTTCGAGAACGGCGAGATCCTGGTGCACCACCGCTTCGACGAATGCCGGGAGCGCATGGCGATCTGCACCCACCACTCGTAACGAATCATGAAACTACACGAAGCACTAACAAAGTCACCAACAAGCCTGCATTTCGCCTGTGCCGGGGCAGGGGTCGAGTTCATCCGCCGCCTGTGGCGGACGCCGGGCAGCAGCAGCTACCTGACGGGGACATCCCTGCTACAGGCCTACCAAGAGATCGACACCTACATTGGCTACACGCCGACGGGTGGCTACTGTTCCCGTGAGGTGGCAGCGGATCTGGCGATCGCCGCCTTCCGGCATGCCGCGCGTGCGAGCGGCGTCGGCCCAGAGGCGCGCCGGCCGATCGGGATTGCGCTGAGCGCTGCGGTTGCCAGCGATCGGATCCCGAGGGGCGAGCAGCGTGCCCACCTCTGCGTGATCAGCGAGCGCGCCTGCTTCCAGAGCCACCTCCGCCTCGAGAAGGCGCTCGGGGAACCGGCGCGGCGGCGACATGATGAGCGCTTGGCGGACGTCCTCGAAGATCTGATACTGAGGCTCGTCGCGGGTGAGACTGGTGAGGTGGCAGAGCTAGTTCCGGCACTATTGGAGCGGCCATGCTTTCTCGCCGACGGTCGGCGCTTGCCGGCGCCCACCGGGGGCGGCCTGCTGTTCCCAGCCAATTTCAATCCGGTCCACGAGGGCCACTGGGAGACCTGCGAGGCGGCGGAGCGCCTGCTCCGGCAGCAGGCTGAACTCAACCTTGAGGCGAACCCGCCCAACAAGGAGGCGATCTCGGTTCCTCAACTGTTGCGCAGAATTGCCCGGGTGCAGGCGGAGGGGGCACGGGGGATTGGTGGCGGGCGGGCGCTCACCGTGACCTCCGGGCAGGCGACCTACCTCGACAAGGCACGCGCCCGTCCAGGCAGTGCTTTCATCTTGGGAGCGGATGCATTGATCCGATTTCTCGATCCCGTGTGGGGTTACGATGTGGGGGGGATGTTGGCGGAACTCAGGGCGCTCGGGACGCACTTCTATGTGCGGGCGCGGCGGATCGGTCCGAGCGTCACGGGCTTGGATCAGGTCGAGATCCCGTGCGGTTTCGGTGGGATGTTCCACCGCCTGGACGGCCATTCGGAAATCAGCAGTCGCCAACTGAGAGCTAAGGAACAAGTTCGAGCATCCTAGACGATGGAGAAGCAATTCACTTACAGTCACCCCCGCCCGGAGGTCACCGTCGACGCGATCCTCCTCGACCGCTCGGGGCCGGTGGATTCGGTTTTGCTCATCCAGCGTGCGGGTCCCCCGTTTGCGGGTCGGTGGGCGTTCCCTGGTGGCTTCCTCGAGATCGACGAGAGCGCGGAGCAGGGCGTGCTGCGAGAGCTAGCCGAGGAGACCGGGATCGAGGGGGTGGAACTGGAGCCGTTCTTCTCTGCCTCGGAGGTTGATCGGGACCCGCGCGGGCGGGTGATCTCAATCGTCTTCAGGGCTGAGGCGCAGGCATCCCAGCTAGCCCCACAGGCGGCTAGCGATGCCGCGGCGGTGGGCTGGTTCGACACCACGGATCTCCCCGAGATGGCATTCGATCACGGTGAGATCCTACGGCGCGCGCTCGGGGTGACCGCGCGAGATTGACTTCCAATCCCGGATCGGTCCTGCAATGCTCCGCCCATGGAACGGCTCCGTTGCGGCGTCATCTTGCTCCCCGAATTCATCGAGCACCTGCAAGGCCTCTGTGCCGCGCGGGAGGATGGGCTGTTGCCTGCCATCGACTACGTCAAGTGCGCCGACGGGCCGCGGAAGGGCGCTTCCTGGTGGAGCCTGACATGGACGAGCGACAAGGCTGTCCGCTCCAGCAACCTGTTCAAGGTCGGTGAGTACCAGATCTACATCTCGCCGCAGACGCAGAAGGCGCTGAGGCACCGCTTCATCGACTACCGCGATGGTGGTGTCTTTGTCGGCTGACGTTTTTAAATAAATGTTAGTTTCAATGGCGTGGCCGGCATCGGCGCATTCTGGAGCTGTTCAGTAACCTGGAGACCCGGGATCGCGTATCCCTCGTCAACCGACCGCGACTATGATGAACACTCTCCCGCTGACCGCCTGCCTGCTCGCTCTAATCCTCACCTCCGCCGGGCGTGCCGGGGCGGGGGAGCCTGGGGGGCCTGGGGGGGGTGGAGTGCGCGAGGTTCCTCTGAGCGGATCGATCCCTGCCGGCGCCTTCGCCTACGCGGAGACTTCCGGGATCGGGGAGCTGATCCGTGGCGCGCGGGGCTCCGAGCTCTATCGGGCGATCATGTCGAGCGACAGCACACAGGAGTTTGCCGCCTCCGAAGAGTCGAAAGGGCTCCGCACCGGTATCGGCTTGGCGAGGTTCATCATGCGGATGGATCTGTGGGAAGCGGGTGAGAAGTTGCTCGGTGGCCGGGCCGCAATCGCCTTCTATCCGGGGGCGGAACCGGATGCCGCGGATACCGCAGATGCCGGGGATCAGCGCAAGCCGGATGTCCTGGTCTCGATCGAGCCGGCCGACCCGGCCGCCTGGGCGAAGCAGCGGTTCTGGACGGATTCGCTACTGTTGCTCGGGGCGAAGCGCGTGCGCAGGGCCGAGGCGCCGCCCGGTATCAAGATCTATGAGACCAGAGGCAAGGCGCGCGAGCGCCGGCACCTGGCACTGCACCGGGAGTGGGTGATGTTCGCGTCCAACCCGCAACTCCTGGAGCGTGCGATCGCCCTGCGCAAGGTCCAGCCGGAGGGCGAATCGCTCTCAGCCCGCGGCTCCGATCTCGCGCAACTGGTAGAGCGCATGCCGGGGGAGCACCTCGCACGTGCCTTCGTCGATACCGAGTTGCTCTCCGCCGCCGCTGGCGGGCGGCTGGGTCTGCCCGAGAAGATGGATAATCCCATGGGGTCGCTGTTGTTTGGAGGAATGTTAGAAATAGCGGCGCAGAGCGAGCTCGCCTGCCTGGCGCTCGATTTCGACGGCGGGGAATTCGCTCTGAAGATCTCGCTGGACGGGGATCCTGCGGAGCTCGACCCGCGCTATCAGGTATTCTTCGCCGGCGGGCGAGCATCGCGCCCGATCCCACAGATCCCCGGCCTGATCGGTGGCGTCACGCTGCACCGCGACCTTGCCACCTGGTATCGCTCACGGGACGATCTCCTGCAGGCGCAGGTCCTGCCCGGCTTCGACAAGTTCGAGACCGGGATCGGCAATATCCTCCCCGGCAAGGACATCGGCGAGGATGTCGTGCCCTTGATCGGCAACAACTTCACACTCGTCAGCGCCTTGCAAGACTACGACCACCTCGATGGCGAGCCCGGGGTAAAGTTGCCTGGCTTCGCGATCATCTTCGATCTCGCCGGTCCGGATCCGGGCGCCGGCGCGGACATGTTCCAACTGTTTTTCCAGACCTTCCTCTCGGTGCTCAACCTCCAGGCGGCGGAGCAGGAGCGCCAACCGTGGTTGATCGCGGTGGAATCACATGGGACGACGCCGATCACCTACGCCCGGTATTTTGAGAAACCATCAGGGGAGCAACTGCCGGTCGTGTTCAACTTCCTTCCCGCAGCGGCCTGCGTCGGTGACCAGTATGTCATCAGCTCGTCGCTCGGGATGTGCAAGGATCTGGTCGATTGCCTGCAGCGGGCGACTCCGGACGAGAGCTGTGACAGCGGCACCCAGCTCGAGTTCGCAACGCTGGCGGCGGCACTAGAGCTCAACCGCCAACACCTGGTCGCGAGCCGCCTCAACGAGGGGCGCGACAC
>Ga0316197_10004227_pt1 | contig 10195 bp, 8 predicted proteins | sample OudBiesiAoxic_MG_FD_204939 | JGI IMG/M metagenome (GOLD analysis project Ga0316197, IMG submission 204939) | Coastal sediment microbial communities from Oude Bieten Haven, Netherlands - site A oxic | ecosystem: Environmental > Aquatic > Marine > Coastal > Sediment | place: Netherlands... | reverse complement strand
CCTGAAGCTGGGCCTGGATACCGTTGTCGATGGTGAGGACGAGGTTGTCGCCGGGCTCCGACTCCTGCTCACCGAGGCGCTGAAGCACGGAGCGGGTTGCGTCGACTCGGTACTTGATCTCTCCTTCAGTTCCCCGAAGCAGGTCGTCATAGAACCGCTCGACACCGGCCTTGCCCACGACGTCGGTGCCCTTCACGCCGGGCCGTTCGAGGTCGGCTTCGGACGGTTTTCCGATGTACCCCAGCACCTGTGACGCAAGTTCGGCGTTGGGGTAGTCGCGAACGGGTTGTGGGATCACAGCGACGCCCGGGAAGTCCTCGCGATGTTCGACGAGGGTGAGCGCCTGCTGTTCGGTGAGGTCCTTCGCCAGGATCAGCTGTGCCCCCGAATTGGCGGTATCGAAACGCTCGAGAATCTCGCTTGCCGGTTGGTCCAGGAATGCGGCGAGTCGCTGAGCGAGTTCCTCAGCGAAGTCATCTTCGACGAGCGCCATGTCAACGACCACCGCCAACGACGCCTTCGTCCCCGCCAACAACTCCCCATTGCGATCGTAGATGTCGCCGCGCGGCGCAGGGGTTGAGACCACGCGGACAAGATTCCGCTCGGCTTCGGCGCTGTAGTCCTCCGTCTCGGTCACCTGTATCGCCCACAGCCGAAGGCCCAACCCCGCCAGCATCACGGCCATGACGAGCCCAACACCCGCGAGCCTCCAGGTCCCGATCATGCTGCCCACGTCCGCTCTTGCGGCCGGATCGCGGCCCTCGTGATCCAGAAGACGGGGTATGCAAGGATCACGTTGTAGAGAGCGGGGACCAGGAGATCCCAGATAAAGCCCGGGCGGGTGACGATGGCTTGTCCAAACAGCGTTCCAAGCACCGCGTAGGTGAATTGCCCGATGAAGGTGAGGCCGAATACTCCGGCCAGAACAGCGAGCGGCCCTGCAATCTCACGGTCACGAATCTTCAGCGTGATAAACGCCACAACCGTGAACGTGCTCGCCCACAAGCCGAGTGGCGATCCTCCCAGGAGATCCTCGAGGAATCCACCGCTGAACGCCACGAACAAGGCGGGCTCGGGATCGAGATATCGGGCAACTGCGATCACCAACAGCAACCCGAGTGCAGGGGCATACCCGAACGGCTGGATCTGCTCGAACAGGGTGGTCTCGAGAAGGACGGCAGCAACGACGAGTCCGAGCGCAATGATGATCTTCCCACTCGTCATCGTGGGCCCGTTTCCGGATCGATGGACGACGGCGGGTCGATCAGTGGGTCGCCGGTTTCCGGATCGGCGTCGAGTGGCGACCACCCGACCACAACCTTGACAAAATCGAGTTCAGAGAACGCGGCAGCGGGGTTGACCGTCGCCCTCAACGCAAACCCCACGTTCGCCTCCTTCGTCTCTCGAACGAACCCCACGACAACGCCGGGAGGGAAGCGGCTTCCGTCGGTGACGAGGACGGCACCCTCGACTACCGGTTCTGTGGCGTCGAACATGTCGAGTTGGATCACGTCGTCGCCGCGCCCGGTTGCGGCGCCGGTCTGGTTCGTGTCCTGAACACGCACCCCTACCGACACGAGCGGGTCAGTGACGAGGCGGACTCTGGCGGAGGAACCGGTCACCAGATCGACGCGGCCGACGAGTCCACTCTCGTCAATGACGGCTTGCCCCACGATGATTCCATCGGACGTGCCCTTGTTGATGAACCGAACCTGGTCGAACGTCGAGGGTCCCGACGAGTAGATGCGGGCTGTGACTGTTGCGAGTCCTTCCGGGGGCGCGAGATCGTTGATGGCCTCGAGTTCGGCGACTCTTCGCTCGAGCGCCGACGTCTCGCGAAGTCGCGCTTCGAGCCTCTGGACCTCTGCCTCGAGCCGTTCGTTCTGATCGCGGAGCCCTGCCACGTTTGAGATGCCGTCCACGAAGCCGACGACCGGACGGACCAAGAAATCGATGCCACTCTGGATCGGTTCCGCGAGTGTTTGAGCGCCACCGCGCAGCACCGTCGTTGCACTGTCGCCGGACGCGCGCACATCGAATGTCGCTACCAGAAACCCCACAGCCAACAGCGAGATGAAGAGTGCTGTTGCGCGGTCGAGGCGTCTACCGGAGGGAAACATCAGTTCCGGCGGCCGGCCGCGTCACACCCGTCCGCTGGATTGGAGAACGACGTGGAGAACATCGAACTCTTCCAGGACCGCCCCCGAACCGAGGACGACACTCTGCAGCGGACGCTCAGCCGTCACGATCGGCATGCCCGTCTCGTGAACGAGGCGTTGATCGAGACCGCGGAGGAGGGCTCCGCCGCCTGCCATCACGATGCCGCGTTCCATGACATCGGCAGCGAGTTCGGGCGGTGTCTTGTCGAGGGTGTACTTGACGGCATCGACGAACGCTTCAACCGGCTCCTCGATCGCCTCTCTGATCTCCTGGCTGGAGAGGACGATAGTCTTCGGGAGCCCGGTGATCAGGTCGCGGCCGCGGACTTCCGCAGCCGGTTCGTCGGCGTACGGCCAGGCTGATCCAATGGCCATCTTCACCTGCTCGGCGGTCCTTTCGCCGAGCATGAGGCTGTATTCCTTCTTGACCCACTGGATGATGGAGTCGTCAAGTTCATCTCCACCAATGCGGATACTCTTCGAAACGACGATGCCACCCAGAGAGATGACCGCAACCTCAGTGGTACCGCCACCGATGTCGACCACCATCGAGCCGGTTGGCTCATGTACAGGAAGACCAACACCGATCGCAGCCGCCATGGGCTCTTCGATCGTGTACGCCCGCCTGGCACCGGCGTGGTATGCCGCCTCTTCAACCGCTCGACGCTCGACGGCGGTGATCCCGGATGGGACGCAGATGACGATACGCGGACGAGCGGCAAAACGCCCGGTATGGACCTTGTCGATGAAGTAGCGGAGCATCTTCTCTGTGACGTCAAAGTCAGCGATGACCCCGTCGCGGAGTGGGCGAATCGCCTGGATATAGGACGGCGTACGTCCAATCATCCGCTTCGCGGCCATGCCAACCTCGAGCGGCTTGTTGTCGCGCGTGTTGATTGCGACGACGGACGGTTCGTTGAGGACAATGCCTTGGCCGCGCACAAACACGAGCGTGTTTGCGGTGCCGAGGTCGATTGCCATGTCTCGGCCTGCGAAAGAGAGAAGACTGTTCATGGGAGCATTCCCTGGGAGTGTGCCGACAGTGTACCTGCGAGAGCGTCTAGCGGTCCTGGATCAGCCGAAGAAGATCCCCAATTCTCGTTCGGCGCTCGTCGGTGAATCCGATCCGTGCACAGAGTTTTCGGTGATGATCAGACCGTAGTCGCCGCGGATCGTCCCTGGTGGCGCCTCGGCCGGATTCGTCGGACCCATGAGCGTACGCGAAACGGACACGGCGGAAGGCCCCGTCCATTGCATCGCAACAACTGGGCCGCTGGTGATGAACTCGACGAGTTCGCCAAAGAACGGCTTGTCGACGTGTTCGGCGTAGTGGCGGGATGCCAATTCTTCGTCGATCGTCAGCATCCGCATGCGATCGAGTGTCAGACCCTTCCGTTCGAAACGGGAAATGATCTCACCGACCAGACCACGCCGCACGCCGTCCGGCTTCACCATCACAAAGGTAGATTCGATTGCCATGGGCGGAGAGGCTACTCCCCGCCGCCGCCTTCCGTCCAGGTGTCCCCGGTGTCAACCCATTCGTCGTCGTCCAACACGGATTCATCCTCGGTCTCCGCTTCGAATCGAACGTGAACGCCGGATGGCAGGAATTCCGTTCCGATGAGCGCTGCTCTCGCTTCGCCCGCGACGTAGAGCGATCCGGTGACAACGACGGAACCACCGCTTCCCGCTGCATCCATGGCGGCGGCCACCGCCTCCGGAACACCGTCCACAACGGTTGCTCCACAGCCGAGGGCCGGGGCCCCGGCGGATGCGATCTGCTCAGGGTCGATGGCTCCCGGGTCGTCCGGCGCGGTCGCCCACAAGTGCGCCGAGAGGCTGCCAAGTGGTTCGAGGATCTCGCCCGGCGACCTGCGGCCTCTCATGCCGGCAACGATCTGCCACTTCATGTCTGGGAACTCTTCCTCGAGTGCGGCCGCAAGACCCTCAATCCCCTGCGCGTTGTGGGCGCCGTCGACGATCACGAGTGGGCGATGGTGCACCACTTCGATTCGGCCGGGTTGGGCTGTTGCGCCGAGGGCCGTTCGGAGTGCGTCGGCATCGAGAGCGCGCCCGAGAAACACTTCGGCCGTCGCAACCGCCGTTGCCAGGTTGTCGACCTGGTGTCGCCCGTGGATCGGCAGATAGAGGTCGGTGTACGAGGCGTATATACCGTCGATGTCGACCACCCAACCGCCGACGGCAATGGTTGCGTCGGCAACCGCAAAGCCGTCCCCGCTCCGGTACCACTTCGCCTGCGCCCCCTCGACACGTGCCGTGATGGCTCCTTCGGCGGCCGGAGGGAGCGGACCGGTGACCAAGGTCGACCCGTCTCCGACGATGGCTGCTTTCTCGCCGGCGATCTCGCCAAACGTCTCACCGAGGAATTCGACGTGATCAAGAGCGATTCCGGTGATCACAGCGACGTGGGCATCCACAATGCTGGTCGCATCCCAGCGACCGCCCATGCCGACTTCCACGACCGCCACGTCGAGCGCCACCCCCGCGAAGATGGAGAATGCGAGGGCCGCAGTGACCTCGAAGTAGGTGACTCCGCTCCCCGATCGGCGCTCGTATTCCTCGACAAACCATGCAATGTCGGAGACTGCCTGGGTGAATTCCTCTGTGGTGATCGGCGCGCCGTCGACCGAGAAGCGTTCTTCGACACGGTGCAGGTGGGGTGACGTGAAGGTACCGGTCCGAATTCCATGCGCCCCGAGGATGTCGGCGATCAGCCTCGTGACCGTGGTCTTGCCGTTGGTGCCTGCAACCTGGATCACGGGATAGTCAAGGTGCGGATCCCCCATGAAGCCGACCATTCCGGTGATCCGCTCGAGCCCGGGTTTCACTCCCTGGCCGATCCGGTCGTCCAGGAACGCCTCGGCGTCCTCGCGAGTCTCAATGTTTGGGATGGGTTGATCCACGTCAGCCCAGCTCTGCGAGTTGCGCCAACAGCTTCGCCGAGCGCTCCTCACCCTCGGCCACTTTGACCTCTTCGCCTGCGACAACGTCTGCCGGCGCGCGGTCCCTGAAGTTCGGGTTCGCCAGCTTGGATCGCGACCGCTCGAGATCCGCTTCGCCGTCTGCGAGCGCCTTCTTCAGCCGCGCCCTCTCAGCTTCGACATCAACGAGCCCTTCGAGTGGGATGAACGCCTGAACCGGGCCCGCGATGACTCGACTGACTGCGCTTCCCTCGAGCGGATCGCCATACTTGATCGTGCACCCCGTCAACGCCGCAAGGTGCTCGGACCACCAGGCTTCTGCGACCGTGTCCGGGTCATGCACCGTCACTTCGATCGGAGTCTTGGGGCTGATCTGATGCTCGGATCGGAATCTCCGAAGCCGGGCAACAAGATCCTGAAGCGTCGCCATGCTCGCCGGACCTTCAACGCTGGGCGGCTCAGGCCAGGAATCGGTGATCAGGAGACTCCCATCACCCAGTTCGCTCCATAGATCTTCGGTGAGGAACGGGATCGCCGGGTGGAAGAGCTTGAGAAGATCGCGAAGCACCACACCAAGCGTCGAGCGCGTGGCCGGCGCTCGATCGTCGTCGCTCAGCGCCGTCTTTGCCATCTCCAAGTACCAATCGAACACTTCCGCCCACGCGTAGTTGTAGAGGAGGCCGTAGGCGTCTGAGAACCGATACTCATCGAAGAGACGATCGAATTCGGCGGTGACCTCGCCGAGCCGCTGCAGGATCCAGGCGTCTTCCGGTCCCGGTTCATCCGGGTACCCACCGTCGGAAGGCACATCGCGGATCTCCATGTGCTCCACGGCAAAACGGAGCGCGTTCCAGAGCTTGTTTCCGAATCGCCGTGTTGCGTCGACCCACACCTCGTCGAACGGAACGTCGTGACCGGGTGCCGCTGCCTGGATGAGTGCAAGCCGGAGCGGATCCGCTCCGTACTTGTCGACAAGCACCAGCGGGTCGAGGGCATTGCCGGACGATTTCGACATCTTGCGCCCATCGGCCGTTCGAATCAGCCCGTGGATCGAGATGTCTGCGAACGGTTCGGAGCCGGTGAAGTGGATGCCCATCATCATCATGCGAGCGACCCAGAAGTAGATGATGTCGAATCCGGTGACCAGCACCGTTGTTGGGTAGTAGGTGGCGAGGTCGTCGGTCTGCTCCGGCCACCCCATCGTCGAGAAGGGCCATAACTGCGACGAGAACCACGTGTCGAGCACATCCTCGTCCTGGGTCAAGGATGAGCCTCCGCAGGCCGTGCAGGCCGTTGGATCCTCTTCTGAGACGATGACGGCGTCGCAGTCGTCGCAGTACCAGGCGGGGATTGCGTGCCCCCACCAGAGCTGGCGGCTGATGCACCAGTCGCGCAGGTTCTCCATCCAGTGGAAGTAGTTGTTCTCCCACCGCTTCGGAATGAACCGCGTGCGGCCTTCCTTCACGGATTCGATCGCAGGGATCGTCAGGGGCTTCACTTTGACGAACCACTGGAGCGACAGCATGGGCTCGACAACCGTGCCACACCGGGAACAGTGTCCGACGGAGTGGTGGTGGTCGTCGATGCGCTCGAGGAAGCCTCGCTTCTTCAGTTCATGACGGACGGCCTCACGTGCCTCGAATCGATCTTGGCCGTGAAACGGCCCGCCGCGTTTCGTGATCCGTGCCTCGGTATCGATCACCTTGATCTCCTCGAGGCCGTGGCGGCGGCCGATTTCGAAGTCGAGCGGATCGTGCGCCGGTGTCACTTTGACGGCGCCCGTCCCGAATTCGAGCTCAACGCCTTCGTCGGCGACGACGGGAATCTCACGGTCGAGCAGCGGGAGGAGGAGCATCCGGCCGACCGCGTCGCGATAGCGATCGTCGTCCGGGTGGACTGCCACAGCGCTGTCGCCGAGCATCGTCTCCGGGCGGGTCGTTGCCACGGTGATGGAACCGTCACCGTCGGCGAATGGATACTTGATGTGGGTGAGCTCACCCACCTCATCTTCATGTTCGACTTCGATCTCCGAGATCGCCGTGTGGCATCGCGGGCACCAGTTGATGATCCGGTTGTCCCGATAGATCAGATCGTCTTCGTAGAGCGAGACGAACACCTTCCGGACCGCACGTGAGAGACCGTCGTCAAAGGTGAACCGCTCCCTGGTCCAGTCGGTGGAGAACCCCATGGTGCGCATCTGCTCGGTGATGCGATTCCCCGATTTCGCTTTCCACGCCCACACCTGTTCGACGAACCGCTTGCGGCCGAGGTCGTGGCGACTCATACCCTCGTTGGCAAGCTCGCGCTCTACGACGTTCTGGGTTGCGATTCCTGCGTGGTCGGTGCCCGGGAGCCACAGCGCGGCGTAACCCTGCATTCGTTTCCGGCGGATGAGCACGTCTTGGATAGAGAGATCGAGGGCGTGACCCATGTGGAGCACGCCGGTGACGTTCGGCGGCGGGATGACGATCGAATACGGCTCGCCGTCGGGGTTGATCTCAGGCCGGAATGCGCCGGCATCTTCCCAGACGGTGTACCAGCGCGACTCGACGGCGCTCGGCTCGTACGTTGGCTTCATCATGCCCCTCGGTCATCGATTCCTCCGGCGAGGTCTTGATGATAGAGCGCCGTGGGTTCCATGAAAGGCTGAGGCCGGGAACCGTATGGTCCCCGGCCTCTCCACCGTTCCCCCTGCCCAAGCCCGAACCGAGGCCGGGTGTTTCGCCCGGTGCCTTCGATCTGGAGTCACCATACGAACACTCTGCGTGGCCGTCGAGACACAACGTCCCCCGGTCAGAAGGACTAGTCATTGGCCAGATCGGGCGCGGGTGTGATGTTTCGCGAGGGGCGGGCAGGCGTCGTAGTGAGGCGAAGGACGAGACGATAGACATGAGACTTGAGACTCCGAACCGTTGCGTCTCGTGTCTCGAGTCTCGTGTCTAGCGTCTCGGGTCTCGAGTCTCGTGTCTAGCGTCTCGGGCCTCGTGTCTCGGGCCTCGGGTCTCGGGTCTCGGGTCTCGGGTCTCGGGTCTCGGGTCTACTCGTCCCCGAAGGTCATTTGGGGGCCGGGGGCGGGCTTCTTTGGCCGTTTGCGCACGATCCTGCGTTTCGGGATCCCGTCGGCAAAGAGGGGTTCGTGGATCAGCGCGGCGAGACGCTCTGCAATCGGCCACCAGTCGAAGCCATCACCGATCTCGGATGCAGGTATGTCGATACGTGCGCCCTCGTTGACCAACGTGTCCAGATGATCGTCGAGGATCGCCTCGATCTCGAGGCGGAATTCGTCGGATGTCGAACGCACCCCGTCGGACGAGAGGTCAACGTCGGGAAGCAACCGAACCACCAAGTCGTAGGTCTTGGACCAGGCACGCACCATGGGCCCGACGTCGAACCGGTCCTCTCCCCCACAGGCTCGGAGGTAATACGCGAAGTTGTCCATCACCCCGCGATCGAGGACCAGGACATCAGCCTTCGGGGCGAGCGTCAGCTCTTGGCGGATCTGCGAGACGATCACCCAGAGCTGGGCCTCACCGGTCGCACCCTCATTGATCCCGAGGGGGTTGTCGCGGACGACTTCGCGGCCGTACTCAACCGATCGACCGGCGCGTTGCATCGCGTTCGCGAAGCCGTGAGCAGCGGTTGTCTTTCGGATGCCGTGCGAACCGATGAACGCCACCTTGGCGTTCCGCTGCCAACTCCCCATCGCCGGGACTCAGGCCGAGCGTTCTTCGGGAAGGTCCCCCGAGGCGAGATCTGAGATCGGCACGAGCGTCGGGTTGACCCGCTCGCGAACGACCTGCTCGTCGATGACGACCTGCGCCACGTCGGTCCGCGCGGGAAGCTCATACATGGTGTCGAGCAGGACCTCTTCCATGATTGCCCGGAGACCTCTGGCGCCCGTACCGCGCCCCATAGCCTGCTCGGCGATGGCTCGGAGCGCGTCGGTGGTGATGAGCAGCTCGACGCCGTCCATCTCGAAGAACTTGCCGTACTGCTTGACGAGCGAATTCTTCGGTTCGGTCAACACGTGGATCAAGTCTTCGGTGTCGAGATCGTCGACTGTGGCAATCACCGGGAGACGGCCGATGAATTCCGGGATGAGTCCGTAGCCGAGCAGATCCTCCGGCAGTACTTCGGCAATCAGTTCGGCCGGCCTGCGCCCGTCGGATGAGTGGACCTCAGCTCCGAATCCGACCGTGTTCTTCCCAATGCGGTTCTGAATGGTGTCTTCGATTCCCGCGAATGCGCCGCCGCAGAGGAAGAGCATGTTCGTCGTGTCGATCTGGAGGAACTCCTGGTGCGGGTGCTTGCGGCCGCCCTGCGGAGGGACCGACGCTTGTGTTCCTTCGAGGATCTTCAGCAATGCCTGCTGGACCCCCTCGCCCGACACGTCGCGAGTGATCGAGGGATTCTCGGCCTTGCGGGCGATCTTGTCGATCTCATCGATGTAGATGATCCCCGTCTCGGCACGTTTGATGTCGAAGTCCGCTGCCTGGATCAGCTTGAGGAGGATGTTCTCGACATCCTCTCCCACGTAACCTGCCTCGGTAAGCGCTGTGGCATCGGCGATGGCGAACGGAACGTTGAGCAGCCGTGCGAGCGTTTGCGCCATCAGCGTCTTACCCGACCCGGTGGGACCAATCATCAGGATGTTGGACTTCTGGAGTTCAACATCCTCGTCGGTCATCCGCTGGCCGGCGCGTACACGCTTGTAGTGGTTGTAGACCGCCACCGAGAGGACCTTCTTTGCCCTCTCCTGCCCGATCACGTACTGCGCGAGAAAGTCGAAGATCTCGTGAGGCTTCGGCAGTTCGGCGAACGAGATCTCCTCGGTCTCCGTCAGCTCCTCGTCGATGATCTCATTACACAGATCGACGCACTCATCACAGATGTAGACGCCGGGACCCGCAATGAGCTTCTTGACCTGTTTCTGTGACTTTCCACAGAAACTGCATTTGAGGAGCTCCGCTCCCTCGTATTTGGCCACGTGTGGCCTCCCCTACCCGCTGACGGCTTCGAGCTGGCGGCCTTTGAGAACCGCGTCGATAGCACCGTAGTCGACAGCCTCCTTCGCGCTGAGCCAAAAGTCGCGAT
>Ga0316197_10004226_pt1 | contig 10196 bp, 6 predicted proteins | sample OudBiesiAoxic_MG_FD_204939 | JGI IMG/M metagenome (GOLD analysis project Ga0316197, IMG submission 204939) | Coastal sediment microbial communities from Oude Bieten Haven, Netherlands - site A oxic | ecosystem: Environmental > Aquatic > Marine > Coastal > Sediment | place: Netherlands... | reverse complement strand
TTCTGCGAGTGGTGTGCAGGAAATGCCGTGTGGTATGCCGACAATATCAACCCTGCGGATACCCGCTTGTTTATCCGCTTCCATAGAATTGAACTCCTCATGGAGTTTGCTGCAGTGATCAACATGGACAAGGTTGAAAACATTTTCTTTGTTGGCCCGCATATTCGTGAGCAGGCCAGGAAGAAGTTCGACTGGCCTGAAGGGAAATTATCGATTTTGCCGAACTTCGTGGATACAAGCTTGTACGCGCGACCAAAGTTTAACGGTGCCGGGTATAACCTGGGACTTGTTGGTTTCGTACCCAGGCTGAAACGTCTGGACCGGGCACTGGATATTCTGAAGGCCTTGAGAAACAGGGACAGGCGCTACAGACTCTTCGTTAAAGGACGTTTTCCATGGGAGTATCCCTGGATATGGAGAAAACCCGAGGAAAAACTATTCTTTGAGGAGTGCCTGAACAGGATCAAAACAGATGTTGACCTGCAGGATGCCGTAGTATTTGATAAATTTGGCAGTGATATTGCCCTCTGGTTGAGAAAGATAGGCGTGATTCTGTCTGTCAGTGATCTGGAGAGCTTTCATATGGCACTTGCCGAAGGTATTTCGGCAGGATGTTACCCCCTTCTGTGGGAGAGAGAGGGAGCCAGGGAATTATTCCCGTGGATATCACTTTATGATTGCGCCGACAGCCTGGCGGAAGACCTGTTGCACAATAACAGTGATGAAGCATGCGTAAATCACAGGTCGGCACTCATGGAACTCTATGATATGAACAAAACAATGCAACGCCTTGACAAGCTGATCGGGTAGTCGTGTTTCTTGTTTTAACAGGACGCCCTGGCAGGATCCCGCTCTGGAGTATTCATGTCTCTCGGTAGTGTGATAATGATGTCTTTGCGGTGGGCCGTATCTATCGGTTCGAAATTAATCCGCGTCGCTCCAGGGTATACATTTTTCGTTATTATCTTCACCCTGATTTCGCAGATATCGATGCTGCTGGCTTTTTTCCTGCCACTGAAAGTCATTATCCTCCTGGGCTCAACTCGTATACCACGCTATTTCCCGGATTCCTGGAAGGCATTTGACCGCGATCAACTGGTGATCAGCCTGGCTGTTGCCGCGGCTGGTTTCTACTTGCTGGCTTTGATATCCGAGAGAATACTGGCGATGCTCGCTGCAAAAGGGGCGCAACGTCTGCTGGACAAGAGCCGGAAAATAACCCTGTTTTCAAATCAGAATACAATTACCAAAAGCGCGTACCTGAAATATTCGAGTGGTTTGGCTGGCCTGGTCTTCTCGGTACTGGCCTTTACCTTTCTTGGGGTACTTTATCCCAATCTCGCCATCGTCATATTCTCATACATATCACTCGTTTTTACCGGTTTCTGGATTGGTTACTCGGTTAGTGATCAATGCAAGAGCATGTCCCTGAAAAGTCTGCGTAATGCCATTTCGGTACTGTCTTCAATTGGTTTTCTGGTTGCTTTCGCATACATGGTAATAGACTTTCTATCAGGGGCAACCACCAGCATGATTATGGCGATAATCAGCTTGTTACTGGTGCGGCAACTGATGTCGCGACTTTCTGCCGTCATTACCTCGCTGGCAACACTGTACGCACAACGTATCAAACTTAACGCCCTGCTCTATCATGGCCACCAGATGTACCTGCCTCCGGTTTCCACCGCAGAGCTGGAATTCTGGTCACTGTTTGATGTTTCCCGTCGTAGCAGGTGGGTATCACGCGTGTTGCTGGATATTGCAGGAGTAGATGCCAGCACACCTGACTGCCGCTGGCGAGACACCAGTATTTCAGATGTCGTCATGATGGATGTCCTCACTGAGGGTGAGAAGGGTAACGAACCGGGTCAATATCTTCTCAAGCTTTACAACAGCAACAAACAGTCACTTGCGGTCCATGAAGAGAGCCTGCTGGCAGAGTCTGCGCCAGGCGCACTTCCCGCCCTGCCGCTACTGGGCACAACCCGGGTAGAGAAGTATCATTGCCACCTGTTTAGATGGTTGCCAGACAAGGAACTTCGTCAGACCGGTAAAGGCCTTAAAAAACAAGCGGATGCTGCCCGCCATATTTTCTCTTATGAACCCGCCAGAAAGATTGTCAAGCGCTATCTTCGTTCCAGGCTGCTACTATGGCAGCGACTGGATACCAGTATTCTGGTACGCCTTGGCATGATCACCTCCAGTCGGGAACGGCTTGACCAGCTGCAAGCATTAGGTGAGGTATTTGATGAAATATTAGCCAGAATCGAGGCCTTGCCACTTTATATTGTTAACCCGGACATCAAGCCGGAAACCCTGGTCACCACGACAGAAGGCCAGGTATATTTGCTGCACTGGGGCCGCTGGAGCATAGAGCCCGTTGGTGCCGCCTGGCCATTAAAAGAGTATGAATTCAAAACCATGGAGAGTGATTTTGAGCGTGCGCGCGCGCATCGTGAATCGTTGACTAGCGTCTCTGCCAGTGACGTCATACTTGCTGCACTCATGTTCAATTTTGAGGATTTGTACAACCGTCAATACTATGTGAAAGCCATGGACCTGGTGCCGCTTGTGCTTGAGTGCCTCAAACGCGACGTACCTGTTGCAGGCATGGAGAACGTTTAGTGCGTATTGCAATGGTTGTGTGGAATGAGTTCCGCAATGATGCAAGGGTACTGAAGGAGGCCGAGACACTGCAGGCAGAAGGCTACCAGGTGACGGTGCACGCCTTGCACACACCGGGCGTTACTGAAGAGCGGGAAATACTGGCTTCGGGTGTACACGTGGTGCGTGTGGCACGCAGCCCCTTCTGGAGGTGGCGCAAGCACACGGCACCTTCTTCGGCAGGTTCCGGTAGTACCGCTGCTAGCAGGCCAGCAGCCGGCCCAATCGGAAAAACAAGTCTTTGGATGCAGGTGCTGCGTATCGTGGCGCGACTATGGACCCATATCGGACTGGTTGTCCGGATGGTGAGGTCGCACCCTGACGTTGTGCATGCCCACGATGTAAACACCCTGTCTACGGCGTGGCTGGCAGCCGTTTTGACCCGTTCATCCCTGGTTTATGATGCCCATGAGATCAGCACCGGCAGAGAGGGTTACGCGAGTTTTCGATCCCTTGTGGGGTGTGTCGAAAAACGCCTGATGCCCCGTGCAGCGGGTACGATTACCACCACTGATACACGGGCCAAATTCTTTGCCCGCGCCTACCACGTCACCCGTCCACGGGTATTGCAGAATCGACCCCGCCTTACCACTATCGAGCGTTCGCAGCGGATCAGAGAGCAGCTGCAGCTGGACAAACCATGGCCAATTGTTCTTTACCAGGGTGGTTTGCAGCAAGGACGAGGACTGGAGCGCCTGGTCGATGTTGCGGGAAAGGTAGAAAACACCTATTTTGTTTTCATTGGCGGTGGCCGACTGGAAACCCTGTTAATGGATCATGCGCGACGGTTGAATATCGAAAACCGTGTTCGCTTTATCCCTACAGTTCCCCTCAAGGAACTCCTGCACTACACGGCTTCAGCTGATATAGGTGTTCAACCCATTGAGAATACCTGCCTCAATCACTTTTCTACCGACTCCAACAAGCTGTTTGAATATGTCCAGGCCGGCTTGCCGGTTATCGCCTCGGACCTGCCGGAGATTCGCCGCGTAGTCAACGAGCATGGACTCGGTATTTTGGTTCCGGATGGGGATAGCAGTGCACTGGCTGCGGCAATAAACGAGCTTGTGAGTGATCCTGTGAAGCGTGCGAGGTTTGGCGACAATGCGAAACGGGCTGCCGCGACACTGAGCTGGGAAGCCCAGGAACAAGAGTTAACCGGTCTTTACAAGCATGTTCTGGCAGGGTGCAACCATGCACCGGCTCATTAGTGTGTTTAGTCCGTTAAACGGCTGCAGGTTCAACTGATCAATGCAGCAGGGTTTCCACTCCAGCTTGTCAGCCTGACGGTTTGCACCACAAGCACTTGTTAAATATTCTGGTCGGCAAGCACTGAACGAGCGCGGGTTTGTTCAGCGGCCGGCAGCACAAAACCCGAGTCAATAATGGACATGAGGATCCTTTTTCTGACCTATTACTACCCCCCCGACCTGTGCGCCGGCTCGTTCAGGGCCGGTGCCCTGGTTTCTGCTCTCGGCAAGGCATTGCCTGATACGTTGAAACTGGATGTACTCACCACACTGCCAAACCGCTATGGCAAGTTCAGGCCGGATACCGTTTCCAGCGAACAGTCTGGTCATATCGCCATTTACCGTTTTCCGGTACCGACCCACAAGAGTGGCATGATTGACCAGGCGCGCTCATTTACTGTCTTCGCCCGTCAGTGTCTCGACTTTGTCGCGGACAAACATTACGACCTGGTGCTGGCAACCTCATCACGATTGATGACAGCAGCGCTGGCAGCAAGAGTAACGAAAAAAATAAATGCGCCTTTGTACCTGGATATTCGCGATTTATTTATCGAGACCATCACAGAAGTGCTACCCGGTCCGGTTGCTGTAGTACTGAGGCCGGTTCTGCAGTCAGTTGAAAAGCACACCTTTCTTCAGGCCCGGCACATCAACATCGTGTCGCCCGGCTTTGAGAATTATTTTATCGAACGATATCCACGGATTCCTCTCAGTCTGCATACCAATGGCGTTGATAGAGAATTCCTCAAGCCGCACTTCGACAGGGGTAGCGAGTCGATACCTGAACCCGTGCGCATTTTGTATGTTGGTAATACAGGTGCCGGTCAGGGCCTGGAGCACATAGTACCCGCATTGGCCACTATCCTTGAAGGGCAGGCCGCGTTCAGGATTATCGGCGCAGGCGGGACCCGCGATAGACTGGAACGCAAGATCAGGAAAACGGGATGCTCCAATGTAGAGCTGTTACCTCCCGTTGAAAGAAATCTCCTCATTGAGGAATACAGGCAGGCAGATGTGCTGTTTCTCCACCTGAATGATCTCAAGGCACTCCGGATGGTGCTGCCTTCAAAGCTGTTCGAGTATGCCGCAACCGGCAAGCCGATTCTGGCAGGTGTCGATGGCTATGCAGCCCGTTTTATTCATGAGCACATTCCAAACGCAGAGGTATTTTCACCCTGCGATGCGAAGGCTGCTGCGCAGGCATTTACACGCCTGGACAAGGCAATGGTCGATCGCTCTTCATTTGTACGTGATTACACCCGAAGCAGGATCATGGAACGGATGGCACACGAGATTATCAGCTGCGCACACGAAAATAAATGAAGGTTCTTGTCACAGGTGCAAACGGTTTTATCGGCAGATCGCTGATAGAAAAGCTTCTCATGACAGGAGGTTTCCAGGTGCTCGCCATGGTGCGCCGCGAAACATCCCTGCCTGATCGCATTCAGCAATGCATAGCTGATCTCCTTGATGAAAACGGCTGGATACCGTTACTGAGAGATGTGGACGCGATCGTGCACTTGGCCGGACGTGCTCACGTTTTAAACGAGAAGGAAACCGACCCGCTACCTGCCTATCGTCGCATCAATGTGGAGGCTACGTGCAGACTGGCACGGCATGCTGCTGAAGCTGGCGTCAGGCGTTTTATATTTGTCAGCACGATCAAGGTGAATGGTGAGAACACTGATGGACGCGCCCCCTTTACAAATCATGATGCCGCAAAACCGGTTGGCCCCTATGCCTTGTCAAAATACGAGGCAGAGCTCGCGCTGCAGGATATTGCCCGCCACAGTGGCATGGAACTCGTCATCATCAGACCACCATTGGTTTATGGTCCGGGAGTCAAAGGGAACTTTGCAACCATGCTGGATTGGCTTGCGCGGGGCTTCCCCTTACCGCTGGGGGCGGTCGACAACCGCCGCAGCCTGCTGGCAGTGGATAATTTCTGTGAGTTTTTATCCTTGTGTATTGAACATCCGAAGGTAGCCGGTCACACATTGCTGATTAGTGACGGTGATGATCTGTCTACTACCGAATTATTAAAGACTTTAAAGGATGGCATGCATGTGAACACCTGCTTGCTGCCGGTGCCGGCACGAATGATAAGCATCCTGGCGACACTTTCCGGGCACGGGGCAAGGTCCGACAGGCTGCTGGGCAACCTGCAGGTAGACCCATCGGATACCTTCAGGCTCACTGGCTGGCAACCGTCCAAACCGGTGCACGCTGCGCTTCGGGAAACTGCAACCCGGTACAAGAGCAGTTCAGGGTAAATTCATTGCACGCTGGTTTCTTCGCGCGACATTAAGGAAGCTCTGATTAATTCGCAATTTTCTGGTATTCATGTTTTGGCCTGTCTGTAGGGTGCGCCGTGCGCACCATGGATCAACAGTTTGCATGTTCCTTTCGGTGCGCACGGCGCACCCTGAAAGGGTTCGTTATATTAATCAGAGATTCCTTAATAATTTGCCGGGCACTTTATAGCGTATTATAGGGTGCTCAATGCTTCTTGCGCTTGCTATTACATTCACGGTTACAGGACTCCTATCCTGGTGGCTGACCACCGCCCGCGGGTACTGGCGGGTTCTCGATATACCGAACGAGCGCTCGCTGCATACCCGGCCGACTCCCCGCACCGGTGGTATCGCCATCCTGCTGGGAACCACTGCCGGCTTGCTGGCTGCCTGGTCCTGGAATGGCCATCCCGTTGTTAATTGGCCTCTGGCCGCCGCTGTTCTGATACTGGCCCTGGTTGCATTACTGGATGATCGGCTAACCCTCGACGCCGGACCACGCCTGCTAGCACAGATCGGGGCAGTGTCCGTGCTCTTGTTTACGCAGCAACCCCCTGTTTCCGTTGATCTGATCCTGATTGCCGTGCTGCTGTTCCTGGTCTGGATGATCAATCTCTACAATTTCATGGATGGCATGGACGGTTTTGCGGCCGGCATGGCCATCTTCGGCTTCGGGACATTCACCTTGCTGGCCTGGCAGAACGGCAACCTGGATTTCGCCCTGGGATGCGCCGTTATTGTTGCCGCCAACGCTGGCTTCCTGCTGAAGAATTTCCCGCCAGCACGGCTGTTCATGGGCGATACCGGATCAACGGTGCTGGGACTGCTGGCTGGCGTGGTCATCCTGCAGGCACACCGCGAGGCTATCCTGCCCTTCTGGCTGGGGTTACTGGTGTTCTCCCCGTTCATTGTCGACGCCAGCATCACCCTCAGTGCCCGCATGCTGCTTGGCGAGAAGTTCTGGAAGGCTCATAAATCACATTATTATCAAAGACTTGTAGAAGCCGGCTGGGGACATAAACGCACCGTACTGGCTGAGTACGCGCTGATGATGGCCTGCAGCGCAACAGCCATCGTGTCAGCACCGCTGCCGGTGCAACAGCAGGCTACAATAATCGCTGCCTGGGCGGTACTATACGCAATGCTTATCTACTGGATTCATCGGATCGAAGGGCACAGGGAACCGCAAACATGAGACTCTACGGCCGATTCCGCAGCCCGCTGGTCGCATTTATCCATGACCTGTCGATCGTACCTGTGGCGTGGTTTGCCGCCTACTGGCTGCGTTTTAATTTCACCACGATTCCGGAGCAGTACCTCACCCAGGCCCTGCTGTGGCTGCCGTTGTTACTGGTAGCCCAGGGCGGAACGTTTATCTATATAGGCCTCTACCGGGGCGACTGGCGCTTTGCCTCCATGCCGGACCTGCTGCGCATCATCAAGGCGGTCACCGCGGGAACACTTGCGTGCATGGCGGTCATCTTCCTCTTTACCCGTCTGCACGGTATTCCGCGATCCGTGCTTCCGACCTACTGGCTGTTACTGATCGCGGGACTGGGCACACCGCGGTTTTTCTACCGCTGGATCAAGGACCGCAAGCTCTACCTCGGCCAGGGCCAGCGGGTATTGATTGCCGGTGCCGGCCGCGCCGGTGAGATGCTGGCCCGCGACCTGTTGCGCGACCCGCAACGCACCCTGGAACCGGTGGGTTTTGTGGATGACATGCCACGCAAACAGGGTGCCGATATTCACGGTATTCGTGTCCTCGGGACCTGCGACCAGTTGCCCGGACTGGTCGACCGGCTGGACGTGGACATCTTACTGCTGGCGATCCCCTCGGCACGCTCTCCGCAAATACGCCGCATTGTCGAATATTGCGAGGCGGCCAATGTACCTTTCAGGAGCATTCCCTGCATGCAGGACCTGATTGCAGGACGCGTCAGTATCAACACCCTGCGCGAAGTATCGATTGAAGACCTGCTCGGCCGTGACCCGGTGAAACTCGACCACGAGGCCATCCGCAGCGAACTGGCAGGACGTAGCGTCCTGATCAGTGGCGGCGGCGGCTCAATCGGTACCGAACTCTGCCGCCAGGTCGCGAAACTGGCGCCGTCGAAGCTGATATTGCTGGAAAATTGCGAATACAACCTGTTCCGCATCGAGAACGAGTTGCGGCAGACGTTCCCCGGCATGGAGTTGCATCCCGTGCTCGGAGATGTTGCCGACGCAGTCACCGTCGAGCACCTCTACGCCACCCATCAACCCGACATTACCTACCATGCAGCTGCCTACAAGCATGTACCCATGCTGGAATCACAGGTCCGCGAGGCCATCCAGAATAATGTCTACGGCACCAGGATCATGGCACTGGCAGCTGACCGGCATGGCTGTGACACCTTCGTACTGATTTCGACAGACAAGGCCGTCAATCCGGCCAACATCATGGGCGCCAGCAAGCGCATCGCGGAAATATTCTGCCAGAAGCTCAACCAACGCTCCGCCACCCGCTATATCACCGTGCGCTTTGGCAACGTGCTCGGTTCCGATGGCAGCGTGGTACCGCTGTTCAGGGAGCAGATTGAAGCCGGCGGCCCGGTCACCGTCACCCACCCGGAGATGATGCGCTACTTCATGACCATCCCGGAGGCCTGCCAGCTGATCCTGCAGGCCGAGGCCATGAGCAGTGGCCGCGAAATCTACGTGCTGGACATGGGTGAACCGGTCAGCATCACCTACCTGGCAGAGCAGATGATACGACTGTCCGGTAACGAGCCGGGCAAGGATATCGAAATCGTCTATACCGGACTGCGACCGGGCGAAAAACTCTTTGAAGAACTGTTTCATGAGAAGGAACAGCTGACCGGTACGCAACACGAAAAGATCTTCCTCGCCCATCACCGGCCGATCGAATGGGAACTGCTGGAGAAAACCATCAGCGAGATGGAAACGGCCTGTGCAGACTACGACGAAAAGGCGCTGCTAACAGGCATCGCCATCCTGGTGCCGGAAATGCATCACATCGACAGGGCCCTGCCGGACAACGTCATTCAGCTGGCCAGCCAGGCCAAGAAGGCCTAGTCGCCATTTAAACAGTTAACGACCGGGGCCAACCCGTTTAATGGCCACGGAATCCACGGAAGAACACGAAAATATTTCTTGAAAGACTTTTATTTTTCCGTGTTCTTCCGTGGATTCCGTGGCTAAATTTTTCTTTACAAGCTCATGCCCATCCTCCCCAGCATCTGCTCAAGCTCCATCCACACCCTGTCCGGATCCAGCGTGCTGTAGCAGGCGGGGAACACCGCTGCCTCTCCTGCATAGCGACAGCTTCTCTGTGAACAGGGTGCACAGGGAAAATCTGCCTGCAGTTGCCGTTGCGACTCGCCCAGCGTGCCGATCAGGCCGGGGTCCGTTGCGCCATAGAGCGTGAGACACGGCGTGCCAAGGGCCGCTGCCAGGTGCACCAGCCCGGTGTCGACACCGACAACCGCACTGGCCGCAGCGATCATAGCGGCCAGTTCCCCCAGCGACATACGCGGCATCACCTCGACGGCCTCACTGGCCGCGGCGATCCTTGCTGCCCGCTGTTGCTCGATGGCATTGCCCCAGGGTAGCCTCACCGGCCGGCCGGCAGCCGCCGCACTCGCGGCCAGGCTGATCCAGTAATCATCCGGCCAGTGCTTTGTCGGCCAGGTCGTGCCGTGCAGAAAAACCAGGTAAGGCTGGCGTGCACCCTCCGGGAAGTGCTGCTTGATGCCGTAATCGGGCGGCGTGTCCGGCAGCGGGAAATCCAGTGCCGCGGCAAACAACTGCCGCACCCGCTGCACCGCATGCTGATTACGCGCGATCGCGAAGGCGTGATCATAGGCACGGGCCGCCACGGGTTCACGGACACTGTCACGGTCAAGACCCGAGCGTGGTCCGCGCGCAAGGCGCGCCATTACAGCGCTCTTGATGAGTCCCTGTGCATCGATGACGTGCTCATAGC
>Ga0316197_10004225_pt1 | contig 10197 bp, 6 predicted proteins | sample OudBiesiAoxic_MG_FD_204939 | JGI IMG/M metagenome (GOLD analysis project Ga0316197, IMG submission 204939) | Coastal sediment microbial communities from Oude Bieten Haven, Netherlands - site A oxic | ecosystem: Environmental > Aquatic > Marine > Coastal > Sediment | place: Netherlands... | reverse complement strand
TTGGTCGAGATCCGATCAGGGGGCACAATCCATCAGGATGGCTGGTTCTCGAACAGGCCTGCTTCCTGCAGTGCCCGGGGCTTTGCTGATGGCGACTTCCTCACTTACGGGCTTCAACTCAGTCGCAGCCATTATACGATCCACCCGATTTTGAAGGTTTTTCCTGAGATGTTCATTCTGCTTCGGAACGCAGCACTCGTAACTGGTGCGGTGATCCTGGGGGCCTTGCTCGGTAACGCTCTAGGCATCCCAATCTGGCTGCAAGCGTTCTGCTTGCTGCCGGCAGGCTACCTATTCATGTGCCTATTTGAGGAGGAGAAGCCACCAGTCTCCAAGTGGTTGCCCTTCGGGCTCGCCCTGTCGGTGTTGATCGGCCTGATAGTCGGAATCACGTCGCTGTTCCGCAGCCGCTACCCTGATCTTCCTGACATTTACTCGGCCCTTGTATTCTTTTTTCTCGTCGCGATTGCCCCGGTGCAGTTCGTCGCCAAGTGGCTCCAGCAGCTCTGGCCGCAGAAGTCGAGATCGTCCTCACCCGAGACAGAAGCGCCCGCTAGCCGCGAGGAGTGAAAGCGGGGGAGCCGACGGCCGGAGCTTGCTTGGTCTGCCACATGGATCGCGCAGCGCGCAACTGGGAGTCGCCCTAATCGGCAACCGTGATGGCGAGCTGGAAGCTCAAATCGCTACTCTCGGGGCTGGACTGGTGCACCTCTGCCGCGATCACATTGGTTCCCGCGACGAACAGGTTCGGATCGATCGACTGCCGGACGACAAAGCTCTCATACTCGTTCACCGTAGCGCTCGCCGGAGTGGTGGCATCGATTTCCCCATCGGGGAGATTGGATCGCAGCACCTCTTGCCCGTTCAAGTAGACGATGGCACCGTCGTCGCGGATCAGGTTCAACAAGGCGTCCGCCACCGGTTCTCCCAGCTCGAAGGTCGTTCGGAAGTAGTAGGTCGTCGGCTTCGCGCCGGGGTCGGTTCCGAACGGCAGCTCGACGTCCTCGTCTCCGTCACCATAGCCGAAGTGGCCGGATCCTGCCTGCCAGCCGCTATCGTCGAAGTCCGCGGTCCGCCAGCCGGCAGCGGCTTGCTTCCCAGCTTCCAGGAATCGCCAGCCTTGATCGGCAGGATGGCATAGGAAACGCATTCCGGCTGGGAGCGCGTGGATGTCCCCGATGATCTCCGCATGGACGGCCGCGGCTTCTCGCGCTTGCCCGAGCTCGCGGTGGAGGTGGATCAGGTTCTCCATGGTGATGATGGTGTCGCGGTGATCCCGGCCTAGCGCCCGCGCCTGGGCGTCGAGCGCTTGGCGATACAGATCGATGGCGCTTTCTGTCTCGCCCTGGGCCCGATAGAGGCTCGCGAGATTGTTCATCGATGCGAAGGTCTCGGGGTGGGTAGGACCGTAGGTGGCGCGCGACAGATCGAGGCAGCGGGACAGCAGTGGCGCAGCTTTGGCGAGTGTGTCCCGCGCCCCCTCGGCGTCGGTCCGTTTTTCCGTGGCTGCTCGGGTCATGTAGAATACGCCCAGATTGCTCATCGGCGGCAGTGTCCTGGCGTGGCCATCGCCGGCGGTGCTTGCGATGGCGTCGAGCACCTGCTTGAGCATCTTCTCGGCCTGCACGAACTCCCGGTTGGCGAGGTGGAGCAGCGCCAGGTTGTTGATCGACTCGACCGTGTCGTGGTGATCGCTACCGAGGATCCGCACGCGCCCATCGAGGGCAGCTTCGAGATGTGGCTTGGACTCGGCGTAGCGACGTTGATCCAAATAGATGCAGCCGAGAATGTTCTCCAGACTCAAGGTGTGCGGGTTTTCTGCGCCAAAGGTGCGTTGTGCCTTGGTGAGAGCTTCGCTGATCAGGCCCTCGGCCTGCGGGCTGCCGACAGAGCGGTAAAGATTGGCTAGCGGCACCATCGTCCGCACCGTCTCCGGTGCATCGTCGCCGAATAGCTGGCGATTGAGCTCCCAGGCAGATTGCAGGTGGGGTGCGGATTGCCCGTAGCGGCCGATCGCCATGTAGGCGATCCCGATCGTCGAGTGCAAGCGCGCTTGGACTTCGGGCTGGCCATCGAGTTCCGTGCCGATCTTCGTCGCCCCGTAGCCCAAGATCTCCTCGAGCAAACGCCGGTCCATCTTGCCCGCGATCTCTGGGGCGACCGATCCCAGCATCTCTTCGACAAACTTCGTGACCGCCTCGGATTTGGCGAGCTCGGTCTCGGCGCGCTCGCGTTGTTGCGTTTCTTGTTGCTGCGCCTGTTCCGCCGTCGACCGCAGACCCTTTTCGCGGAGATAGCCGATGCCGAGCAAGGTTGCGAACCCGAGCAGGATGAGCGCCGCCGCGGCCCCCAAGCGCCGCAGGCGCCGTCGCGCGATGGCTTTCTTCTCGGCCACCCGCTGCGCCTCCAGCTCCGCCGCGCGCTGATCGAGCGACCGCAACCGCTGCACTAGCTCTGCCGCGCTGCCCAGGCGCCGCTCCGGGTCGCCCTCGACGCAGGCCGCGATGTCTGCGGCGAGCAGCTCGTCATCGATCTTGCGGCGCCAGCCCGTCGCCAGCGGATCGGAGAGGTTGCCGGACGCCATCTGGTAGAGGAACACGCCGAGCGAATAGACATCCCCTTGGATCGTGTGTGGCTTTCCGACCAGGACCTCTGGTGGCGCATACATGAATGTCCCGGTCCGGGAGGAATCGTTGCCGGCCACCAGCGTCTGCGTAAAACCTGCCTTGGTGATGTCGTACTGATTGAGCTTGGCGCTGTCGCTCAGGTAGCCGATGCCGAAATCCATCAGCTGTGGTTGGATCTTCCCGTCGCCAGATTCATCGATGAGGATGTTCGAGGGCTTGATGTCCTTGTGGATGATGCCGACCGAGTGCGCCGCCGCCGCCGTCTCGGCGACCTGCGCGACCATCTCGATCCGATCTGCGAGCGGGATTGTCCCGATCCCGCCCTTCGATTCCGCCCAGTGTTCGAGATCGCCGCCTTCGACATAGTCTAGTTCGAGAAAGTACGGCGATGACTCGAGGTGGATCTCGTGGATCGCGGTGATGTCTGGGCGGTCGCCGAGCGACTCGCGGAGCAGTCTGAACAAGGTTAGCTCGCGCTTGAATGAGCGTAGCCTCTCGGCGTCGAAACAGAATTTGAAGACGCGTCGCGCTTTGGTCTTCCGCCGGATCGCCAGCCAGACTTCACCGAACCCTCCGGCGCCGAGGCTCTTCTCCAAGACCCAGTTCTTCCGGTGTGGGATCTCGAGCCCGACCCCTGGACGCCAACCAAGGGTTTCTTCCTCCTCGAGGCTGATCGAGCGCTGGGCTTTCTCGGAATCGGGCGGCGCGACCATCGGCGCATGCCCGGTGGCACCGACCTCGAACACTTCCATCGCCTCGTCGGCACCCTTGAAAAGGTACTTCCCGTGCGCCTTCCACTCGATTCCGGGCGGCTCCGCATCGCCTTCGATCCGCGGGTGGTCGCGGACGAACTGTCGGGCGTCGTCGAAGATCGAACGCGTCAGCAAGATCTGTCCACCCTGGGCCAATCCCATGATGCGCGCGGCGAGGTTGATCGGCATACCGACCGCCTTGCCCGGAGCGGAATCGCTCGACTTGATCTCCGTGATCTGCCCTTGGTGGAGGCCGACCCGGACACTGGGTTTCTCATGCGGCCATTCCGCCAGATCGAGCAATCTCTGGAAACGCAGCGCCGCGTTCACCCCGTCGGCCGCAGTTTTGAATTGTGCTAGCTGACCGTCGCCGGTGTCTTGGTAATGCACGCTCTCCGCGATCGGGTCGAGCGCCTCGCGAAACAGATCGTCGTGCTGTTGCAGGATCTCGGTGTAGGTCTGGGTGCCGAGGCGTTGCTGCATATCGACCGAATCGACGATATCGGTAAATAGCAGGACGACGACACGGCTGGTCTGCTCGGTTTGGTTCATCTGGCGCCGCCGAGTCTGTCACCGCAGGGCGCGCTCGTGCAAGGCCCGTCTTACACCCGTTTTAATGATTGCTAGAGAATAGCTTTTCCGACCCTTCATCTGCCACGAATGGTGGGATTCGGGTGGGCGTCGTAGAAGAGTTTCGGGCTGACCAGACAACTAGTAGGGTGCTGCCCTATCGGCTCTTCCAAGTTGATGATGAATTTGTCGGCTCCGCTCGAACTGGCCAATCCGGTGGCTTTTCCAGTCAGATAGAGGACGCCCCCTTTCTCATTTTTAAGCTTGGTATGCATTTTCCCCCGAATGAGGGTCAGTCCGAAGCAGCGATGGTCTTCCCCTTGAGCAAACGAAGCGTGCGTTCTTAGGTCTGAAAGCGTTTTCTATAAGGCGCTTGCGGTGCCCCGCCAATGCCTTCGAGAACCCGGATAAATGGGGCAGATGGATGAATGGCCGAACCGGAGTGCGACGGGAGAAACGGATTCCTCTCGCAACGGCAATCAACGTTTCACGGTTCGTTCCCACCAATCACCCGCCCCCCACATGCGTCAGATAGAAGCATCTTGGCGCTTCAGCAGAGCTACAAGGCCGCCAACCATGCCGATCCAACCGCGGTTATTCGATACTTTTGAATCGTGAATCCCTCAAACACCGGTGACGACTCGACGTATCCACCGTTGATGAGTTTCAAGAAAATCTTACCTCTCACGGGGGACCCGGGCTCAAGAAGTGCACATCCCTCATAGTCAGAGGCACAATGCCACACTCCAGGTGTTAGTAGACGCAGGAGTGTCGCGTGGCGTTCTTTCTCGTTCATGAGTGCCTGGAAAGGGCTGAGGGCAGTCTACACCGATATCGCAGGAAGGCGAATGACCATCGGCGGTCACACGCGACTGATGGACGATTCTTCGCCCATTCACAAGGCAGGAGCGAGCTCCCTCCAAAAAATAGACACACCGCTGTCGTCGATCGATTGTTCTGGGGATGAAGGAAATCGCGCGGACGACAGATCAGGAATCAGCCTTGGGGAAGATCTCGCTTGCTGCAAAACCTAGGCTTTTCACCTGGGATCTGGTCGAGTAGATCATCGAGTCGGTTCTGCATACGGGGCAGGCATTCCGCGCCCAATCGGGTGTCTCACCCAATCCGAGTTCTCGCAGATCGATCCCGTCGTAGATGCCGACGGGATAGTCATCTTCGGCGCACCATGCAAAAATGGAAGCGCACGAATTGCAGGATACAAAAATGAGCGGCGTCTGGCTACATACCGGGCAGGGCACCCGGCGCGAGAAGATGTGGCTCAGCATCTCCATCACTCAATCCTCTTGGTCGAAGATCTTGGCGTAGACGGCCTCGTATCCCTTGACCATCGTCTCCGTCGTGAATCGCTCTTCGACCCGGCGGCGGCAGGCCCGGCGGTCGATCTCGTCGATCCGGTCGACCGCCGCTACCGCGCCCGGGACATCGGCGACGAGGAAGCCGGTGACCCCGTGCGCGATCACCTCGCGGCAGGATCCGAGATCGGCGGCAATCACCGGCAGGCCCGCCGCGTTGGCTTCGGCGAGAACGAGGCCGAACCGTTCTGGGATCGTGTTGAGATGGAGCAGTGCCGAGGCGCGCGCGAACAGTTGGTTCTTCTCTTCGATGCCGACCGGGCCGATGAAGCTCACCTGGCGTCCGTCAATGTGCGGTTCGACCTGTTCGTGGAAGTAGGTTTCATCTTGGACGATGCCAGCGATGATCAGATGCCGTCCGCAGGCGTGCGCGACCTCGATCGCCAGGTGGACGCCCTTGTCTGGGTGGATCCTACCGAGGAAAATCAGATCGCCACCACCGGTCTCACGAAATGGGTAGAGAGCGAGATCGATCCCGTTGTAGACGGTCGCGATGTAGTTCAGACCCTCGGCGCGATCGGAGTCGCTGATGGAAACGAAGTTGCCGTCCCGATACTTCTGGTAGATCGGCATGATCTTTGGGGAGGAGAAGCCGTGGACCGTGGTCAGGACTGGTGTCTCCACCAGCCTGCTGAAACTCAGCGCCATGAAATCGTAGTGGCTGTGGATGAGGTCGAACTCGCGGGCGTGCTCGAAGACCTCCGAGAGGTGCTGGTACTCGGCGACTTTAGGGTCTATCTCCCGATCGTCCTCATAGCCATGGTCGACGACTGCGTGCAGCCGGGCTCTGGTGATCGAGTCGCCCGTGGCGAACAAGGTGACATCCCACCCGCGGGCGACCAGGCCTTCCGCGATGTTGCTAGCGACGGTTTCCCAAGCACCGTAGTGCACAGGTGGTGTGCGCCAGGCGACCGGTGATAGGATCGCCACCCTGTTCTTGGCGCGATGTTCTTCTCCAGGGTCCATTGTTCAGTTGTTGCCAGTGCAGGCGAGATTGGTCGGAGGCGCCGCCGCACCTGACTGGAGAGCCTCGAGGAGGTCGTCGAGCGAGACACTGGCGATCGCAGAGGCATGGTCGCTGACCGCAAACGGGAGGATCAATTGACGTCCGTGCAGCAGCGATCCGCAGCTGTAGACGACGTTCGGGACGTATCCGTCCCGCTCAACCTGCTGGGGACTGAGCAGGGGATCTGTGAGTCGCCCGATGACCTTGCTGGGATCGTCGAGGTCAAGGAGGGCGGCACCGATGCAATACTTGCGCATCGGTCCGACGCCGTGGGTGATGACCAGCCAGCCAGCCTCGGTCTCGATGGGCGAACCGCAATTGCCCACTTTGACAGCCTCCCACATGGCCGCCGGACGCAGGATGATCTGAGGGTCAGTCCAGTAGTGAAGGCTGTCTGAGGTCATGATGAAGGTGTTCTCGTTGTCCTGCCTGGAGAGCATCACGTAGCGACCGTTGATGCGGCGTGGGAACAGTGCCATCCCCTTGTTCTGGACCGCATCCCCGTTGAGCGTCCGAATTTTGAAATGGCAGAAGTCTTCCGTGGTGATGAGTTGCGGGAGAATGTCGCGCCCGTTGTAGGCGGTGTAGGTTGCGTAGTAGGTGACCTCGCCAGAGTCTTCGACGAAGCGGACAAAACGCGCGTCCTCGATGCCATTTGTCTCATTGGGCGAGACCGGGAAGATGATGCGCTCGCTCAGCGCGAGTTTCTCGGAGAATCGGACCTCGTAGTTGGAATCCGCCAACCACTGGATGCAATCGAGCGTGCGCTGGAGCTCGTGAACCGCGATGCTGGACTCGCGTTTGACAGCCACGATACTCCGATCCAGTTCGCTGCGGTTGAACCGCTCCCCGAGCGACAGCAGCACTGCCTCGGCGTGGCCGTTGTCGAAGCCCATCTCGTGCAGCTTGATCAGGAAACTCTCCTTCCTGTAGCTGGGATCCGTGATGATCTCCGGGGCGGAGACGTAGCGGGAGGCCTCGTCGAGGACGATCCTCCCATCGCTGTTGATGGTGCCGGCACGGAATTCGATCGACGAGATGTGTCCTTCGCCAGTGGCGCGCAAGCTCATCACAAAGCGCAGGCCGCCCGGCGGTGCGTTGCTCTGGTCCGGGTGCGGCACCATCGACGGATTGAAAATGGCGGCGGATTCCAGCGCATACTCACCGGAGAAGAGTGCACCGATGAGCAGTTTGAATTGGGGCGCTAGGGGGCGCTGCGTGAACACGAATTGTCTCACCTTGTCGAAGTTGGCCAGCAGCACGGACTCGATATCGAAATGCCGAGAATCGAACTCCTCTAGGACTGTTGCTAGCTCTCGGGTTGCCTCATCCGCGGTCAGCTCCAGCGCGCGACCGATGATGGTGGTGATATACTGGCTGCTGCCGGGGATGAATGGGCGGATGATCACCCGGGCGCTATCGGGAAGCAGGGAGATCTCGTGGCGATGGATGCGGATCGGTTTCATTTGATGGAAGGAGAGGCAGGTGAGGGGGCTAGTAGTAGCTGGATAGGGAGCGGCTGCCTCGCGGCCTCCATCTCGGCTAGTGCGATGTGAAAAGCCAGGGTCGATTCGGCGCCTTGATTGTCGTTCACCCTGTCGGCGTGGAGCCCGTCGCAGCAGCCACCGGTCGAGAAGTCGTAGAGCGGTTCGCCGAGGTCGTTGCGCCCGAGGAACCATTCGAAGCAACGTTTCGCCTCCTCCTGCCATGCTGGGTCGCCGGTCGCTTGAAAGGCTGCGTGGCAGGCTGAGACCATCGCCTGGGCTTCGACTGGCTGCTGGTCGAAGTCCGCCCGCACCCCGCCGCGCTCATAGAATCCGTTGCTGCCGATGGGACGAAAACAACCTGACTGAGTTGTCTGGATCGAGGCGAGCCAACGGAGCGATTCCAAGCCGACATCGAGCGCAGTGGGTGATGGTTCTGCCCGTCCGTTGAGAATCAGCGCCTGGCTCAGACGTGCGTTCTCGTAGGTGAGGCTCGCTTCGAACCACGGCCAGTCGCTGGAGGAGGTCTTATCCCAGAGCTCGAGTAGTTTCTCGGTGAGCGTCGAGCGGATTCTGCCGATCTCCGGGGTGAGCGGAAAACGCCGCGCGTACTCGTGGATGCCGATGAGAGCGAAGGCCCATGCGCGCGGAGAGGTGAATGTCACTAGCGGTGGCAGGCCGCACTCGAAGAGTTGTTGGGCGAGTTTTTGGTGCCCCACATCGCGGGATCGTCCTGCGCCAAGGCCGGTCGCCCACACCGCTCTGCCCTGGCTGTCTTCGCTACCGACGGCCTCCAACCACAAGCGTCCGTGGCTCATGAAATTGCGGTAGCGTCCGGTCCCGTAGTCCATCGCAGCGGCGAGGAAGGCCAGGTAGGAGTTCGCGAGCCGCTTGAGGCTCGAGGAGGGCGGATGGTCGCCCAGTTCATCGAGGAGGTTGCAGAGGATGAAGGCGCGGGCGTTGTCGTCCGTGCAATAGCCTTCGTGGAAATTTGGCACGTTGTAGGTGGCGTGCTGGAAGATCCCGGTGGCGTCGCTCATCCGCTCCAGGTGATCCAGCCTGCGCGGCGGCAAAGCGTGCGGTCGGCTCTCGAGCGTCTGTTCGCCGAAGGCTGTCCGCGGCATTGCGGTGCGCTCAGCGCACACCTGCTGGAACAGTTCTAGGTATCGTTTCGCTACAGATGGCCAGATCATCTCGCGTCCGAGGGCGTAAGCATCGCGGCGCATCGTTGCCATGCGCGATTCATCGTTGAGCAGATCGGAAATAGCGGTCGAGATCGCGCCGGGATCTTGGAACGGCACCAGCACGCCTCGCCCCTCAGCGAGCAACTCCTGGGCATGCCAATAGGGGGTTGAAACGACCACGCGTCCGGCTCCGAAAACGTAGGCGAGCGTGCCAGAGGTTACCTGCGCCTCATTGAGGTACGGGGTGACGTAGATGTCAGTCGCCCCAATGAACTCGTTCAGGTCGGCTGGCGTTACGAAATGGTTGTGAAAGATGACGTGCTGCTTCACCCCGAGTTCCCGGGCGCGCCGGTCAAGACTCAGCCGGTAGCGTTCGCCCTCGCTGGCCAGTAGCTGCGGATGCGTTGCCCCGAGGATCAGGTAGACGACGTTGGGGTGTTGTTCGACGATGGCTGGGAGGGCTTCGATGACATGCTCGATGCCTTTGCCTGGCCCAATCAGCCCGAAAGTGAGCAGAACCTGTCGGCCCTCCACGCCGAACTGCGCCTTGGAGGCACTAGATTCGGTAAATTCCAAGTCTGCGATGCCGTGGGGAATGATCTCCACTTTCGATCTCGGCACGCCATAGGTGTCGCGCAGGATCTGGGCTCCCTTTTCTGCCATCACCACGAGGCGGTCGCTGCGGGACGCCAGTTCTTCCATCACCTTGCGTTGGGCGGAGTCTGGATCGTTCAGAACCGTGTGCAGGGTGGTTACCACCGGCATGCGCACCTCCTTGAGCAGGGCCAGAATGTGCCCCCCAGCGATGCCGCCGTAGATCCCAAACTCGTGTTGGACGCAGAGGACGTCCGCATTGTTAAAGTTCAGCCAGTCCGCCGCACGGCGATAGGAATCGAGTTCCTTCTCACGGAGTTCCAATCTGACCCGCGGAGCGTAGTCGTATCCTCCCGCAAGATCGTTGACAGCGCCGACGTAGCAATCGGTGTCCGGGCAGACCTCCGAAACTGACTCGCAGAGGTCATGGGTAAAGGTAGCAATGCCGCACAGGCGTGGGGGGAAATTGCCGAGGAAGGCGATGCGGTCTAGTGAGGAGCAGGGCTCCTGTGGAGAATGTGGGGTCATCTAATACTTCTGTTTCTAGACGCAGAGCCTGGACGTCTGGAAGTGGTCGATTCCAGATCCCACCGTACTTCTCCAGGGG
>Ga0316197_10004224_pt1 | contig 10198 bp, 10 predicted proteins | sample OudBiesiAoxic_MG_FD_204939 | JGI IMG/M metagenome (GOLD analysis project Ga0316197, IMG submission 204939) | Coastal sediment microbial communities from Oude Bieten Haven, Netherlands - site A oxic | ecosystem: Environmental > Aquatic > Marine > Coastal > Sediment | place: Netherlands... | reverse complement strand
AGGAGGATGTAAAGAACGCTCATGCCGTTTTAGGTATTCACATAGGAAATGATGAATATAACGTTCATTGATTAGATTAATATATGAACAGTAGCTAGAATGCCATGAGTTTTCAAGGTTTTCTGCTCCATTTTTCACTTGCATATCAATAAGTAATGAGGACCAATCATGTCAAAATACACTGACGACATCGCTGCCCTTCAAGGCGTATGTGAAGCTGCCGGCAACTCCTGGGGTGCAATCAGCCCTGAGTCTGCTGCCCGTATGCGGGTACAAAACCGATTCAAGACCGGCCTGGATATTGCTCAGTACACCGCTGACATTATGCGCCGTGACATGGAAGAGTACGATGATGACGCTTCGAAATATACCCAGTCCCTGGGTTGCTGGCACGGTTTCATCGGGCAGCAAAAGCTGATTTCCATCAAGAAACATTTTGGCACCACCGACAAGAAGTACTTGTATCTGTCAGGCTGGATGGTTGCTGCGTTGCGGTCTGAATTTGGTCCATTGCCGGATCAGTCGATGCATGAAAAAACCTCGGTTTCCGCGCTGATCGAAGAGCTCTATACCTTCCTGCGCCAGGCTGACGCCCGCGAACTGGGTGGTCTGTTCCGGGAACTGGATGCAGCGCGTGACGCCGGTGATGCGGTTGCAGAAGCGAGGGTGTTGAGCGAGATAGACAACTTTGAAACCCACGTTGTACCCATCATCGCCGATATCGACGCAGGCTTCGGTAACGCAGAAGCGACCTACCTGTTGGCCAAGCAAATGATCGAAGCAGGCGCATGCTGTCTGCAGATTGAAAACCAGGTGTCTGACGAGAAGCAATGCGGCCACCAGGACGGCAAGGTCACCGTTCCCCATGCTGACTTCCTGGCGAAGATCAACGCATGTCGTTATGCGTTCCTCGAACTGGGCATTGATAATGGCATCATTGTTGCACGTACCGACTCCCTGGGAGCCGGACTGACCAAGCAAATCGCCGTGACGAAAGAACCCGGCGACCTCGGTGACCAGTACAACTCGTTCCTTGATTGCGAAGTAATTTCGCCGGAAGAGATGGAAAATGGCGATGTTGTTCTGAACCGCGATGGCCAACTGTTACGCCCGAAACGTCTGCCGTCCAACCTGTTCCAGTTCCGCGCGGGTACCGGTGAGGACCGTTGTGTACTCGATTGCATCACTTCGCTCCAGAACGGCGCTGACCTGATCTGGATCGAGACTGAGAAACCACACATCGGCCAGATCGGTGGAATGGTTGACCGTGTCCGTGAAGTGATCCCCAATGCGAAGCTGGTCTACAACAACAGCCCATCGTTCAACTGGACCCTCAATTTCCGTCAACAGGTGTTCGACGCCTGGACAGAAGAAGGCAAAGACGTATCCGCTTACGATCGCGACAAGCTGATGAGCGCCGAATATGACGATAGTGAACTGGGCCGTACTGCTGATGACAAGATCCGCACCTTCCAGGCAGATGCTGCCCGTGGCGCCGGAATTTTCCATCACCTGATCACTCTGCCCACCTATCATACCGCCGCTCTGTCTACCGATAACCTGTCCAAAGAATACTTTGGTGACCAGGGTATGCTGGGTTACGTGGCTGGTGTGCAACGTAAGGAAATCCGCCAGGGTATCGCTTGTGTGAAACACCAGAATATGTCGGGATCGGATATCGGCGACGACCACAAGGAGTATTTTGCCGGTGAAGCAGCGCTCAAGGCTGCAGGCGAAGACAATACGATGAACCAGTTCGGCTGATCATTAACTTTCAGTAGCAAAATGAAGGGTGGGCCGGTGCCCACCCTTTTTTTATCCCGGCTGTGAGAGCGCTAGTGCGATATATTGTCGCCCATGAACCGGCATGATCTGCATTCGCACACAACGTTCTCAGACGGCGTGCTCACCACTGATGAGCTGATCTCGCGCGCCGTAGAGAAAGGTGTGGAAGTACTATCCATCACCGACCACGATACGGTTGATGCCTATTTGCACGATTTTGACAATCGCCCGGATATCCGGCTTGTGCCAGGTATTGAGCTTTCGACGCAATGGGAAAATACCGGTATCCACATACTTGGACTGGGTATTGATCCGCATTGCGGTGCGATGAAAGAAGCCACGCAATTTCAATCCAACGCCCGGTTCGGAAGAGCCCGGCAGATAGGTGAGAACCTTCGCAAGAAGGGCATTGACGGTGCATTTGAAGGGGCTGCGGCGCTATCTGTCAGTAGCTATATAGGCCGCCCGCACTTTGCGCAGCATTTGATCAATATCGGCCGGGTAGATTCAATGGAAGCCGCGTTCAGGAAATTCCTGGGTGATGGCAAGGCGGGTGATGTCAGGCAGCACTGGGCGAAATTGACAACCGTGGTCCAGTGGATTCGGGATGCGGGGGGAATCCCGGTGCTGGCGCATCCGTTGAAATACAAACTGACGAGAACGAAATTGAAACGGTTACTGGACCATTTCATACACCTTGGCGGCCAGGGTATGGAGGTGGTTTCGGGGCAGCAACAGCCTCAGATGACCGCAGAAATGGCACGGCTATGTGAAGACAAGAAACTGCTCGCTTCCTGCGGATCAGATTTTCACATGCCCGGAAAATCCTGGGCGGAGCTGGGTGTTTTCGCACCGCTTCCCCGGCACCTTACTCCGGTGTGGGACCGGTTTTAACGGCCGCTTCAACTTCAGCTTTGGTTTCGGCTTTGGTTTCGGCTTTTTTCACCCGAATTTTTTTACCGGCGATCTCGCGGCCGTTCATTCCCTTGATGGCCGCCTTGGCAGCACCGGGCTTCGGGATTTCTACAAATCCAAATCCTTTGGAAAGCCCTGTTTTGGGGTCCATGATCAGCTTGCAGTACTGTACTTTTCCATATTCCTGAAACAAAACAAGAAGTTCGGCCTCCGTTGTTTCGCGTGCGAGATTTCTTAGTAGGATTTTCATCGGGACAGCATAGGGGGAAATCACCACTTTTACATCCCCTTTAGTTAAGATACGGTTTAAGCTAAGAGCAGCTACGAAACTCCCATACGGGCACACGGCAGTAGTGAATGAATGATGACAAAATGATTTCTGCCTTAATGCTGAAGGATTCTGCTGTCCGTTTATGGGGGCTGACTTCCGAAGAGCGTTTACGTCGCCAGGTCCGTGAAATGCGCGGCATTGAGTGGTTGGAGAAAGGTGCGACACTCCCCGAATCCGGCATGGTGCTGTTGTTGGATGGAAACTACCTTTTCGAGATTCGCACGCTCCGGAAATTGATGGAGCGCCCGGGTTCGATCCTGCACTGTGAATCTGACGGGATGCCGGCTGCTGCTTATGTTTCAGCTGAGCAGGCCGCGGTGGCGGCAGGGTATATCACCGGTGCAGCGGAAAACGGCGGTGAAGTACCGGCGCCACTTTCCCGGTTGGATATCGGAGATATCGAAGCCTTCGATCAGAAACTCCGGTTTGCGCGTCCGCCGTTGCTGGAACACATCATCAGGGAACGGCAAACCAGCCTGGAAAACCTGCTGTATGGCAACTCATACCGGGGGATAACTGACCTGGTCACGAAATTTCTCTGGCCAAAACCGGCGCGCCGGGTGGTTGCTTATTGCGCGAAGAAGAAATGGACACCGAATAGGGTGACTTCGATCGGTTTCATTTTAACGCTCGCCGCCTGCTATTTGTTCGTCAAGGGCTTCTACCTCAGCGGCTTACTGGCGGGTTGGATTATGACTTTTCTGGATACCGTTGACGGTAAACTGGCCCGGGTTACGATTCAGTCGAGCCGTTTCGGGGACTTGTTTGATCACGGTATTGATCTGTTTCACCCACCCATCTGGTACATTCTCTGGGGTATTTCCCTGTTCAATTTTCAGCCGATCATGGGATTCGACAAGGCGGCAATGTGCGTGATCGTTTTTGCCGCCTACACCTGCGGGCGGCTCGTTGAACTGGTCTTTCCAATGCTCGGCGGGCCCAGCGTCTGGACCTGGAGGCCTTTTGACGCCTGGTTCAGGTTGATCGTTTCAAGACGCAATCCCTGCATGATCATTCTCACTGTCAGCGCATTGGTCGGGCAGCCTTACTGGGGCTTTGTCGGGGTTACCGCATGGCTGGTCATCTGCTTCTTTGTCCTGCTGGTCCGCTTGTTGCAGGGTTATATCACGCGGCGAAAACACGGGCCGCTGACCTCGTGGCTAAGCGAAGAAGATGTTGCGACCGGGCGCAATGCCGCCTCATTCAAGGTTTTCGACGGAACCCGGGGCGCATATGGTGATTGAAAAGCTGCTTGCCATTTAGCTGATTCCGATGCTGAAGCGGATCGCATTCAATTTTGGCAAGATGCTCCGGGGTCGGGCTATTGCAGGTGTTTTCGCGCTGTTGTCCACCGGGCTCACGGCCCATGCCTTGCCGGTGGAGCAATTTGGCCTGATTATCCTGCTTCACACCTACATCAAGGTCGTGAAAGGATTTCTGAATTTCCGAACCTTTGAAGCGGTGGTTAAATTTGGTGTCCCCATGCTCGATGAGGGTGACGAGCCACGGCTGAAAAGCCTGCTTCGCTCGACCCTGCTGATCGATTTCAGTTCTACCCTTTTAGCTACGCTGATCGGAGTTGCCTCTGTGCCGCTTGCAGCCTGGCTGTTGCACTGGGATCCGGAACTGACCCAATGGGCCTGGTTTTATTCCCTGATTATCATCACAACCGGCGTCAATACCAGTAATGGAATTCTGCGAATCTATGACCGGTTCGATGCGCTGAGTGTGCAATATACAATCCAGCCTATGGTTCGCATGGTGCTGGTGGCCCTGGCGTGGGCGCTGGGAGGCGACATGTTCATGTTCCTTCTGGCCTGGGGTATCGCTTATTGTTCCGGAAATATATACCTGCTTGTCCGGGGCCAGAAGGAGCTACGAAGCCACCTTTCTACGCCACTAATGGATGGTTACCGCTGGCGTGAAATATTCGATCGAAGTCGTGAGTTCTGGCATTTTATCGGCGTGGTGTACTGGCAAACGAGTGTCGACATGGTGCCAAAACAATTGTCTACATTATTGGCCGGTAACCTGATGGGCCCGGCGGCAGCCGGCTTGTTCCGTTTGGCCCGTGAAATTTCTACCGTGTTGAACCGGCCCGCCACGTTATTGCGTGACGTCATATTTCCTGACTTGACCCGTTCTTATCATAGCGATGAAGGTAACTTCAAAAAACTGCCGTTCCGGGCTTCGCTGATGGCCGGCTGCGCCGGCTTACTGGTGGTGATCCTGGTTTGGTTCACCGGTGAGTCGCTACTGGGTGTTATCGGCGCGGATTACGTTCCGGCTAACCCCTTGCTGGTATTGTTGTTGCTGGCGGCATCATTCGAACTCGCCAGTTCTCCACTTCGTGCGGCCGTATACGCGATGGGGAAAGCGTCGACGCTCTTGCGAATTCATATATTGGGAATCGCCGTTTATGTCGTGCTTTTCTATGGCATCACGAAATGGGTGGGCCTGATTGGACCGGGCCTTGCTTCCGTGATGACTACTTTACTCACGCTCTCGCTTACCGCGCGGCTGGTCGCCCGTAAGGCCCCTTAAATAGTCCCCAGGAACCCACCATGCAGCTAAAGGACTTCAGAGTACTGACTTTCGATTGTTACGGAACCCTGATCGATTGGGAGACCGGAATCTGGGATGCATTCCAGCCATTGATTACGAATAACAAGAGTAGTGCCCTGCAACGCACGGATTTTCTGGAAGCATTTGCTGTGTATGAAAGCCGCCAGGAAGCTGAAACCCCCGGGTTGCGTTACCCGGAGGTACTTGCCTGCGTTCACCGTGCAGTTGCCGAAAAATTCGGCCTGGTCACGACCACGGCCCTGGACGAGGGCTTTGGCGGATCGGTTCCTGACTGGCCGGCTTTCCCGGATTCGGCAGACGCCTTGCGTTACTTGAAATCCAGGTACAAGCTGGTGATTCTGTCCAATGTCCACCGGGATGGAATTGACGGATCGATTCGTAAACTCGGCACGGATTTCGACGCCATCTATACGGCTGAGGCTATTGGTTCTTACAAGCCGGATCCTGCAAATTTCGATTATTTACTGGATCACCTTCGCGGTGACCTGGGCCTGCAGTCGCAGGATGTGCTCCATACGGCGCAGAGCCTTTTTCATGACCATGTACCGGCAAAAGCGTTCGGGCTTGCCACGGCCTGGATCGACCGTCAACGGCTTTCCGAAACCGGTAAATGGGGCGCCACCGCCAGGCTGGATGAAATACCCAAGACAGATTTCCTGTTCCACTCGCTGGGCGAAATGGCGGCTTCTGTTGCTGCTGAGGCGGGGGCCTAAGATGGGTTGGTATTGCGATTTTGCGATTGGCGATGAGGTCCATGGTGACTACCACGACCGGGAATACGGCTTTCCCGAGGAAGACGAAAGCCGGTTGTTTGAAAGGCTGGTGCTTGAAATAAACCAGGCGGGGCTGAACTGGGCATTGATACTGAAGAAGCGCGACGGTTTTCGTGACGCCTACGATGGTTTTGATATTGACCGGGTCGCGGCCTATGGAGAACAGGACCGCGCCCGCCTGCTGGATGATTCCCGGATTATCCGGAACAGGCTCAAGGTCAACGCAGCGATCGTCAATGCACAGGTGATTCGTAGAATGCGGGACAGCCATGGTGGGTTTGCTGCCTGGTTGCGTGCCAACCATCCCCGAACCAAGGAGGCATGGGTGAAGTTATTCCGGCAAACCTTCAAGTTCACCGGGGGAGAAATTACCGGTGAATTCCTGATGTCGATAGGCTATCTGCCTTCACCACACCGTGAAGACTGCCCTGCGTTCCTGGAGATTGCACAGCTCAAACCACCCTGGATGGAGACCGACAAATGACCAAGCTTTCAAAACAATCCTGGCTGGTTGCGGCCGGTCGCCCGAAAGAAGCAGGTGCGCCGTTAAATGTCCCCATTATGCCGGCGTCAAATTTTGACCTGGGGGGCGAACGGATTTATGCACGGGGCGGCAGTACACCGGGCTGGGAAGCGCTGGAAGAAATCGTAGGCGGTCTTGAGGGAGGGGAGGCCCTGGCTTTCTCATCCGGTATGGCCGCTGCGGCCGCGGTATTCGACCAACTGGAAACCGGCACACAGGTTGTGATACCGGATGATTGCTACCACGGTGTCTCCGAGTTGGCACGGGTGGGTGAACAAAAGGGGCAGTGGCGGCTGAACCGCCTGGCGGTTGACGATACGCAAGGCTGGATCAACGCGGCCGGGGACGCTGATCTGCTTTGGCTGGAGTCTCCTTCCAACCCCTTGTTGACGGTTGCAGATCTCAAAACCCTCTGTGCTGCACCGCGTAAACCCGGCGCAATTCTGGCCGTGGACAATACGTTCGCAACACCATTGAACCAGAGGCCGCTGGAGCTGGGCGCCGATGTCAGTATGCATTCAGCCACCAAGTTTATCGGCGGGCATTCTGACTTACTGGCGGGTTTATTGGTGAGTACCCGGCCTGACCTGCTGTCGGCCTTTTCCAATTCGCGGACGATCGGCGGCGCAACTCCGGGTGTGCTGGAAGCCTTTCTGGCTGTTCGCGGCCTGCGTACGCTGGCATTGCGCCTTGGGCACGCGCAGGAAACGGCCGGGCGACTCGCACAATGGCTGGAATCCCACCGGCACATTGAGCAGGTTCGTTACCCCGGCCTGGAATCGCATCCGAACCACCTGATCGCTGCAACCCAACTGGATGGTTTCGGCGCGATGATATCTTTTGATGTCCGGGGTGGCGCCGAAGCGGCTGATGCGGTTTGCAGAAACGTTCAGCTGATCCGCCATGCCACCAGCCTGGGGTCTGTCGAATCAACCATGGAGCGCAGGGCTGCTGTGCCGGGGCAGGAACACCTGCCGCCCTCGTTACTGCGCCTGAGCGTTGGCATTGAATCGTTTGACGACCTTCAGGCGGACCTGGAGCAGGCGTTCAGGGGTGCCTAGAATATTTTTGCGACCATGCAGCGCAGGCTGCCGCCGGCTTTTTCGAGCTCATCCAGCTCCGTAGAGTGAATCTTGAAGCCCCAGGATTCCAGTGTTTCCCGGCTTTGGGGCCTCAGCGCATCTGCAGCGGCCTGGCTCATGAAAATGTCGGTATCGTTGAGTGAGATACAGTTACCGACGAAATGGTCCTTCTCGTATTTGCTGAGCAACAGGGTACGTCCGGGGAATGCCGCTTCAATGGCTTGTGGGGCGCCGGGTTCTGCGCAGGCGCCCGGGTAGATGACACAGGCGCGTGATGCCAGCACCGAGAACACCACGTTGGTGTGATACTCGTTCGGCGTAAGGTTAAAACAATAGGTCAGCTTCAGGCCAAAGGCGTCGTGCATGGCTTCGGCACCAGCCCTGTTCACTCGCTCGCTGAGTCCGCAAAACCCGATGCCGCGGGTGCGGTCCATGATGAGTACGCCGGTCAACTCAGCAACACAGTCTTTTTCCCTTAAATCGACGACTTCATACCCAAGGTTCCTGAAGTGGGCGGGGATATCGGCCCGTTCTGTTTCGAGTTGTCGAATGGGGTAGCGCATATTGCCAATGATCAATCGTCCGGGGACCGTCGCAAATACGTTATTGGGAAAAACATCGTCCGGAGTCCGGGTGCTGCCGGGGAAAACGGTCACCTCGGTGCCACAATCGCGGATCAAATCAACCAGTCCCCGGAATTGTTGTGCTGCGCGAACGGGGTCGGCCGCGTTTTCCAGATCCATGTAGTGGTTGTCCAGCGCGGTTTCCGGACCCACATAGAAACCTTCCGGTTCCACCATCAGTACGCGTTTGGGCACAGACGAGATGTATCGTGGAAAAGGATGCTCTTCCAGCGCGCGTATGAAGTCGTTAGCATTGTCCACAATCATGGAGACCGAGAATATAGAAAACGCGATCAAATTTCCCCCCTTTATTGTGCCGTTTGCGTGGTACTTCGCGGAACAGCCGACGGCAGTTGCCATCGTGCTGCCTGCAATGGGCACTACTGCCAGTTTTTATCAGCCATTCGCTGAAGAATTGGCGAAGCATGGCGTCAGTGTGATGTCGCCGGAGATACCGGGAACCGGTGACAGCCTGCCGCGACCCTCCCGGGGGGTCGACTATGGTTATCGCGACTTGATCGGGCCCTATTTGTCGGCGCTTGTATCTGCGGCGAAAAGCCGGGTTGAAGGCGTGCCCGTGGTCCTGGTCGGCCACAGCCTTGGCGCCCACGTGGGGACGCTGGCGATTGCGGCCGGAACAGCAGAAGCTGATGCCGTGGTGACCGTTGCCGGGGGCAGCGTTTACCATGGGAACTGGCAAGGACTCTCCGCGCTGAAGGTGCGGTTTGCGGGGGTGCTGTTTTCCGCACTCACCCGGCTGTTTGGCTGCATGCCGGGTCAATACGTAGGGTTTGGCGGGCCACAGGCAAGGACATTGATTCGCCAATGGTCAAAAATTATCCGTAACGGGCAGTATGACCACATAGTTGATATATCCGGTTATTCCGGCAACACGCCGATGCTTGCTATCGGCATCAGGGGCGACACCTATGCGACTGAAGAATCCGTTACCGCACTGGCTGAAATCCTGCGAGGTGAAACCACCATGCTGGACAAGACCTGGAAAGGCAGTCCGCACTCATCATGGGCCCGGTACCCGGATGAAACCGTCAGCCGGATCGTGGAATGGTTAAATGATGGATCGCATGAAATACAGTAGCTTAGGATTATGGGGCATGGTAGCCCTTTCATCGTTTGCGCTTTCTCCGCCCGCGGTAGCTGACGGTGAGGAAGAATTCAGCGTGCTTGAAGAAGTTGTCGTAACAGCCACACGCATCCCCGCTGACCCCGAAAATTTGCCGTTTGCTGTCTCAAGCGTGGGTCGTGATGCGATTCAGCGCGGCCGGCAACAGCTTGGCCTGGATGAGGCCCTGGTTGCGGTCCCCGGTGTGTTTTTCCAGAACCGCTATAACTTCGCCCAGGATTTGAGGATCGCGATCCGTGGCTTCGGCGCACGGGCCAATTTTGGTATCCGGGGCATTCGGATATTCGCTGATGATATTCCGCAAACGCTGCCCGATGGCCAGGGCAGCGTGGATGCAATTGACCTGGGGTCGGTCCAACAGATCGAAGTGATACGCGGGCCATTCTCCTCGGTTTACGGGTCTGCCTCGGGTGGCGTGATCAACATCCGCACCGAA
>Ga0316197_10004222_pt1 | contig 10199 bp, 10 predicted proteins | sample OudBiesiAoxic_MG_FD_204939 | JGI IMG/M metagenome (GOLD analysis project Ga0316197, IMG submission 204939) | Coastal sediment microbial communities from Oude Bieten Haven, Netherlands - site A oxic | ecosystem: Environmental > Aquatic > Marine > Coastal > Sediment | place: Netherlands... | reverse complement strand
GGGATCGGCTACATGATGGTCTTTGAGGGTCTCCTGGGGCTGCTTGCGGAGAGTGCAACGACGTACCTCCCTGGAACGGTGCTCAACGCCGTAGCCGCAGGGGGAACCGCAGTGATGGCGTACGGGACAGCCGTGCTCCTCGCGACCGGTTTCGTTCTGGTGGCGCTCGTTATTGCGTTCGCCGTGTTCGCCCGCCGAGACATCACCTCGTAGAGACGGATCAGGAGGATGGCGCCTGTCACTGGTGACAGGTTCGAGTTCCTACGGGCGTGCTACCCATTAAGGGCTCGACTGATTGCACGGCCTTCCCGCCGTTCCGTGACAATCGGCGATCCCTTCGCACGACGGTCAGCGTGCTTGGAGAATTCCAGTCCACACCTCCAGTAAGCCGCGTAGCGTCGACCCATAGACCCGACACGAGGAGGTAGAGATGGGCCTGGCACACGGGATCCATGGATGGACCGACGTCGCAGTTCCGGACATGGAGGCCGGCGAAGCGTTCTACACGTCGGTGTTCGACTGGGACTCGCGCCCCGGGGGCGCCGGGGAATCGATGCCGTACACGATGTTCTCTTCCGATGGGAGGCTCGTCGCCGGAATGGGCCCCCTCAGCCCCGACCAAGTCGACGCCGGGCATCCACCGGCGTGGTCCTGCTACGTCATCGTCGACGATGTCGACGCCATTCACGCCCGGGCCGTTGAACTGGGTGCGACTCCGCTCATGGAGCCGATGCAGATCATGGACAGCGGCAAGATGACCTCCCTCCTCGATCCGACCGGGGCCGCCATTGGCTTCTGGCAGTCTGGAACTCATGACGGCGCCGAGGTGTTCAATGTGCCGGGTGCCGTGACGTGGAACGAACTGGCGACGACGGATGTCGAAGCGGCGAGGTCTTTCTACGGCGAGCTCCTCGGCTGGGAGGGCTCCGCCATGGAGATGGATGGGGGGAGCGAGTACTGGATGTTCACGAACGCCGGTCGGATGAACGGCGGGACCTATGACCTGACGGCGATCCTCCCCGACGGTACGCCGCCGCACTGGATGACCTACTTCTGCGTTGACGACTGCGATGCCGTAGCCGAGCGCATCCAGGAACGCGGCGGACTGGTGCTGAGCGAACCCACAGACTTCTCGATGGGGCGCATGGCGGTCGTAGCCGACCCGTTCGGAGCGACCTTTTCGATCATGGCCGGTTCGCAGTTCGACGGCCAGCCGCCGCGCTGAGGAGGCCTTGAGGGTTCAAGGCTCACTGCATTCTGACCAGGCTGGATTCGGCACGTCGAGCATTCGGAGGAGTGCCGAGCCCAGCTAGGTCCTGCCGTTCTTCTGCGGGGTGTTCGTGCGGTCTTGGATACGTTCGACGAGCATGGTGATCCATGGTGATGGGTGCTGTTTGTCCGAGAAGCTCCACTGCTTCCAGGACCGGTACATCGACGATGGCGTGTAGCGGCCGTCACGGTCGGCTTGGGTCGTGATCGCTCTCACCATCTCGACGAGGCGAGGGTCGCCGCGGGCAACGCTGAAGCGGCTCAGAACGTCGGCGACGTGCAGGATGTCGTACCAGACGAATGGGTACTTCAGCTTCCGGAAGTCGGTGCCGATCCCGAACATCTTCAGCTTGTAGTCCTTCTGGTATTCCCAATGGTCGAGGATGGCCCCGATCCCGGAACGGACCGCTGCCGTTTCGTGGGCCTCAGGGATCAGAGAGAGGGCTTTGAGCGAGTAGGTCGTTGCCATCGGACAGGTGTCGGCGCTTCGACCGGGCCCCGAGAAGCTCGGGAGCGACGCCGCTGCTCCGCACCGCCAGCCGTTGTCGTCGGCACCGTCGAGGAGCATGGCTGCGGCCTGTTCGACGGCGTGGTGCTCCACGTAGCCGAACGACAGCAGCGCATACAGGAGGGTTGGGGCGTCACAGAGCATCCACGACCACTGTTCCCGATCGTCCTCCTTGGTGAGGAATCGGGGCAGCCACAAGAAGGTCTCGAAGCCGGTACCGTCGAAATGCTCAAGCACCGCGTCGGCGATCTGCTCAATTCCGGGGTCATCACGTTCGAGACCGAAGTCAGCGAGCGTTGCGATCGCGTAGAGGGGATGGGCGGCGTCGTTGTGGCGTTTCAGCGCATACCTCGGCCATCCGGAAGCGCGCTCGATGAGGTCCACCACTGGGCTGCTATCGATCATCTCGTGCCGGGCGGCCTCGGTCGCGGGTTCGGCCGGGCTCCGGTGATCCAGGTCGAGGAGCGCGCGATACGCCGTCCACGGCTCCCTGCTTTCGGACAACCATGCGGTGTCGAGTGCAGAGACGGTCACAACGCCCACCCTGCCAGACACCGCCACCGCGGGCAAGCCCTCAGCGGGGACCGTTGCGCGGCGCCCTATCGAAGTCGATCGAACCCATCCAAGATCAGATCGAGACCCCATTGGAACTCGGCTCCGAAGTCGTAGCCGGGTTGGAGGGCGTGGTCGGTGATCATCTCGGCGAGGTGGGGGTACTCGTCGGGTGGGAGTGCCTCGAGGAGGGCCTGGGCGATCTCCTCGACGGGGACCTCGTCGAAGGGGAGGCTGAGTTCCTGGAGGCCGAAGCCGAAGACGTAGGCGTCGATCGCAGCAAATGCGTGGGCCGCCATGGGAACCGAGAACCCTGCTGTGCGGAAGCTGCCGAGGACGGCGTCGTAGTACCGCAGCGCTACCGGGCCCGGGTTCCTGCGTGATTCCATGAGCGGCGCCGCCCATGCGTGGCGCGTCAACATGTTGTGAAGCGAGATTGCGCGCCGACGGTTGCCCGGCAACCAACCCAGGTTCGGGTCTGGGAGTTCGATCTCGCCCATGATGAGGTCGATCATGCCGTCGAGGAGGGCGTCCTTGTTCTCAACGTAGTAGTAGATCGACATCGCCTCGACGCCAAGGCGGCGGGCGAGGCGACGCATCGATAGCGCATCGATTCCTCCCTCGTCGGCCATCGCAACGGCCTCGCGCAAGACGCGGTCGCGGCTCAGTGGCTGCCGCTTCGCTGCGGGGGTTCCGGTTGCCTTCATCATGCCGTGCTCCTGGTGCTCGATCGAAACGTTCGGAAGGGGTGTTCGGGTTCTTCCTTGACAATCTTACACTGTATGGTTACAGTCTCCAAACCTTACGGTGTACGAACACGACGAGACACTCGTCACCGATCCGACCCAGCAGAACCAAGGAGCCACCATGGAAACCACCACAACCACAATCACAACCGACGCTCGCACCGAGGCCCGCACGATGCGCGCAGTCGTGCACGCTCGCTTCGGCGAACCGCGCGACGCCGTCAGGATCGAGAAGGTCGTCACCCCGACGATCGCCGACGACGAGGTGCTCGTCGCCGTGGAGGCTTCCGGCATCGCCATCGGTGACTACCTGACGATCACGGGCCAGCCATACATCGCTCGCCCGATGTTCGGGATTCGCACACCCAAGCAGCTCATCGCCGGGTTCGAGATGGCAGGGACCGTTGTCGCCACCGGCGCCGACGTGAAGCGTCTCGCTGTTGGCGACACGGTGTTGGGCTTCGGCAACGGAACCCTCGCCCAGTACGTTGCCCTGCCCCAGGGCGCGGTCGTTGCGCGCCCAGCCAACATCACTGCCGAGCAGGCGGCGGCCGTGCCGATCTCGGGGCTCGCCGCCCTCCAGGCTGTGCGCGATACCGGGGGAGTAGCGGCGGGGCAGAAGGTTCTCGTCGTCGGCGCCTCCGGTGCGGTCGGCACATTCGCCGTCCAGATCGCCAAGGCGCTCGGAGCCGAGGTGACCGGCGTTGCCGGCACTGGGAACCTCGCCATGGTCCGATCGATCGGGGCCGACCATGTCATCGACTACACCAGCGAGAACCTGACGGCACGAGGAGAGGTCTACGACGTCATCATCGACCTTGCCGGCAACCGGAGGCTCAAGGAGCTTCGCTCCGTGCTCGCCCCGACGGGCACGCTGGTCCTCGTCGGAGGCTCGGGCGGGCCGGCGGCCATGGGCTTCGGCCGAACGATCCGGGCGATGGCGCTCAACCCGTTCCTCCGCCAGACCCTTGCCAGCTTCATGGCAAAGGACAACGGCGAGGATCTCGAGATTCTCACAGAAATGGTGGCTGCCGGGGAGATCGTCCCCGTCATCGACCGGACCTACCCGCTCGGGCGGATTGTCGATGCCCTCGGGCACGTCGGATCCCGCCACACCAGCGGCAAGACCGTCATCACCGTCTGAGAACCGCCCTCGGGCGGCCATCAACCAATCCGAAAGGAGCACTCATGACCACGTACGCACCCACTACTACTACGAGGCAGCACCTCGGCGGTGTCACCCCACGGAGGGCCTCGCTGATCGCGGGGATCGGCTACCTGTCGATCTTTGTAGCCGCAGTCTTCGCGAACTTCATCGTTCTCGGTGGAATGGTCGTCGAAGGGGACGCCGCAGCGACCGTTGCCAACATCACCGACAACGAATCCATGTTCCGGCTCGGGCTCGTCGCCTTCCTCGCCGTGTTCGTCGCAGACGTCGTGATCGCCTGGGCGCTCTGGATCCTGTTCAAGGACGTCAGCGTGGAACTGTCTCGACTTGCCGCCTGGATGCGGGTCGTGTACACGGTGTTTCTGGGCTTGGCGCTGATCTTCTTCTTCGCCGTGCTCGAGCTCGTGTCGGGCGCCGGTTGGCTCGGTGCGTTCGACCAAGGCCAACTCGACGCCCAGGTGATGCTGGCGCTCGACGCCTTCGACGCCGCATGGCTGATCGGGCTCGCCGCCTTTGGTGTCCACCTGATCCTGCTCGCCACGATGATCGTCCGCACGGCCGTCGCCCCGAGAGCCCTCGGAATCCTGCTGGGCATCGCGGGCGCCGCGTACATCCTCGACACCGCAGCTCACGGGCTCATGGCGAACTACGCCGACTATGCCAACCTGTTCCTTGCCATCGTCGCCGTCCCGTCGGTGATCGGGGAACTGTGGTTCACCTTCTGGCTCCTGCTGCGGGGAGGCAGGGGGCGAGTCCCGGTCACGTGACCGATCGCTGCCGCGGTGGTAGTGGGGTCCTCGTGATGGCGCATGCTGATGGCAGTGCGTCCAGACCACCGCCTCTGCCCACGGTCCTTGGAGAGGCTGGCGGCGGCCGGGGCGCAGTTGACGCGGGTCTGGTGTGAGCCTATGTTGCCGGCGTGGTGATTTCAACAAGTCTTGATACAATATCTCTTGAACAGCGAGTTGAGCTGTTCAAGGCTCTTGCCGATCCGCATCGGCTCGAGATCCTGTCCATCCTTGCTCGCGATGTGCGCTGCAACTGCCACTTGCAGGACCTTCTCGACCTCGCACCCAACCTGCTCTCATACCACCTCAAGATCCTGCGCGAAGCCGGTCTGATTGTCGGCAAGCGCCGCGGGCGGTGGATCGACTACTCGATTGCCCCCGAAGCGAAGAGCTCCGTTCTTGCCGCTGTCCCATCGCTCGAGGTCGCCACTTCTCCAGATCCGGATGGCAGCTGCTGATGGGACACCGTGCCGACTCCGCCGGTGAAGGTCTGCGAAGGTGACGACGCCTGCTGCGCCGTCCGAGGGCAACGTTGCCGGCCAACTCTCGACGCTCGACCGGTTTCTCCCGCTGTGGATCTTGGCGGCGATGGGCCTTGGGCTGCTCCTCGGGCGAGGCTTCCCGGGACTGAACGATGTTCTCGACAGCGCCAAGATCGATACCGTCTCCTTGCCGATCGCTCTTGGCCTGTTCGCCATGATGTACCCGGTTCTGGCGAAGGTGAACTACGCGAAGTTGGGCGACGTTGCTGCAGATCGCCGAATGCTCGCTACCTCCTTGACTCTGAACTGGGTTGTCGGGCCACTCGTCATGTTCATCCTGGCATGGGTCTTCCTGCCGGACCTCCCCGGCTACCGCACCGGCCTGATCATCATCGGCCTCGCCCGGTGCATAGCAATGGTCCTCATCTGGAACGACCTCGCCTGCGGCAATGGTGAAGTGGCCGCTGTGCTCGTCGCCCTCAACTCCTTGTTCCAGGTAGTGGCGTACGCGGTCCTTGGCTGGTTCTACCTCCAGGCACTTCCCGAATGGCTCGGGCTCAGTGACGGCACCGTCCTCGGGGTGTCGATGTGGGAGATCGCCAAGACCGTGCTGATCTTCCTGGGTATTCCGCTTCTCGCCGGCTACCTCACGAGATTGTGGGGGGTGCGAAAAAGGGGGGTGGTCTGGTACGAGACGAAGTTCATCCCCAGGATCTCTCCGATCGCCCTGTATGGGCTGCTGTTCACCATCGTGGTGATGTTCGCGCTCCAGGGCGACAAGATCTCGGCCCTGCCCTTCGACGTGGTGCGCATTGCCATCCCGCTTCTCGCCTACTTCGGGATCATGTGGGGTGTGTCGTTCCTCGTCGGCTACCGCATGCGCTTCAGCTACGGCACGAACACAGCCGTTGCATTCACCGCAGCGGGCAACAACTTCGAGCTTGCGATCGCTGTGGCCATCGGAGTGTTCGGCATCGCTTCGTCCGAGGCCCTTGCAGCCGTGGTGGGGCCGTTGATCGAGGTTCCCGCCCTCGTCGGGTTGGTCTATGTCGCCCTGTGGGCACAACGCCGCTACTACACCCCCGCCGGTGTCCCCACGACCACGACGGACGCTCATCCATAATTTCGAGCAACGCCGTGGCTGCGGCCGGCGAAGTACCTCGACGATCGTCGAGTTCGACAGCTTGGGTCTGTCGTGGCCATGTTGTGTTGACACAGAGTGAATATTCATTCATAATGAGCGAACGTTCACTCATAAGGAGTCGCCCACCATGTCATGGACCGCAACCGACATCCCCGATTTGACCGGGAAGACCGCCGTGGTTACCGGAGCAAACGGTGGCCTTGGCTTCGAGTCTGCCAAAGCGCTGGCCGGCGCCGGCGCACACGTCGTCATGGCCGCCCGCAACCAAGAGAAGGCACTGGCAGCCTTCGACGAAATCAAGGCTGCCTACCCGGAGGCATCCCTCGAGATTGTCGAACTCGACCTCGCTTCCCAGGCATCGACCAAGGCTGCCGCCGAGTCCATCGTCCAACGACATCCCACCGTCGACATCCTCATCAACAACGCAGGCCTCATGGCCATGCCGGAGCGACGCACCGAAGACGGTTTCGAGATGCAGCTCGGCGTGAACCATCTCGGCCATTGGACGTTCACCGCAGGGCTGCTCCCTTCCCTGCTCGCCGCCGATTCAGCGCGGGTCGTAACCGTCACGAGCACTGCCCACCACACCGGCAAGCCAGTCGATCCCTCCAACGTCAACATGGACGGTAGTTACTCGGCGTGGGGCGCCTACGGCCGAGCGAAACTCGCCAACTATCACTTCGCCCTCGGGCTCCAGCAAGAGTTCGAGTCCAGGGGTCTGGCGGCACAGAGCCTCATTGCGCATCCGGGCTTGTCTCACACCAACCTGCAGGTGCACACCGCGGCAGAGGGAGGTGCCGGCCTGACGGCTCAGTTCTGGGAGTGGATGGCGGCACACACCGGTATGAAGGCCGATCGCGGAGCATTGTCACAGTTGCGGGCTGCGACCGATTCGAAGGCCAAGGGGGGTGAGTTCTACGGGCCTCGCTTCGTCCAGGCCGGACCGCCCGCGCGCCTCCCGGTCATGCGCCCAGGCAACGACAAGGCGATCGCCGCCCTGTGGGAGGTCTCCGAGCGTGAGACCGGAGTGACACTCGACTTTGACGAGGTACGGGAGAAGACATGACACCCGGCGTGGATCGTCCGGCAGCGATTCGTCGAGCGCTGCGCGATCTCGTGGCGGAGCGGGGCTTCCACGGTGCCTCCATGGGAGCCGTTGCGAAGGAAGCCGGGGTCGCGACCGGCACCGCCTACGTCCACTACGAGTCGAAGGACGAGCTCGTATATGCAACGTACCTCGAAATCAAGGAAGAGCTGGGCGCTGCGGTCCTGGAGGGATTCGATGTCGTCGCGAGCCCTTTCGATCATTGGAGCCACATGTTGAAGACGGCATATGGCTTCCTGTCGGAGCAACCTGAGCGCGCGCGGTTCCTGAGCCAGCTCGAGGAATCGCCGTACTACGAGGAAGCCCACTCCCGTCTCATCGCCGCCGGTGACCCGCTCGCAGAGGCTGCCAGATCCGAGGAGTTCACGTCTCTCACCGTCGATCTACCGAACCAGGTGATCTACGCCCTGTCGCTCGGCGTTGCAGTCCGGCTCATCGCCGCGGGCGTCCGGTTGAAGGACGAGGAACTCGACACCCTCGTCGAAGCCACATGGCGGGCCGTCACCCGCCCCTAGGTCATTGACTTGCGGTGCGACGGCGCGACACGTTCGTCGCCGGCATGAAACAACAGTTCGGGCTGATGCCCGATGGAACGGAGCAAAGATGTCCACCAAAATCACCGAATTCACGTCAGCGGACGTTCCCGACCAGTCGGGCAAGACGTTCTTCATCACCGGTGCCAACACCGGCATCGGCTTCGAAGCCGCCAAGGTATTCGCCGGCAAAGGTGGCCGCGTCCTTCTCGGTTGCCGGAATCCGGAGAAGGGCGAGGATGCCCTCGCCAGGATCGCCGATGCCTTTCCGGGCGCGGACGTCACGCTCGTGCAGATCGATCTCTCGGATCTCGCATCTATCCGAGCTGCAGCGGAGGTGGTTGCGCGGGAGCCGAGGCTCGACATGCTCATCAACAACGCCGGCGTGATGTGGAATCCGAAAACCACTACCAAGGATGGCTTCGAGTCCCAGTTCGGCATCAATCACCTCGGGCATTTCGCTCTCACCGGGCTCCTGCTCCCGACCCTCGAAGGGACCCCCAACGGCCGCATCGTGACGGTGTCGAGCGGAGGCCATCGCCAAGGCAACGGCGACCTCTACTGGGATGACATCAACGCCGACCAGGAATACCACCCGAGGAAGCGCTACTACGCAAGCAAGCTGGCGAACCTGCTCTTCACCTATGAGCTCGACCGCCGGCTCCGCGCCAAGGACTCGTCGACGATCGCCGTCGCCGTCCACCCGGGCGGTGCCGCTACAGAGCTCGGGCGGTACGCGACCGGCGCCTCCGGTGCACTCATGAGGACTCTGATGCCCGTCATGAAACCGTTCTTGAACACCGCAGAACAGGGTGCGTGGCCGACCGAACTCGCGGCGACCGCACCAGGTGTCGAGGGCGGCCAGTACTTCGGTCCCGGTGGCCGCATGGAGATGTCGGGTGCGGCGCGCCAGGTCGATTCGAGCGACGAGAGCAAGGACGAGGCAAAGGCCAAGCGGCTCTGGGATCTCTCGATCCAGATGACAGGAGTCGATCCAGGCCTCTGAGGACCTCCGGAAGTTCGGAGACATTCATACGGTCGAGACAAACACCTCCATCAGGCGTTCATCATTTCTCCACAATCGACTGAGAGAGTGGTCTCAATCGACCAACAAGGAGTACATGATGTTCAGGTTCGCCTTCCTCATCCTGGCAGGATTTGCGCTGGGGGCCCTGTTCTTTGGCGGGACCGGAAGTCTGGCCGCGGGTGTCGGCTTCTTCGCTCTCTTCCCGCTGTTGTTGCTGGCGAAGGTCGTCTTCATTGGGATGATCTTCGGGATGTTCTCTCGTCGTGGCTACGGCTCACGGTGGCGCACGAACGAGTTCCGGTCCTTCTGGGATCGCGACTCGTACGGATCTCGGGGTAGCTCGAAGGATGAAAGCCCGACGGAGACCGACCGCTTCGAGGAGTGGCACCGCATGGCGCACGCTCGTGAAGAGGTTGACAGCTGGGCACCGGAGCCCGAGTAACGTCGGAATGTCCGATGAACCCCCTCTGATGGAAGTCCATTCGTGAAACGAGTCCTGATCGTCGAAGACGAGATCAAGATTGCCCGCCTGGTGCGCGACTATCTGCACCAGGCGGGTTTCGACGTGCTCGAAGCCGTCGATGGTCCGTCCGCGTTGTCCCTTGCGAGGACTGAGAAACCCGACATGATCGTGCTCGACCTCGGCCTGCCCGGCAGGGACGGCTTCGACGTGACCCGCGAGCTACGCGCCACATCTTCGGTACCGATCATCATGCTCACCGCTCGCAGTGAGGAGACGGATCGGATCGTCGGTCTGGAACTCGGCGCGGACGACTACATCACGAAGCCATTCAGCCCCAAGGAGCTGGTAGCCCGGATCCGGGCCGTGTTGCGAAGGGCCGATGCGACGCTTGGCGGCGGCGAGGTCGTGCGGGCC
>Ga0316197_10004221_pt1 | contig 10200 bp, 9 predicted proteins | sample OudBiesiAoxic_MG_FD_204939 | JGI IMG/M metagenome (GOLD analysis project Ga0316197, IMG submission 204939) | Coastal sediment microbial communities from Oude Bieten Haven, Netherlands - site A oxic | ecosystem: Environmental > Aquatic > Marine > Coastal > Sediment | place: Netherlands... | reverse complement strand
TGGGGCAAAGTAACCGTGACATGGTGGAGCCACTCTATCAAAGGCCTGCACAAAAATGATTTCATTTGCGCCTCACGGTGCGATGTCTTGGTTGTAAGCGAGTGATTTTTTAGCTTGAAGAGGTAGAGTAGTGCCAGTTCGTGTATAAGGCTTTATTCGGCTTATGAATAGTGCTCAAAATGATTTTGTTCAAAATTTAAAGTTAACCCTTACTCTATTTGGCGTTTGAAAACGTAATCAGTTCAACCTCCTCAAGCATTTCAATCTAGTGAAATTAAATGCTTTACTTAAACCCAGGTTGAGGTATTAGCATAAACAATGTTGCTTACTAACAAACTTAAGGAGAGATAAATGATTCAATTGGAACACGTTAATATAGTGGTAAAAGACATTCCAGAAATGTTGAAATTTTACCAAGCGGCATTTCCTCATTGGTATGTTCGTGACGAAGGGAGAGGAGACTGGCACGGTAAGCCGCGTAACTGGTTGCACTTTGGCGACGAGTACCAATATATCGCGTTAAGTGATCATGGGGAGGAAGAAAACCGTGATTTATCTGGACATCAAGTCGGTCTCGCTCATTTCGCTTATGTGACCCATAACATTGATACAGTGATAGATAGGCTTGGCCAGGCTGGCTTTTCAATAGCAAAATCTGGTGCAGAGGAACCATATCGGAAAAATATTTATTTCGTTGACCCTGCAGGATTTGAAGTCGAGTTTGTGGAATATCTAAGCGATGCCCCGAAGCTGCGTAACGGCTCTAGTTAATTCGATTTGAGAGGAGTTAATTGCAACAAGGCAGTGTTAAGCTAATTTGGTTTTTAACTTACTTTTGTCGAAGCATAAGTTAGATCATGTGACTCGGCCCCTCTACAACTTTTGCAGTGAATGTGGTATTTATACTCATCATCAAAGGCGTTCAAATCCGAGCCAATATGGATTTAATGTTGCATGCCTTGAGGGTATCAACCCTTTGAAAATTGAAGGAATCCCAACCTACGATGGTGTAAATCATCCAGCAGACTGCAATAAGTAGTTCGATTATGCCCTTTTTTACTTGGGGCTGGCCCTTCATTTAAAATGAGTGACTGAACGAGGTTTTCAGTAAACTCGGTTATGTCCAGCAACAAGTCAGGTTGTTACTTGATAGCAAATTTTTATTGAACTGTAACAGTTGGCACTTTCAAACACGAAAATGCCCCATTATGAGTTTCGTTCGATTTACATCACGAGTTATTGTATGAGGTTTAACCTAATTTTGCTTATACATGTAATGTCTATAAAGTTCAGGCTTTATCATTATTAGTGAACTTTACTTTAGTCTTGATAAAATGGTTGAATACGAAAACACTCGGCATATACCGAGTGCTTTTTGTTTGTGCTATCCGAACTAAATAACCGTTTAAGCTTGCTTACGAACCTGCAACACGCTCAGTATAGATAGTGAAAGGAAGAACGCGGGGTCACTCCAACCAAAGCCAACAAAGATACCAGTGAAAGCCGCATACAGTGTGATGATGGCACCCAGCATATTGGTGATAACCAAACCTTGGATGAGCTTTTTGGCGCTGATCTCCGCTTCAATATCTCGTAATAACCAAGTTATCGCTGCAATACCACCAAGGAAGATACTGGTGTGTTGAGACAGAAAGTAAGCGTACTTATCATTGATTTCCACGCCGTACATGGGCCACATCACCGTTGGTAGAAAAAACAGTGCGATGGCAAACCCAGCGTAAATGATGCCGTGTAGGCTTAAAAACGTTTTATTGTTCATGTTGTATCTCTCTATCTCGTGTCTTCCACTATCTTTCTTCATTCAGCAAACGTCTGAATTAGCCGTTGATTGGACCTTTGTTAATGGCAGTTAATGGCTGATTAACGTCAAAAATTACACCACGCACTTCTTCTACGCCCATCTCTTTTAAGCGAGCGGCATGCATCGCTAGGTAAGTCTCTGCACTGAGTTGGTCTTCAAAAAGGTAGACACCACCACCCAGTTTTTCGGCTTGGTTTTCTGTCCAGATTTTCCAGATCATGCCTGGTTCGTTGTTAATAGACTTTGCTAGGTCAACGAGTGCATTTGACATCTCTTCACCAAATGGGCCGTTAAATTCAAAGTCGACTTGTAATAATTTCATGGTTATTTCTCCAAACAATTACTTGGTATTGCGCTGTGACTCATGGTCATTTCGCAAAACATAGGAGGCTTGATTGCCTGTTGAAATAGATATTACCTGTAAAAAACAGACAGAAAAGTTCATAATATTGCCATTAACTGTCAGGATTTTAGACCGATGAGATTAAAGACTACCCTAGACCAATGGCAAACACTCTATGAGATAGACCGCGCTGGCAGCATTCAGGCTGCGGCATTGCAGTTGAATAAGAGCCACACCACGCTTATTTATGCGCTGAGAAAGTTGGAAGATCAATTGGGCGTGTCTCTGGTTCAGGTTGAAGGTCGGAGGGCGGTGTTATCGGAAGACGGCAAAGCGTTACTGCGCAGGGCGAGCAGCATGCTGGAACAAGCTCGAGAGCTTGAGCTGATCAGTGAACAGCTAGCAAAGGGTGTGGAATCTGAAATAGTGGTCGCGGTTGATCATCTTTGTCGCCTTGAACGTCTTTATAAGCCCATGGCAGCATTTTTGGCGGAGAACAACACCACATCGATACAAGTTGTTGAAACGTCACTGTCTAAAACAACGGAAATGGTGACTCAAGAACTAGCCGATGTAGCTATCATCAACCTACCCATCACAAATTATTCGGCAGAAGTCTTTGGCTTTACGAAGATGGAACCTGTTGTGGTTAGCTCGCATCCGTTAGCTAACGCGACATCCATATCGCTAAACCAGCTGTCGTCGTTACCACAAATTGTTGTTAGAGATTTAGGCTCGATTGAAAAGCTCGGAGAGAAAAAAGATGTGGGTTGGTTGAAGTCGAGTCAGCGCATTACGGTTGATAATTTCGACCATGCCTTTAGTGCAGTAGAGCAGGGTGTGGGTTATTGCAGGCTACCTAAGCATATTGTTGACAACCGTGGCAGTGGGAAACTGACTGTGCTGAATGTGGAAAATGGCGGTGGTTATCAGGTTCCATTACATCTGACTTTACCTAAAGGGATTAAAACGGGGCCTGCTACAAAACGTTTTTATGAATTGCTTCTTGAGTCAGTCTCTCCGCTACCTTCTATCGATTAGTAGTTTTTGTAATACTCTAGATAATCCGCTAAATGTTAATTTGGAAACTTACTGACTCACAATTGTTCAATTACGAGTTGAACGGCGCCGCTCCTTGGTTAAAGGGATATATTGTGATTTAAGTTATCATTTTCTGATAAAAAACAAATAGCCCTAATTTCGCCCCTTTTTCGTTTTAGTGTGTTTGAAAACGCTGCTTTATACAGAACGTCGTCAGTTTTTATTGATCAACTCCCGTATTATTCTATTCTAACGCTTTTTCCAAGTAATCTAACAACACCCTTACCTTTGGGGATAGATGTCGATTATTAGGATAAAGCGCTGAAATGGCTTCATCAGGGGAGCGATTTTGTTCTAATATCTGGGTTAGTCTTCCCTCTTTTATATGAGGTAAAACGTAGTAATCAGGCAACTGGATGATGCCTAACCCTTTGATGGCAGCATCAACGAGCGCGTGACCGCTATTACAAACCAAATTTCCTTTAATCTTGATATTTTTGGGTTTTCCAGAGTCTTGAAATCGCCAATAATCCAACGTCCCTACTAGGCAGTTATGTTGATCCAATTCTGATAAAGAGTGGGGGATACCAAAGGTAGACAAGTAACCTGTGGACGCGCAGACATATTGGGTTCGTGCCCCGAGTCTTTTCGCCATCATGCTTGAATCTTCTAGTGGGCCCAATCGAATCGCTAGATCATACCCCTCATCGACTAAATCAAGTTTCTGATTAGTCAGGTTTATGTTTACCTTTAGTTCGGGATATTTGCTCATGAAATCATTAATCAAAGGCGCGATTGTTTTTTCACCGTAGGTGATAGGTGCGGTAATCTTCAACAAACCTCTGGGTGCGCTCTGCAAATGGGTGATGGCGCGCTCAGCATCTTCCAACCCGTCAAGCACCTGACGGCAGTGTTGATAATAGATCAATCCAACTTCGGTTACCGACACTTTACGCGTTGTACGGTGGAAGAGTTTGGTCGCCAACCTCGTTTCTAGCGCGCTGACTTGTCGGCTAACTTGGGCCGTTGATATGCCAAGGCGTTTTGCTGCTTTGGTGAAGCTTTCCGCCTCTGTCACGGCGACAAATTCGTTTACCCCTTCCCAGTTAAACATTATTACCCCTCAGTAATTATTTTGGCGCTGATTAGTGACTATGGTCTAGCTTATCATAACTGTAATTAAAAAGAGATGACGTGAAAATAGACGAAATATAGCAACACATTGATAAATAACAATATTACAATAATGTGTAATTTGAAAGTTTGGTATTGGTCATGTTTATTATTACCATATAGTAAAAGTGATTTTCAGGGGAATGGGATTATCACTCTCAAAAATGAAGACTATAATGTGTCTATACTTTTAGAGAACGCAATACGACCAGACGCTTTCAGCGATCAAATTAAGGATATCAATATGACAGCACAAACAATAAAATCCAAAGCCGCCGTTGCATGGGCTGTAGGTGAACCTCTATCGATGGAAATAGTCGATGTTATGCCACCTCAAAAAGGTGAAGTTCGAATAAAGATGATTGCGACTGGTGTATGTCATACCGATGCATTTACCCTTTCAGGTGAAGACCCAGAGGGTATTTTTCCATGTATTTTGGGCCATGAAGGCGGCGGTATCGTTGAGTCAATTGGCGAAGGTGTTACTAGTGTTCAAATTGGTGACCATGTTATTCCGCTTTACACACCAGAATGTGGCGAATGCAAATTCTGTAAATCTGGTAAGACCAATCTTTGTCAAAAAATCCGTGAGACTCAGGGTAAGGGTCTTATGCCGGATGGTACGACACGTTTTTCAAAAGACGGGGTTAAGATTTTCCACTATATGGGAACCTCGACGTTCTCTGAATATACCGTTTTACCTGAGATATCTCTTGCGAAAGTAAACCCTGAAGCGCCCCTTGAAGAGGTTTGTTTGCTTGGTTGTGGTGTAACCACTGGGATGGGTGCAGTCATGAATACGGCGAAAGTTGAAGAGGGTGCAACCGTCGCTATTTTTGGTATGGGTGGTATTGGATTGTCAGCGGTAATCGGTGCAACGATGGCTAAAGCTTCACGAATCATTGTTATCGATATCAACGAAAGTAAGTTTGAGCTTGCTCGGAAATTAGGTGCGACTGATTGCATCAACCCGAAAGATTATGATCAACCTATTCAGGATGTCATCGTGGAGTTAACCGACGGTGGTGTCGACTACTCTTTTGAGTGTATTGGTAACGTCAACGTAATGCGATCTGCGCTCGAGTGTTGTCATAAAGGATGGGGAGAGTCTGTCGTGATTGGTGTTGCAGGGGCAGGACAGGAGATCTCTACTCGTCCATTCCAACTCGTAACAGGTCGTGTATGGAGAGGTTCTGCGTTTGGTGGCGTTAAAGGTCGCACGGAACTACCTGACTATGTAGAACGTTATATGGCAGGCGAGTTTAAGCTTAATGACTTTATTACTCATACGATGAGCCTAGATAAGGTGAATGAAGCGTTTGACCTCATGCACGAAGGCAAGAGTATTCGAACTGTTATTCATTTTTAATCATAAATTAAAGCTAGCTCAGAAGTTATACCAATAGGAAAAATTAACTGTTCAGGATTATGGATGTAATGGAGCAGACATCAATGGGCAAGGACGCCCATTGCTAAGCGTACAGGGAGGTCTTGAGCGGTCTGCGGAGTTACTTCGATATTGATCACAAACTAACTTAATATGGTATTAGAAAAGTGACGATTGAAAATATCAGCGTGAATAAGAGTTTTGGTGGCTGGCATAAACGCTATAGCCACCATTCGAAAGTACTAAATTGTCAGATGCAATTTGCTATCTATTTGCCGCCACAGGCGTCAAATGGTGAGAAAGTTCCAGTTTTGTATTGGTTGTCGGGACTGACCTGTACCGATGAAAATTTCATGCAGAAATCGGGAATACAATCTCTGGCGTCCGAGCTTGGGATTGCGATTGTTGCGCCAGATACGAGCCCGCGTGGTGAAGATGTGGCAGATGCAGACAGCTACGATCTTGGCAAAGGTGCTGGTTTCTATCTTAATGCTACCCAAGAACCGTGGAGTAGACATTATCATATGTATGACTATGTACTTGAAGAGCTGCCACAATTGATAGAATCGACCTTTCCAGTGACTGATAAGCGTTCGATCGCAGGGCACTCTATGGGTGGACACGGTGCACTTGTCATTGCATTACGGAATGCAAGTGCCTATCAATCGGTTTCGGCTTTTAGTCCGATCTGTCATCCGTCTATAGTACCTTGGGGTAAAAAGGCTTTTTCTGCCTATCTTGGGCGAGATACAGTGGAATGGCGCGAGTATGATGCGAGTATTTTACTTGGCGAGGCGGTCGACTTTGTTCCTGCTTTGGTTGATCAAGGCGTAGCGGATGAGTTCCTAAATGAACAGCTAAAAACGGAATATTTAGAATCTGTTGCTACGGAAAAAGGGTACCCGTTAAAAGTTAATTACCGTGATGGCTATGATCATAGCTACTACTTTATCGCGAGCTTTATTGAAAACCATCTGCGTTTTCACGCGGAATACCTCGGTAAGTAGTGATACATTGACAAAAAACCCGCAACCGACGTTATCCTTTTCAAGGATATCGTCGCCTTTTCGGTCACCAGTTCTAGGCTAGGATCGTTACAATCCAAGTCACATCTATTCTGTGATCTCTTTGGATAAATCTCGGAAGAAATGACCCGTTTCACGAGTTGCGTCTCGCGTAGCATGGCCAATAGCTGTTGTGGCTTCTTTGGTTGCCTTTCCTACTTCATTGGCGTCTTTTTTTATCTGTTCTTTTTGAGTAGCGGAGCATGCAAATAGAGTTGTGCAAAGAAATAAGGCAAAAATAGAGTTTCTGTTCATTTTGATTAAGGTCAGCCGCTATAAAAATATAGGCATTAGCTTATCATTTTGTCGGAATGACGAAAGCAAAAAAAAACTGGTAAAAGGGTAATGCCGTTCACTTAAGAAAAAGTATTCGTCGTCATTCCTGTGAAAACAGGAATCTGGGTGGATTTAGATCCCCACTTTCGTGAGGATGACGGAATTTGATGCCTTAAGTTAACATTCAATTCTATAATAGGCGTGCATCCAACTGTTTCCATATATGAGATGTCAGTATGTGAATTTCGCACTATATTCAACTCAGTTTACATGGTTAGATCACGTTTTTATTAGGAACTGGAGGTTAAACATGGGCTGGACAATTCAAGGCACAACACGTTATTTATCAGAATTTGGTCTTAGGCCAGTACGCAGTAGAATAAGCGTAGAAGAGGGCAGCATTTTTCTGAGTGAATTGCTTAAAGTTGATCCTAATAACATGATGAATTCAAACGGTTACGCTTATTATATCTGTCGCCAAAAAGAAGAGGTGAAAGCGTTACTCATTACGACTTCTATCGAAGATAGTAAATATGTAAAAGAATCGGAGGCAAAGTTTATCCGATTAGTAAAAAGTTTGGTTAAGCAAACGACAACTGGAGTGGTTAGTAAAGAGGTGGATTTGGTCAATAATCATATCGAAAAGGTTGGAGTGCATACTTTTCAGATAGAAAGAAATGGCGTCAATCATAGTAATTCTTTGCGATGTATATTGAGCCTAACAGAAGACGCTATTGCAGCGAAGCAATGGCTTGATAAGATTGATTACCACGCAGTATAAATACACGGAATACCTTGATTCTAAGCGGAATAGTCTATCTAAAAATGCCCAATAGAATGCCCATTGATGTCGGCTCCAGTGTCTACGATTTGTTGTTCAGTTATTTTCCAGATTGGTATTTTATAGGGGCCAGTTCAATTTATTGAAAATGGCCCCATTTTTATCCCTGTCACTAAACCTGACTTCACGGCACTTAATCAAGTAATGGTCAATTAATGGCGAAGTTAATCACCTAAAGCCACGCCCTCACGACGAGGGTCTGCACCCCCTATCAATTTGCCATCTTTAAATAAAATGGCATGAAGACCGGAGTTTAGGTCACGAATATTAACTTTGAATCCCATTTTCTCTAATGGTTTTTTAAAGCTTTCTGCGGAGGTTCCTTGTTCAAGGTCATAGGTACCAAATCGATTCACCATATGGGGCATATCTATAGCTTGTTGTATATCCATTCCCCAATCTAGGTGTGCGATCAATGTCTGTGCGACGTAGCCAATAATGCGAGAGCCTCCCGGAGAACCAACGGCCATGTAAGGTTGCCCTTGTTTCATCACGATCGTCGGCGCCATAGAAGAACGAGGGCGCTTTCCCGGTTCGAGTCGGTTCGCAATGGGATAACCATCTTTATAAGTGGCAAAAGAAAAGTCCGTTAACTCATTGTTAAGAATAAAACCGTTGCTCATCACTCTAGAACCAAAGCCATTTTCGACGGTACTGGTCATTGATACGATGTTCCCTTCTTTGTCGGCAATCACTAGATGCGTTGTGCTTGGTAATTCGATGGACTGATCATCAGCAAGGGCTATTTTATTCGCCCATGGCGGGTTTCCGGCCGCAACCGTTGCTAATGCGCTGCCTTTTTTGATCAACGAAGACCGGCTAGCAAGGTAATCCGGATCAAGTAATCCTTCAGGAACGGGTACAAAATCTGAGTCCGCCATATAACGACCTCGGTCCGCAAAGGCCAATCGAGAAGCATCCCCTATTATCTGCCATGAAACGGGATCTTCAGGTCCCATTGCGCTTAAGTCAAAATGGCTTGAGATGCCCATAATCTGGCCTACAGTAAGGGCGCCAGAACTTGGTGGCCCCATGCCGCAGATGTCATATTGCCGATACGGAGCACAGGTGGTTTCTCTTTCTACCACGGCGTAGTTAGTAAAGTCGGCTTGAGATAGATAACCAGGGTTATCGGTAATGCCGGTGACTTTCGCTACGATATCTTTGGCTATTTGACCTTGATAAAAGGCACTTTCCCCTTCTTTTGCTAATGTCGCGAGCGTTTTCGCATAGGCCGGATTTTTTAGTGTGCTGCCTTCTGCAAGAGGTTGCCCATCGGCTGTGAAGAAATAGGCTTTGGTGTCTGGATAGCGGCTCAAGCGTTCCTTATCTTTTGCAATAGAAGAGGCCAATCGTTCTGACACGGTAAACCCGTCTGTCGCCATTAATGTTGCAGGCACAAATAATTCGGACCAACTCTTTTGTCCATACTTTTCATGCATTGTCGCGAGTAATTTTACCGTGCCGGGCGTACCAACAGAGCGGCCACCGACTACGGCGTCATAAAATTTTAAAGGCTTACCATTTTCGTCTTGAAAAAGTTCAGGACGAGCAGCTATAGGGGCCGTTTCTCTGCCATCAAACGTGGTGATTTTTTTAGATTTTGCATCGTAGTAAACCAAAAATGCACCACCACCCAAACCAGAAGATTGTGGCTCAACTAAGCCTAATACGGTTTGTATTGCGACTAAAGCGTCGGCAGCATTACCCCCATTTTTTAGTACCTCATAACCCGCTTGAGCGGCCAATGGGTTTGCTGCCGCGACCATATAGTCATTGGCAACGACAGCCTGTTTAGCCGTTACTTTGCTGGTTAACTCTGGGGCGACAGAGTCCGCCACTTGCGAGGTGGCATTGGCGTTAACGGAAAGAAAAAACAAGCCAACTGACGTTAATGTTTTGTTATACATAGTTTCCCTTATAGTGATTTTTAACGTATTGAAATAATAAGTGACAATGATGTTTTCGTTCCAAATTTGGCTTATTGAAAATCAATGGACTGCATAAGGAAATCATCCTATTAATCGTTTCCACATGAGTCAAAATGTATTGGAATGGGGAAAGTATAGACGATGAATTATAAAGCGTGCTTAGCATAATACGATGTGCAAGGATTCGAAGTGCTAATCCCAAACTAAACAACAATTTGTATGCTGTGCCTGAGCTATTAATATTTTATTAATGAGGGGCATGAAATGAAAAATTACATTGTTACGATGATGATAATCTTACTAACTGCATGCGGCGGTGATA
>Ga0316197_10004219_pt1 | contig 10201 bp, 8 predicted proteins | sample OudBiesiAoxic_MG_FD_204939 | JGI IMG/M metagenome (GOLD analysis project Ga0316197, IMG submission 204939) | Coastal sediment microbial communities from Oude Bieten Haven, Netherlands - site A oxic | ecosystem: Environmental > Aquatic > Marine > Coastal > Sediment | place: Netherlands... | reverse complement strand
GTGGCGGTTTTGCCCGGGTAACGCCTGCGCTCAAGCGATTTATGCTCGACTTCGAAGCGGTGCATCAGGTGCCGTTGGATCACGTATACACCGGCAAGGCACTGTTTGCCGTGCACCGTCTTAGGCGTACGGGGATCTGGGCTGCCGAAGACCCGGTGACGGTGATTCATACTGGCGGTCTGCAGGGCCGGCGTGGTGTCGACTGGTTATCCTGAGGGCTCGTCCTGTTGTTCTGGCCAGCCCTGGCTGGTGACGAAGAATCGGTCAAGCTCTATGCTATCGGCCCCGAAAGCGGCAACTAGCACCGGTCGATTGGTCGTTTGAAAGTGGCTCTCCAGCTGTGCTTCTGCAGTGGCGACAGGCACCACCTCGGCGTCTTCCCGCCGGGTCGGTGCCAGCCATTGCAGGCGGGGTAACAGGGCGAGTCCCGAATAGTCTTCGGCGGCCAGTAAGTTTCGCAATTCTCCTGAACGAAGCCAGTGCCGCACCGGTCTGGCCGCATTGTGACCGCGCGGTGGTAAGATCGACTTTGCGGCGTTGCCGAATAACCACCCCTTGATTTCGACTTCGCCGGCGAGTGAATCGATGCCCAGTGGAGCCAACAGGGCCTGGGCAGCCGGTTGCTCCGATAACCTGATCTGCCGTTGCATCATATGCTCCACCTTGAGGTCCAGGCGGTCGCGGTTGTTGGGGCCCAGCCAGGTGCGCCAGGCACGGGTTGTTGTCGCGCTTCCAGCCGGGTGGTGGGCGAGAAAGTATTTGACCGCCAATTCCAGATGGTAATGACGCTGGCGCTGGTGGCAAAAATACAGGCAATCAAACTCGCCGAGGGTCTTTGGTCCCTCTCTTACCGGCAGGTTGTGTGCCAGCAATTCAACGTCCGGGTCCTCCCGTAGAAAGAAGTGCCAGAGTTGCTCGAAGTAGAGCCCGAGGCGGGTATGAGCTTTCTGGTTAAGGAAGTCATTCAGTGCAGCTGGATTACTGTCCAGTTGCTGTAGCCAGTGCCGGCGGGCAGGGCTTAGCGGCAAGCCACAATTGGCAACGTTGTGCTGGTCGTCGGCCAGTTGCTCCGTGTGCAGCAGGGGCGGCGAAAAGCAGGCCCAGGCCAGGTCGCGCACGTGACGATTGGTTAATGTAAGAGGGAGTTCGGTCATGCCTGCGCGTCCGTCGGATTTAGTGGTTATAATAACAGTCCTTTTAGGCATAGGTTGTGACCGCAATGGCGGGATCATTCAAACGTATCGGATTATTGGGTCGTAGCCAGCGCGACGGGCTGGAGCCTGTTCTGGCGGAACTGTTGTCGCTGCTGAGGGCTCGTGACGTCGACATTCTCCTCGAGGATCGGCTGGCAGAGCTGATCGACCCTGAGGGGCTCAGTGTGGTAACAGAGCAACAGATCGGTGAGCAGGCTGATCTGGCGATTGTGGTGGGCGGCGATGGCAGCCTGCTGGGCGCTGCTCGTACCCTTGCGCACTTCGATACCCCGGTGCTGGGCGTCAACCGCGGAAGACTGGGGTTTCTTACTGATATCAGCCCGGATGAACTGGCAGAACAGGTACCCGCGGTACTGGATGGCCATTACACCAGCGAGACCCGCTTTCTGCTGGAAGCCACGGTCATGCACGAGGGTAAACAGATCGGCAGATCCGGTGCGCTCAATGATGTGGTGGTGAACTCCGGCACCTCGGCGCAGATGATAGAGCTTGAGCTCTATATCAACGATACCTTTGTCTACCGGCAGCGTGCCGACGGGCTGATTATCTCCACACCCACCGGCTCCACTGCGTACTCACTGTCTGGCGGCGGGCCGATCATGCATCCCAGCCTGGATGCCATTGTTTTGGTGCCGATGTTTCCGCATGCCCTCAGTTCGCGTCCTATCGTCGTTGATGGCAGTAGTGAAATACGGATAGACGTATTGGACCGCAATCGGATCCATCCACCGGTGACCTGTGACGGTCAGGTGAACATGACCGCCCGTCCGGGTGACTCGGTACATATCAGCAAAAAGGCTCATCATCTGACCTTGTTGCATCCCGTCGGACACAGTTTTTACGCCAGCTGCAGGGATAAACTGCGCTGGAGTAACGCGCTCGTCAACTGACCCATGGACTATATCCATACCGCCCTCAGCGTACCCGTTGAGGAGGACCTGCTACCTTTGGCCGCTCTGCTGCAGCAGCGAGGTTTGCCCCACCGTATATTCGAAGAAAGTGGCCGGCAGGTAATCAAGGTGGTAGACCAGCGGCAGGTGGCGGTGGTGCAGCAGCTTTATCAGTCGTGGCGGGATGGCGACATACGCATTGAGCTGGCATCCGCGCCTCGCGCAGAGCAGCCTCCACGCCTGCAGTTGGCGTGGCTGCGGGCGCCGGTCACCCTTGCCCTTATCGCGCTGAGCGTGGCCGGGTTTCTGCTCCTTTACCTGAATGCCCCGGTAGAGTGGTTGGCATTGTTAACCTTCAGCCCGTTTACGGTGCACGACGGACAGGTATTGTTTGATGAAATGGGCAGTCAGTACTGGCGGCTGGTCACGCCGGCATTCCTTCACTTTGGCTGGTTGCATATCGTATTCAACAGCTTGTGGCTGTGGGAACTGGGGTCGCGTGTTGAACGGGTGATGGGCGGCATGAATATGCTGGGCCTGTTCCTGGTGATCGCACTGGTGTCTAACAGCGCCCAGTTCTTGTTCGGCGGCCCCGGAATCTTTGGCGGCATGTCTGGAGTTGTCTATGGATTGCTGGGTTTCTGCTGGGTCGGCGCGCAGATTCAGCCGCGTTGGCAGTTCGCCCCCGCGCCAGCGATCATGCTGTTTATGATTGGCTGGCTGGTCGTGTGTATCGTGGGCCTGGTGGAGGTGCTGGGGTTTGGGGCGATTGCCAACGCCGCCCACGTGGGCGGCCTTGTTGCTGGCGCACTGCTGGGCGGTGCTTTCGGATTGCTTTCCCGGCTGAGCGGCGACAGCCGGTAAACAGCAGCGTTATAATCGCCGGTCCTGAGTGTCGGAACATACCATGAACTATCAGCAAATGATCGAGACCATGTCGCCCGAAGTCTACGAGAGCCTTCGGCTGGCATTGGAGTTGGGCAAGTGGCCAGATGGCCGGCTGCTAACCCCGCAGCAAAAGGAAGACACCATGCAGGCGGTTATCGCCTGGGGCGAGAAACATTTGCCCGCCGAGCAGCGCATCGGCTATATCGATCGCGGGCACAAGGCAGGCGAAGCCTGCGATGAGCCCGAAGAAACTCCCCTTAACTGGCAAGACTAAAAACAGGAATAGAGACGTGGCAGGTTTACTGGCGCAGGGTAACACCCGCAAGATGCTTACCGAATTGGCGGACCCGGTTCAGTACCGAATGATACTGGGTGACACTGAGGTGCCGCTTAATGAATACCTCGGGCAGGCCCTGCAGTTGCAGTATGACGGCGTGATTAATTGCATCCACTGCGACCGCAAAACCAACAAGAGCTTCAGCCAGGGCTACTGTTACCCCTGCTTTCGCCGCCTCGCCCAGTGCGATACCTGCATCATGAGCCCGGAGCGGTGCCACTACGAACAGGGCACCTGCCGTGAGCCGGAGTGGGGGGAGGCCAATTGTATGATCGATCACTTTGTCTACCTGGCGAATACCTCCGGCTTGAAAGTCGGCATTACCCGCGGCACCCAGGTGCCGACCCGCTGGATGGATCAGGGCGCCACTCAGGCCCAGCCGATATTCAGGGTCAGCACCCGTCTGCAGTCTGGGCTGGTGGAGACTACCTTCGCTGCCCACATCGCCGACAAAACCAACTGGCAGGCCATGCTCAAGGCTGACAATGACCTCATTGACCTGGAGGCTGCGAAGCAACAGCTGCTCAGTGATTGTGCCAGCGAGATAGCCGCGCTGCAGGATAGCCATGGACTGCAGGCGATCACCAGCCTGGAGGGGCAGGAGGAAACGCGCATTCGCTACCCGGTGCTGGAATTCCCGACCAAAGTGAAGTCCTTCAATCTGGACAAGACGCCCACTGTCGAGGGGACTCTGATGGGGATCAAGGGCCAGTACCTGATCTTCGATACCGGGGTGATCAATATTCGTAAATACGGCGGCTACAATCTCGCCTTAAACACCTTATAGGATCCAGTATGCGAGACGCCAAACCCGGGACGATTTTTCTCGAGGACTATCAAGCCCCGGCCTACCTCATCGACAGCACAGAGCTGTCTTTCGAGCTGCATGAAGATCATGCGATTGTTAATTCGCGGCTGACGGTGCGCCGCAACACGGCGGCGCAAGAGGGAGCCGGGCTCTACCTGCATGGGCAGGATCTGGAGTTGCTGGCATTGGCGATTGATGGTCGCCGTCTGGCCGCGGACGAGTACAGCCTGGGTGCCGAATCACTGGAGATAGCCTCGGCGCCTGCCAATTTCGAGTTGACCTGCACTACTCGCATCCACCCGCAGGATAATACTTCCCTGGAAGGCCTGTATAAATCTCGCACCATGTTTTGTACCCAGTGCGAAGCGGAAGGGTTTCGCAAGATCACCTACTATCCGGACCGCCCCGATGTAATGTCGGTGTTCACCGTTACCATAGACGCCGACAGCGAACGCTACCCGGTGCTATTGAGTAATGGTAATTTGCAGCGACAGGAGGAGTCTGCGCCTGGGCGGCAGCGGGTGACCTGGCATGATCCGTTTCCAAAGCCCAGCTACCTGTTTGCCCTGGTCGCCGGTGATCTGGGATTCATCGAGGACAGTTTTCGCACCGGCGGCGGCCGCGATGTGACCCTGCGCATCTATGTCGAGGAAAAGGACCTGGGCAAATGTGATCACGCCATGCTGTCATTGAAAAAATCAATGCGCTGGGACGAGGAAGTCTACGGCCGTGAGTATGATCTCGATATTTTCAACATTGTTGCCGTTGACGATTTCAATATGGGGGCGATGGAGAACAAGAGTCTCAATATCTTTAATACCTCCTGTGTCCTGTGTAGCCCAGCGACCACAACAGATGCCGGCTTTCAGACGGTAGAGGCTATCGTAGCCCACGAGTATTTTCACAATTGGTCGGGTAACAGGGTGACTTGCCGGGACTGGTTCCAGCTCAGTCTCAAAGAAGGTTTCACGGTGTTTCGCGATGCGCAATTTTCCGCGGATATGGGATCCCACACGGTCAAGCGGGTGGAAGATGCGATGGTGCTGCGCACCTTGCAGTTTGCCGAGGACGCCGGGCCCATGGCGCACCCGGTGCGCCCGGACTCCTTTATTGAGATTTCCAATTTCTATACCGTCACTGTTTACGAGAAGGGTGCCGAGGTCGTGCGTATGATCCATACGCTACTGGGCCCCGAGCGCTTCCGCGCCGGGTCGGACCTGTACTTTGAGCGACATGACGGCCAGGCAGTCACCTGCGAGGATTTTGTGGTGGCGATGGAAGAGGCTTCGGGTGTGGACCTCGGCCAGTTTCGTCGTTGGTACTCCCAGGCGGGCACGCCGGTGCTGACCGTGCGTGACCACTATGACGAGGAAGCCCAGACCTATACTCTGAATATCAGTCAGCACACTCCGCCAACTCCAGGGCAGGATCTGAAGGAACCTCTTGTGATTCCGCTGGCCCTTGGTTTGCTCGGTGATGCCGGCAACCTGCCCCTGGCGATAGCGGGTGAAGAGGCCGATACAGAGACTGCAGACAATACCCATCGCGTAGTGCTGGTTGACCAGGCCAGCCAGCAATTGGTCTTTGAGCAGGTCAGGGAGAGACCGGTTCCGTCGCTGCTGCGCGGCTTTTCAGCGCCGGTGCGACTTGATTATCCCTATAGCAAGGACAGCCTTTTTGCGCTGATAAGTCGCGACGACGACGGCTTCGTGCGATGGGATGCGGCCCAGCAATTGGCGGTAAAAATTGTTCATGAGATCGAGGCCGACCTGCAATCCGGGCGGGTGGTGACAGTAGACTCATTATTCGCTGCCGCCGTTGGCAACCTGCTGGCCGATCAGTCGCTGGATATGGCGATGGTGGCCGACATGCTGAAACTCCCCAGCGAAAATTACCTGGCTGAACTGGCTAGCCAGGACCGCGGGGCTAATGTCGAGACTATTCATGCAGCCAGGATGGCCGCGCGTGCCAGCATCGCCGGTGGGCAGCATAAGGCGCTACTTGAGTGTTACCAGCGACTGGCGACCAATGAGCCCTATAGTCCCGACGGGTCGCAGATCGCTGCCCGAAGTCTACGTAACGTTTGCCTGGATTATCTGGCAGCGGAAGGTGAAGCCGGGGTGTTACTCGCCGAGCAGCAATTTCGAACCGCCAGCAATATGACGGATCGTTTGGCGGCGCTGCGAGCGATTGCATTTGAAGGTAGTGACGGGCAGCGTGATGCTGCTATGCAGGAATTTTATGACGAGTGGCACCACGATGCCCTGGTTATCAACCAGTGGTTTCAAGTGCAATCATCGATACCGGCGGGGGATGGCCTGGCGCGGGTCAGGGCGTTGCTTGATCACCCCGATTTTGATTTGCTCAATCCCAACAAGGTCAGGGCGCTGGTGGGTAACTTCGCCAATAATAACCCGGTCAGTTTTCATCGTGCCGACGGGGAGGGCTATCGTTTCCTGGCGGATATCGTCCTTGAACTGAATACACGTAATCCACAGATTGCCTCGCGGCTTTTAACGCCGCTGACCAAGTGGCGTAACTACGTTGGCCGGGACCAATTAATGAGGGCGCAGCTGGAGCGGTTGGCGGGTATGCCTGACCTTTCGCCAGATGTGTTTGAAGTCGTCAGTAAGACACTGGACTGATCGTCGCACCGAGGTTTACTGCGTTGCTATAGCCTGGTCATTTCGGTGAGCATGGCCGACATCACCCTGGGGCCGAAGACGAAGGTCTGTTCAACCGAAAACCCGGCCAGAATGTCGTGCAAGCGGCGACTGTCAAAATCCAGCAAACGCCAGTCGCCAAGCGGGAATAGTCGGACCGCGCCGCCGGGCTTGAGCACCCGGTAAAACTCCTCGAAGATATCGGCAAGGGTGTCTTCATCCTCGATCCATACGAAGAGCAGATAGCTACTCAGGATTTCGTCGACGCTGGCGTCATCAAAGGGCAGGTCTTGCGCCGTTGCAGGCAACGCCCTGGCAAGGCCCGGAGCGTTGCGGGTGAACAGACCGCTGCCGCCGGTAGCTCTTGCCAGCGCTCTTTCCTTGAATCCGAAACTGATGTCAGTGCCGATGAGCGGGTCGATGCCATAGAAATCGATACCGGCGTCGTGGCAGGCGCGGAACATGGAATCGTTCGCATAAGGCGTATAACCACATCCAATGTCGAGCACCGTTTTGTTGTGCAGTTCGCGCAGCACTTGCACCGCGCTTTGATTGCGATAAAAAATCTTCCGGTAATAGGCAAAGGAGCGGGCGGTGTGCAACATGCCGAGCCCGGCAGACTGTGCACAGTGGATGTAGCGCTGCATAACGCCAAAAGAAAGGTTGGCGATTGACGGCCCCAGGCCAGTTTCCAGCAGCTTGCTTCTGTTCATTGAATTCAACATTTGCCCTGCGCCTTGTCGGCGCGTCAGGTCGCCGGGTACAGGGTGAGTGGGCGGTCGGTGGTGCTTCCCTGTTGCTGCAGCTGCTTGCGCAGGCGTTTGGCTATGGCAGTAAGGTGTTCGCCCTGCCAGGCGCTGTCGCCACTGCGATATAGCTTTGCATCGAGCTCGGCCAGCGCTTTGTCTAACTCGGCGTCATCAACCGCAGCCCTGGCGTCCTCAATCGATACGATTCGCCGATCAGGTAGTGCTTGAGCGCACCAGTTGATGAAGGCTGGTCTGGCATGGCTGGCGCTATCACTGGCGCACGCTGCCAGTAATTGCTTGAAAGCCTGAGATTCACCGGCATGGTCTTTTTTCTCCTGGGCCGCTTCGCGACCACCGCTGCGTGGCCGGCCCAGCAGTAGCGCAGTGAGCAACCAGCCAGCAGCGCAGATACCGGCAATGATCTGCCATATCAGGTTGCTGCCACTGGACTGGGTAGTAGCGTCAGCGGCTTCGGGAATACTGGCAGGCTGGTCTACCGGGGTTGTTTCCGAGGCAGATGGCGCCACAGCGGCCACCGTTATTTGTCGTGCCGGCAGTACCGCATAGCGAACGGTTTCGGCCTGGGTATCCCACCACGGAATACGAATTTCGGAAATCTCCCAGCTGCCAGCGCGTGTGGGTACCAGCGCTGCACTGTCCTGCCGCGAGCCGAGCAGACCGGTGCCAACCTCGTTGTCACTGATAATCGGTTGATCCGGGTAGTACTTCAGACCCTCGGTAGAGGGGAACAGGATAGGCGGCAATTGTGCACCTTGGAGCCCCTCACCGCTGATACGAATCGTTCTTGTCGCTGATTCACCGGCCTTCAGTTGCTCCGGCGGCGTTGACCATGTTTCTTCAATGGTCAGACGCTCCGCCGGCAGCCAGTCACCGGCGGGATAGTCGTCTGGCCGGGGCAGTACCTTGATTTTCAGGGCATCCGTGTTTAGTCGCAGTTGCTTGCCGTTGCTGCCGACATCAAACAGGCTGCGGCGGGGCCGGCTCTCCCGTGCGCTGAAGGTCTGCGAGGGTATCTCCAGGGTACCGCTTTGCTCGGGGAAAATGGCGTAGCGTATTTCATGTACCAGCCATGGCCTGCCGTCGATATTGCGCTGGAATGACTTCTGCTCCAGTTGTTTGACAAAGGCATTGTCCAGTTTCAACTCGGTAACGCTGCGCGCGTCGAGATTGACCGCCTGCTGGATACGCAGTGTCAGCAGCACCTGACCTTGTACATAGACCTGCGAGCGATCGATTTCGGCCTCGAACAGCACGCTCTGTGCGCCCGCGTCCAGGGACACGGCCGGCCCTATCGCGACCAGCAGCATGTTGGAACGGCTATTACCAACCTGCAGTGGCGGAATTCGAAGTGTGCCCTCCTTGCGTGCGCTGATGTCCAGCGTCACCTCACGAGTGCGGGTGGTTTGCCCGTTGACGATGCGGGTACTGCTGCTGGTGGAGCGGCGCAGGATCTCAAAATCCTTGAGCAGTGGCCGCAGGTCGATATTGTTGATGTTCTCATTGCCGTCGGCGCTGATCGTCAACTGCAATGTGTCGCCAATGGCTACCTGGTCGCGGTCCAGACTGGCGGTTACGTCGGCCAGCGCCTGGCCGCCTGCCAGCAGTGTCAGGACCAGCATCAGCCAGCGTAGCTTGTATTTACCAATCGCTGTCATCTCGTCTCCTTTGTCCTTCAGCCTCGCGTTGCTGGCTTTCATAGCGGAATTTTTCTCGCAGCAAACCTGAGGGATCGTCCGGTACCCGACGCAACCATTGCTCCATGGCCTGGTCACGTTCCTGATCTTCCGGACTCGCTTCTGCTTGGGCAGGAACCTCCTGCTGTTCGCCTTCATCAGTTTGTTCCTGTTCCTCTGGCGAGGTCGGCTGCTCCTGCTCTTCTTGCTCTTCCTCTTCGCCAGCTTCAGGGTCGGGTTGCTGCTCGTCGGGATTCTGCTGACCGTCCTGTTGCTGGTCGCCGGGTTGTTGGTCTTCTTGTTCCTGGTCCTGTGGTGGTTCCTGATCCTGCCCGGATTGTTCCTGTTGCTGCTCCTGGTCTTGCTGGTCCTGTTGCTCGTCATTTTGTTGTTGTTGCTGTTGCTGGTCTTTGAGTTGCTCCAGCAGCGCCAGATTCTCCTGGGCATCGGTCCGGTCTGGATCCATGGACAGAGATTCCTTGTAAGCCTCTATTGCCTCGTCAATGTTACCGACTCTGGCCAGCGCATTGCCGCGGTTGTACCAGCCATCCGCGTTCGGCGGTTCGCTGAAGTACTCCACGGCCGCTTCGTAATTTTCGCCGAGGTAGGCTGCGGTGCCTGCCCAGTCACGATTTTCGAACAGCTGCTCGGCCTGCTCGGTATCACCGGCCTGCAGAGCGCGCTGGCCCTGCTGGTCCGGCGTTAACCAAAGATTATCCCAGGTTTGAGCCTGTACCTGTTGTGGATGACCAATGAACAGGAGGGGCAGCAGGGTGAGCAACCAGCCGCGCCTGAACATGGCCAGCACAATCGGTAGCAGCAGCAGTACCAGCCAATACCCCTGATCCTCCCAGGCGTCGGCGGTGCGATCCAGGGTTAGCGTTTCGCTGTCCTGGGGCAGGATGATCTCTTTGAGCAGGTAGTCCAGGTCACTGTCATCAATCTGCAGGCCCCGGTA
>Ga0316197_10004218_pt1 | contig 10201 bp, 9 predicted proteins | sample OudBiesiAoxic_MG_FD_204939 | JGI IMG/M metagenome (GOLD analysis project Ga0316197, IMG submission 204939) | Coastal sediment microbial communities from Oude Bieten Haven, Netherlands - site A oxic | ecosystem: Environmental > Aquatic > Marine > Coastal > Sediment | place: Netherlands... | reverse complement strand
CGGCACGGCCTGGCGCATATTCTTCTCGGTTTTCTTCCGGCAGTCGGCGCGCATGGTCGTGGGCGAGCACTTCGTGAGCCGGCGCACCGACTGGCGAGCTTGGCCGATCGGAGATCACGAGTACAAGATCGTGCGCGCCTACCTGCGCGGAGTCGTCGCAGGTTGCGCCAATGGTGGGATACAGTACCGAGCACTGCGCGTCAACTGCTTTCACATCGCGCATCAATGTCTCGTCCTCTCTGGTAACGATCCGGGTCGCTTGCGGCGCCAATGGGTCTTCGTGCTGCCCACGCTGGGGTCACGTTCATTTCGCGCTGGCCCCCTGAAAGGCGCCGCGTTCTCCAGCATGGAAGAAGATTTGGCAGGGCGCGAAGACATCATCGATCACTCGGCCAGCTGAAACACGAGGGCGGCGGCCCCTCCACCCCAACCGAGTGCGTCGACCACTACCGGGCTGGGCGCGTCCGCCTTGCGAGCGAAAGCCGACGCCACGGCAAACGGGCCGGCGGCGCCGAAGGTCTCTCCGATCACCCGCTTGCACGGGATCTGGAACGGGTCGCCAAGTCCCGCACTGGACAGATCCGCGTAGGCCGTGCGGATCACGTCGTCGGTCCGGCGAAGACCCTGGAGCCCGACGAACGCGCTGCGAGGAGGCTCGCCCGAGACCTGAACGGCGGTGCGCAGGGACCGGGTCAATCCGCCGTCGCCCGAAGCTTGCCCGTGGCCCGTCAGGGTTCCCAACGGACGACCGCCTCTTGCTCGACAGCCTACCGCGGACTCGAGTACGAGGAAGCAGGCTCCCTCCGAGGTGACCACGCCTTTGCGGTACGGACGGCGTGCGAGAACGCCGAGGGATTCGAGCGCGGCATCCAGGGTCTCGAACGCGGCATCGTAACCGCCCGCGAGGACCAGGTCAGCCTGGCCCGAACGCAGCAACCGTTGACCCCAGAGGATCGCCTCGAGTCCCGCGGCGCCTCCGGATGCGACCGTGAACACGGGACCCTCTACGCCCAGCTTGATGGCTGTCTGCGCGCAGGCCATGTTGTGCGACGTATTTGGAAACTTTGACGGGTTCACTCCGTCAGGACCGTTCGCGACCAGCGCAGCGTGAAACCGCGCGCACGCACCGAGCTCCGCGAACGCCGTTCCGCCGACCAGCGCCGTGCGTACAGGACAGGGCAGTGGCAGGGCGACGCCCGCGTCCTGCAGCGCGAGGAAGGCAGCGGCCGTCACGAGTCGCGCGGGCCGGTCCATGTCGCTGGAGTTTGCGACGCGCGCCGGGAAGATCGTGTCGTCGTCGAATTCCTGGATGCGGCGTGCGGGGGGGCTTTCCTCCGCGAAGGCGCGCGCCAGGTCCTCGAGGTGAACGCCATGGGGATGAGCAAGGCCTATCCCGGTGATCGCGACTTCAGTCACGCCGTCTCGTTCCACCGGCGCAGGACCAGGGCCGTGTTCATACCGCCGAAGCCGGAGGATGTCTTCAGCACGACCTCGACAGTACGCTCGACAGGGAACCGGACGATTCGTAACGGTTCCCCGAGAAGCCGCGATGCGCCGTTCGTCCCGGCGCCTATCGGAGGCAGGAGTCCGCGCTCGATGGCCAGAATGCACACGACCGCGTCCAACGCTCCGGAGGCTCCAGGGACATGGCCCGTCGTGGCGCGCAGGCTCGTCACCGGCAGTTCGGCCTCGCGCGAAGCGAACACTCTGCGAATCGCCTCGAGTTCCATGGCGTCGGCCTGGGCATTCCCGACCCCCTGGGCGGCGACGAGATCCACCTGATCGGAAGACACGTTTGCATCGGTCAGGGCGACCGTCATCGCGCGAGCGGCTCCGTCGCCGTCGGGGCGCGGAGTCGTGGCATGGAAGGCGTCGCACGCGGATCCATGACCCGCGAGTTCGGCGAGGATCTGCGCGCCGCGTCTCCTGGCCGACTTCTCCGACTCGACGACGAGGAAGGCAGCTCCTTCTCCGAGGAGCATACCTCCCGTGTTTCCGAATGGGACGCAGCGATCGCGAGTCAGGATACCCATCGACGCAAAACCAGTGAAGTTAAAGGTGTGGAGGCTGTCGCTTGCGCCGGCGAGGACGATCTCGGCCTCCCCCGATCGAACCAGGTCTGCCGCGAGGGTGAGCACCATTGTGCCGGACACGCAGCCGTTCGTGATCACGGTGCGAATGCCCTTCAGGCCGACTTTCGTCGCGAGGCGATCGGCCATCGCGTGTAGTGGTGATTGGAGCAGGTCGGCTCGACGGGGCTGACGTCCCTCGAGGAAGTCCGCGTGCCAGGCTTGTGCACGGATCGCGCCGCCGAGAGTCGTCCCCACTATCAGGGCGCAGGTGGTAGGCAGAGCCGGCGGCGCGAGGCCCGCTCGATCCAGCGCCTCCGAGATCGCCAGCTCGGCCATGTGGAACGCTCGATCCCAGGGACCGGACTCCTGGAGACAAGCGTCATCGACGGCCGCGCCGACGACGGGGTGATGGACAGGTCCGCGCACTTCGATAAGGGGGGCGGCGCCGTTGCGCCCAACCCGAACGGCCTCCCAGAATCGCTCGATTCCCGCGCCGGCGGCGGTCAGCGCGCCGACGCCGGTGATTACCGCGCGGGCGCGGCCGTGAGCGCCTTGTCCGGCTCCCCCGTCTTGCGTCTCCCCGCCCCGCGTCATGGAAGCGCTCCCTCCTGCATGTATGTCAGCCCGAGATGCGACACGCGCCATTCGCCTTCCGAGTTGAGCTTTGAGCCGACGTGAAGGTCGAACTCGAATTCGTGTTCCTTCCAGCTTCCCGTTTCTCCCCACATGACGCAGCATCTAAAGCTGTCCCGCCGATTGTCTCCCGACGCTCCCTCGAACCGCATCCCACTGATGAGCAAGTCGAGGTCCACGGCGTCTCGGAACAACTCGTCCAGTGTGGTTGCGAACTCGTCGACGGTAATCGGTCGATCGAAGGTCCAGACCCGATCGCAGTCGAGCAGCGCTTCGATGCCATTCCAGTCTCGCCTGCGAAAGCGCGATCTCAATTTCGCCATCGTCGGGAGCATCCCCGGCGGCGACTTCCTTTCATCTTCAGCGCTGCTCATCCGCCCGTCCCGGCGACCGCCGGTTCCTCGGAGGCGAACACCCGCAGACTCTCCGCCGCGATGGAAATCGGGTCTCCGAGACGCCGGCCGAGATCCGTCCACGGCAGGTCCGCCGGCTGGAGGAGCCAGCCGGCGACGTCAAGGAGCACCCTGTCCAGGTCCTTCGGGCACGCGACAAACCGCACCCAGGGCTTCAGGTAGGGCGCGACGAGGTTTTCGTCAACGCCTCCCCCGGACAGGAGGCACACGATTGGAGTGCCCATGGCCAGACATTCGACGATCTGCTGGTAGCCGGCCTTTCCCAGCACGAGACGAGCCTGCGCGAGCGAGTCATAGAGCGCCTCGTCGTCGGGCAGCACCAGGACGCGAGTCCCCGATTTACGTTCGTCGATCCCCATCGAATCCAGGAGGGGTACCCACTCGGGCGAGACGATGACGTCGGCCATCGAGTCTGCCGGAAGCCGGCGTAGGAGGTGGCCGCCCATTCCCAGGGTGTGCCTGTCGTATCCGAGAATCACGAACCGGTCGCGTGGCCGGGGCGAAGTCGGAAACTTCACGAAGGGCGGCACGACGAACAGCCGGCCCGGAGCCACCTCGGAGACTCCGTCTGGGAGAAGCCCAAGCAGGATCCAGTGTCTCACGCCGGGCCATTCCGACGGGAGCACGTCGTCCACGAACTCTCCGTAGTAATTCTCGATGCAGGCCTGTCGAATGTTCATCTTGCGCGCGACGCGATAAGCAAGTCTCATGCTTCCGCGGAGCGGGCTCTCTCCCAGCACGAGCGCGGCGGGTGCCAACTCTTCCAGGAGCCGACTCAACTCGTCCCCGAGCAAATCCCCGCAGGGCTCATGGAGATGGAAGTCGTCCCGCAGCTTCAGGAACAGCGCGTCCTTTTCGGGCGGCGGTCCAAGATTGACAAGGTGGATCTCGTGGTCATCGCGCAGGTGAGGGAACAGGCGCAAGCAACGCTTGAACACCCCGATCTGAGTCGTCGGTATCAGGCGGGTGTAGCTGACGAATACGAGCCGCTTGGTCACGTCTCCCCCCCCTCGCCTTCTGAAGAATGCAGCAGCTTCGAGAGGGTCTTAGCGGGAACCGAAACGGGAACGTAGACCGTCACCGCGTCCGTACCGGCGACGGAGAGCGCGGCGCGTCCCGACGGTATCCAAATATTGGACGCGGCAGTCGTCCCCTCCGCGGGCGCAGCTGACGGGATCTCGGGCTCAGGTGTGGCCTGCGTGAATCCCAGGTGGCATAAGCGCACTACGCCGTCGGTCCTGAAGCCGATATGCAGGTCGAACGAGACCTCGTGCTGTTTCGTGGACGCGGGCTCGTACCAACCGAGTCGGCACAGATAGCTCCCGCGGCACTCGGCTTCGGAGGTCTCCGAATTCAGGATTCGAAGCAGGGTGAGCTCGATCTCTTCGGCGTCGTCGAGGAGATCCGCGGCGGTCGCGATTGCTTCGTCCAGGTCTATCGGATGGGAGAGGAGCCACAGGCTCTCAACCGAGAGCAGCCGCCGCAGCTCGTCCCAGCGTTTGTTCTCGAAGTTTTCCCGCATCGATTCGCCCAACGCCCCGACCGTCGGATCAAACTCGGCCTCCGCGTCCGAACCGGCCTTTGCGGCCGCCGCCTGCCGCACGGCGAGATCCTCGGATTCCCCCTGCATGATGGATGCCTCCTTGTGTCCTCAGCTTCCTTCTTCCAGACGTTCCTGAGCCCTCTCCCTCGCGACCTCGGCAAACATCCTCGTCCAATCCTCGGCGACGCTACTCCAGGAGTACGTGCGTCGAGCCCAATCGGCCCAGCCCAGGCGCCTGGCGTGCGATGCCTGCGAGCCGCCGTCTCTCATCGCCTGGACAAGACTCTTGAGGAACTTTCTCTTGCGCCACCGGTTCCGTGAGATCCGGGCGCTCGGATGGACGGGGCCGAGATCTCGCCCGCCCAGCGTTTCACGCAACGCGCCGTATCCCGTCGTCACCGGCAGACAACCCATCGCGAGCGCCTTCATTGCCGTGATACAGGAAGTTTCGGGCGTCTCGGTCGGGTAGGCCCAGACGCCTGCGCGGGCGAACGCTTTCGCGAGCTGGTCCTGACCCACCATCCCATGAAAGCGCACTTCCTCCTGATCGAGCAACGCGTAGACCGCGCCGCGAATGACGGCGAGCCCGGGGAACTTCTCGATCATCTCCCCGTAGGTACGGGTGAATCCGTAGTAAACGTCCAGGCTCGCATCGGGGACGAGGCGCCGGATCTTAGGCCAGAATTCCAGGAGCTGGATCAGTCCGCGAGCCGGACAGCTGGCGTAGATGATTCTGTGGGGCTCGTTGTTCCCGGGAGGACTGAGGAACTCCTCGTCCAGACCGTTGCAGCTGATGTAGATCTTGCGCGGATCGAGGTCCGAGAAGCCCGGGTCGCGGCCGTGATCCCGGGAGACGAGGATGATCCTGTCGACGCGATCGGCGACATCGCTCGGGTAATCCCACTCCTGGCGGTTGTGCAACCAGTGGAACGTCAACGCTCGCTCAGGAGCCAGGTGTACGAACTCGTTGTGGCGCCAGGCGACGAACACGCTCCCGCAGCGCTGTTCGCTGTAATCGGGATAGGGGATCCAGGTGACGCCTTCATGTTCGACGCGGCGACCGTCCCCGGGCTCCGCGAATACTTCCACCTTCCAGCCCAGTCGTGCGAGGTGCCGGCTGATGAGGATCGCGGCCTCTTCCGAGCCGCCGATTCCCTTGGAGAGGCTCTCAGGGCCCCAAGGCTCGACGCCCGGTCCGCAATAGAGGGTGAGCGTTCGGGGGGAAGGGCGAGCAGGAGAAATAGACGAGATCATCTCGCCTCCGGCGGCACGGATCCGCTCGAAAGGGTCTGCTTCTGCAATTCACCCAACGGACACGCCGCCATCGTCGCCGCGCGGGCAGCGGCTCGGTAGCGCCCGGTCACCTTCTTCACCCAGTGTAGCGGCCTCCACGGGCGTAGCGAGTTCAGGCGTGCTGCGTCGCGCGCGATGCGGCTTCGCGTGCACGCTGAACAGCGCGAGCTGGCGGTCCGGTGCCAGGAGGAGAGAACTTCGTTACCCCAATCATGGCCCTGGTCGCCGAAAAGGACCCGGAGTCTAACGAGGTACCTTTTGCGATCCTCGACCGTGAGCGCAGGGGCGGGCAACTCGTAGGGAAGCTCGCGCCGGGACGCTGCGACGACGTGACGGCAGAGTTCTTCGACCCGCGCCGCGACGCCAGGCACGTCGAGGCCCACCGCCGAGTCGCGCGCTGCCTCTGACATTCGCCTCAGCCGCTCCGGATCGTCCATCAGCCTGAGCGTATCGTCTGCAATCTGTCCGACCCATTCCTTCGGCCTCCCCTCCAGCAGGAATCCGTTCTTCCCCGGCCGCACCATGTCGGGCATCGCGCCCACCGCCGAGGCGATCACGGGCGTTCCGGCGGCAAGCGACTCCGCGCAGATCATTCCGAAGGACTCTTGGTGCGAAGGTACCAGGGTCAGATCCGCCGCAGCCAGTGCGGTGAACAGGTCCGAACGCTTCTCGAGCCAGGGTAGAGCGACGACTCCCGAGCCCAGGTGCCGGTAAGGATCGAGCCAGCTATCTTCCTGTACGGCGAGCAGCAGCCGCGCTCTCGGATTCGACCGGCGGATGCGCTCGACGGATTTACGGACGACCTCCGGCCCCTTCTGTGCGTCGATAATGCGTCCACCGAAGAACAGCAGGAAGTCACCCTCATCGAGCAACTCCTGTCGCAGGCGCGTCACCTCGATCGGATCGGCGCTACACGGTTCGACCGGCTCCGGAATCACGGTAGGTCGACCGGATGCAGGATAGAACAGCCGTTCGACCAGCCGCGCGTCCTGCGCGGAGGGACAGACGACCTCGTCGGCGAGACGGGAAGGGAAATCCTGCGGCGTCTCCGGACAGAAGAACTCGACGTCGACGAAACCGAAGAGAGGTGCTAGCCGCTCACGAGCCTGCAGGTAGCGATAGTGGATGACGTAGGGTACGCCGTGCCGCGTCTTCCACTCGTTGGCGACGGGAAAAAAGTACGAGAGGAAGCCGCCGCTGTCATAGAGCAGGTCGATCGTGGACGGTGGGATCTCCCGTGCGAGGTACTCCAGTATCGCCGCAGCCGTTGCGGCCTCGCGGCGGCTGCGCGGATGTTCGTCCGCCTCCTTCCAACAGACGCGGTGGACCCGAACGCCGTCGATCGTCTCTTGCATCGTGGGGTCGTCGGACCCGCAGAAGATGAGCACATCGTGACCCCGTGCGACGAGTCCCGCCGCGAGCAAGTGAGTGCTCTTCCCGGCACCACCCGGATGACGGGGATAGGAGGATTCACTGAGGAACAGGATCCTCACGAATTACCTCCCCGGAATCCGCGGTCGCGCGACCAGATCCGTTCTCTTGCCCGGCAGGAGACGGCGCGAATCAACCTACGCAAGAGAATTCCGCGCTGCGCATGCCGCAGCACGGCGATCTTTTCTTTCCGGCCGAGCTGGCTGGCGTAGAGGTCCAGCAAACCGAGCTTTCGTTCCATTGTGTCGGAGATCGGGATCGATCGCGAAGTCAACCGGGGGTCGATCGCTCGGGCCCGACGCCGGATGTGCGATAGGGAGAGAGACGCTGCGTACGGCAGGTCCTCGTAGTAGGCCACGCGCGCGTCCCCGCTGTCTTCGATCCGGCGTCCCTGCCGCTGGGTGATCACGTGATCGCGGTGGTCGCCGAGACCCAACGGCGCCAGGACGACATCGGGTGCGGATTCGATCACGATCTCGTTTACCGCCTCCTCCACTCCCTCGGGGGGCGTGATCGCCTCGGAGGGATCGGGCGCGAACAGGTTGTCGCCGGAGTCGAGCGGGCGCAGGCCAGCCTCGGGGAACTCCAGGAATCGCAGCTGAATTCCCAGCCGGTCGGCGAAGGCGTGGTCTTCGTCGCGGCGCGTGTTCGTCACGAGGTCATGGTCCCCGTGGAATCCCCCGTTCATGAAGTTCGACCGCCCGAAGATGGTCACGAGCGTGACGGGCGCCGCAAAGCTGCCCAGGAGGAGCGAGCCTCCTAGGGAGAGGGCCGCGTCGTCGGCGTGAGCCGAAAGCACAACGGTCCCGCAAACGTTGCCGGATCGAATCTCCTGAATGGGTCTCCTCCCATCAATAGGCGATTGTAACAGCAACGGACGGACCGATCGTCGTCCCGCCAGGAGAAATCCGAGAAACCGGCGACTCCGATCTCCGAGCACGATTCGCCTGGAATGGAATTCGATCAAGGGGAAGGGCGAATTTCGCCAGTCCGGACTTCTCACAGGCCCGCGTAGCGAGACGGCGGAAATGCCCGTCAGGTCAGGCGCGCGCAGGGATTCGGGACCGGACTTCGGCAAGCTCAGTCGAGCCAGGCGTACAGAGCAGTACGATACGGCCGCGAATGCCGAGTTCGACGATTCGATTGCGGTTCGACCCGCCGGGCGAGGCAACACAGCCCGGTTCTGGTACGATGGGGGCATTTCACGGTCGCGATGATTCTGGAAGCCGCGGAAGCCGATGGACGGTACGAGTCGTACTTGGCGTCGCTACGATCGGGTTGATGCACGGGTCGAAAAACTGATCCGTTTGTATCGCCGAACCGCGGTCGAATGCCTGCAACCCCTCGTGGAACATTACTATCCGGCGCTGATTGCCGCCCCCGGCGACGAGTACCGCAAGATGCTGGAACTCAGCGCGAAGATGACCGTCGTGGGGCATGCCTGCACCGAGATCGCGGGGTTTCCATTCGACTCGCGGCGCAGGATGATCGGCAGTCTCTACGGGGGATGTTGCTTTCTGGCGGACAGTTTCATCGACGACTTCGGCCCCAAGGCTACCCGGGACTACCTCGAACGTTTCGAATTGCTGCTGACCAAGGGATGGTTCGAGATTCGCACGGATCGCGAGAAGTTGTTCTATATCATCATATCCCGATTATTCTCCGAACGGGACGTGCTTCAATCGGTGCTGCGGCAGGCGATCGTGCGGCTGCATGAAGCCCAAAAGAATGATGTCGCGGTTCGATCCGTCGGGATGGCGATTCACGGCCTTCCCCGCCGTCGAATGCTCGAGCTACTGCGAGAATGCGCCCGCAACCGGAGCGGTCACGCAATTATCGTCCTGGGCAGCTTCCTGGTGCCGGAGTTGTCGTTGCGCCAGCTGAGCCTGATCTTCAGGGCCGGCGAGTTGATCATGCACATCGACGATCACGGCGACCACCACTCCGACCGGTATTACGGCCGTGCCACATATATGAATCAGGTCAAGAACCCGGCGGGACCCTGCGACGCGTATTTCATCGGGGAATGCGGTGCCTCGATGAGGGACTCCCCGAGGGTGACGGGAAAGATCTTCTATTCGGGTTCCTATTCCGCTATTATCGGACGAGACTCGAGAAACACGCGCTTCAGCGGGACCGGCGGGAGGCGGCCTGGGCGGTCTATGAATAGACGAAATCCGTCGAGGATACTCTTGGGGGACCAGCTGGCGGTCTACCTCCAAGAACTCCGGGAGGAGGGCAAGCTCAAAGGGGACCACCCGCTTCTCAGGATCGATAACGCGACAGAGGCGGCGAAGGCCCCCTATCAGTTCGACACGGTACGGGCGCGACTCCATCGCAACGGATGTACCGCGATCCCGCGCGGTTCACGCTCGGCTCTGCTGGCGCGGTGGGACGTGCGCCCCGAAGAGAGCAAACTCGGTTGCAGGATTTGCCGGCCACTGCCGACCGGAAGAACGACGATGGAAAGAAACCTGGCATCCGACATCCTGTTCGGGGTGGTCTCCATTCTCGATCAGTTCGGCAACGTGCTCAGGGAACGAGGGAAGGAGTACAGAAACTCGGCACAGGGACGGGAATTGGCAAATGGTCTCGAGGGGTTGTACGCCAGCTTGGGCGCATAAGTAGGATAAAGCAGGTTTTCGCTCGAAGGGTAAAGTAGTCGAGGTCCGAAGGTCTGATAACGCGTGTTGATAGGGGTCGGGAAGGGCTTTCGCCCTCCCCGCCCTCCGAACCGTGCGTGCGGTTCTCCCGCACACGGCTCTCCAGTCGGTGGTTTCCTCATCGGGGTTGACTCGCTTGCGCATGGGCTTCGT
>Ga0316197_10004217_pt1 | contig 10204 bp, 7 predicted proteins | sample OudBiesiAoxic_MG_FD_204939 | JGI IMG/M metagenome (GOLD analysis project Ga0316197, IMG submission 204939) | Coastal sediment microbial communities from Oude Bieten Haven, Netherlands - site A oxic | ecosystem: Environmental > Aquatic > Marine > Coastal > Sediment | place: Netherlands... | reverse complement strand
GAAGCTTGTCACCTGCAAGGGTTGCAGACCCACGCCCGGCATGCCCGGTTCCAGCAAAAAAGTCGCGATGCCATCAGGGTGGCGGGCACTGAGCAGTATCATGCTGGACTGCGCGGCGAAGGGTACTGCCGTTTTCACTCCAGAAACGATCAGCCCATCATCATCGAGCGTGGCCGTTACCGTGTGGGGATCGGCTGGATTTTCGTTCAGGTGTTCGGACAACGCCGCGGTCAACAACACGTCGCCGGTCACAGCTCCAGGTAACAGTGCCTCCTTCTGGGCCTCACTGGCAAAGCGCTGGATGGCTAAAGCGCCCGCCACGCAGTGCATGATCGCAGGCACAGGCGCTATGCTTCGGCCGACTTCCTCGACAAACAGCGCTAACTCCATAAAACCAAAGCCCATGCCGCCATAACGTTGCTCTAAGGCGAGGCCTGGCAGACCGGCGTCCAGCAGTTGCCGCCACAATGCCTGATCGAACCGCGCTGACTGGTATTCGTCATACTCGGCCAGTGATTCGGGGCTGACCTGTTCGGACAGGATCTTGCGAGCCAGGTTTTTTACCTCCAGCTGCTCCTGGCTGAAACCGAATTCCATAGTGCTCCCTCGCTCTCAGCGACCTGCGCGCGGCATCCACAGCCCCGCCGCAGAAATAATATCGCGTTGAATTTCGTTGGCCCCGCCACCAAAGGTAATAATGGACGCGGTGCGATACAGCCTCTCAAGCTTTCCCGCCTCCGCTGTGGTCTGGGGACAACCCGCCCGCACCAGACCGGCCTGACCATAGATTTCTCCCAGCATGCGGTAAATCTCGATAAACCCCTCCGAGCCATAGACCTTCGCGGCCGAGGCATCCGCCATTTCAAGTACCTCTTCCGTCATCGCCCACGACTGCTTGTAGACAATAAGCTTCATACATTCGATCAGCGCACGGCAGCGAGCCAGGTTGTGTTGCACCCAGGGCAGGTCGATCATGCGGCCCCCTGCGGGCAATGACGCACTATGCGCCCATCGCACGACCTGGTTGAACAACTGTGACACGGGGCCGAAGTTGATCAGGCTGAGCCGTTCCCGGTTCAGTTGCCCGGTAATCAGTTTCCAGCCACCGTTGAGTTCACCAACCAGATGGTCATTACTCACGCGGATGTTTTCGTAATAGGTGGCGTTGGTGCGCACAGCACCCAGGGTGTGCACTGGCGTACAACTCCAGCCGGGGTCTGAGTTGGGTACCAGGAACATGGAAATACCCTTGTGTTTCTTCGGCGCATCGGGGTCCGTGCGCACAGCGAGCCAGGTGTAATCGCAGAAGTGGGCAAGTGACGTCCACATTTTCTGCCCGTTAATCACCCAGTCATCCCCGTCGCGAACGGCACTGGTCTTGAGACTGGCCAGGTCGGTGCCGGCACCTGGTTCCGAGTAACCGATGGAAACCAGAAGCTCGCCCTTAAGGATTTTTGGCACCAGTTCGCGCTTGATCCAGTCGCTACCCTGTTCCGCCAGCACCGGGCCCACGGATTCGGTGGTGAGGAAGGGAAACGGATAGCCCGCCCTCATAACCTCTTCAACAAAGATAAACTGTTCCAGAGGGGTCATCCCGCGGCCGCCCCAGTCTTCTGTCCAGCCCACCCCTATCCAGCCATCGCGACCCATTTTCTGCAGGGCTTCCCGCCACAGGGGACCACCGCCTTCACCCATATCCCGTTCGCATTCCGCACTCAGCTCGGGGGTCATCAGCTCCTTGAAATAGGCGCGCAACTCGTCACGCAGAGCGAGTTGCTGTTGAGTGAACTGGATGTTCATTTTGCCCTCTCTGAAGTGGGGTATTTGCTACCACCGAAAGTCTATTCGGTTTACCGTCTTGCCGACACCTGCCCCAGGGCCAAAATCAGTGACGATTTCGCTCAGTCCTATCGAGCGATAACGCGTCGGTATGCAGCGGCAAATGCAAGGGAAACCCTACACTTTCAGCCCGGCAATGATTTGTTTCCACATGCTGTCGGGCGCTGCATACGGCGCATAAATCGCCAGTCGGTCAGCATCTTCGCCATACTTTTCCAGCAGCTTGCCGGCAATTTCTGCGGGCTCTCCCCGGGTAGTAAAAGTGTCCAGGAAATCGTCATTGATATAGGCACCCAATTCGTCCCAGCGCCCCTCCTTGGACAGCCGGTTCAACTCCGGCTGCAAATCCCCGTAGCCGACCGCCTCCATGGGAGGCCTGTAGGCCGGCGTTGAGGCGTAGAAACCCAATAAATCCCTGACGCTGTCGGTTGCCGCTGCCATCGCATCGGCAGACTCGCCGGTAATGACGATGGCGTTGATCTGCAGGGTAAAGTCCTGCCGCTGACGGCCCGATTTCGCCAGGCCACGATGTACCGCGGGCAGCGCTGCATCTTTGAGAAAGGGCAGATTACTGAACGGGTGCACGATAAGCCCATCCGCCACCTCCCCGGCCACCTCGGTCATAAGAGGCCCCAACGCTCCCAACAGTACCGGGGGCACCCCAAACGGGTTCGGGCCGGGATTGAACATGGGCGTCATCAGGGTATGCCGATAATACTTACCCTCAAAGGCGAGCCGGCTGCTGTCCTGCCAGCAGGTGAAGATGGCTTTGAGCGCCTCGATGTACTCACGCATGCGCGCTGCCGGTGGACTGAAGTCCGTACCGAAGCGGTTTTCGATATGCGCCTTGACCTGGGAGCCGATACCCAGTGAAAAGCGACCCTTACTGAAGGTCTGCAGGTCCCAAGCCTGGTAAGCCAGGTGCATGGGATTGCGCGGAAACGCAACAGCGATGCCGGTGGCAATATCCAACTGAGGCGCATGTTCGGTAGCCAGGACCAGGGGATAGAACGGATCCCAACTGCCTTCCAGCGTGTAAACACCGTCGTAACCAATCCCGGCCAGGCGCGCCGCTTCGCTGGCGGCATCACCCAGTTGAGCGTAGAACGGTCCGTCTATCTTCATCAATGTTTTCCCGTACGAATCAAATCAGTCATTACACGTCAAAATGCGTTGCCCGACACGGTACCCCACTGCCACCGTGCGACCAACACGGGCGGCGACTGTGGCGTAACAAAGCCGGACTGGTTCAGAAAGGTGAACACTGCCACGACCCAAGTCGGATACCATATGACATCTGCTCTGATGAGGACCTCGTCATGAAAATTGGTATCTGCCTTCCGTATATGAAAGCGGGGCTAACCCGCGATGACTACCTTGCCTGGTTTCAGGCGGTAGACAGCGGGCCATTTCACAGTGTGTGCTGCGGCGAACGCGTGCATGGCCCGACCATGGATATGCGCATGGTCCTGGCCGCCGCAGCTGTCGCGACAAAACGGGTGGAAATTACACCGACCCTGTATGTCCTGCCGATGCACAGCGCCACCCGGGTGGCAAAAGAGATTGCCAGCCTCGATGTGCTGTCCGGCGGCCGGGTAAAAAAGGTGTCCGTGGGCTATGGTGGTCGAGAACAGGATTACGCCGCCGTGGGCGCAAGCTATAAAGGCCGCTATGGCCGCATGGACTGCCAGGTCGAGGAAATGCGAATGGTCTGGCAGGGACGGGAAATCGTCAGCGGCGCCGGTGCAATCGGCCCGGCACCCAGCCGACCCGGTGGCCCCCTACTCCTGGCAGGAGCGATGGGACCCAAGAGTATCGCCCGCTGCGCCCAATGGGCGGACGGCCTCTACGCCTGGTCCGGCAACGGCGAAAAAGAAGAGCTTTGCAACGCTTTTGCCATGGCCGATGCTGCCTGGGAGACAGCGGCAAGAGCTGAGAAACCGTTTCGCATGGGTGGCTTCTGGTACAGCCTGGCAGACAACGGGCAGCAGAAGCTCCATGACTACATCTATGAATACATGGCTATAGCAGGACCTGAGATAGCGACCATGATGGCGGAGTCAGTCCATCGCAGCAGCCCGGATACCGTGAAAGAGGCCCTGGATAACGCGGCCGCCGCTGGCTGCGAGGAGTTGTTCCTGGTGCCGGCCACGGCTGAACTCGCAGAGGTCGAACGACTGGGAGACCTGCTGGCGGTCCGGTAGTCCGCCGCGTCGGCACACCGATACCTGTAAACCGGCCCGGTGCTGCTTCTTTAGAATTCCCACCCGGGCTCGCTTGCCGCTATAATCCTCGGCTTGACTCACACCACACCAATCATCCCGGGACACTTTCATGGCCAAGCGCGTATACCTGTTCAACGAGGGCAACAAGGACGATAGGGAATTGCTGGGCGGCAAGGGCGCCAACCTGTGCGAGATGACCAACCTGGGACTGCCTGTTCCATTCGGCTTTATCATTACTACCATGACCTGCCGTGAGTTTTTTCAGGCCGGTAACAAACTGCCCGCCTTGTTGGAGCAGGAATACCGCGTTGCGCTGGACATAGTAGAGAAAAAAATGGGCGCACGTTTTGGCGACCCAACCAATCCCCTGCTCTTTTCGGTTCGCTCGGGAGCTCCGGTATCCATGCCCGGGATGATGAATACCATTCTCAACCTGGGACTGAACGATGAGATTACAGAGGGCCTGGCACAAAAAACCGGCAATCCGAGATTTGCCTATGACAGCTACCGACGCTTCATCCAAATGTTCGCGAATGTGGTCATGGGTGTGGACGGTGAGAAGTTCGAGCACGAACTCGACAAGTACAAGGCCGCACACGGTAAGGCGCTCGATGTCGATATGAGCGCTGAGGACTGGCAGGAGATTGTCCGCATCTACAAGACGCTGGTGGATTTTCCGGAGGATCCCTTTGTCCAGCTGAAAAAAGCGGTGGAGGCTGTATTCCTGTCGTGGCATACGCCCCGGGCTATCGTTTATCGGGAAATGAACAATATTTCAGAGGCACTTGGCACCGCGGTCAATGTGCAGGCGATGGTGTTTGGCAACTTTGGTGATGAGTCCGGGTCGGGCGTTGCTTTCACCCGCAACCCCTCAACCGGTGAGCACCGCTTTTTTGGTGAATTTCTGTTCAACGCCGCCGGCGAGGATGTGGTGGCGGGCATCCGCACTCCCCTGCCCGTTGAGGCACTCAAGGAGCGACAACCCGACGTCTACCGGGAGCTGCACGACACCCAGGCCATGCTGGAAAAGCACTACCGGGATATGCAGGACCTGGAATTCACCGTGCAGGAAGGCAAATTCTACATGCTGCAGACCCGCAGCGGAAAACGTACCGGACGCGCCTCCGTGAAGATCGCCGTGGACATGGTGAATGAAGGCCTGATCACTGAAAGTGAAGCCCTGATGCGGGTATCGCCGGAGCATGTGGAGGCCTTCCTGCACCCCATGGTCGACCCCGAGGCCAAACAGGATATTATCGCCACGGGGCTGCCTGCCAGCCCCGGGGGCGCTACCGGCCAGGTGGTATTTTCCGCCGAGGAAGCGGTTGAGGCCTGTGCCGGCGGTGCCAGCGTAATCCTGGTGCGCCGGGAGACCACGCCGGAAGACATACACGGAATGAAGGTCGCCCAGGGAATACTGACGGAACTGGGTGGCATGACGTCACATGCAGCGGTGGTCGCCCGGGGCATGGGTGTCTGCGCGATTACAGGTTGTGGCGGCATATCGGTAAATTACAGCGAGGGCGCTTTCACTACCGATGACGGCGTGACGGTAAAGCGCGGAGACGTTATTACGCTCGACGGCACCTCCGGTGAAGTCATGCTCGGGGATATTGCCAAAACCGAGGCCAGTTCCAGCGACGACTTTCAACTGCTCCTGTCCTGGGCGGACAAACACCGACGACTCAAGGTGCGGGCCAATGCCGAGACTCCGACCGACGCCGCCAAGGCGAGAGAGCTGGGCGCCGAAGGCATAGGACTGTGCCGCACAGAGCATATGTTTTTCGAAGCCGACCGCATCGATGTCATGCGAGCCATGATCCTGGCGGAGGACGAACAGGAACGCCGCAAGTATCTCGATAAGCTATTCGAGTTCCAGCACGCGGATATACTGGAACTGTTCAAGGTGATGGATGGCCTGCCTGTGACCATCCGTCTGCTGGACCCGCCACTGCACGAGTTCCTGCCTCAATCAGAGGAGGATATCACCGCGCTGGCGGGACGAATCGGTAAGTCCGCAGACACGATTCGCGAGATTGCCGAAGGTCTGGCAGAGGTCAACCCGATGCTGGGCTTTCGCGGCTGTCGCCTGTCGGTGGTATACCCGGAGATCACCGCGATGCAGGTGCGCGCGATCATCACCGCGGCTGTGGATGCCACCGAGCAGGGGTTAAAGCCCTTCCCGGAGATCATGATTCCGCTGGTCGTGAATGTGCGCGAAATCCGGCTGGTGACCGACATTATAGAAGCTGCCATACGCGATGCCCTCAAGGGCAAGACCGCGTCTATTCCATACAAAATAGGTACCATGATGGAAACGCCGAGGGCCACACTGGGCGCAGACAGGCTGGCCGACGCAGTGGAATTCATGAGTTTCGGCACCAACGACCTGACCCAGATGACCTATGGTTTTTCACGAGATGACGTGGGCAAATTCCTGCCCGCCTATCTGGCTAACAAACTGGTCGAGAGTGATCCCTTTGTTTCACTGGACCAACGGGCTGTAGGGCGGCTGATGGAACTGGCAGTGAGGGAAAGCCGTGCCCGCAAGCCCGGTATCAAATACGGCATATGCGGTGAGCACGGCGGCGACCCGCGCTCGATCCGCTTCTGCCATGAACTGGGGCTGGACTATGTTTCGTGCAGCCCCTACCGGGTGCCCATTGCCCGCATTGCTGCAGCCCAGGCCAACGTTGGAGAAGAGTTACCGGACTGAGTCAGGACTGGTCCTGTAGCTGCTCTTTCAGGACGAACTTCAGCACCTTGCCCGCCGGATTGCGTGGCAGTTCCTCAACTATGTGAAGCCGCAGTGGCAGTTTGTAGCGGGCCAGCGAGGGCTCGGCAAAGGCGCGCAGGGATTCCAGGTCCAGACTCTTCCCCTCATGGAGTGCCACCACTGCTGTGACCGCCTCGCCCCACTTTTCATCCGGCAGACCCAGCACGGCCACCTCTGCGACATGCTCGTGCCGGTAAAGCACACTCTCCACTTCTGCGGGATACACGTTCTCTCCGCCGGATATCACCATGTCCTTCAATCGGTCGCAGATGAACAGGAAGCCATCCTCGTCAACATAGCCCACGTCCCCTGAATGAAACCAACCCTCGGCATCGATTGCCGCCGCCGTGGCATCGGGCCGATTCCAGTAACCTTTCATGATATTGGGGCCGCGCAGGCAAATCTCGCCTCGCTCTCCCGGCGGCAACTCCCTGTTCTCGTCATCGACAATACGGGTGTCGCTGAACAGCGGGGGTTGCCCCGCGGAGCCCAGTTTGCTGACCCCGAATTCAGGCGTCAGGAAGGCTGAGAAGGGCGCAGTTTCTGTCAGCCCGTAACCCTGGCAGAACGGCACCCCTCTGGCCGCATAAAGCTCGATCAGGGACTCCGGTACCGGGGCAGCTCCGCAGATAATCGTGTTGATAGAGCTGAGTTCTGTGTCGGCAAACTGCGGTTGTTGTGACATGAACAGGAACATGGCCGGGGCGCCAAACATGTGGGTAACCGAGTAGCGCTCTATATTCGCCAGGGCCAGGCCCGGATCGAACCCCCGCAGCAGCACCACGCAAGAACCAGTATGGAATGAGCCGATGGTCATGACATTCAAGCCGCCAATGTGAAACAGGGGTGCCGCGGTGAGAATGACATCATCCCGCGAACCACCAAACGCCTGCATCGCATTGATATTATTCCAGACGATATTGCCGTGGGTGAGCATGGCACCCTTGGGCAGGCCAGTGGTGCCCGAGGTATACATAATAATGGCCACGTCGTGCTGATCCATCGGAACCGGGGCGGACAAGGGTTCGGCCGCTGCGCGTTCGCTCAACAGGTGACGCCAGCCGCCAGCTTCGCTCTCCGAGACAAAGTATTCGCGACAGCACAAGGCATCCCGCGCGGGTTCGATTACCGCTCGCAAGCCGTCATCCACCACCAGGGTCTGTACACCGGCGTCGTTTATAATGAAAGTAAGTTCCTCGGCCGTCAGCCGAAAGTTGAGAGGCACGAAGATGGCTCCCAGTGCCTGGGCGGCAAACATGGTTTCAAGCAGCGCCGGGTGATTGACACCGAGATAGCCGACCCGGTCTCCCACGCACACACCACCGGCACGGAACAGGCTCGCCTGGCGGCGTACCCGATCGGCGAACTCCCGGTAGCTGATTTCCTCCTCTTCAAACACCAGGGCCCGGCGCTCGCCGCTCAACTGTGCCCGGCGCAACATGATCGCTGCGATATTTGAATTGATGTCAGGTCTGTTCATACTGCTGTCCTCTCGCTTTACGCGCTTTCCAGTGGTTCACGCCAACGCGGGATACTAACACGATGCAATACACCGTAGAATACGCCCGGCCCAGTCAATAGAAACAAGGACACCAACCCATGTCTGAAAAAAGCTGGCAGGTATTTGACCTCGCCGAAATCAAGCAGCAACTCAAGGGCAAACCGGCTGAATACCTTGAGTTCCTCAATGGTCCAGCCCTCAATTGCGGCGTTTATTTCCTGGCCGCCGGCAGCAAGGACATGCAGTCGCCCCACGACGACGATGAGGTCTACCTGGTACTCAGCGGCAAGGCGCGAATGCGACTGGATGATGTGGAGCGCAATGTCGGCCCCGGTTCACTGCTCTACGTGAGCGCTACCACCGAGCATTCCTTCTTTGAGATCGAGGAAGACATGACCCTGCTTGTGATCTTTGCCAACACGACGCCGTAAGCGCCCTTTGAACAACAGATAGCGCGTATTGCGTCGCAACACTTAAGCTCAGGCCAAAAATCTGCTAACGTTCGCGCCTGAATTTCCAGGGCGCCAGCCAGAACCACTTATCCGTGCCGCGCTTCCATACAACATCAGCCTGCCACGTTCACCACAGGAAAGAGCCAACACCATGACCAGCAGTTTTTTTCCCCCTCTTCGCACCCTGATGGGACCCGGACCTTCAGATGTGTCTCCCCGGGTCCTCAGCGCCCTGTCGAGACCCACCATAGGCCATCTGGACCCCTTGTTCGTCGACCTGATGGACCAGATCAAGGAACTACTGCAGTACGCCTTCCAAACGGGCAATGAGCTAACGTTGCCGATCTCGGCTCCCGGATCAGCCGGCATGGAGGCCTGCTTCGTCAACCTGGTATCGCCGGGGGATACGGTTATTGTGTGCCAGAACGGCGTATTCGGCGGGCGCATGAAAGAAAATGTGGAGCGCTGCGGCGCCACAGCCGTCATGGTCGAGGACAACTGGGGCGACCCGGTCAGCATCGACAAGGTCACAGCCGCCTTTGACCAACACCCGGACGCCAGCATACTGGCTTTCGTCCACGCTGAAACATCCACCGGGGTTCGCAGTGACGCGGCCCAATTATGCGCCCTCGCCTCCGCCCGTGGTGCACTTTCCATCGTCGATGCCGTCACATCGCTGGGTGGTATTGAACTGCTGGTGGACACCTGGGGGGCCGACGCCGTGTACTCGGGTTCCCAGAAGTGCCTCTCCTGCATTCCGGGTATTTCACCCGTGACATTCAGCTCAAGGGCCGTGGAGCGCATCAGCAACCGCAAGCACAAGGTCCAGAGCTGGTTCCTCGATATGCAGCTGATCATGGGTTATTGGGGCGAAAACACCAAGCGGGCCTATCACCATACGGCGCCGGTAAACGATCTTTACGCCCTGCATGAGGCCCTGCTGATGCTGCGCGAGGAAGGCCTGGAAGCGGCTCACCAACGCCACAAGCGCAATCACGAGGCCCTGGTCGCCGGATTGGAAGCCATGGGCCTGTCGATGGCAGTTGCAGCCCAACACCGGCTGCCCCAGCTCAATCTGGTGAATATACCCGCGGGCGTAGAGGACGCTGCCGTGCGCAGCGCGCTGCTGGCCGAGTTTGACCTGGAGATAGGAGCCGGACTCGGTGCCCTGGCCGGCAAAACCTGGCGCATCGGACTCATGGGTTTTGCCAGCAACGAGCGCAACGTGCTGTATTGTCTCAACGCTCTGGAAGCGGTCCTGGCGGATCAGGGCGCTGATTTCTCTGCCGGTGTGGCGATACCGGCCGCCAGGAAGCTTTTCACCGAAAAGTAGCCAGACTCACCATCCGGCCTGACGCGAAGCGTTTATCCACCAGCAAGCATTCGCCACAGCAGCGCAGGTCGGTTGTCG
>Ga0316197_10004216_pt1 | contig 10206 bp, 8 predicted proteins | sample OudBiesiAoxic_MG_FD_204939 | JGI IMG/M metagenome (GOLD analysis project Ga0316197, IMG submission 204939) | Coastal sediment microbial communities from Oude Bieten Haven, Netherlands - site A oxic | ecosystem: Environmental > Aquatic > Marine > Coastal > Sediment | place: Netherlands... | reverse complement strand
GTGGTCGTCGTCTCACCCGCTGCGGTCGTGTCATCAGACTTGAGGAGTTGGAACACGGCGACCGAAAGTGCGACCAGCAAGAGCCCGACGACGAGACCGGTCAAGAGCGGCGATCCGGGCGGCGTGGCCGGCGGGACCGTGGGGTCTTCGAGCGGAGGAATCGGGTCGCTGCCTGATATGTCGGTCAGGTCGGCGTACGGGTCGGTCCATCCCGGCGGATTGCCGTAGGGGTCCTGTGGGTCACTCACTTCGTTTCGATCCTCCAAGCGATTGGCGCCCATTCTATGGCAGCCGACGCGATCCCGTGAGTCAACCGGGGGTCTTGGCGATTCGGCGGCTACGCGAGCGCCGGTTCACTCTCGGGAATCACCGCAGGAAGACGGACCTCGAAGACCGTGCGATCGTTGGCTCGGTGGTACTCGATCGATCCGCCGAACGACTCGGCGTAGGCGGCGGCCACCGCAGTGCCGAGGCCGACGCTCCCGCTCAGGAGGGCGCGGCCATCACCGTGCAGATACCGACTGAAGAGATAGGGCTCGATGTCCTCCGGTACTCCCGGACCGTTGTCGATCACACGAATCGATACAACGCCCTCGCGCATGATCGCTTCAACGGAGATCTCCTCGCCGCCGTGCCGGGCGGCGTTGGAGACCAGGTTGAGAACGAGTTGGCGCAACCCCGTTCGATCCGCCCGGACGGTTACGTCAGCCACGCGAACGTTGACGGGGATGCCACGCATCCCGAACACCTCGGCAACCTCGGTCACCAACGGTTCGAGGCGGAGATCCTCCGTCGACATCGCCAGGGTGCCGGCGGCGATCCGGCCGGTCGTGATGAGGTCGTCCACCATGCGGTTCAATTCGGCCGCATCGCTGGTGATGAGCCTGGCGAGTTCGTGGTCCTCGTCGGATATGGACGGGCTGTCTCCGAGGGCCAGCGCAAATCCGTAGATGCCAGTGAGCGGCGTGCGCAACTCGTGAGACAAGTCGGCGATGAAGTCGTCGCGCGACTGGGCGAGCGCCCGCTCGCTCACCAAGGCTTCCTCGAGTCGTTGCGCCTTCTCACGGCGACGGACCCCCCGCCGATAGGCGATGACCATCATCAGGGGGACGAGGAAGAAGATGAGGAACCGGACGGCGTCTGCCACACGTCCGAAGCTGCTGCCGGTCAGCAGCACCGCCTGCACGTAGGCGTCGCGGATACCGGCAACCACGACAACCAGCTCGTTGTATGCGACGCTGGCGTTTGCGACTGCCGCAGTGGTCGCGTCGAGGTTGATGTCGAGTGATGCGGCCGCGACGGTTCTCGCGGCACGCTCGAGGGCCAGAACGGCATCGGTGGCCGCGGCCCGTTCGGTATCGGTGATCTCGGGACCGAATACGTCGAACCGACGCTCCAGCTCGGCAACCGTCTGAGTGAGGGCACCGACGGCCGCGACGACGACATCATCGCCTACCGACTCGGTGGCCGAGGAGACCGTCACGGCGAGCAGCGTCTGACTCGACGCGTTCTCGACCGAAGCGGCAGCGCTGAGGCTCCCCTCCGCGAGGATCGCGATGCGTGCGTTCTCGGCTGTCCGCGCGGCGTCCTCCCTGTTGACTAGGGCAACGGCGAGGACGATCAGAACGATCACCGTTGCGCCGGTGACCAGGAGCATGGCGGCATCCGAAGCGGATCGGCTGATCCCTTCCCCCTTAGGACGTGCGCGAGATTCTTGTGGCACGCATCTTCTTTCGGCATCTGGAGGGTCGATCTTGACGTGATCCTCGTCGGACGCCGCAGTTCTGAGTGTCGACGGTGGTCAAGAAATGAGCGCCAAATGCCGATAGAACCTCATGGGCAAATGGTGGGTCATATTCGTTGTGGTGGCGATCGCTACGGTGTCGGTCTTCGGATCGGGCGTGGCAGAAGCCGCGAAACCTATGAAGGAAGCGGACGCGGCCAAAGCTGCCGATCCCGGCGATGACGCTGCAACGATCCAGACCATCAATACCATCCTCTGGGCGGCCCAGGCTGAAATGGCCCGGCTCGCGGACCAGTTCGTCGCCGACGCTCCGGGCGCCGAGTCGCAATCGGAGTTCGACGCGTTGCTGGACACAGCGATGAGGCGCATCAATCTGACGAAAGGCGTCGCCGACGGTCTGATCAGAGACATATTGAGAGAGACCGATGATTGGGGGCCGGTCTACGACGCGGCCTGGGATGCGCTCGACGCACTCGCTGACTCGCGGTTTGATGCGATTGCTCAGATGCACGCTGTCAGCTACTCCGAGCCCACCCCGTCGACCACGACGACGACGCGACCTCCGTCGACCACGACGACGACGCGACCTCCGTCGACCACGACGACGACGCGACCTCCGTCGACCACGACGACGACGCGACCTCCGTCGACCACGACGACGACGCGACCTCCGTCGACCACGACGACGATCGAACCTGGAACGTCGACCACGACGACGACGGCACCGACCACAACCACCACGATCGCCGGGGCCACCACCACAACGCTCCCCGGGACTACCTCTTCAACCACGACCACGATCACCACGGTCCCCGGATCATCAACGACAACCACCGTTTCTGCCGTCGTTGTGCCCCCGAACCCGGGATCAGGTGGAGGTCAGACGGTCGGATCCGATGAATCGGGCGGGGTTGCGATGCCACCAACGGACCCGATGTTCGGGGTAGACGCCGGTGTGTCCAAGGCACCTGCACCGATGGCCGATCTCTCGGGATGGCTGGCGTCGATGCTTGACGTTGTGCTCCCACCGGTCGTCGTTGCCGTCGTACTCTCACCGCTCATCATTCTCGAAGTTGTGACCCAAACGGTGCTCCACAGCGGTCTGGCGATTCTCCCGCCGATCGTGCTTCTGGGTGCCGCCCTGCTGTTCCTCCGGTGGTGGGACCGACGGAGAGAGACCGGTCCGGCTGTGTCGGGCGAGAGCCCACTCGCTGCGTCGTCCTAGCGTTGCGGATCGGCGCCGGTCGTCAGGAAGCCGGGCCCGCTGCAGCTTCGTCTGCGAGGAGCGTTGGGTAGAACTCGAGGAGGACTTCGTCAAACGGTTCTGTGGCCCTGAGGATCGACTGACCCGTGGTGGTCCGTCCGAGCTTCACCGGTACGACGAGGCGCTGGATCGTAGCGACGTCGATGCCGCGGACGTTCCATGCCAGTGACAAGGTGTCGCCGATACCGAGCCCGTCGTCGACGATGAAGGCATTCGAGAGTTCCTCGATCTTGCTTGACAGATCGGTGGGCGACTCAAACGTCCGGAGCTTCTCGGCGAGCAGCAGGAGCACCTCCTGCTGGTGCTGGTTTCTGAGAAGATCTCCTGCGCCGGGGACCGACTTCCAGCTTCCGTTGACCTGTTGCTGCGTGTGTCGAGACCGGACCCACGCGAGGGCCGTGGCTCCGTCGGCATTCACGCAACCCCCGGGAAAGTCGAGGTGGGCCTTTGCATCCCGCAGCGGATACTCCGAGCACAGCTCGATGCCGCCGACTCCGTCGATGATCTCTTCGAATCCCTCGAAGTCGAAGATGGCGAAGTTGTCGACCTTGATCCCCGTGAAGTCCTCGACCGCGAGCGAGAGCATGGTCGATGCGTTGACGTCGCCGCAGTCTCGGTACGCGGTGTTGATCCGCCCGTACCCGTTCGTGCAGCGATTCGGCACGTAGAGATCGCGGGGCAACGAGACCATGAACGGTGCGAGGTCCTCGTCCGCGGGGAGCACTGTGAGAAGGATGACATCGGCGAGATCGGCGGCTGTGTCGTTGCCGATGATCAGGAAGGAGCGGTAGGCGCCTTCAATCGTGGGGGCCGCGACCACGACCTCCTCGATGGGCTTCACCTCTGGATCCTCGTCCGCGATCACATCGGAGACCGGTGGGAGCGACGTTGACGGGAGCGCTACGCCCGCCTCGGCGGTCGCGAGCGTCTCGCGCTCGACGGCGGACCACGAACCGTAGATCTGGGAGGCGGTGAACGCCGAGTACACCAGGGCGATCATGACAAACGTTCCAGCGATCCGTTTCGACATCCTGACGAGCGGGTGGCGCCAGAACGACGTCGGTGCGGAGCGATTCACGACGTAGCCGATCACCGGCGCTCCGGCTTCGGCGAGGCGGTCACGGGCGTCGGCAACGCTCGCACCTGTGGCGGCGTCGGTCGTCACCAGGACGGTACCGTCGACGTGGGCCGCGATGGATGATGCGGCCCCGTCCCATGCAATGGGGGGAGCGTCGATGAGGACGGCATCGGCACGTTCGGCGATCTTGTCGATCGACTCGGCGAGACCCAACCCCGAGAGCGCAACTTCGGAGGGATCGTTGGATGATCCGGAGGGCACAATCGGCAACGCCGAGTCGGGGCCGATCGTCCAGAGTCGCGATGCGTCGGCGAGTGTGGCCGAGCCATCAGCGATGTCCGTGAGACCGGGCACGGCCCCCGTCGACAGGAAGCGAGAGACGCCGTTGCCGTCGATGTCGCCGTCGATCAGGGCGATGCGCCTGCCCCGCTGAGTCCCGGAGATGGCGAGGTTGAGGGCCACGGTCGAAGCTCCCTGACCCGGTGCCGGAGACGAGACAAGCAGCACTTGCCCGTTGGTCTGACCCTCGATCGCTGAGAGCAGGTCCCGGTAGGCCATGCTGGTCGGCGACGACGCGTCCGTCAGCGTCGGCGCGGGACCGGAGTCATCGTTTGGAATCGACCCAAGACATGGTGAGTCGAGGAGTCGTTCGAGATCGGTGGGACCGGCAACCTTCCACCACATGAGCCAGACCACACCCGTGACCACGGCTGCGGCGACGGCCGCCCAGAGGACACCGCGGTTGGTGTTCCAGGCGAGAAGGCCGAGGACGAACACGATGACGCCTGAAGAGACAGAGATGACATTCGCGGGCGAGAACACGCGTCGCACTAGTGATGTGTCTGCGGAATTCACTCAAGCCCTCGTAGTCGGATGTGGTCCCCCCGCAATGCTACTTTGAGGTTCGGCTATCGACCCTAGGAAGTGCAAGCATCGGGAGAGTGGATTCCCTCGACGCGGCCGGTCGGTTCCGCCGACGATAGCGGGCCCCATAGCAAGAGGCCATCCGCATCTGACAGGCGGAAGATGGTGGCCCCGCCGTCGGTGACATAGTCCACCTGATACGCCGAGTAGATCTCGTTGAGTGAGGCCACCGAATCCCCGACGCGCAAGCCCGAAGGGGTCGAGAAGTCGAGATGCATTGTCGGAACCGCCTGGTCCATGTAGCGGTAGCCGGCAAGCGTCCCATCCTCGATCGTGCCTGACACAACGGCGGTGAGTCCCGCCCACCGCACGAAACGACCTTGCTCGCCGGCGCACAGACCGAGTTCCTCGGCGGCGACGCCGATCTCCTCCGGACGGCCGAGGCTCGCCACGAGTCGGCCGATCGTGTCGGCTGCGGGCTCACCAAGCAGGATCGGGCCGATCCCCGCGGTCCTCAGCGTCAAAGCCGACATCGAAACGGCATCGCCGACCGGTGGAATCGAGGCGGGAGCGGGGATGGTCGTGGTGGTGGTTGTCGTCGTCGGAGCAGCGGTCGTCGTTGGCGCCTGGGTCGTCGTTGCGGGCACTGTGGTGGCCGGAGCAGGGAGCGTCGTAGGGGCGGGAGTTGCCACCGGTTCGGAGTCATCGAGGAGACCGAAGCCGAACAGCGCTACCACAACAACGGCGGCCGCTGCGATGAGCGCCGGAATCAGCCAGACGAATCGCTGGCTCGAACCGTCGCCGGAACCATCGTCGGTCGCGAACGGCGGTGGGACATCTCCCGAGTCGGTCTTCGTTTCCGGTGGCGGGGGAGTTGCGTCATCCGGGGAACCGTCGGCTCCGTCGATTGCCTGGGTCTCGGGCACCGGAGCACCGTCAGTTGCGGTCTTATCGACGCCGACGGCCGTTGCGGAGGCTGCGGCTCCGGCCATCGCCGGTATGCGGGATCGGTCGTTGGCTTCGGTGATCCCGCCTACCCGAACGTCGATCCACGGGCGGCCGCACTGGGGGCAGCGGGTCTGATCCGCCGGTCGGGCGGTTCCGCAGTACACACAGAGGGGGAGGTGGGTCGAGGTCGACATGGTTGGTGAGGATACGGACGCACCTCAGGAATCCGAGGATTTCGGAGGTGCGAGCCCCACCGTACGACGTGACGCTGCAGCGACGTCGGGGCACGGTAGGTCCCGCCAACGAGTCGTTGGCGTAGCCTGTGGGCCGGCGCCGTCGGGTAGCTGGCGTCACACAGCAGCGTGAGGAGGCGGCATGAGCGACCGACACACGGGCATGGACGATTGGGTGGTTCCCTCGGTCCTGATCGGCCTCAGCCTTGGGATCCTGCTGGTGGTCGGTCTTGCGCTTGCCGTGTCAGCGGAGCAGCGGTCGGCGGCTCCCGCGCTGATTCAGGAACTCGATGCTTACACGGCGTGCCTCGTCGACCAGGGAGCAGATGTGCCCCGCGTCGAGGTCGGGAGAGACGGAGGGTTCGGCGTGGTCGTTCCCGGCTCTCTGGTCGAAGGTGAGTTCGACGAGGCGGCGTGGATCGAGGCCATGGACGCATGCGCCGGCATGGCGCCTGATGTGTTCGGCGCCTTGCTCGGCCGGACCCTCTCCGACGGTTTCGCCCTGATCGCCGATCCGTTCGACGAGTTGGATGAGGTGGAGGCGCTCCCGTTTGGATGGGACGAGCACCCCCCGGAAACCGAGGATCCAAGGTTGGGCCGAGCGATACGTCCGCCGGGCGATCGGTCAGCACGGTGCGAGCAACTGAGGGACGCACGTCGGGAGCGATCCGGGCCGCGGATCGACCGCCTCCGAAAGCACTGTGAGCGGTTCGATCGTTGACGTCGCGCTAGGCGCCGTTGCTCCGTACCCTGCCCATAGCGAGTCGATTCGCCGCCCGGTGCCACAGAGCCTCCGAAACATTCGGGGTTCACAAATGGGTCCGGATGTGTGATATTGAATTGCTCCCTGCTTCGTGGCGCGCCTCACGAAGAGGGAACGGGTGGAGTGCTTGACGTTGGTGGAGGATCACTCGATGACAAATGGCTCGAATCCGAGCAAGGCCGTCTTGAATCGCGCTGCGAGAGAACGCGAGGAGGCGAAGGAGCGGGTTGACCGCGACACGCTGACCCGTACCCGCCGCGATCGGGATCGGAGCAAGCTCACCGATGACCGGGGTCGCTTGACCACCGACCTGGTCAGTCAGTACCTCACCGCGATTGGTGAGTACGAGCTTCTGACAGCTGAGAAAGAAGTCGACTACGCCCAGAAGATCGAGGCCGGCCAGACCGCTCAGGATCGTCTCGACGCAGGCGAGCACCAAGGCCGAGCCGAACAGATTTCACTCCGCCGCCAGGCTCGACGGGGCCAGGAGGCCAAGGACGCGTTCCTCACGGCCAATCTCCGCCTGGTCGTCGCAAACGCACGCCGCTACGCGAACACGTCGGGCATCGACTTCCTCGACCTCATTCAGGAGGGGAACCTCGGTTTGATCCGTGCGGTCGAGAAGTTCGATTGGCGCAAGGGTTTCAAGTTCTCCACCTACGCAACGTGGTGGATCCGTCAGGCCATCACGAGAGCGATTGCGGACAAGTCCCGCACCGTTCGTATCCCCGTCCACCTGCACGACACGCTGGCAGCGGTACGCGCCGCCCAGGCGAGCCTCAAGGCTGAACTGGGTCGCGATCCGAAGCCGGAGGAGATCGCCGAAGAGGCGGGCGTGGACGTCACGAAGGTCGAACTGGCGTTGAGCGTGGCCGATACGGTGTCGCTCGAGCAGCCGATCGGCGAGGACGGCGCACAACTCGGAGACTTCATCGAAGACGAAGAGGCGGTCGATCCGGTCCGCGTGACCGAGGAGATGGACATTGCGAACAGTCTTCGCAGGTCGATCGAGCGCCTCCCGGAGCGGGAGGGGCGCATCCTTGCGCTTCGCTACGGCTTCTACGACGGCGTGCCGCGGACGCTTGAAGAGATCGGTGACGAGTTCAATCTCACCCGTGAGCGGATCCGTCAACTCGAGAAGCTCGCCCTGTGCCGGCTCCGGCATCCGAGCTTCGGAATCCGCGAACAGGACCTCGTCTAGTCGTCCAGCCGGGCGTCCAGCCAGACGATCGTCCGACATCGACCGGTCCCCGGTGGCTAGCCTGACTCGCAGAGCAGCCGAAGGGAGCCGCCGTGCGAGTCGAAGCACTGGTCAGCGGGACATCGGACGTTGTCGGCCCTGAGACAACGCTTGGCGATGCGGCTCTGGTCCTCATCTCACGATCGATTGGCGCCCTGGCGGTCGTCGACGGGCGCCTTGTCGTCGGAATCCTCACCGATCGCGACGTGGTGCGCGCTGTTTCGGAACGTGCCGACTACGACGATCCGGTCACGGTGTGGATGACCGACGCTCCGGATACGGTGCCGCCAGGGGTGAGCGTTGCTGAGGCTGCGGATTGGCTGCTCGAGACCGGCTACCGGCATCTCCCGGTCACGGTCGGCGAAGAACTCCTCGGGATCGTCGACATCCGAGACGTCCTCTGGGCCCTCCGCAAAGGCTAACGCCGCGAACCCAGGGTTCTCCACCTCGTATATGACGCCGTGAGCCCACAGAACGGCTGACGCCGCGAACCCAGGGTTCTCCGCATCGTATATGACGCCGTGAGCCCACAGAACGCATCGTGTATCGGACCTCTGGAAATCGCACCGTGGTCGTGGCACCTTGTTGCTATGAATCCCGACCGGATGTTGACCGAGATCGCCGTGGAGCAGGGAGGGGCCGTGCGCCACGACCAGGTCCGAAGCTGCGGATTCACGAAGGGCCAAATCGACCAACGGGTCCGTGACGGCCGTTGGAGGCCGCTCGGGCGTTTCGGCTACCGGATTGTCGATATGTCCGGTTCGATGAACCTCGTGAGAGCCGCTGTCGCCACGCTTCCGAACGCCGTGGCTTCGCACGATTCAGCAGCTGAGGTTCACGAGATCCCCAAGCTTCGCCGTGGCCTGGCAACCGTGCTCGTGCACTCCCGCACGACTCACTTCTTCCCGGGCGTTGTCGTTCATCGGTGCCACGATCTTCGGGACGAGCACATTGTCGAGGTGGCCGGCCTCGCGATGACATCGGTTCCTCGCACGATCGTCGACCTCGCCCCATTTCTGACCCGGCGGCATGTCGCGGCGGTCCTCGAGTCGGTGATTGCCGAACAACGGATAGGGATCGCTGCGGTCGAGCGCGTGGTTGAGCAGGTGGCACGACGGGGCAAGCCCGGAATCCGGAAGATCCGGTCGATCCTTGACGATCGGCGATCGGGTCCACGCAACGGTTCACCGCTTGAGCGTCGAGGCGCCGATGTTCTCCGGGTCGGCGGCCTGCCGGAACCGCGATTCGAGTACCCGATCCCGTGGGACCCCGACCGTCGGTTCGATGCTGCGTTCCCGTTGGAACGTCTTGCGATCGAATGGGACTCCAGACGATGGCATGAACTGGCGGACGCGTTCGCCCGGGATCGAGAACGAGACCGCCAGGCGTTGCTCCACGGGTGGAGGGTTGTCAGATTCACCTGGACGGACGTAGTGGACCACCCCTCGGAGGTTGTGGACACGGTCCATCGACTCCTCAAGAGCAGCATCCTGGCGCTTGAAGAGCGTTCCGCGGGCTGACGGCGTCACATACGATGCCGAGAACCCTGGGTTCGCGGCGTCAGGCTCGTGGGATCCAGACGAGGACCGTCTCGGCGACGGTGATGTCGTTCTTCTCGAGGCCGATTTCCATCTCTTCGACGTCCTGCGCCTTGTCGTCCCAGGCGGCGACGAGGTCACCGACCTCATCCTGGAACTCCTCCTGCAGGACTTCATACTCGGCGACCTTTGCGTCGACTCGCTCACTCGCAGCGTCGACTCGTCGCTGCGCAGCCCGCCTGGCCTTGGTGGCCGACGAGATACTGCGCGAGCGGCTCCGTCCGGCAAGCATGTCGAACACGGTGCCCGCGACGAGGTCAATGTCCCCGGAGCGAGCATCGCCCGCCGCTGCTTCAGCTTGGGCGCCGTACTTGTCGATCGCGAGTTGGACCCGTCGGAGCTTCTTCTCGTACTTCCCCTTGAGGTCTGCCGTGGCCGCATCAGCGGCCTCGTCGGCGGCTCGGTCGCATCGGGCAGCGAAGTCCTCGGGCGATTCGCCGACCCGCGAATACATCTTCAGGGCAGCGTTCTTGA
>Ga0316197_10004215_pt1 | contig 10206 bp, 8 predicted proteins | sample OudBiesiAoxic_MG_FD_204939 | JGI IMG/M metagenome (GOLD analysis project Ga0316197, IMG submission 204939) | Coastal sediment microbial communities from Oude Bieten Haven, Netherlands - site A oxic | ecosystem: Environmental > Aquatic > Marine > Coastal > Sediment | place: Netherlands... | reverse complement strand
CGGCCGACCGGATCTCGGCCCCGGTCGGGCGCAAGCAAACATCGATGAGTCGCCGCACACTGGCGGAGTCTTCGATCACGAGCACAGAAGGCCGCATGTGAACGTTCATCGGCACGTTCGGTGGACGCCTTGAACAATCGCTGGAGTCTGGCTGGCGCGCCATTTCGGCGTAGCATCCGTGATATCGCCGTGGTGAGGAGGCCACATGCTTCAGCCGTACCAGTCGTTGTCGTACTCCGACTTCTCCGATCCCGCACGGGCCTCCGACTATCGCAGAGCCCTCGAGCAGGTCGGAGCCCAACTGGGTATTCACGCACCCCTTGTTATTGGTGGGCAGTTCGTTGCAACCGACGCCGCGATCCGGAGCGTGGACCCGTCCCGGCCGCTTCGCCTCGTCGGAACCGCATCGTCTGCAACGGGCGAGCATACGGACCTGGCACTGGCCGCCGCGTGGGAGGCCTTCCCCGAATGGTCACGGACGCCGGCAGAGAAGCGCGCTGCGGTGGTGCACCGCGTTGGAGATCTGATCGCCGACAGCATCTACGAGTTTGCCGCATGGCAGACCTACGAAGCAGGCAAGAACTGGGTTGAAGCCGAAGCCGACGTTGCCGAAGCGATCGACTTCTGTCGCTACTACGCGCACCAGGCCCTCGAAATGGACAAGCCGCTACCGGTGTACGACTATCCCGGGGAGTCCAACGACTCGTGGCTTCAGCCAATCGGAGCCGGAGTAGTCATTCCCCCCTGGAACTTCCCGCTGGCGATCCTCGTTGGTATGACCATGGGGCCGGTGGCCGCCGGGAACACCGTCGTTCTCAAGCCTGCCTCGACCACGCCGCTCGTCGGGTGGGGGTTCATGCGAATTCTGGAGGAGGCGGGCATGCCTCCTGGCGTTGTCAACTTCCTCCCTGGCCCCGGCGCCCGTGTGGGGGACCGCCTCGTCGACAATCCCACAACACGGTTCATCAACTTCACCGGTTCGAAGGAAGTTGGTCTCCGTATCGCGGAGCGCTCCGCACACGTGCACGGCGGCCAGAAGTGGATGAAGCGCGCCTACATGGAAATGGGCGGCAAGGATGCGTTGATTGTCGACGAGACCGCCGACCTCGGCGCCGCTGCTACCGACGCGGTGCGATCAGCGTTCGGCTTCCAGGGGCAGAAGTGCTCGGCATGTTCGCGGCTGATCGTCGTTGACGACGTACACGATGAGCTCGTGGCGCTGGTGGTTGAACGCACGGACGCACTCGACATCGGTCCACCAACCGAGAACCACGCCGTCGGTCCGGTGATCTCCGACGACCAGTTCGGGTCGATCCTCGAAGAAATCGGGAGTGGGAGACAGGATGGCACGCTCGTGACCGGTGGAAGCACGGTCTCGCGCGATGGCGGCTATTACATCCAGCCCACCGTCTTTGTCGACGTCCACCCGGACTCGCGTCTCGCTCAACACGAGATCTTTGGGCCGGTGCTCTCGGTCATCCGAGTGGCGGATTTCGAGGAAGCCCTCGATGTGGCGAACGGCACCGAGTTCGGGTTGACGGGCGGGTTGTACTCCGACGACGAATCACGAATCGAGCGGGCTCGTCGTGACTTCCACGTCGGCAACCTCTACATCAACCGGAAGATCACCGGGGCGCTCGTGGGGATACAGCCATTCGGTGGCTTCAACATGTCGGGGTCAAATGCGAAAGCCGGCGGCCCCGACTACCTGAGACTCTTCATGGAAATGAAGACCGTCGCTCGCCGTCACGGCGCATAGTCCGGTGTTGACGGAGAGGCAGCAAGACTTGAGACCCGAGACTTGAGACCCGAGACTGTCTTTTGTCTCGTGTCTTTTGTCTCGTGTCTCACTCAACCTCGTACGTCTTTCGGTCCACGACGTTCCCGAGCTGGTCGCGGAGGATGATGGTGTTGTCGGAGATCGACCAGACGGGGGTCTCGGAGCACCAATACAGGGTGTCACCGCTGCTGTTCCCGCATCCCGTAACGACGAGAAGTGAGCCACCTGCGGGGACCGTTGTCCCTGCAGGGAAATCGACGAAACGCTCGCCGGTCTCATTTCTCACCAGCCAGCCGCTGATGTCGACAGCGGTGTAGGACTGGTTCACTATCTGAAACCATTCGTCGGTCAGGTTGACCTCGTCCGTTCCGGCGGGAGCGAGGCCGACCTCGCTGACTCGGAGTTGCGGGCGATCAGGCGAAACGCCGTCTGCAGAATGGCCGCACACAAACGTGCCCCAGAGACCGTTCCCTGAGGCGTATGCACGATCCCCCCGAGCCAGGAAGTCCTCCTGTTGGGCGTGGCCGCTGTGCACGGGAACGACGGCGCCCGCGGACACCAGTTCGGCATTCACCAGGACGGGGGGGGAGCTCTCGACAATGACGTAGCGCAGCCAGCGACCGGAGCTATCAAACTCAGCGCCGTCCGAGGTGAGGGCGACCGTCTGGCCTGCAACGAGGGATGACAATGCCGTCCGCGATTCACCCCCGTAGCAATCCGCGGCCTCAGGAGCATCCACGCCGATAAGCCGGATCTCGACTCGTTGCCCATCCACAACGGCCTGGAGTGTGTCGCCGTCAATGACACCGTCCACGATGCCTCGTTCGACCTCCTCAGCGGGTGGAAGTGTCACCTCGGTCGTCGTCGGGGATGTCTCACCGGATGCATCGGTGGTCGATTCGTCAACCGAGTCGGTCGTCGGACTGGACGTGCATGCGCCGAGCACGATCGCGAGTGACAAGATGATGGCGGTGATGCGGCGCATGGTGATCGGTACGGTACCGGTCGCCTCCAGTTGCGCACGGCTTTCGGCGATGACGGCGGCGTTTGATTGCGTTCCGGTGACCTACTCTTCGGACATCGAGCGAGAGGAGTCGCCGTGCAGATCATTCCGGCCGAGGAACTGACGGGCCGGGTTGGTGAAGAGACCGGGATCTCCGATTGGCTGGAGATCGACCAGGAGCGCATCAATGTGTTCGCCGACGCCACGATGGACCACCAATTCATCCACGTCGATCCGGAGGCGGCGTCCCAGACACCGTTTGGCTCGACCATCGCCCACGGTTTTCTGACGCTCTCACTCACGATCCCGATGATGATGGAGACGATGGTCGCCCCGGATCGCATGGTGATGGTGATCAACTACGGAACCGACAAGCTGCGCTTCATCGAACCGGTCAGAGTTGACAGCCGGATCCGGGCGCGGACTCGCCTCGTCGATGTCACGGAGAAGGGGCCCGGGCGCTGGTTGCTCAAGAACGAGATCACCGTCGAAATCGAAGATGTGGATCGGCCGGCACTCATCGTCGAGGCGCTGACGCTGTTCGTCACCGCATGAGCACTGTTGTTCTCGTCCACGGCGCCGCCATGGACAGTTCGGTGTGGCGATACCAGGCGGACGCCCTCACACAGGCCGGGTTCACCTCGATTGCCGTCGACCTTCCCGGGCACGGCGGTTCTGAAGGTGAGCCTTCGTCTTCGGCCCGGGGGTACGCCGGGTGGCTCCTTGCGTATCTCTCGCACCTTGGTGAACCGGTCCATCTCGTTGGCCATTCGATGGGGGCGCTTGTTGCGCTCGAAACCGCTGCGGCGCGACCCGACCTCGTGCGATCGCTCACGCTCATCGGGGTGTCGGACTTGATGCCCGTCAACCCCGATCTTCTGGCCGGAGCAGCCGAGGGGGACCTGTCGATGTTCGCAACGATGGGGAAGTGGATGCACGCCAGGGAGCCGATTGGTGAACCGGAGTGGAACGTCGACGACACGGTTGCGGTCCTGCAGCGGGCCCGACCGGGTGTCGCATTCGCAGATCTCACCGCATGTGCCGGGTACCCCGGAGCGGCAGCCGTTGCCGCGACCATCTCGGTCCCGATCCTGCTGATCCTCGGCGAACAGGACCTGATGACGAAACCCTCCGCTGCCGAACCGATCGCAGCCGCCGCCGTGGATGCAACAACCGTGACCGTGATGGGCGCCGGCCACTTGCTACCGGTAGAACGCCCGGACGTGGTGAACGCCACTCTGATCGAGTTCCTGGAGAAACAAGTAGCAAGACCCGAGACTCGAGACCTGAGACTTGAGACCTGAGACTTGAGACCCGAACCGATTCCTCCCCCTGAGGGGGAGGAATCGGAGGGACTTCTCTGCGGGATGGGGCGGCCTGGGAGGCCAAATCGCGAAGATGAGGTCCGCCGCGAGCTGCGAGTCTCATGTCTCACATCTCATGTCTCATGTCTGTCCCTTCCACGATCTCTGGGTGTGCGAAGACCGCAAACCCACCTCCGGTATGCCAGAAGATGACGTTGCGGTCGCGGCCGATCCGGCCCGACCGAATCTCCTCCCGGAGGCCGTAGAGGGCTTTGCCGGTGTAGGCGGGGTCGAAGAGCAGGCCGGTGAGCCGCGTCGCATGTGACTGCGCAGCACGTTCGTCGGGGGTGGAGAGGCCGTAGCCGAGACCGATGTAGTCGTCGACGATCCGCCATGGCACAGCGGAACGCACACGACCGAACCGAGCATCAGCGTCATCGAGGAGGAGACGGACCCGTTGCTCCACCACATCGGCCGGGTCGCCGACTGACGAACCCACGATCTCGAGGTTGAGACCGAATTCGTCCGCGCCCCGCACCATGCCCGCCGTTGTCCCGGCGCTCGATGCGGCGTGCCAGAGGACGGGATGTTCGATGCCGAGACTCTCAATCTGTGGCGCCATTTCCTCGATGGCTGCAACAAACCCGAGAGCGCCGAGAGCGTCGGAAGCTCCCTCGGGTATCACCCATGCTGCGCCGTGCGAGGCTGCGGCGTCGGCCATGATCGCGTCCCGCTCGTCCCATTGCGCTGGTGTGATGAACCGGCACTCCGCACCCGCGACGAGCTGCAGGAGGTGATTGCCGGTCGCCGTCTCCGGCGCGGTTCCGTCGGCGCTGCGGAGATAGAGGATTGTTGCCAGTCCGACTCGGGCGGCGGCGAGTGCCGCGGCCCGGGCGTGGTTCGATTGGACGGCGCCGCAGGTGATGACGGTGTCGGCGCCCGCCTCGCGGGCGGCCGCAAGGTGGAACTCGAGTTTGCGGACCTTGTTGCCTGATAGGCCGAAGCCGGTGAGGTCGTCTCGCTTGACCCAGATCTTCGGCCCTCCGAACGCTGCCGTGAGCCGTGAGGCGGGTTCGAGCGGTGTGGGGAGGTTGGCGAGGGAGATTCGGGGGATGTTCATAGTCGGGACGCTATCACCCGAGATGAGACCGATGGCGCGGACACGTTCTTGTCCCAGCCGCCAACTGAGCCGGTCAGATGTGCAACACTCCGGGCATGGATTACGTGACCACCAACAACCACACGTTCTCGTATCGCTTGCAAGGCAGCGGCCCGGTTGCGTTGTTCGTCCACGGATTCCCGCTCGACTCAGCGATGTGGCTGGATCAGATTGCTGATCTCTCCGACATCCGGCGGTGTGTCGCCCCGGACCTTCGCGGGTTCGGCGGCTCGATCCCAACTACCGAGTCTGACCTTTCGATGGAGCGTCACGCCGACGACCTGCTTGCCATTCTCGATGCGCTTTGGATCGAAACCGTTGATCTCGTGGGATTCTCGATGGGTGGGTATATCGCACTCGCGTTCGCCGAGCGCCATCCGGGCCGCCTGCGGTCGTTGTCGATGGTCGACACAAAGTCGGCCCCCGACTCCGAAGCAGGGAAGGAAGGCCGCGACACTGCCGCTGCGCGTGTGACGGCGGACGGCCGATCCGCGCTTGCGAGTGACCTGATCGGTGTCCTGCTGGACGAATCCGCATCGCTGTGGACGCGGGCACGGTTCAGAACCATGGTCGAGGCAACTCCCACTGAGACGATCGTCGCTGCTCTCATGGGGATGAGGGATCGGCCTGACCGAACCGCAGTGCTCGCAAAGCTTGCGGTTCCCGTTGCGGTGATCGTGGGAGAGAGCGACGCTCCAACACCAGTGTCAGAGGCCGATCAGATGGCGAGCACAGCAGGAGGGCGCCTCACCGTGATTCCAAACGCCGGACACATGGCGCCGATCGAGCAGCCGTCGATGGTGGCGGACGCCCTGCGATCCCTCTGGTCGGAGGAATCGTCCGGCTAGCCTCACCACGGGTCGAGAGGGAGGACCGCACGTGAGCGACGCCATCAGCGGCTACGGAGCCGTCGCCGATAAGGAGTACCGCACCAGAGTCCGGGCCTGGACCCTCTACGACTGGGCAAACTCGGCATTCGCGACGACGATTCTTGCCGCTGTCCTTCCCGTCTACTACAGCCAGGTCGCGGGGCGGACACTCGGTTCTGCCGCTCAGGCCACTGCCTATTGGACCGCGACGCTGTCGATCTCGCTGATCGTGGTGGCCATCCTCGCGCCGATCCTTGGGACGATCTCCGACTTGAGGAGGCGCAAGAAGAGCCTCCTCGCCGCGTCGGTTCTCGTCGGCGCAGTCGGCGTTTCGCTCCTCGTCTTCGTCGGCACCGGGGACTGGCTCATTGCGTCGCTTGCCTTCATCATCGCCCGGATCGGATTCGCGGCGGGGAACGTCTTCTACGACGCGTTGCTCCCGCACGTGGCCAGGGATGAGGACATCGATCGCGTGTCGACGATGGGCTACGCCGTCGGCTACCTCGGCGGAGGGCTACTTCTCGCGATCAACATCATCATGATCTTCACGTTGGGTGACTCTCTCGGCACCCGCCTGTCATTCCTCTCGGTCGGGATCTGGTGGATCGTCTTCTCCATCCCGATCCTGAGGCGAGTTCCGGAACCGCCAGCCGCCGTTGCGACAGAACCCGGCGGGTTGTTGTCGATCACCTTCAAGCGTCTCGGCGAGACCTTCACCCACCTCCGCAGCTACCGGGAACTGCTCAAGTACCTCATTGCATTCCTCATCTACAACGACGGGATCGGGACCATCATCGGCGTCGCCGTTATCTACGGCGCCGAACTCGGTTTCGGTTCGATCGAACTCATCGCGGCCATCCTCCTCGTCCAGTTCGTCGGTATTCCGTTCTCGATCGCCTTCGGGAGGATCCCATCGAAGGAGGAATCGAAACGGGCGTTCTACCTGGCATTCGTGGTTTGGAACCTGCTGATGCTGCCGCTGGTCGGGATCGGTGGTCGCTACGTACTCGACGATGACATGACCGGGACGCGTCCCCCGTCGTACGAAACCACGGCGACGGCGGTCGGGGAAGGCGACTATGCCGTCAACGACCCGAGCGTCGAACTCGTGGGGGTGTGGGCGAGCGGAGACGACTACGCGACAGCGAACGACGCTGGTGCGATCTACGCGCTCTCCTACAACGGTACGGAGGTCCGTGTTCGCTACAGCGAAGGGCCCGACCGTTCCGAATGGGCCGTGACGATCGATGGCGAGCCCGTCATCGAAGATGACGAGCCGCTGGTGATCGACGGATACAACGTCGCGGTCCACGACGGCGTTGATATCGACATATCTGCCGATGAGGCGGGTGAGCACCTTCTCGAGATCACCAATACGGAGCAGGCGGACGAAGCGTCCGTGGGCACCGTGATCGCAATCGGCGAGACCACCGTCCTGCCGCCGCCCCGCTCGAGTGACCTGCTCTCGATCCTCGGATTGCTGTTCATCGTCGAAGTGATCGGGCTCGCGCTTGCCGCCGTGCTTGGCCGGCCGTTGTTCACCGGTCTCGCCGACCAGATGACGACCAAACGAACGATCATGCTCGCGCTCACGGTGTACGCCGCCATCGCGGTCTGGGGTTTCGTGCTCGACAGCGTGATCGAGTTCTGGTTCCTCGCATTCATGGTTGCCGTCGTCCAAGGCGGTTCACAGGCTCTGAGTCGAAGTCTGTACGCGTCGATGTCGCCGAAGGCGCTCTCCGGTGAGTTCTTTGGATTCTTCTCGGTCATGTCGAAGTTCTCGGCAATCGTCGGCCCGCTGCTGTTCACCGCGGCGGTGGCCGTGTTCGGCTCCTCCCGGCCTGCCGTGCTCGGACTGATCGTGTTCTTCGTCCTCGGCATCTACCTGCTGACGCGTGTCGATGAGACGGAGGGCCGTCGCGTGGCCCGAGAGGCCGACGAGGCCGCCGAGGCTGCCGGAATTGTCGAGTCGGGCTGACATGAGACTCCGATTCGTCGTCCCGATCGTCGTGCTGCTGGTAGTTGCAGCCTGCGCTTCCGAATCAACACCGAGGGCGGTGCCATCCTCCGCACCCACCACGGCACCGACCTCTGTCGACCCCGAGACCACATCGACCACGCAACCGGCAGGTTCCGCTTCGACGGTCACGACGGCCACGACGGTCGCATCCGGGTCGACTACAACGACACTGCCAATCGGGGATACCACACTGGTTCTTGAGGCCGTTGCCGAGGGATTCGAGCAGCCCGTCTTCTTCACGGCATCTCGCGGCCGGGAGTACATCGTCGACCAGCCGGGCCGAATCTGGGCTCTTGTCGATGGCGGAGACCCTGTGGTGGTGCTCGACATTCGGGATCGGGTGGCGTTCGGAGGCGAACAAGGCCTGCTCGGGCTCGCGTTCCACCCCGAGCACTCCGAGCTCCTCTACGTCAACTACACCCGGGGCGACGGGACAACTGTTGTGTCCGAGTTCACGATGAGCGGCACTCCACCAATTGCGAACTCGGCCACCGAGCGCGCCATCCTGGAGATTCCGCAGCCTGCGGGCAACCACAACGGCGGGATGATCGCTTTCGGTCCTGAGGGTGACCTGTGGATCGGCACGGGAGACGGCGGCGCCTCGAACGACAAGTTCGGCAACGGACAACGAGACGACACGTTGCTCGGTGCGATGCTGCGCATCCGGGTTGGTCCCGATGCTGTTCCGTATGCCGTCGTCGAGGGTCTGGGTTTCACGGCCCCTGAGATATGGGCAATCGGGCTCCGCAACCCGTGGAGGTTCTCGTTCGACGGTGAACAGATCTGGATCGGCGACGTTGGGCAGGGTGACCTCGAGGAGATTGATCTTGCGTCGGCCGGAGACCGGGGTCTCAACTTCGGGTGGCCGACGTACGAAGGGACCGACTGCTTCGCTGGGCCGTGTGATTCGACCGACTTGGCTGAGCCGGTCTACGAATACCGCCACGACGAGGGTTGTTCGGTTACCGGCGGGTATGTCTATCGCGGGTCGGCGATCCCGCAACTGGACGGCCACTACTTCTTTTCGGATTGGTGTTCCGGGTTCGTGCGGTCCATCGCCCCAGACGGCGTCGTCTACGACTGGAGTGACGGGATCGGCGCCCTTTCTCAGGTTTCGTCGTTCGGGCGCGATGAGGCGGGTGAGGTCTACGTCGTGTCGGCAGGCGGGACCGTCTATCGGATTGCTGAGGGCCAGGGATGATTGTTGTTGTCGGATCGGTGAACAGCGACCTTGTCGCGCGTGTCGAGCATCATCCCGCTCCCGGTGAAACGGTGCTTGGTTCGGGTCATGAGACGATGCCGGGGGGAAAGGGCGCAAACCAGGCTGTTGCCGCGGCCCGACTCGACAGCAACGTGGTATTCGTCGGCCGGGTCGGTGCCGATGAGGTCGGGCACACCCTCGCAGCCGGGCTTGTGAGCGAAGGCATAGACGCAAGCCATCTTCTTGTCGACAAGCATGTCCCAAGCGGGCTGGCGATCATCACGGTCGACGATGCGGGCGAGAACTCGATTGTTGTGAGCCCCGGTGCGAATGGGCGTGTTTCCGCCGCCGATGTGGACGGAGCCTCCGCCGTGCTCATGGCGGCGACGGTGACCCTGCTGCAGCTGGAGATCCCACTTGAGGCCGTCGCGGCCGCTGCCGAGGCATCGGCGGGGATCGTCATCCTCAACGCAGCTCCGGCAGCTGCGCTGCCGGAGCTGCTTGTCCGCTCAACCGATGTCCTCGTCGTCAACCGCGGAGAGTTGCAGGCACTCACCGGATCCGATGATCCAGTCTCGGCCCGCACGCTTCCCGTCCCTGTGACCGTGGTGACCCTCGGACCTGATGGCGCGCGCATCGTGCGAGCGGAGACGGACGAATCCTTCCCGGCCCCTGAGGTTTCGCCGGTCGACACCACCGGCGCCGGTGACACATTCTGCGGGGTGCTCGCGGCCGGACTGGATCAGGGTCTCTCGCTTGAACGTTCCGTTCGACGTGCGGTGGTCGCCGGCTCGGTTGCCGTGACTGCGATCGGCGCCCGCTCCGGAATGCCGAACGTTGCAGAACTCGAAGCGGTGCTTCGAGTGCATG
>Ga0316197_10004214_pt1 | contig 10207 bp, 8 predicted proteins | sample OudBiesiAoxic_MG_FD_204939 | JGI IMG/M metagenome (GOLD analysis project Ga0316197, IMG submission 204939) | Coastal sediment microbial communities from Oude Bieten Haven, Netherlands - site A oxic | ecosystem: Environmental > Aquatic > Marine > Coastal > Sediment | place: Netherlands... | reverse complement strand
ACCTGCAAGTCAACGATGATGCGCTGGTCCAGATCTGTCCTGAACCCCGCCGTGAATGATGCTTCACCTTTTGCATCCACCAGTAATGCCGCCAGTCGCTTCATTCGCACCAACGGAATGGTTCCACTGAAAATGCGTTTACCTTCAGCGGCGCGATTTGGCGAAATCCAGTCTGGATATTCCCGTGACATAGCTTCACAATCCTTAACCAAACCAAAGGCGTTAAAATCGCCAAGGGAATCTGGAACCTGATTACTGCCCCGAACATATTCTCAAACATATTTACGGGAATATATTCGAACACACAGTAAATAACTGATAACGAATCAACTTAACCGGTAATTTTACTACATAAATGAACAGTGAGTCACTAACTCCAAGGCTAATTCTTGCTTCGAGCAGCAAATACCGCAAAATCCTGTTGCGCCGCTTCGGTATTCCCTTTACCAGTCAGGCGCCGGGGACAGACGAGAGCCCGGGGATCGACAAGTCACCTGGCGACCTGGTTAGCCGACTCGCATTCGAAAAAGCGGAGTGTGTGAGCAATGAAAACCCGCAGGCAATCGTTATCGGTTCAGACCAAATCGCGGTATGTGAGGGTCAAATAGTCGGTAAGCCCGGGAATCACCCGGCAGCGCAGGAACAACTTTTGTCATTCAGCGGCAGGTTGATCGAATTTCTTACTGCTGTTTCAGTCCAGTGTCATGACACCGGCTTCAAGGAGATGCACATAGATTGTACCCGTGTCAGATTCCGCCAATTACAAGCCGATGAAATTGAACGCTATCTGCAAGCTGAAACACCCTATGACTGTGCGGGGGCTTTTAAGGCCGAATCATTGGGCATTGTTTTGTTTGAAAGCATTAAAAGCGATGACCCCACGGCCCTGATTGGCCTGCCCCTGATACATACCGCTGCGATGTTGCGCCGTGCCGGTCTGCGCTTACCCTGAAGCGAACGAAAATACTCAAATCACGCTTGCAAGCGCAACATATGCCCTTATCTTTTTAAATTGGACTCAACGCTCAGAACGCTGGAATCATGATGATGAAAACACCAAGCACAGAAACAATTTTCAAGCACTGGAAACTCTCGACTGATATCGACAATGTTTTGTGGCTAAGCATTGACCGTGAAGGCGAAAACGCAAACAGCCTGTCAATGGAAGTTCTCAGCGAACTGGGAACCATCGTCGATAATATAGAGGCCAACGCACCCACTGGTCTTGTTTTGCAATCGGGCAAAGCCGGTTCATTTATTGTCGGTGCGGATGTAAGGGAGTTTGACGATTATGATAATGCTGAAGTGGCCAGCGATGGGATCAGCCAGGTGCATCGCCTGTTTAACCGTATCGAAGCCCTTCCCTTCCCTAAAGTTGTCATCATCGATGGCTTCTGCCTTGGTGGTGGACTGGAACTCGCGCTGGCATTTGACTATCGAATCGCCAGCAATGTAGAGCATACACGACTTGGTTTTCCTGAAATCAAACTGGGTATCTACCCGGGGTTCGGTGGCAGTGCCCGAAGTGTTCAGCAGGCAGGTGCTTCCAATGCCATGCAGCTCATGCTCAGCACGCGTAATTTACGGCCGGGAGCCGCCAGGGCAATGGGGCTGGTTGATGAGTTGGTAGGTCCACATGGTTCATTGCGCTGGGCAGCCCGGCGGGCAGTCAAACAGCGTCGAAAAAGCCGACAGCCCGGACAGTTGAAACGCTTGCAGAATTTTGGCCCCATCAGAACCGTGATGGCCCGCATGATGCGGAAGCAGGTTGCTGCGCGGGCAAACCCCGAGCACTACCCTGCCCCGTTTGAGCTGATAGAAGCCTGGGAAAAGTACGGTGATGATCCGCAGCGAATGATGGCGGAAGAATCGGACCGGGTAGGCAAACTCATCACCGGTGAAACATCAAAGAGTCTTCGGCGTGTCTTTTTCCTGATGGAACGTTTAAAGGGTATTGGAAAACAGACCGAGGCCAAGTTTCGCCGGGTTCATGTCATTGGTGCCGGCGTCATGGGGGGTGACATTGCAGCATGGTGTGTCCTCCAGGGCATGGAGGTCACCCTGCAGGACCGTGAACTCAAATACATTGAGCCTGCCCTGAAGCGGGCAAAATCGTTGTTCCAGAAGAAGCTCAGGGACCGCGCCAAAGTTGCTGGTGCACTCAGCCGTTTACTACCCGATGTGGATGGCAAGGGTGTGGGTAAAGCCGATATCATCATCGAGGCCATTTTTGAAGACGTTGATGCCAAGCGCGAACTTTTTTCGGGTATCGAGCCACGCATGAAAGCCGATGCAGTGCTTGCCACCAACACATCGGCTATACCACTGGCAGAAATTTCCTCGGTACTTGAAAAACCTGAACGCCTGATCGGCATCCACTTTTTCAATCCGGTCGCCAAAATGCCGCTGGTTGAGGTCGTTTATGACGCAGGAACGGATGACGGACAGGTCGCCAGGGGCGCCGCGTTTTGTGGTGCAATTAACCGCTTTCCACTTCCGGTAAAAAGCTCTCCGGGTTTTCTTGTCAACCGGGTCCTGTCCGGTTACATGGCGAAAGCCATGAGCATGCACCTGGAACGGGGTATCCCGATAGAAGTGCTGGACAAGGCCGCGACATCGTTCGGTATGCCCATGGGTCCGGTCGAACTGGCGGATACGGTGGGTCTGGATGTGTGCATGAAAGTTGTAACCCTCCTTGGCGGCGACTCCAGCAAGAAAGAGGCCGACCTGTTACAGGAAAAAGTCCATGCCGGTGAATTGGGCAAGAAGTCCGGCAAGGGCTTTTATACCTGGGAAAAAGGCAAACCAAAACGAAACGATGTGGAATCCGGCCAATATGCATTAGAGGAGATTACCGAATCGCTGATGCAACCCTATTTCGAAGCCTGTGAGTCCGCGCTGGCTGACGGCATTGTCGAGGACGCAGACGTATTGGATGCAGGTATGATTTTTGGAACCGGGTTTGCGCCATTCCGTGGTGGCCCGCTGCATTACTTGAAACAAAAAGGAGCGAAATAATGACGGATTCACTGCGCAGGGTAGCTATCGTTGGTGGAAGCCGCATTCCCTTCTGCCGCTCCAACACGGTATATGCTGATAAAAGTAACCTGGACATGCTGTCTGCAGTAATCGACGGGGTCGTTCAGCGGTTTAAACTTGATGGTATGCAACTGGACGAGGTAATGGCCGGCGCCGTCATCACCCATTCAAAGGATTTCAACCTGGCGCGCGAAGCCGTATTATCCAGCAAACTCTCACCCCTGACACCGGGCATCACTATGCAACAGGCTTGCGGTACGAGCTTGCAGGGAGCCCTGAGCCTCGCTGCAAAAATCGCATGCGGACAAATCGAAAGCGGCATCTCAGCAGGTACTGACACAACCTCGGATGCGCCGATAGTTTTCGGCAACAAGTTTGCACACCGAATGATAAATCTGAGCCAGGCCAGAACAATGAAGCAGCGACTTGCTGCTCTGAAGGGCTTCAGCCCAGGTGAACTCAAGCCGGTTTCACCAACCAATGGTGAAATGCGGACCGGTCTCTCCATGGGTCAGCATTGTGAGCGGATGGCGCAGGAGTGGGAAATTGCACGAGAGGATCAGGATCAACTGGCGTATGACAGCCACCAGAAAGCTGCATCGGCCTATGATGCCGGATTTTTTGATGAACTGGTTACTCCCTGGAGCGGCATCAGCCGTGACAATAACCTGCGGCCCGATTCCAGTATTGAAAAACTTGCAAGCTTGCGCACGGTTTTCGATAAAGGCCCTAAAGCCACATTAAGTGCTGGAAACAGCACTTCTTTAACTGATGGTGCTGCCGCTGTTCTTCTGTGCTCTGAAGAATGGGCAGCCAGTCATAATCTTCCGGTTCAGGCCTATTTAACCACTGGTCGATCTGCTTCGGTAGATTTTGTTAATGACGAGGGCCTTCTGATGGCACCGACTGTCGCCGTTGCTGAAATGTTGCAACGTGCCGGCCTCAAGTTGCAGGACTTTGATTTTTATGAAATCCATGAAGCCTTCGCCGCACAGGTTCTGTGCACACTTAAGGCCTGGGAATCAGAAGAGTATTGTAGCCAACGTCTTGGGCTGAAAGAACCACTCGGAAGTATCGACAGGGAAAAGCTCAACGTGAATGGCAGTAGCCTGGCGGTTGGTCATCCATTTGCAGCCACGGGTGCCCGAATAGTGGCAACACTGGCTCAATTACTCGAGGCAAAAGGTTCCGGTCGCGGGCTGATATCTGTATGCACGGCAGGTGGTATGGGGCTTTGCGCTATATTAGAGCGCCCCTGAAAACGGATGAATTGAAGCCAGGCTGTTTATTGAACATCCGGTGATTGCCTGTGTGGCTCTTCGATGAAGATCCCCGCGGCCTCAGCCGTATTTAACATTAGCGTTGCCCGGGTCATCGGACCAACTCCACCGGGTACCGGTGTTATCCATGCCGCTTTATTAGCGGCGTCTTCAAAATCGATGTCGCCAACCAATGTACCGTTTTCCAGACGGTTGATACCAACATCAACAACGATGGCACCTTCAGAAATCCAATTGGCACAGACTATCCCCGGTTGGCCAACTGCAATGATCAGTATTTCAGCCTGTCTGACGAAATGCTCAAGATTTTTTGTGAATCGATGGCAGGTCGTAACGGTTGCACCCTGTATCAGCATTTCCAGTCCCATTGGACGCCCGACGATATTTGATGCGCCCACAATCACACAGTGATGCCCCTTGGCGTCTATCCCGTAATAATGCAGAAGCGCCATGATACCTCTTGGTGTGCAGGGCCGAAGCCCGTGCTGACGCAGGGCCAGCCTGCCAACATTAAAGGCGTGAAACCCGTCTACATCCTTGCTGGACTTAATCGAATTGGTGATTGAAATTTCATCAATCTGCGGAGGTAACGGTAGTTGTACGAGAATACCGTGAATTTCGTCATCCCCGTTAAGTTCCTCGATCAAGGCCATCAATTCCGCCTGTGTCGTTTCATAGGGAAGATCAAAATCCCTCGTCCTGATTCCGGCCTTTTCACAATCCTTACGCTTGGCCCTGACATAAATCATCGAGGCGTGGTCGGAGCCAACCAACACTACCGCGAGCCCCGGTCTTTGGCCTCCGCTCAGAACATGCGCGTCTATCACTTTACGAACATCAGTCAGTACAACCTCGCTGACCTCCAGACCATCGAGTATGGCAGCGGTATTTTGCTTCAGGATTTCTTTCAATGCGGTCTTCCAGGGTAAAATTTATTGCGTAGTGTAACGGATCATAAGCAAAAACGGGGTTCATAGTTTATGCTATACATGTGTAATTAATCGGGGGTAGCAACATGAATGTATTTGAATTTGTATTTGTAGGTCTTCAGGGCAACAGGATGCCGCTGTCCAATTACAGGGGACAACCCATATTCTTGGTCAATACGGCATCTGAATGCGGATACACAACGCAGTACCAGGAACTGCAACGCATATGGATGGATTACAAGCAAAGTGGTCTGATTGTTATTGGCATGCCCTGTGATGACTTTGGGCACCAGGAACCCGAAGATGAGGAGACAATCGCTGAGTTCTGTGAAACGAACTATCAAATCAGCTTTCCGATGACCGGCAAATACCATGTCATGGGTGTTTCAGCACACCCCCTATTTCACGCAATACGCGAAGAGTTTGGTGACGATGCCACACCACGCTGGAATTTCCATAAATACCTGTTTGACCGTAATGGTCAAATGATAGGTCAATGGCCTTCAGCCACGCCACCTGATGATAGCGCGATAACACACAAGATTGAGTGCAATTTACAATCCTGGGTTTTATAGACTTACAGTTACACGCGCTATTTCTTTGACTTGCTCTTGGTGTATTTCTTAAGACGTTTGCGTTTGGCGATCTGTCGTGTTGAGAGCTTGTTCCTGTTGTCCTTGAAAGGGTTTGTTCCACTTCTGAAATCAATTTGCAGTGGTGTTCCGCGCAATTTAAAGTGACGAATAAAAACGTTTTCGAGATAACGTTTGTAGGATGCAGGTATGGCATCGGTCCGGTTGCCGTGAATGATGATTCTTGGCGGACAATTACCACCGCTATGGGCGAACCTCAGACGTGAAGTGCGGCCTTGACTCATGGGTGGCTGATGAGCTTCGAATGCCTTCAGAAGAACCCGTGTCAGTTCAGGCGTTGGCATGTCAATGGTTGCACTCCGCCAGGCTTCCCTCACTGCAGCATATAGCTCCTTCAAACCGGAGCCGTGTAATGCCGAAAGACGAACTGTCCGCGCCCACGGCACGAATGTCAAACGGCGGTCCATTCCAGAAAGAACCTGCTTACGATCATACTCTTCCAAACCATCCCACTTGTTCAAGCCGATCACCAGGGCCCTGCCCTGTTGCAGGATATGACCTAACAAGGTCGTATCCTGATCCGTGATACCCTCGGTTGCATCCAGCATCAGAACAACGACATGTGCCCGTTCAATGGCTTGCAATGCTTTTATTACACTGAACTTCTCGACCATGTCCGTAACCCGGGCACGTCTTCTCACACCCGCTGTATCGATGAGCTCGTACTTGACACCGCCATGTTCCATCAAGACGCTGATGGTGTCACGTGTGGTACCCGGCTGATCGAAAGCCATGACACGCTCTTCACCCAGCATACGGTTAACCAGGGTCGATTTACCGACATTGGGCCTTCCGACGATGGCTAGTCTCAGGCGGTCTCTATCTTCTTCGGAGTCGGTTTCATCCCATTCAACCGGTGGCAGAACAGCTACCGCGTCCTCCATCAGGGTTGTCATACCCTGGCGATGCGAAGCTGCTACCGGCAAAGCCGGTCCCATTCCAAGGGAGGCAAATTCAGCGAGTGCGATATCCGGATCCGTTCCATCCGTCTTATTGCCGACCAACATGACCGGACGATTATGCTCACGCAGTAGCTGAGCGATCTCCTGATCTTCCAGCGTCAGACCATCCCTCGCGCTCACCACGAACAAAACAAGCTGTGATTCTTCAATTGCCTGATGTACCTGCTGTGCTGTCAGGTAGTCGATACCCTCGGCCTGGGCTACCAGACCACCTGTATCTATCAGCACACAAGGTCTTTCACCTACGACACTGATGCCATACTGACGATCGCGGGTAACACCCGGCATGTCTGCCACCAAGGCATCACGGGTGCGGGTCAAGGCATTGAAGATTGTGGATTTTCCGACGTTAGGCCGGCCTACGATGGCGACTACAGGTAACATGAATTTAAGGGTATCTTCAGTGCTTCAGGGATGGCTGCATCATACATGAGCACGACGCGCAAAGTAACGAAGACCGGCTAATTTAGCGCGGCGCCGGCTCGATAAGCGATTAATTGGCCCTTTTTGGTCATGACGTAAAGCGTATTGCCAACCACCAGCGGTGGTCCGGAAAACCCTTTACCACCGACCTTTTCACGTGCGGCAAACTGCCCATCATCGATACTGATCCAGTGCAAATATCCTTCCGCGTCACCTACAGCAATGAAACTGCCATAAAAAACCGGCCGCGTAAGACCCCGATACAGCAATTGATCCTGCTTCCAGAACTCTGCACCATTGCGCCGGTCGAGTAACCACAGGTTGCCATCTTTATCACTAAGCGTCAGGTTGATACGATCTACGGAAACACCCGTTTCCGAAGAGATATCCTTGAACCAAAGCAGACGACCGGAATCCGCAGCCAGTGACGCAAGGCGTTTTTTATAACTTGAAACCAATAGATCAGATGCAATAAAAACCAGCTGACCATCAATGTCTGATAGCCGCTCCAGTTCAGTGCGGCCTTCGGCTGTGACCAGTGTCTGTTCCCACATCTTGATGCCATCATCCAGCTTCAAGGCTACAACCTGTCCCCCATCGTAGCCCACATAGACAACGCCGGCCCGTAACAATAACGGTGCATTGCCCCGCAATGTTAAAAGGGGAGTACTATGATCATAAACCCATAAACGCTGGCCTGTGTCTGCATCCAGACCAAAAACACGCCCATCTATACAGCGCACAACGACGATACCATCCAACTCTGCTGGTGCAGCAAGCACCTCTGAAGTAACTGTAGCGGACCAGAGCTGGGTACCGGTTGATGCATCAAATGCGAAGACCTCACCATTCTCCGTGCCCATCATTAACAGGTTATCCGAAACACCCGGACCACCGGTGAATGGTAATTCAGTCTTGATCTCCCACCGCTTTTGTCCGTTTTCGGCATTAATTGCCACAAGCAGGCCCTTGTAATCGGCAGCGTATATTGATGCTGATGAATAAGCAGGTCTGATCTGCCTGCCCGCTTTGTCCAGACCTTTACCGACATTAGTTGACCATGCTTTACCTACCTTGAGAGTTGGTGTGAAATCGACCAGTTTTGCCGGTGACTCGGGTTCATCATCATCTCCCCAACTTTTTATCCAACTGCAGCCATTGAGCAGCAGTAGTGCTGCCAAAGCAGGGATAAACCATTGCCTCACATTCCACCTCCGCCGACACCATTGTCGACGTCTGCAACCGCTGCCACGGTGCCACCGAGTGCCTCAAGCTTAATTTTAAGCAGTTCAGGATTCCCAACACCTGCTTCAAGCTCGTCAAGTGCTGCCTGATAGCTTGCTATGGCCATTTCCGATTCACCCCTAGCCGTGTAAATATCGCCACGAATTTCAGAAAACTGGGCTTCGAAACCAACCGTCGAGGGTGCATCATCAAGCAGTTTCAGCGCTGCGTCCGTATCACCCTGGCTCAACTTCAACCGTGCCAGGCGTTCCCTTGCGATCACCTGTACCGGCTTTGGTTGAGCGTGTTCCATGGCATATTCCAGATCGTTCGCAGCCAGATCAAGCTGTCCGGCAATCAAACGTGACTTGGCCATCATCATGGCAGCCATGGAGGTATAGGCTGATTTTGGATATTCGGCTTTCAATATCTCATAGTTGGAAACCGCTGCATCCATGTTATCAGCTTTGATCAAACCGGCCATCACCTGGTATTCAGCTGAAGCCTGTTGGCGTTTACTGGTTTCCCAGGCCTGCCACTGTTTAAAACCAAACATCAGGCCGAAGGCAAGCACCAGGCCCATGACTATGGCACTGCCATTTTCCCGCAACCAACTTTTTACGCGTTCACCCTGTTCATGGGTATCATATAAATCCGACATTACTTTTCTTTATCCATCATTTTAAAATTAGACCGGAAACAGACCGGTGGAAAATTCACAAAGCGCTAATATAGTTACCAATCCAGTTCACGAGCTCATCGCGGCCAAGCTTCAACTGCTCTTCACCACTGCGCAAAAACTTGACTGTAACCTGGTTATTAAGAACTTCATCCTCACCCAGTACCAATGCGAATAACGCATTACTGCGATCCGCCCGTTTAAACTGGGCCTTAAAACTGCCGCCATTCAAATTACCAACCAGGTTTAAACCCGGAACCCCGGCGCGCAGATCATACGCGAGTTTTAAAGCAGATTCAGTGCTGTTTTCACCAACTGCAACCAGGTAGGCATGTGTCAAAGCGGGCACAATATCGTCTTTTTGGCGTAACAGTTCAACCAGACGCTCTTCACCCATGGCAAAACCAATACCCGGCCAGGGTTTTCCGCCTTGCAATTCGATCAGCTTATCGTATCGTCCACCCGCGCAAACGGTACCCTGTGCACCCAGTTCATCAGTGATCCACTCAAATACCGTATGACAATAATAGTCGAGCCCTCTCACCAGGCGGGGGTTTTCATGATATTCGATCCCCAGGCGGTCAAGGTAGCGTTTTAACTGCTGATAATGATCACGTGATGCTTCACCGAGGTGATCAGTCAATAAAGGGGCGTCCTCAAGCAGGCGCTGGACTTTTGGGTCCTTGCTATCCAGAACGCGCAAAGGGTTACGCTCTGCCCTTTCGTTGGTTTGATCGTCCAGCTCAGCCCTGTGCGCTTTGAGAAATGAATATAGTTCATCCCGGTAAACTGCACGTTCATCCGAATTGCCCAGCGTATTGATTTCCAGACGCAGGTTACTTAATCCAAGTTTTTTCCAAAGTTGAGTACCAAGCATCAATATCTCGGCATCTGCATCCGGCCCCGGGGCGCCAAACAACTCAGCCCCGATCTGGTGAAATTGCCGGCTACGGCCCTTTTGCGGGCGTTCATAACGAAACATGGCACCACTGTACCAAAGCCTTTTTACCGGCCCATA
>Ga0316197_10004213_pt1 | contig 10208 bp, 7 predicted proteins | sample OudBiesiAoxic_MG_FD_204939 | JGI IMG/M metagenome (GOLD analysis project Ga0316197, IMG submission 204939) | Coastal sediment microbial communities from Oude Bieten Haven, Netherlands - site A oxic | ecosystem: Environmental > Aquatic > Marine > Coastal > Sediment | place: Netherlands... | reverse complement strand
CTTGTGGGCGTAACCCTGCTCACGACGCTTGATAAACCAGGCGTTTTCGATGGTGCGCGTGGCGTCCAGCATGATCTTGATATCGTGCTGCCGGCAATAGGCATGCAGTTCCTTGAGATTGGCCATTGAGAACGGCTGACCACCGGCCATGTTCACACAACCCTCCAGGCTGATGTATGGCACCTTGTCAGCGCCGACTTCCTGCACCAGCCTGTCCAGTTTCACCATGTCGACGTTGCCTTTGAACGGGTGGTCGCTGGTGGAGTCATGCGCCTCGTCGACAATCACATCGACAAAGGTGCCACCGGCCATTTCCTGGTGCAGGCGGGTGGTGGTGAAGTACATATTGCCGGGGATGTAGTCCCCTTCCTTGATCAGGATCCGGGACATCAGGTGCTCGGCACCGCGTCCCTGGTGGGTTGGCACCAGGTACTTGTAGCCGTAATACTCCTGCACTGCGCCCAGCAGGTTGTAGAAGTTTTCACTACCGGCATAGGCCTCATCGCCCATCATCAGGCCAGCCCACTGGCGGTCGCTCATGGCCGACGTGCCCGAATCCGTGAGCAGGTCGATATACACGTCGCGGCTACGCAGGAGGAAGGTGTTGTAGCCCGCGTCCCGGATAGCCTGTTCACGTTCCTCGCGCGTGGTCATGCGCAGAAGTTCCACCATTTTGATCTTGTAGGGTTCGGCCCAGCTGTGTCCGCGTGTATCGGTCATGACGTTACTCTCTTTGCAGGAGGTTAATCGGATGCCGGAATCGGCATCACCATGCCACACATTATCTTTCATATGGGTTGAATATGTGTTTCATTTATTAACTCATTAGAGTATATTTAGAACACTCGTTTCATATATATAACTTTTCTGGAACATATGTTATGCGTGAATTGACCCAATCCGAACGCCGTCTGCTCGACGCCATGCAGAAGGACACCACGCTCAGCCAGATCGACCTGGCAGACCTGTCAGGGAAATCCAGGACATCGGTCTGGCGCTGGATCAAGGAAGTCGAGGACACCGGGGTGATCGATAAGAAAGTCGCTCTGCTGAACCCCAGTGAACTGGGCCTGCAAATCCACGTCCTGCTCTCGGTCAGCATGGTCAAACACTCGGACAAGACCCGGAAACAGTTCGAGGACCATGTCCAGACCCTGCCGGAGGTGATGGAGTGTTATTCCGTATCGGGCGATCGTGATTACGTGCTGCTGATCATCTCCCGCGACATGGAGTCCTACAACGGCTTCCTGAACAACATGATCCTCGACCACCCCAGTGTGCATTCCGCCAGTTCCAGTTTTGCCCTGCGCCGCGTGAAATACACGACGGCCCTACCGCTTTAGGAAACCGCCATGAACACCCCGATCAGAACCATTATCGAACCTTTCCGCATCAAGTCGGTGGAACCCATCCGCATGACCACCCGCGAGGAACGCGAACAGTGCATCAGGGATGCCTGGTACAACCTGTTCACGCTGCACTCGGATGACGTACTGATCGACCTGTTGACCGACTCGGGCACAGCCAGCATGAGCGCCCGTCAGTGGGGCGCCATCATGGAAGGCGATGAATCCTACGCCGGCAGCCCCTCTTTCTACCGCTTCAAGTCGGCGGTGGAAAACCTGATGCCTTTCAAATACCTGATCCCGACCCACCAGGGCCGGGCCGCCGAGAGCATCCTGTTCACGATGGTTGCGAATGAAACGCACGCCATTCCCAACAATACGCATTTCGATACCACGCGCGCCAACGTCGAGTCCCAGGGCGCCGAAGCCGTGGACCTGGTGATCGAGGAAGGCAAGAACCCGGAACTCGAGCACCCCTTCAAGGGCAATATGGACACTGTAAAACTGGAGCGTTTCATCCAGCAACGCGGTGTCGAAAACATCCCGCTGTGCATGCTGACCATCACCAACAATTCAGGTGGCGGCCAGCCCGTATCGATGGAAAATATCCGACAGACGCGCGAAATATGCGACCGCTACGGCATCCCGCTGTTTATCGATGCCTGTCGTTTCGCCGAAAACGCCTGGTTCATCAAGTTACGCGAACCGGGCTATGAAAACACGCCGGTCATCGACATCGTGCGCGAGATGTTTTCCTACGCCGACGGCTGCACCATGAGCGCGAAGAAGGATGGCCTGTCCAATATCGGCGGCTGGCTGGCGATGAACAACGAGGACTGGGCGGTTGATTGCCGCAACCGACTGATCCTGACCGAAGGTTTCTCAACCTACGGTGGTTTGTCCGGACGCGACCTGGAAGCCATCGCGGTGGGCCTGGAGGAAGTCGTGCAGGAGGACTACCTCAAGTACCGCATCGCCTCGACCCAGTACGTGGCTCGCCATATCGCCGAGGCTGGGGTGCCGATCATGCAACCGGCGGGCGGTCACGCGGTCTATATCGACGCGCGGCGTTTCCTGCCGCATATTCCGCCGCTGCAGTACCCGGGCCAGTCGCTGGCGGTTGAGCTATACAAGGAAGGCGGGATCCGGGGATGCGAGATTGGTACGGCCATGTTCGGCCTGCACCCCGATGGCTCCGAACAACCGGCCCATATGGACCTGGTGCGCCTGGCCATCCCACGCCGCATGTATACACAAGCCCACATGGACTACGTGGTCGAGGTTGTCACCGAGGTATACCGCAACCGCGAGCAACTGCGTGGCATGAAATTCATTCGACAGCCGAAGGCCCTGCGGCACTTCACCGGGCGCTATGACTACGTCGAAGAATGAAAATTAAGGAGCCCTGAGCGAGACTCTTTATACTTTTCGGCGCCGGCGGCCTGGGCGTCCACGCCGCCCCGCCGGTGACTCGGGCGCCCGGCTCTCTGGCGGGGCAGGCAGGTCGGGTAATTTATCCTGCGATTCCATGCCGGACAGGATGATCCTTTGCATTTCCCGGTCCACCGCCGGATCGGTTTCAATAGGCTCGTACCGGGCCAGGCGCTGTTCCACCTGCTGCGCCGCCCTGGCCACCAGGTCAGGTCCGGCACCCAGGTCAGATGTATCGCGCGTCGTGCGGTCGATCACGGGGTCGGTCTGGTAAAGCTCCCGGGGCCAGTGCTCCAGGGTCTGCGGCAGGGTGAGCATATGCCCCTGGTTGATCACGTGGTCCACCAGTTCCTGGGATGGAAGGTCGTCCAGGGGTTTGATTTCACGGCAAAAATGCAGGGCCTGGCCGCATACCTCGTTGTCAAAAACAAGCTTGGGTAAGCTGAAAGTCAGCACGAAATCCAGCATGCCCGGGCCCGAAACCGAGTTGATTCCGGCCATCGCTGCCAGCAGTGCACTGCTGAAGGTTTCGCCGCCGGCCTGTGCGTCGAGATACTTGCCGTCACTCAGGGCCATGTACGCCTGGGTCGGCAGGCCTAGGTGTTTGGCGATCGCAACATAGGCAACGTTGAGGTGCTGGGCTTCGATGGCGGCCATCGGAGAACTGGCCGCCTTCATGTGAAAAGTCGCCGGCGCCCCGCCAAATACAACGGGGTGACCGGGGCGCAGGAGTTGCGCCATGGTCAGACCGGTCAACACATCCACACAGTGAAACACCAAAGCCCCTACCAGCGTTACCGGAGCAATCAATCCCATCAGGGTGACCGGTACGATCTCAACCGGAATGCCCGCTTCTATGCAATCCAGCAGGTTCTGGCAGGAATCCTCGCCATAACGGAAATTACCCGTCGCCGTGATGGTAAACATCGACAGCGGCCTGGCGGCAAGGTCTGCGGCATCACTGCGGAAAAGGCGCAGGAGGTCAGCCAGGCGCGGCACACCATGTTCACTGAAAGCACCGGAAACGACCGGCTGCCGGGAGTTCACCAGCGTCATGTAGAGCCGCCAGGCATCCGATACCTGGGGTTCGATATCCTGGTTGGTGGAAAACGCGGTGGCCAGGTAGGCAATATGTTCCAGGCCATCGGCCAGTCGCACGTATTCAACGTAATCGGTCGAGTTGGCGAGCCGGGTTTCTCCTGTCCGGTGGTCCAGGATTTTCAGACCGCTCGAACCCGGTACAAAATTGACCTTGTCCCCACCCAGGTCGGCGTGCGGCTTGCCATCCCGATCGAACAGGGTGAAGGAAGACGGAGCCGTTTCGATTGCCTGTTCTACGATTTCCGCCGGAAACAGAATACGGTCGCTGCTTTTGTCTGCTCTCAAACCTGCATCGAGCAACCGCGCACGCATTGTTTCGCCGCGGATATCCACACCTGTTTCCGCGAGGATGCGCCTGGCTTCGTCGAGAATACGCCCGATCAACTCCTCGCTGAGTATGTTGAGCGTTGGTCTCACTCAGGGCTTTCCAGGCTCAGGTCGACCATCAGTTCATTGGCCAGGGCTTCGAGTTCGTCCTGCAAGCTGCCTATGTCTGCATCGGAGGGTATGAAAACCTTCGCATGCGCCAGGAACAGCGTTTCACCCGACATCGAGGCGCTCTGTACCGTGGTTTCCAGCTCCTGGACATTGACGGCATGCCTGGCGAGCACTTCGGTGATCTCGTGCACGATGCCCGGGCGATCCTGGCCGACCAGTTCAAGGCCTACATAGCGGGCATTTTCGTCCTGCACTGCGCCGGAACTCGTCTCGGCAAGCACCTTGATGCCATCCGCATCCAGGACGGCCAGCGCGGCGACAAATTTGTCTGCGTTTTCCGACGGCACCTCGGCGAGCAGGATCCCGGCAAACTTACCGGCCAGCGACAACATGCTGCTCTCCATCCAGTTGCCACCGTGACCGGCAAGAACATCGGACAGGGCCTCTACGATTCCGGGGCGGTCGTCACTGACAACGGACAATACGATGGATGTGTTCATGGCTCAGGCTTCCTGCATTCACTCATTTCGCCGGGTGGCAGATCGGGCTATGTTAAACCAATTTCTGGACGTGCACGGACTCCGGATTTTGCAGACAGCAGCCACCAACTTGACTTAAATCAATGAAATCTAAATTAGTAAAAAATAGAATGCGCGGTCTTATTATGATCTGCCCATATTCGGTTAGGAGAAAACACCATGAAAATCAAAACATTACTATTAGGCACATTCGTTCTCGCTTCTGCAGTCGCAAGCAACCCAGCCCTGGCCGTGGAGAAAGGCGACTGGTTAATTCGCGCCGGCTGGACCTATGTCGCACCGAAAAGCGATAACCACGATGTCGTCAGCGTCGAATCGGCCAGTTCACTTGGCCTGAATTTCAGCTACATGATGACTTCAAACCTGTCGGTTGAAGTCCTCGCAGCTTACCCGTTTGAGCACGACATCCGCCTGAAAGGCACCGATGACAAGGTAGCTTCCACCAAGCACCTGCCGCCGACGGTCTCCGTGCAGTACCACTTCATGCCGACCAACGCCTTCAAACCTTACGTGGGCCTCGGCGTCAACTACACGACTTTTTTCAGCACGAAAACCATGGGCGCATTGGAAGGGACGGACCTCGACCTGGGTGACAGCTGGGGCCTCGCCGGTGAGATCGGTGCTGACTTCATGATGACTGACAATTGGCTGCTGAACTTCAGCGCCCGTTACATTGACATCGGAACCAAGGCCAAGCTGGATGGCGCCTCGCTGGGTACAGTCGATATCGACCCGATGGTGTACAGCCTGACAGTCGGCTACAAGTTCTGAGAATTTCTGAAGGAAGAATGCATTGGCGTAAGTTGCCAGCATTCCAGACCAGATAAAAAAGCGGGCCCTGAGCCCGCTTTTTTTACACCTTTGAAACGGGCTTACGGGCCCACCTTGCGCACCAGGCAGACGGGACAGCGCACCTGTTGCCTGAAAAAGCGCAACATTTTTTCATTGATCATTTCATCAACGGCAGGCGCAATCAGAATGGTTGCCAGCAATTCGCGCAAGGTCAGAGCAAGCCTTTCCTTATCGCCTGACCCGATCAGGCGAACGCTGGCTGGCCTGCCCGGCAGTAGATCCCTCGCGTAGTCGAGCAATTCATCGGTTTCAACATCCCTTGCAGGCGATAACAATACCGATATTTTGCGCGTGTCTTCTTCTGCCAGGCTGATAGCCACGCGTAACACCTCGCCCGCCGATTCCACATCGCTGATTAAAACTACAATACGCCTGCGCCTCATGCTGACGGGTGGCGCAATGGCGGCGGCAACACGCAATCGTGCGGGTTCGAATACCGTGATATCCGATTCGGATACAGCCTCGCTGAGCATCGTGATTGCCGCCCCCCGAACATTGCGGAAGGTATGGGGTACACCTGCACGATCGGCCAAAACGGCAAGCGCCCTGCGTGCGGTGCGCAGCCGCAAGGCGAGGGCGCGTTCGAACTTTTCGTTATCAAACTCGCGAACCGCAAACGTTACACGGCAAAGCTCCTGGACGAACGGTAGTTCTGCCGCACGCTGGACATCCGCTTCCTCCAGAAACACACCCTGCATTACGATATTGCGATCGGTAGCCAGCAACGGCTGCAACTGGTTCATGAGCTCCCGGCTGGCGCCACCGGGCCCCAGGATCACCGCGATTCGGCGTGGTGCACTGTCAGGACGTTTCACCTTTCCCACCCTGTTCCTTGCCGAAGGACTGTCTTAAGCCGGCGAACTCAAGGAGACGGTCGTATATCTTCCGGTTCAGGCTGCCTTCGGGAAATTCGCCATTTTCATCTTTTTCCCCGGCCGGCAACCCGGTTAACAGGCTCAGGGCCTGGTCTACGTGATCCACCGCATAGACACGGAAAGTTTCCGCTTCGACCGCATCGATCACATCCTGTCGAAGCATCAGGTGTTTGACGTTGGCCGCCGGAATCAGGACAGCCTGCTTACCACTAAGCCCCCGCTTGCGGCAAATGTCGAAAAATCCCTCGATTTTTTCATTGACGCCACCAATCGCCTGTATCCTGCCGTGCTGGTCCATCGAACCCGTAATTGCCATTGACTGTTTAAGCGGCACCTGTGACAGGGCCGAGGCCAGGACACACATCTCAGCGGCCGAAGCACTGTCTCCGTCCACACCACCGTAGGATTGTTCAAAAACCAGGCTCGCCGAAAGCGACAGGGGCCGGTCGGTCAGGTAGTGCGAGCGAAGAAAGCCGCCCATTATCAGCACGCCCTTGGAGTGCAGCGGACCACCCAGCTTTACCTCACGCTCTATATCTATCAATTCGCCGGAACCAAGCGATACCGCTGCCGTGATACGCTGCGGCCGACCAAACCCCAGCTCGCCCAGCTGCATGACGGCGAGGCCATTGATCTGACCAACCGTTTCTCCTTCGGTCTCGACCAGGAAGGTCTCCCGTATCAGCTCTTCCTGCATCCGGTCCCGCACACGGCTTCCACGGCGAATGCGTGCGTCGATGGCGAGCTGGACCTCGGTGTCACCAATCAGTTTGCTGCCGTTCTGGCCTGTCCAGTAATGGGCCTCGCGCACCAGGTCCCTGGCGTAGTGGATATCACAGGAGAGACGTTCGCTGTCGCCCGCCCGCCTGGAGCCTTCTTCCATTAGCCGGGCAATGCCGCTTCGGCTGATATGCCTCAAATTTTCCTTTCGGACCGTCGTCGCCAGCCAACGCGCCATGTGCTCGACGTTGGCCCGGCTGCGCGCCATTTCGTCTTCAAAATCCGCCTGCACCTTGAACAGCTCGGAAAATTCCGGGTCGTGTTCGTTCAACATGTAGTAGTAGCGACGCTCTCCAACCAGGATGACTTTCACAGCAAGCGGGATAGGCTCCGGGTCCAAAGAAGTGGTATTCGGCATCCCGATGTCATCCGCCAGGGACCGGATATGCAGTTGCCGGGACTTCAGGGCCCGTTTCAAGCCCTCCCAGGCCTGTGGGTAAGACAACATTTTCTCGACATCCACGACCAGGTAGCCACCGTTAGCCAGGTGCAGGGCGCCGGGGTAAATCAGCATGAAGCTGGTCACCAGGGTACCAAACTGGGATTCGTGCTCGATCCGGCCGGCGAGTTCGCTGGATGACGGCTTGTCTGCGAACACCAGGGGCGCACCCTCCTGGCCCTCACGATCCACCAGCACATTGATCGCGTAGCGGCGCTTGGCCACCGATTGACCGTCAGGCCCAGGCGGTTCTGCCTGTTGCGCATTTGCAGCAACGTTTCCCGCAGGCAGAAAAAGGCTAACGTTATCAACGATATCTTCCTGCATCCGGTCCAGGTGAGCGGATACTTCTGGCAGATCCTTGTATTTCTCGAGCAGTTCATCAACCAGGCTGTTCACTGCCAGCTTTGCCACTTCACGCTCCAGGGCCTGCACCTGGCGGCGCATCTCGCTGGCCTTTTTGGGCATCAACCTCATGACGTTCTGGAGCCGCCTGGTCAATCGCGCAATCCTCTGGTGGAATATCTCCTGCTTTTCCTGCGGCAACTTCATGAAGTCATCAGGAGTCAGGGTCTCGCCTTCGTTCACGGGCACAAAAGTGATTCCGTTAGGCGTCTGCAGCACACCTATGTCCTGGCGTTGCGCCTCCATCTCGACTTCCTTGAAAGCGGACTCCTGGGCATCCTTGAAATCCTCGGCAATCGATTCACGCTGGGTCTGGAAATCCTCGCTTTCGAACGCAGCAGGGATGCCGGTTTGAGCATCGGCGATCACTTTTTCCACGTCCTCGCTGAGTTCCCGGCTGCGACCCGGCGGCAGTGACAGCGCCTTTGGCCGGCGCGGGGCATCGAAGTTGTAGACGTAGCACCAGTCCGCGGGTGTTTCCCTTGCTGCCGCGATTTTTTCCAGGAACTGCCGGACAAAATCATGACGGCCGCTTCCGGAGTTACCCAGCACGTACACGTTGTGCCCGGCGACACTGATCCCGGTTGCAAAGTGAAAAGCCTCGAGCGCGCGCTCCTGGCCCGGTATCTCAGTCAGGTCTTCCAGTTCGGCGGTGGAGTCAAAAGTGATGTCCTCGGGATCGCTGCGCTTACAGAGCGCAACGGGTGGCAGGGCTTGGCCTGGCGTCGCTTGCATGGCTTTCTCGGCTGGAATAGGCTCACATCAATTATAGGCCTTGTAGCGGGAAACCGAAGGGCAAGGTGGATAAAAAGCCGACATTTTTTTGGCGAGCCGGGGCCGCCAGGCAATCCTACCCCGAGTCGCGCTTGGAACTGATGCGCTTGTTGGCAATCTCCATCGCTTTCGTCCAGGAAATTTCGTCACCCACGCGAATGGAGCGCGCCAACTCATCGAGCACACGCCGGAAATGGCCCACCACTTCGCCGGTCATTGAATTGCCCTGCTGGATCTCGTAATACAGGTGCGGGTTCTCGGATACGACCTGGGCGGCTACCTTTAACTGGGCATTGAATGTGCTGCTGGAAATCTGTCGCAGCAGGGGTACCGCCTCGCCACTTTCTGCCAAAGCACTGGCAAACGCGATATTGACCAGGTGTGACAAGCCAAGCACCCAGGCCATGACTTCGTCGTGCTCTGCCAGGCTGAGATCGACACAGTCTGCGGCCGTATGTGCGAACAGTGCCCGCGCCTGGGTCAGCGCCTCTTTGTTACCCACATCGACAAACAGAATGTGGCGGCCCGACAGGCCCACTTCGTCCGGGCCGAACATCGGGTGCACAGAACAAACCCGGCAGCCTGCCCCGGCCAATGCCTCGAGTCCACTGGTCATCGGGCTCTTGAGGGAGCCTATGTCAAACACCAGGCCGTGGGGATTGAGTTCAGCGAGGCGGTGCAGCACCGCGTTGGATGGCCTCAGGGGGACGGCCACAACGATCACTTCGTAATCATCGATCGCACTCTCCCAGTCGTCGATGACATTAAATGGCGTTTCCGTCTTAACCGGATCCGCCACGTCAACCTGGTAGCCCACGGCATCCAGGTAACGACTCATCCACACACCCATTCGGCCCAAACCACCGATCACCAGGGCTCGCTTACCCTGGCCGTGCTCCGACTGCAGCAACTGATGGGTTTCCTGGTCTCCAATGGAATGGTGGATAAGGGTTTCGAGCACCTCACGCGCCAGGCGTTGAGAAATACCGTGTGACTCGGCGCGTTTGACGCCACGCTGGATCACTTCGCGTTCGCGTTCAAAATGGCGCAGCGGCGCGCCGGTTTTGAGCTTGTGGTCACCAATAGATTTCACCACTGCCAAGCGCTCGGCGATCAGGTCGATAATCCCGGTATCGATTTCGTCAAGGCGGTTTCGCAACTGCAGGAGTTCGTCCGGAGTCAGTGGTGCATCAGGCGGCATAGTGTTCTCTTGTGCATCGAATGCGCG
>Ga0316197_10004212_pt1 | contig 10208 bp, 8 predicted proteins | sample OudBiesiAoxic_MG_FD_204939 | JGI IMG/M metagenome (GOLD analysis project Ga0316197, IMG submission 204939) | Coastal sediment microbial communities from Oude Bieten Haven, Netherlands - site A oxic | ecosystem: Environmental > Aquatic > Marine > Coastal > Sediment | place: Netherlands... | reverse complement strand
AAGGCTTAGGGCTGGTACTCAGGGAATATTCACCAATGTAGTTCTTAATGATTTTGACGAAGGTTTTGATTGTGACGGAGATACTGGAGATAATCCTACCGGTCAGGGTGTACTGGATGGAAATCTCAGTGTTATCGATGTTACTTTTAACAATGTAACTACCAAACTAAAGAATGATACCGGATATACGTTCACGGAGGCCGATTTTATTTCAGGTGATGGTAATGGAACAGGTACAGATGTTTCTGCCTGGGGTACGGGTTGGACAGTAGGTGTTAACTAATCAAAAAAATAAACACTTTTATATAAAGCCCGGTATTACCGGGTTTTTTTTGTAGCACCCACACTTTGTATCTTTAAATTGGGTCTTGTGCCTACAATGCTTTTTTAGGAAAAGGGAATAGGTCAGGGTCTTTCTCTTCAAGTAAGATATTCCACCATTGATCCCTTTTTCCCAATAACTATATTTTGCCCCGCTTTTTGATAACCTTTTTGTTACCAAACTTTAATATACGGGTAACCTTAGATTTACATTGACATGTTTCCTTTGTGTTACAAATAAATTAATCAATGAAAAATTTAGTATTGGTATTTTCACTATTCATTACAACACTGATGTTTTCACAACAACAGGGAGCTGTTGCAGGAACTATTTTAGACAAAGAAATGAATAATGAACCTTTATTATTCGCTAACATAAATATCAAAAATACGCCAACTACCGTTCAGACTAATTTTCATGGAAATTTTGAAATTGATAATATTAATCCTGGTGAGTATACCTTGGTAGTAAGTTATTTGGGATATGAGACTATAGAAGTACCCATCATTATTGAGGAAAATAAAACTACTCAGATAATTAATGGTCTCGAAACTAAAAAAATAAGTCTTCAGGATATTGCTCGTTTGCAAAGAGTATCAGAAGAACCGGTATACATTACTGCCAGTTCTGAACAAAGTTCGCGTAAGTAACAAAATATTTTTGGTGTTAAAAAAAACATCCCGCTTTATGCGGGATGTGATTAGCTATTTATGTGGATAAACTATTAGTTTTTGTCTGCTAAACGAGTTGAATTTTTAATTCCGTTAATACTGGCAATTTCATTATTGCTGTATTCCACTTCTTTCATTGTATCATCAGACCAAAAAACCCACTTCCCGGACTTATCTCCATTTTCATAGCTGCCCTGAGATATCTTATTCCCTAAAGCATCATAACTAATCCACTCACCATGCAATTCGCCTTTTAAATTAAAAGTCCCTTCCTGGCTTATAATACCATTATCATGATAGTCTGTAACTTCTATTAGGTTAGTTTCATCATTAAATTTCTGCACTTTCTTATCCTGTCCATAGACCAATACTGTTACAAAGGCCATCACCATAAATATAACTGCTTTCTTCATGATTACATTTTTTTGTAATTCTTTATTAGCATAAAGATAAATATTTTTAACCTTAAATCAACTTTTGCATAACGTTAATTTTACATTAAAAACGTAAATTATTGATTTATAGTATTTTAAGCTCGTGCCCCATATGGCGGATATTAATGATAATTTAATCTTCACATTACATATATATCATAACTTTTTTTGAGATTTGCTGCAGTGTTTAAACACAATAATTAGCAATTTCATATTGAATATTAGTTTTTGTCGACTATCATTTAGGAATTGTAATGACTGCCTTTGGCCAAGGCAGTTTTTTTATTTTATAACTTAATGTTCCGTTAACGTTATATTAACAGTAATTTTAGTTCTTTGTGTTCGACAAAAACTAATTATAGATGAAGGCTAAACTCCTCACACTTACATTTATTTTAACCATTTTTTCAACAGCCATATCTCAGGAAACCAATTCCCCCGGTGTCTTCGGTAAAGGAATATTGAATCTTATGGGAAAGGACAGCACTTGGAGTATGAAGTTTGCTGCACGAATGCAATTTTTAGGATCAGCTGACTGGGAAAAAGGACCGGAAGGTGGTTTGATAAATCCTGAATCCAATATGTTGATACGTAGAGCACGACTAAAATTTGATGGTTTTGTTCTTACTCCAAAATTGGTGTATAAAATAGAATTGGGCCTATCTAACAGGGATATGGCCGGGCAATCAGAGTTTACAAGAAATGCGCCACGAATGATATTAGATGCTGTAATAAAATGGAATTTCTATGGAAATTTTGTGCTATGGGCCGGACAAACAAAACTTCCTGGTAACATAGAACGGGTCATTTCATCAGGAAATTTGCAATTGGTTGATCGATCATTATTGAATGCCGCCTACAATATAGATCGCGATATTGGTTTACAATTAAGACATCATTTTAATCTTTCAGATAAATTCCTAGTAAGGGAGAAGTTTGCATTTTCACAAGGCGAGGGCAGAAACGTGGTTCTTGGAAACCTGGGAGGCCATCAATATACCGGGCGATTGGAATTATTACCTTTTGGGAAATTTAAAAATAAAGGTGATTACTCCGGCAGTGATCTCGAAAGGGAAGAAAAGCCCAAATTAATGCTGTCAGCCACTTATGATATTAATTCCAATGCGGTAAGAACCCGAAGTAACCTGGGTAATTTTATGTACAATGATGTAGATCTTTATGAAACAACTATAAATACACTTTTTATAGATGCCATGTTTAAATACAGAGGTTTTTCCTTTATGGGGGAATATGCAAATAGGACTGCTAAAGACCCAATAGCTAAAAATTCTGATGGCACCGAGACAGGAGATGTTGTTAATGTAGGCAATGGCTTAAACCTTGCAACTGGATATGTATTTAAGAGTAATTGGGCATTGGCCTTTAGGTTTTCTGATATAAACCCCGATCTGGAAATTACAGGTACCAACAAATCAGATCAATATAGCTTTGGTGTTTCTAAATTTATTGTAGGCCATAAATTAAAAGTACAAACGGATATCAGTTTTTTAGATATTCTGGGTGAAACAGACATTTTACTATACAGATTGCAAGTGGATCTCCATTTTTAGTGCAAATAATAACCTTAAGATAACACACAAAAAATGCATACTTTAGATATTTACGAATTAATCCTTCAAGAAAATTATGGATAATATTTACTTTATAATGATCATTGCTCTGGCCACTTTGGCAGTTGCGGATTTAGTAGTTGGGGTAAGCAATGATGCCGTAAACTTTTTAAATTCAGCAATAGGTTCCAAGGCCATCTCCTTTAGAACTATTATGATTGTGGCAAGTTTGGGCATTGCCTTTGGGGCAATATTCTCAAGTGGGATGATGGAAGTAGCAAGAAAGGGAATATTTAATCCGGGAGAGTTCTACTTCAATGAGATTATGTTCATTTTTATGGCTGTAATGATTACCGATATCTTGTTATTGGATTTCTTTAATACGCTGGGTATGCCCACCTCTACTACGGTTTCTATTGTATTTGAATTGTTGGGTGCTGCGGTAGCCATGTCACTCATAAAAATAGGTGCTGATGGTGCGAGTTTTTACGAAGTTGTAGACTACATCAATACTGAAAAAGCGTTTCAGATAATTATGGGAATATTACTTTCTGTTGTAGTAGCATTTTCCATAGGAGCCATTGTCCAATGGGTTTCCCGAATTTTATTGTCATTTGATTTTGAAAAAAAATCCAAGTGGGCAGGTGCAATTTTTGGTGGGGTTGCATTATCCGCAATTACCTATTTTATCTTTATGAAAGGTATTAAAGGAACACCCTTTGCCGGAGAAAGTTATGACATTATAGGGGGTATGAAAATTAGTACATTTCTAGAAGATCAGGTAATACCAATTGTTCTTATCAGTTTTGTGTTTTGGTTTTTATTATCCTTGATATTGATAAATTTCACCAAAACCAATATTTATAAATTAATCATTGGGGTGGGCACATTCGCATTGGCACTGGCCTTTGCAGGAAATGATCTGGTTAACTTTATAGGTGTACCCATTGCGGCATATCAGTCTTATGAGGCTTGGTCAGTTTCCGGAGTTGCAGCTACAGAATTTAGCATGGAAGTATTAGCCTCAAAAGTTCCTACACCGACAATTTTACTTTTCATATCTGGAATGATCATGGTCTTGACATTATGGTTTTCAAAAAAAGCTCGTTATGTAGCGGATACTGAGATTAATCTGGCTAGAGAGGGAGATGCAAAAGAACGTTTTAAACCAAATAATTTGTCTAGAGGATTAGTAAGGTTTTCCATTTTAGCATCCAAATATACCGAAACGGTATTACCAAATTCCATCCTCGAAAAAATTAACAGGCAATTTAAAAAACCCACTCTTGCTTTGTCTAAAGGGAAAATACATGAATATGCAGCTTTTGATATGGTTAGAGCTGCTGTAAATCTTATGGTGGCTGGCATTCTGATCTCAATTGCAACCTCTTATAAATTGCCTTTATCAACAACCTATGTCACGTTTATGGTAGCCATGGGGACTTCACTTGCAGATCGTGCATGGGGAAGCGAGAGTGCAGTTTATAGAGTGGCAGGTGTATTGAACGTGATTGGAGGTTGGTTTGCAACAGCAATTATTGCGTTTATAGCTGCAGGTACAATTTTAGCGATTATAAGTTTCGGTAAAGGTGCAGCTATTGCAGTATTACTGTTTGTTGCCATATTATTGTTAGCCAGAAATTACATTTCCTATAAAAGAAAAGCTAAGGCTATACGTGCTGAGGATATGTTGGTAAGATCGGAAAGTAGTTCCATTCAGGGCGTAATAGAAGAAAGTGCACATAATATTTCAAACGTACTAAAAAGAAGTAGTAAATTATATAGAAATAGTATAGACGGTCTGGCCAAACAAAATCTGGATATCCTTAAAAAGAATAAAAAGAATGTAGTTAAATTATCTACGGAAATAGATGATCTAAGAGACCATTTATTTTACTTTATAAAAAATCTTGATGATAGTAGCTTGGAGGCCAGTAATTTCTATATAAATATTCTAGGATATTTAACAGACATTGCACAGTCTCTTGAATACATAACTAAAATCACCCATAAACACGTAAACAATAATCACAAAAAATTAAAGTATAATCAGGTCAAAGAACTCACCGAAATAAATCATGAATTAGAGTCCCTTCTGCAGCGCTCTAAACAGGCGTTTGACAATCGTTCCTTTGAAGAAATAGGAGAAATATTAAACAAAAAGGAAGAATTATATAAAATGGTTTCTCTTAAGGTTGAAAAACAAATACAAAGAACCCGATCAGAGGAATCCAGCCCAAAAAATACAACACTTTATTTTTCAATTCTGATAGAAACCAAGGATTTAATGACGGCAACTAATAATTTGCTCGAATTATATTATGATATGTACGATCGAAGTATTAAACCTGCAAGTATAGATTAGAAATCGAATCAATTTTTTAATAAAATCAAAGTAAATAGGAAGTTGACCCAATTAAGCAGCGTTATCGCTCAAACTGGTTTCTTCAGGTAACTCATTTAATAATGGATCTGAGGATACATATAAGATTTGAGCGACCTCTATTAGTTTCTCTATTAGAATTTCAACGTTGTCGTGATCATTAACCAGGGATGATGCCATATCTGTGGTTATAAGATCTTCCCTAATAAGTCTATCAATTTCAATATTTTGTTTTTCCAGATTATTTTGAACTTTGCTAATTAGAGCCGTTAACTGTTCATGGAATTCCTCTTTTTTAAGTTCATCTTTAAATAAAAATATAACCCTTAATACCGATATAGCTATCTTTCTATAATTATCATATCTCTTTTTAATATATGCATTATCCGATTCCAAATATTTTGAAACATTCCGGCTTAATTCACCTACATTTCGGAGAATTTCTACCATCTTCCTGTTAGCCAGTTTAATTTGCATAATTCGTCTATTCTGGTCTTCAGTTAGCTTTAATATACTTTGAGCCATGGTAGCGTATTTAATAATTTCACCATAAATAGTCTTTACCTTAGACAGATATAAGGCCCTCACATCTATCTTAAAATCTTCCACAGATTTTTTAATAACTTTTTTAGCCTTTAAATCAGACAAAATATCCCCGCGATGAATATTCAAAGCATGAGTTACAATTTCAAAAATTGCGTTCTTGAATAAATAATCTGTCTCTTTAAACAAAGTGGCAATAGCCGTCTCCGGATATTGCAGCATTTTCTTTTCTAAATACTTTGGTACTTCTATGTCCTTTTCCGGGGTAATAGTTTCAGGCACCATTTTTTCTACCAATCGGGCAATAGGCTTAATAAACCAAACCAATATAAATGTATTCAGAACATTGAATACCGTGTGGAATAAAGAAAGCGCAACCGGTACAGCGGCAGCAGTGACAAATGGGGATGCAGACCCTAATTTCTGAACCATCCAGCTTATTAACTGTAAAAATGGATAAAACAAAACCAGCATCCAAATTACACCCAAAACATTAAAAATAAAATGGGCCCTAGCCGTTCTTTTTGCCTGGAAATTACCAACAATTGCCGCAATATTTGCTGTTATGGTGGTGCCAATATTTTCGCCCAAAACCATGGCGGCAGCCAACTCAAAAGGGATCCATCCTTGAGCGGTCATAATCAGTGTAAGCGCCATTGTAGCACTAGATGATTGAATAATAAGAGTAAGAATAGTGCCTATTAATAGAAAAAGTAATACAGACCAAAATCCCGCATTTGTGTATCTCTTTAGAAATTCCAATATTTCGGGATTCTCATTAATATCAGGCATGGCATCCTTTAAGAATTGTAATCCGATAAACAGAACTGCAAATCCTATGATAAAACCTCCCCAATTTTGAGTTTGCGCTTTCTTTGAAAAGGTAAAAAGAAATCCAAATCCTACCAGAGGAAGCGCTATGGTACTCATACTAACCTTAAATCCCAAAAGAGTAATTAACCATGCTGTAATGGTAGTACCTATATTGGCACCCATGATTACACTTATAGCCTCCGGCAAGGTTAGTAAAGAAGCATTTGAAAAACTTACCACCATAAGTGTTGTGGCAGAAGAAGACTGTATTACGGAGGTAATGAGAAACCCCGTTGCTATACCTAAAAACCGGTTAGAAGTCATGGTTGCAAGAATAGACCGCATTTTATTCCCTGCCAGCCTTAGCAAAGCATCGCTCATTACTTTCATCCCAAAGAGGAATAAGCCCAGGGCGCCAACCAATTGTAAAATGTCCGTAAATCCGTATCCAGTCATTTTGCCCGATGTATATTTTTTAAATTTAAATAAATAATTATAGGTAAATTTAAGACATTGTATTTCTTTATACAGAAAATAATCAAATCATGACCAAAGTTTTCTTACTATTAGTTTTTGCTTTGAATACGACTATCATTTTTGGACAGAACCTTACTGCCACCCAACTGCTGAACAAAGCGATAGCCTATCACGATCCGCAAGGAAACTGGGAGGATTTTAGGGGTCAGCTTTTCATTACCATGAAGACCCCTAACAGCAGCGATAGGTTAAGCGAAATAACTATTGATCTGCCCCAGCAATATTTTAAGTTAGTTACTAAAAAAGATGACACGACAACAGAACAAATTTTAAGCAAACAGGACTGTAAACTTCTGCTTAATGGTTCCTATACAATATCTGAAGACGAAACTAAAAAACACAGATTAACTTGTGAGCGAACCCAATCCATGAGGAACTATTACACCTATTTATACGGACTGCCTATGAAACTAAAAGACCCGGGAACACCAATGGATTCAAAAGTATATAGAAAAACTTTTAAAGGGAAAATTTATAATGTACTTAAGGTTGCCTATAAAGAACCTGTGGGAAAAGATACCTGGTACTTTTATTTTGATCCTGCAACTTCCGCCCTAGAAGTTTATCAGTTCTACCACGATGAAGAACATAATGATGGTGAGTATATTATTCTAACTGACCAGGAAGAAATTGACATGATTAAAATGCCAAAAATAAGAGCTTGGTACTACAATAAAAATGACACCTATTTAGGCACGGATACGCTTACTAAAACAGCTGTATTAATCGAATAAGTAACATGCCTGATCCGTTCATCGAAAAATAAATACCTTTTTGGTAGTGACTGCGTTATTTTAAAAGCATCAAGTCATTACTATGAAATTACCATCTTATTTATCGGCCTGTTATATCCTGCTATCCATAAGTTTGATCTTCCTTATATCTTCATGCAGTGAGGATGCACTAGAACAGGATGACATCCAGGAGATAGAACCTGAACAAGAAGTGCCTATTGACAATTCGGCCCGGCTAGAGGCTAAAAATCTCTATTTAGATTATTACCTCGCTTCTCAAACCTCCGGATCAGACATGTCCTGGACTGGTGATGAACCTTCCTGTGACCCGGGAAACGTCCCAGAACTCACGAAGGCTAAAATACTACAACGTCTGGACTACTACAGAAAGGCAGTAGGTTTAAATAATATAATTTCTGAGAATATTTCGAAAAGTGATAAAGCCCAGATGGCAGCTTTAATTATGAATGCTAATGATCAGCTAGACCACGACCCTCCTTCTTCATGGAAGTGTTATACTACTGAAGGCAATGAAGGTGCTGGTAATTCTCTCCTAACTATGACCAAAAACGCAGAGGCTATAGATTCATACATAAGAGACCAGGGAGCAGATAATGGCCCTGTAGGCCATAGGAGGTGGTTGTTATGGCCCCGTTTACAGGAAATAGGCATTGGTAACACAAATAGATCAAATGCCATATGGGTGTTGGGAAATGCAGGCACCCCCCCGTCTGACGTTCCCGATTTTGTCTCCTGGCCACCTAAAGGTTTTATTCCAGATAGGCTTGTTTTTCCAAGATGGTCGTTCTCAATTGCCGGGGCAAATTTCTCTTCTACCACGGTTTCAATGATGGATTCAAATAACAATCCTATAAATCTTCAAATTGAGGCGTTAAGTAATTCCTATGGCGACCCCTCCGTTGTTTGGATACCTGAAAACATCAATACTAATATAACTGCCGACACATCCTACACAATTACCCTTAAAAATGTGGAGCTTAATGGGGTGTTAATGGATTATTCCTACCAGGTTACCTTGTTTGACCCTAATAATTGACCTGACCAAGATCATTTCATAAGATTATTCCCTTTTATACTTTTAACCAGAGTTACGCTACAAAGCGTAAAATTTATCAACATCTAAAATCTGGAATTATGAAAAAATTTATTCTAAGTTTATTGGTTATTGGCTTAACGAGCCAGGTATATTCACAAATTACCAAAGTAGAAGAACTATCTGAAGTTGTTGTTACAGCTGTGAACTACAAATACTTAAACCAAACGGATAACAAAGTGGCTGCTGTACCAGTTCAAATGTTACAACGTAAGGTTGCTGCATATGACGTAACTACTAAGGACTATTATCAGGATGATTATGACTACTATACTGTGGAATTCTATATTCCCGATGGAAAGATAGTAGCTGCTTATGATACTGACGGTAAGATTTTAAGAACTATTGAAAAATTCAAAGACATTAAATTACCAGACGCTGTATCTAAAGCATTGTTGGAGCGTTTCCCCAACTGGGAGATAGTGAGCGATGTTTATCGCGTTACTTATACAGATAAAAAGGGAGCTAAAAAACAATATAAACTCCAATTACAGAATGGGGATAGAACTATGAAGGTTAAGATGAACGAAGATGGCGAGTTTCTTTAGGAAGTAGCTCAACTTAATCCGATTGTGGTTACCAACTTAAGGTAGCTGTACTACTGAAATAAAAGGTTCTGTCCCGTATATGGAGAGAACCTTTTATTTTTAACAATTTCTTGAAGTTATTAAAATACCATTGTCAATACTAGCCAATAAAATTCATTTAAAGAGAATAAGAGGAAGCATATCTTCATTACAATAGATTAAAATGAAGTTGCTATTTAATAATATCTAAAATCTAATATCATGAAAAAATTTATTTTAAGTTTATTGGCTATAGCGCTAATTAGCGTAGCGTATTCCCAAGAAGTCAAATTAGAGGAACTCTCAGAAGTTGTAGTTGAAGCTGTGAATTACAAGTATTTAAATACAACAGATAACAAGGTAGCTGCAGTGCCAGTTAAGATGTTAGAACGCAAGGCAGCCGCTTATGATGTAACTACCAAGGACTACTATCAGGACAATTATGATTATTACTCAGTTTCATTTGTAATTCCTGATGGGAAATTAGTTGCTGTTTATGATCCCGATGGTAAAATTCTAA
>Ga0316197_10004211_pt1 | contig 10209 bp, 8 predicted proteins | sample OudBiesiAoxic_MG_FD_204939 | JGI IMG/M metagenome (GOLD analysis project Ga0316197, IMG submission 204939) | Coastal sediment microbial communities from Oude Bieten Haven, Netherlands - site A oxic | ecosystem: Environmental > Aquatic > Marine > Coastal > Sediment | place: Netherlands... | reverse complement strand
GCCAGTTAATGTCTGCGTTAGTGATTAAAAATTTAAACTGCTTTTATCAAGAAAATAAACAGCAAAACCATATATTAAAAAGCCTTGACCTGGTGTTACAGGATAATGAGATTGTGTGTTTATTGGGAGAGAGTGGCTGTGGTAAAACAACTCTGTTACGCGCCGTCTCTGGTTTACAGGACAATATCAATGGCGATATTACTATTAATGGTAATACGGTCATTAGTAAGTCTGTTAACCTGCCACCAGAGCAGCGTAAAGTAGGGCTTATCTTTCAAGATTATGCGCTTTTTCCACACCTTAGTGTCTTTGATAATATTGCTTTTTCATTGCAGAAACTTAACAAAGAAGAGGCTAAAAAGCGTGTTGAAAAAGTATTAGCATTGGTTCAACTAAGTGACTTTGCATTACGTTTTCCGCATCAACTTTCGGGAGGGCAGCAACAGCGCATCGCGATAGCTCGAGCACTTGCTTATCAACCTGAGTTAATGCTGCTTGATGAGCCCTTTTCTAACCTTGACCAGCATGTGCGTTTTCAGTTAATAAAAGAGATCCGTCAGATACTAAAAAAACATTCGATGAGTGCACTGTTTGTAACTCACTCGAAAGAGGAGGGGTTTGCCTTTGCGGATAAAATTGCTTTAATGCAATCAGGAAAAATAATACAAATTGCACCACCACAACAACTGTATAGTGAGCCAATTTCTCGTTATGTTGCCGATTTTATGGGACTAAGCAATTATATTGATGTGCAGGTGAGCAGTGCTAATATTATTAAGTCAGATTTTGGATTATTAACTTCCGATAGTGTTATTAAACATCCTCAGGGCAGTACACTACAACTTTTAGTACGCCCAGAGCAGATCGCTATTACCCTTACGCCAAAGGGCAGCGGGACCATTGTCGATGTCGATTTTTTAGGCGCATTTCAGCAGTTTACTGTTAACTTCAAAGATAAGCTTTATATCGTTAAGCAGAACAATCTACAGGAAAACTATCATATTGGTGATAGCGTTGATCTTTCTATTCTCAATCACCACTTTGTACTATTCGCCGAATAAGGTTATTGAAGGGCTGCTTTAGCAGCCCTCTTAGCATTATACATCGGGGCTTAACTCTTCTATCAGATTCGCTTTTAAGTTTTCCTCTTGCTGCTTAGTTAACGCATCACCATCCTCCGTCGAAACGATAAATAGATCTTCTGCGCGTTCGCCAATAGTGGTTATTTTCGCGGTGTCTAATACCAATCCACTCCTTCTAAACACCTCGCCAATATTAGCTAAAATACCGGGGGCATCGAAGGCTACAATTTCAATTTGGGTACGTTTTCGCTTAGTAGGTAAGAAGGTTATTTCAGGTTCAAATTTAAATTGACGCTTAATACGCATTAAACGTGTTTGCTGGCTATTTACTTTTTCTGGGGCAATGAGTGCCATCTCAATGGCTGTTTTTAAACGTTGTATCTTGTCTGGATCAATATGTTCACCGTCTTGCTCTAAAACTGTAAAAGTACTGAGCGTGAAATCATCACGACTAGAGAGGATTTTTGCATCATGTACACTGAGCTTTTTGTTATCAATTTCAGTGACAACAGAGGAGAAAAGTGCAGGCATATCTTTATGGTATACAAATATTTCGGTCGCACCGCGCTCATTTTTATCACTGATTAATACCATCGGTTGGCTGTGATCTTGATGCTGCAATAAATTACTTGTGTGCCATACAATTTGTCGAGATTGATAGCGGAAGAAATAATTAAGATTGAAGCGTTTCCAGAGAGGCTTCACTGCACTCTCCTCAACACCTATCTCTAGCAAAGCGGTTAATGCTTTGCGCTGCCTATCACGAATTCTATCGCGAATGTCTGGCGGGTTTTCCACACCACGGCGTAACATCTTTTGCGTGCTGTAATAGAGTTCACGCATTAGTGTGCCTTTCCAACTATTCCAAGTATCTTCATTGGTCGCACAAATATCAGCAACAGTGAGACAGAAAAGGTAATTAAGATGTTTTTCATCGCGAACCAGCTGTGCAAACTCCATGATGACTCGCGCATCACTTATATCACGACGCTGCGCCGTTACTGACATAGTGAGGTGTTCTTTAACTAGCCATGCTACAAATTTACTCTCGTATCTACTTAATCCGTGTAATTCACAAAACGCACAAGCATCAACAGCACCAAGTGTAGAATGATCACCTTTTTGACCCTTTGCAATATCATGAAAAATAGCTGCTAAAAAGAGCAGTTCAGGTTTTTCTAAATAGTTGTAGCGTTCATGTGCTAGCGGATGCGTCTCTTTATTGACAGGGTAGTTGTAGATATTTTTAATCAGTTTATGGGTATGCTCGTCAACAGTGTAAGCATGAAATAGGTCAAACTGCATCTGGCCCACAATGCGACTCCATTGTGGAATATAAGCCGCTAACACCCCATACTTATGCATCAGTGTTAGTGCTAATCCCATACCACGAGGATGGCGCATTATATCCATAAAAATAGTGCGGCATTCAGGGATGTTTTGTAACCATTGTGTTAAGCACCGTCTTGCTTCGCGTAATTCACGTAAAGTGGGGGAGTAGATGCCTTCAATACGTGCGTCATTGGCGATATGTAAAAACAGGCTTAATATGGTTTCCGGACGATCGCTAAATAAAGAAGGTGTTTTTAGCTCTATCATGTGATCGCGTAGTTGGAAGTGTTGGTCAATATTCTCAATTTTTTGATTTAAGTTGCCTAAAATAGCCTCATCAAAATATTGCAGCAACATATCATTAAGCTCTTTAACACGATGAATAGTTTGATAAAAGGCTTTCATCATTTGTTCAATCGCTTCGTTCGCTTGACCTGTATAACCTAAAAGTGCCGCGACTTCATTTTGAAAATCAAAAAGAAGCCGGTTATCTGGACGCTTGGTCACTGTGTGAAGTGCAAAACGGATGGTCCACAAAAAAGTTTGGCAGTCAACCAACTCTCTATATTCACCTGGGGTAATATAGTTAAATGTAGTCAACTCTAATAAACTGTGTGCGTTAAAGTGGCATTTTGATATCCAAGCTACGGTTTGTAAGTCACGTAATCCGCCAGGACCATTTTTAATATCCGGCTCTAAGCTATAGCCATCACCATGGCAGGTTTTATGTCTTCCTATCTGCTCCTCTTTTTTGGCAATAAAGAATTCATTTGAGGGCCAGAAAGTATCGCTTTCTAATATCTTTTGTAATTTTTTAAAGGTTTTATTATTGCCGACTAAATAACGCGCTTCAAGCATGCTTGTTGCAATCGTAATATCTGATTTACCTTGCTCATAACAATCATTTAATGTGCGTACACTTTGTCCTACATCGAGTTTAAGATCCCAGAGTAGGGTAATAAATTGGCTTATTTTTTGCTCAGAAGGCTCACTAAAGCCAGATTCAGAAAGGATTAGTAGATCAATGTCAGATTTGGGGTGTAATTCTCCCCGGCCATATCCACCGACAGCGATTAAAGCGAGATCATAACTTTCGCTTAATCCAACAAAATCCCATAAACAGATTAATAGCTCATCGATATAACGTGCGCGCTGTTTTACAAGTTGAGTAATATTATGTTTGTTTTTAAATGCTTCAACTTGCCAATCATTAAAATCTTGATGGTGTTTTTTGAGATAAGGGATGGTGAGATTGTCTAAGTTAATTTTTAGTGGGGAAAGGTTTTCAAAGTCCATGTACACCTCAGTATAGGGGAGCCTCTCCCACACTTTCACAAGTGGGGAGTATTATAAGTCAAATTTAATCGTGGTTGATAATGCGATCGATAGTCTCTTCTGGACGTAGTGTTAGAATCTCAACGCCTGTTTCTGTCACGAGGAGAGTATGTTCCCACTGTGCAGATAATTTTTTATCTTTAGTGACTACCGTCCACTCATCTTTTAATACTTTGCAGTTACGCTTACCGGCATTGATCATGGGCTCAATAGTGAAACATTGTCCTGCTTTTAATACTTCGCCAGTGCCTTTTTTACCGTAATGCAATACTTGCGGTTCTTCGTGGAAAACTGCACCGATACCATGACCACAATATTCGCGAACAACCGAGTAGTTATGGTTTTCTGCGTGTTTTTGAATTGCAGCACCAATGTCACCTAAACGCACACCAGGTTTAACCAGATTGATACCAATGTATAAACACTCTTGTGCAATACGTGATAGTCGACCAGCTAATATAGAGGTTTTACCTACTAAGAACATTTTTGATGTATCGCCATGGTAACCATCTTTAATGACAGTAATATCGACATTAATAATGTCGCCATCTTTTAATGGTTTGTCATTAGGGATGCCATGGCAAACAACATAATTCAAAGAGGTGCAGATCGATTTTGGAAATCCATGGTAGTTAAGCGGAGCAGGAATTCCTCCTTGTTCATTTACAATAAAGTCGTGGCAACGTTGGTTTAGCTCATTAGTTGTCACGCCTACTTGTATAAAAGGTTCAATCATGGTTAATACGTCTGCCGCTTGTTGCCCCGCAATGCGCATTTTCTCGATTTCGTCACTTGTTTTTATGATAGCTGCCATCTGGTTTTCTCTTAATTGGTTCACATAAATAATTAGTAGTAACTATACAAGAAATATAGTGTGGGGTGCTAGTGAAGTTTAATTTCTTTACTAATTTACTCGGGTATTTTTATGCGCTATTTTTTTGTTTTTTTAGCAGGAGAATAATTGAGTTGAACTACTTAATGTGATATAAAGCGCATCGAGTTTAATAGTTCATTTTTAAACGATTAAAACTCACTTAACTTACTTAATGTTGTTTGTCGGTTTTTTTCATTATTGTCGAAAACACAAAAGCATTAATTACAATAACACACACGTATCGACACGTGACTCGGGGTGCTGCTTTCAACTTGTTGAAATTGGTCGAGTTTACGGGATATGTGGAGGCCTAACCCCTACTAAAGGAAATTCAAAATGGCAACAGTATCAATGCGCGATATGCTACAAGCAGGCGTACACTTCGGTCACCAAACTCGTTACTGGAACCCAAAAATGAAGCCATTCATTTTTGGTGCTCGTAATAAAGTTCATATCATCAACCTTGAGAACACAGTTCCAATGTTCAACAAAGCACTTAACTTTTTAGAAGCGAAAGCAGCTAAAAAAGGTAAAGTTCTGTTTGTTGGTACTAAACGTGCTGCGTCAGAAGCGGTTAAAGAAGCTGCAATCAGCTGTGACCAATTCTACGTTGATCACCGTTGGTTAGGTGGTATGTTGACTAACTGGAAAACAGTTCGTCAATCGATCAAACGTTTGAAAGACCTAGAAGTTCAAAGCCAAGATGGTACTTTTGACAAGTTAACTAAAAAAGAAGCGCTAATGCGTTCTCGTGAATTAGAGAAACTTGAAAAAACACTTGGTGGTATCAAAAACATGGGCGGTATCCCAGATGTAATTTTCGTAATCGATGCTGATCACGAGCACATTGCAATTAAAGAAGCGAATAACCTAGGAATCCCTGTTATCGCTGTTGTAGATACTAACTCATGCCCAGATAACATCGATTTCGTTGTTCCTGGTAATGATGATGCTATCCGTGCTATCAAACTGTACTTAGATGCAGCTGCACTGACTGTTAAAGAAGGTCGTCAAGCAGACGTTGCAGTAGCAGCAGAAGCAGACGGTTTTGTTGAAGAAACAGCTGAGAAATAAGTCCTTCTAATTTAGAAGCTCTTATTAACTGATCAAAAATTGGTTAGTTATCAGGGGAGTTTAGGCTCCCCTTTTTTTTGTAGATCAAATATTAGGAATTCGACAATGGCTATTACAGCTAAGCAAGTTAAAGAACTTCGTGACCGCACAGCTGCGGGTATGATGGATTGTAAAAAAGCGTTAGTTGAAGCAGATGGTGACATCGAGCTTGCAATTGAAAATATGCGTAAATCAGGTGCAATTAAAGCGGCTAAAAAAGCTGGTCGTATTGCTGCTGAAGGTGTTGTTTTAGCGAAAACAGAAGGTTCTTCTGTTGCTCTTATCGCTGAAATCAACTGTGAAACAGATTTCGTTGCTATGGATAAAAGCTTCTTAGCATTTGCTAACCAAGTTGCTGATATCGCACTAGCAAACAAAGTAACTGAACTTGAAGCATTAGGTGCACTAGCATACGATGACATCACTGTTGAAGAAGCGCGCGCTAACTTAGTTGCTAAAATCGGTGAAAACATCTCTATCCGTCGTTTACAAATCGTTGAAGGTGAAAACCTTGGCGCTTATGTACACAGCGGTAAAATTGGTGTTATCTCTGTACTTACTGGCGGCGACGCTGATCTTGCTAAAGACATCGCTATGCATGTTGCAGCAGCTTCTCCTACATACGTTAAGCCGGAAGATGTTCCTGCTGAAGTAGTAGCGAAAGAGAAAGAGATTCAACTACAGATCGCTATCGACAGTGGTAAACCTGCTGAGATCGCTGAAAAAATGGTTACTGGTCGTATGGCTAAATTTACTGGTGAAGTAAGCCTTACTGGTCAACCATTCGTTAAAGATCCTTCGATGAAAGTTGCTAAGCTTCTTAAAGATGCTGGTGCTGACGTTGAAACGTTCATCCGTATCGAAGTGGGTGAAGGTATTGAGAAAAAAGAAGAAGATTTCGCCGCAGAAGTTGCAGCTACATTAGCAGCCGCTGGTCAGTAATCTTTACTTCTAAACAATAAGCATGATGTTTATTGTAAAAATAGGAACCGCGGCTAGCTCTGCGGTTCTTTTATATTTACAGTAAGGGATAATTTATTGAAATTACTTTAATAAGGTGTTTATCAATTAAACAGTTTATTAATGTAATTGCTATTAGACCCACATAGAGGAATGAATTTTATGAGTACCAACCCAAAATCAGCATACCGTCGTATTTTATTAAAGTTAAGTGGAGAAGCACTTGTTGGCGAAGAAGGCTTTGGTATTGACCCTACTGTCTTAGATCGTATGGCGCTAGAGATAAAGTCGCTTATTGAAGCTGGCGTTCAAGTCGGTCTGGTTATCGGTGGTGGCAATATTTTCCGTGGCGCAGGTCTTGCTGAAGCGGGAATGAACCGTGTTGTTGGCGATCACATGGGTATGTTAGCAACGGTTATGAATGGTTTAGCAATGCGTGATGCACTTCATCGTTCACATGTTAACTCTCGTTTAATGTCTGCGATCCCATTAAATGGTGTTTGTGATGATTATAACTGGGCAGAAGCGATTAAATACCTTAAATTAGGCACTGTTGTAATTTTTGCTGCAGGTACTGGTAACCCATTCTTTACGACCGATTCTGCTGCTTGTTTACGTGGGATCGAAATTGAAGCTGATGCGGTATTGAAAGGCACAAAAGTAGATGGCGTTTACGATGCAGACCCTGTTAAAAACCCTGAAGCAACACTTTACAAACAGATCGATTACCAAGTAGTACTTGAAAAAGAGCTGCAAGTAATGGATTTAGCTGCATTTACACTAGCGCGTGACCATAGTTTACCGATTCGTGTTTTTAATATGAATAAACCGGGAGCTTTAAGCCGTGTGGTATTAGGCGAAGACGAAGGCACAACGATTACACACTGTGCTTAATTGCCTTCTAGTTCGCTAGCGTTATAACTGTAGTGATAAAAAACAGATAACATTAAAATTTTTTGGGAAAAGAATATGATCAATGAAATTAAAGACGATGCACAATCACGCATGGGTAAAAGCATCGAGTCGTTTAAAAGCCAATTAGCTAAAATCCGCACAGGTCGTGCGCACCCGAGCCTTTTAGATGGCATTATGGTGCCTTACTACGGTAGCAATACACCGCTTCGTCAAGTCGGTAACGTCTCGACTGAAGATTCGCGCACACTGACTGTGACTGTTTTTGATGCAACACTGATTGCCGCAGTTGAAAAAGCGATAATGGGATCAAATCTTGGTTTAAATCCAATGTCAGCGGGTACTGTTATCCGTATTCCTCTACCTCCGTTAACCGAAGAGCGTCGTAAAGATTTAATCAAAGTTGTTCGTGGTGAAGCTGAAAATTGTCGTATTGCTATTCGTAATATTCGTCGTGATGCTAACGGTGACTTAAAAGAGTTGGAAAAAGAGAAAGAGATCAGTGAAGATCAGCAGCGTCAAGGTGAAGAGTTAGTACAAAAAGTAACTAACGATAGTGTGAAACTTGTTGATGAGTTATTAGCCGTTAAAGAAAAAGAGCTAATGGAAGTTTAATATAACTTCTGGCAGGTAAATATTTATTACCTGCCACATACTTATTGTAAGGGTACAAGTGACAGCCATGATAGAACAACAACTTTTGCCAAAACATGTGGCAATTATAATGGATGGCAACGGTCGTTGGGCTGAAAGTAAAGGCAAACACCGAGTATTTGGCCACAAACATGGCGTTAAGTCGCTACGTAAAGCGATCGCTTTTGCTGCAGAGAAGAAGATCCAAGCGTTAACGATTTATGCTTTTAGTAGTGAAAATTGGAAGCGACCTAAGAAAGAAGTGAGTATGTTAATGGAGCTTTTTTTTACTGTATTAGGCAGTGAGGTAAAAAAGCTACAAAAACATAATATTAAATTAAAAATAATTGGCGAAATTTCTGCTTTTAGTGAGCGGTTACAGCAAAAAGTAGCGCAAGCTGAAAAAGATACGGAAGGTAATACTGGTTTGGTCTTAAATGTTGCAGCTAATTATGGTGGTCGTTGGGACATTACCCAGGCAACTAAAAAAATTGCTACATTAGTCAAAGAGGGGGAATTATCACTTGATGATATCACCGAAGAGCGGTTACACCGCACACTAAGTTTAGGTCAATTACCTGCGGTAGATCTTATGATTCGCACTGGTGGTGATCATCGTATTAGTAACTTTTTATTATGGCAAATGGCATATGCAGAGCTCTATTTCTGTGATGTTCTATGGCCCGACTTTAATGCCGATGCGTTTCAAGATGCACTGAATGTTTTTGCCAGCAAAGAGCGTCGCTTTGGGCAGACCAGTGAGCAAGTTGCTCGTCGCTGATTTTTATAACTAAATTTAACAGGACGTTTCTGTGAAACAACGAATAATAACTGCACTCGTACTGGCTCCTCTTGCCATTGCGGGCATTTTTTTACTACCGCTAAAGTTTTTCATGTTATTTACAGCGGTTATTTTTTTACTTGCAAGTAAAGAGTGGGCCGCCTTTGTTGATCCTAAGTCACTCTCAAGTTCAATTCTGTATTTTTTTGGCTTTGTGTTAGCAATCACTTTGTTATTATTACCAGTGGATCAACTGTGGAATAGTGAGGGAATCAATCCGCTCATTCATTATGGGTTAATTGTTGCGGCTATTTGGTGGATTATTTCATTTATGATGGTTGCGACTTACCCTAAAAGTGCAGTGTATTGGGCAGGAAGTAAAGCGGTGAAAGCTCTCTTTGGCTTGCTGACTTTAATTCCTTTCTTTTGGTCTATGGTAGCACTGCGTTCAATCAATATTCACCATGATTTTTATTATGGTGGTGCACTATTATTGTTTGTATTTTTGTTAGTCTGGGCTGCGGATACAGGGGCTTACTTTTGTGGTAAAAGCTTTGGTAAACATAAATTAGCGCCAAATGTGAGTCCTGGTAAAACGATTGAAGGTTTTGTCGGTGGGATGGTTAGTTCGATGATTGTTGCTTTTGTTGGTAGCTTGGCTTTTGATATCCCATCAGAAAAAATAGCGCTATTTTTTGTCGCTGCTTTAATAACAACATTGGTTTCCGCACTTGGGGATCTCAGCGAGAGTATTTTTAAGCGTGAAGCAAAATTAAAAGACAGTGGTAAGTTGTTACCTGGTCATGGTGGTATTTTAGACCGTATTGATAGTTTAACTGCTGCAGTGCCTGTTTTTACACTTACTTATCTGCTTTGGTTAAATTAATTGATGAAAAATCTAGCTATATTAGGTGCAACGGGATCAATTGGTTCAAGTACCTTAGCTGTATGCCGAAGTAACCCCGAACTTTATAAAGTTAAGCTATTAGTAGCATCAAAAAGTGTTGATAAAATGTTGGCATTATGTGCCGACTTTAATCCAACATATGTTGCGATGAGTTGCCCGCAAGCAACGTCAGAATTAGCACTTAAACTAAAACATGCAAATTGTACTTCTACACTTTTAAAAGATGAAGATACTTTATTACAGCTATTAAAAAGTAATGAAATTGATTCTGTTATGGCTG
>Ga0316197_10004210_pt1 | contig 10210 bp, 4 predicted proteins | sample OudBiesiAoxic_MG_FD_204939 | JGI IMG/M metagenome (GOLD analysis project Ga0316197, IMG submission 204939) | Coastal sediment microbial communities from Oude Bieten Haven, Netherlands - site A oxic | ecosystem: Environmental > Aquatic > Marine > Coastal > Sediment | place: Netherlands... | reverse complement strand
AGTTATCTCTATCTTGATATCTTCTGTTAGGATCGATACAACTCATAGCAGCTGCATCTGTTTTTAAAAGATCTGTTTTTTTACCACTCAAACAAACCCATCTAAATGGTCCATAACCATAATCAAATAATTCAGGCCCTAATACATCTTCTACATATGAAGGATATATAAATCCACCTTTGTCATCTCTACCATTTTTAGATATCTCCTTTACTCCTGCATCATATACAGATTTTAAGAATGCATTTCCATAATCAAAGAAATAAGTTCCTTTATCTGTAAGTCTTTTTATTACATTATAGTGACTAACTAATGTTTTATTAACTAACTCTATAAATTTATCTTTATCCTCTGCTAATAGTCTAGTTCTTTCATCAAAAGAGATCCCTTGTGGGCAATATCCACCGTCATAGACTGCATGACAAGAAGTTTGGTCAGAAAGTAGATCTATATTTATATCATTATCTGCTGCGTATTCCAATAAATCTACGATATTTCCATGGAATGCTATTGCAGCAGGTTTTTCTGCTTTAAAATATGCTTCTACTTGATCAAATGCTTCTTTAGGAGAAAGAGCTATACTAGATACCCATCCTTGAGAGTGTCTAGTTTCTATTCTAGAATAATCAACCTCTGCAATGATACCTACACCATTTGCAATCTCAACAGCTTTACCTTGAGCTCCTGACATTCCTCCTAACCCAGAGGTTACAAATAATTTACCTTTTAGATCTCCATCTTGAGGTACTCCCAAGAATAGTCTACCTGCATTTAAAATAGTAGAGTAAGTCCCATGAACTATTCCTTGTGGTCCAATATACATCCATCCACCAGCAGTCATTTGACCATAGTTTGCTACTCCTAATGCAGCTGCTCTGATATAGTTTTTATCATCGTCAAACATCCCTACCATAAGTGCATTTGTGATAATAGTTCTAGGTGCAGACGGATGTGATCTAAATAATCCCATCGGATGCCCAGACTGAATTACCAATGTTTGATCTTGAGTTAATTCCTCTAAATATCTCTTAATTAATCTATATTGCATCCAGTTTTGACATACTTGTCCAGTTTCTCCATAAGTTACCAATTCATATGGATATAGACAGATATCAAAATCCAGATTGTTATCCATCATCACTTGAAATGCTTTCCCTTCCATACACTTACCTTTATATTCATCTATGGGTTTTCCAGATAACCTTCCTATAGGTCTAAATCTATATCCATAAATTCTTCCCTTTTCATATAGTTCTTCTAAAAATTCAGGAGCTAGTTCAGCATGAAATTCCTCTGGTATATATCTCAATGCATTTTTAAGAGCTAATTCTACCTCATCTTGAGATAGTGTAAGAGCTCTTTTGGGAGCTCTTCTATATTTAGAGTCAAATTTAGGAGTTTCCTTTGGTATATCAGTTAATTTTATAGTCATTGCATTTTTTATGTCGTTATTTGTAAACATTGTGATTATCTCCTTTTGTTTAGTCATAAATTTTTTATCTATAATATTTTTAAAATTAAAGTAATTGTCCTACTACGTCCTCTACTTTATCGATCATCTTTTTATCAGAAATCAATTCATAACACTTATTTATATATTTATACATCACTACATCTTCATCAATAAATTTTACATCTTTTCTGATAAAGTTATAAGCGATTTCAGTACCTTTTCCTAAGAAATTTTCATCTCTAAGATCTATAGCCTGACAAGCACCTAAGATCTCCATAGCTACTACATTTCTTGCATTTTTCATAATTTCTCTAGCTTTTCTACCTGCAATAGTTCCCATAGATACATGATCTTCTTGATTTGCAGAAGATGGGATAGAATCTACCGATGCAGGATGTGCTAATACTTTATTTTCCGATACTACCGATGCAGCACTATATTGTACAATCATAAATCCAGAGTGTACTCCTCCGTGTTTTGTTAAAAATGCAGGTAATCCATTACTTAGAGCAGGATTTACAAGTCTTTCTAATCTTCTTTCTGAAACATTGGCTAATTCTGCTAGAGCAATTCCCATATAATCTAATGGTAATGCCATAGGCTGTCCATGAAAGTTTCCTGCTGAGATAGATTCCTCTGTTTCAGGAAAGATTAATGGATTATCTGTCACAGCATTTACCTCAATCTCTATTTTTTCCTTTATAAATCTGAGAGCATCCTTACTGGCCCCATGAATTTGTGGCATACATCTAAGAGCATATGCATCTTGAACCCTCAAATCCCCTTGTTTAGTAATCATCTTACTTCCTTCTATTAAGTTTAAAAGGTTTTTAGCTGTATCTATTTGACCACTATGACCTCTGATTTCATGTACTCTAGGATCGAGTGCACACTTAATTCCTGTAAGAGCTTCCATTGTAAGAGCTCCTGCAATATCAGCTATCTTAGATAAATTTAATGCGTCATATATAGTTAAAACTCCAACAGCAGTCATAGCCTGAGTTCCATTGATTAATGCTAATCCTTCCTTAGAAGTTAAGTACGGTAATGCTTCTATTCCTGCTAATTCAAGAGCTTTTATACTCTCCATTCTTTCACCTTTATAGAAAGCTTCTCCTAATCCAAGCATAGTCAATACCATATGAGATAGTGGTGCCAAGTCTCCAGAAGCTCCTAGTGATCCTTTTTCAGGAACTACTGGATGTACCTCTTTATTTAAAAGTTCAATTAATTTTTCTACAGTTAATAATCTGATCCCAGAATTTCCTTTTGTTAATGAGTTTACACGAAGGATCATCATAGCTCTGACAACCTCTTCTGCAAAGGGTTCTCCTACTCCACAAGCATGACTTATAATAAGATTTCTTTGGAGATCATTTGTTTCTTCCTTTGAAATAACTACATCAGAAAATTTACCAAACCCAGTTGTAATACCATATGATACTCTTCCTTCAGCAACAAATTTATCTACTACAGCACGAGCTGTATTGATTCTATCTTTTGCACCATCACCTAATTTTACCTTATAGTTAAATCTGGCTACATTTACGATATCCTCTATGGACAATTTTTGATTATCAATTAGTATTTTTGACATTTTTCCCTCCTTATATTTCTTAGCTCCTCTTTTATTACCCTATTTTAATATGAAAGTCAATCGAATAGTACTAAAATAATACGTTTTTTCTTAATTTTGTATAAACGTATCAGTAAGAATTGATTTTTAATAAAAAATGAAGTAAACTTTTGTTAGAAAGTTTTATAAAAAGATCTCGCTGTAGGCGATTAGGGGGCAGAAAAAATTGGAATTTTTAAAGAAATATAAATATATCAATAAAGAATTTTTTAAAAATTACCGAAGGGTAAAAAAAAATGTATGGAAGGGTAGAATCGACGGTGAAGATCACGATTCCCTTAGATGGCATCAGACCATTAAAGCTATTGACTTAGAAGACAACTCAGTAGAACTTAAATTTGAAAACGCAGTCTGTTTTATTGGCTTTTCCAGTGATGAAGGGGTAGAAAGAAATAAGGGAAATGTAGGAGCAGCAGAAGGACCCAATGCTATCCGTCGTGAGATGTGTAATTTCCCAAAAACCAGAGAAGATGTCAGTCTTTACGATGCTGGAAATATATTCTGTATCGATGAAGATCTTGAAGGTGCTCAAAAAGCTCTGTCTACTGCAGTATCTAAAATCATAGCATTAGGAATGTTTCCAATAGTTTTAGGAGGGGGACATGAAGTAGCTTTTGGTACCTATAACGGTCTCTTAGATGTCGTATCTAGATATCAAAAGAAACCAAAAATTGGGATAATAAATTTTGATGCACATTTTGACATGAGACCATATGAGGAGCAAACTAGTTCTGGTACCATGTTTTTACAGATAGCTAATCAATGTAAGGAAAGGGAATTAGATTTTTCTTATTTTGTGTTGGGAATTCAAAAATATGGAAACACAAGATCCCTCTTTAAAACAGCTTATAAATTCGGAGTTAAATATATTTTAGCTCGAGATATCACTGACTATAAGGAATTAGAAGTGAAAAATAAATTGAATATGTTTATTGAGCAAAATGATCATATATATGTAAGTGTATGTACAGATGTATTTTCATCTGCCTATGCTCCTGGTGTCAGTGCTCCTCAACCTTTTGGTATCCATCCAAAATCTGGAAGGGAACTCATAAGACATATTGCAGGGACTGGAAAAACTGTTACCTTTGATATAGCCGAAGTATCGCCAAGATATGATTCTGGAAATATCACCTCTAAACTAGCTGCTATTTTGATCTTTGAAATAATAGATAATTTAGGAAGATTCTCATTAAAAACAGAAGAATAATAGTTTAAATATGAAAAAGGAGGAGCTTAGCTCCTCCTTTTTCGCATTTAAACTATATAACATTTTTCTTTTCTATTACAGTTATTATACAATGCCTTCCTTCATTCCTTTTAACCTTTATTTTTCCAGATCACCGACCTCCTCTCCCTTGATACAATACAGAAAATATGCTATAATCTTATGTTTTACCACTTAATTTTATTATAAAAGGAGTCATTATGAAGTTAAAAAAAAAGAGAGACCTTATAGTAAAGGGAAATCTCTATAAAGTTATATTTTCCATTGCCCTTCCCCTTATGATCAGTACCTTGATTCAGAGAGCATATACCCTTACAGATATGTATTTTATGGGAAGAATTGGTAGTAATGAAGTTGCTGCTCTGACTTTTGTCGATCCTATTATTACTGCTATAATGAATATGGGACTGGGACTTTCTGTCCCTATGATTGCTATGGTATCTCAAAATATAGGTGCGAAGATGTATGAAGATGCGAAGAAAAGCATAGGTAATCTGCTATACGTAGCTCTTGTCACGTCTGTGGCTATTGCTGTTTTGGGACTGCTTTTTTCTACCAAATTTCTCAGATTCCTGAGGTTGGACGGAGACCTTTTGACCCTTGGATCTGCATATTTAAAAGTTGTACTTTTAGGAACAATTTTTACCTTTATAAACACATGCTATATCTCTATAAAACAGGCTGAAGGTGATTCTATGCATCCTCTTTACCTAAATATCTTTTCTCTGGCGTTAAATATCATACTAAATCCTATACTTATATTTAATATGAATCTAGGAATTGTTGGTGCCGCTCTAGCCACCATACTTTCCAAAGGAATTCTTGCTATCTATGGTATGTTTGATGTCTTTACCGGCAGTGGGCTAAAGATTGAAAAAAAACATATTACAATAACTAAAGATGAACTAAAAAGAATATTAGCTATAGGCCTTCCTGCTATTATTACCAAGATGGCCTCCCCTATGGGAAATATGCTTATAAATTCTCATGCTGTAACCTATGGACCTGCTCTTCTGGCATCTGTGGGTCTTGGGAATAAGATCAATAGCCTCTTATTCAGCCTGAATTCCAGTCTCTGTGCTACGATGACTACCATAACAGGACAAAATCTTGGAAACAATAACCCTGACAGAGTAAAGGAGGCTGTAAAAAAGATGGCTATTCTCTCTGTTATCTTAGGGGTAATAGGAACCTTCATCATCCTTTACTTCAGTGATAGAATTGTAAAGATTTTTTCTTCTGATACAGAAGTTATAAATACCACAAAGGAATTTTTAAGGGTCACTGTTCCCACTGTATTTATGTGGGGAATATATCAGATCGTTTCCGGTGTTTACCAGGGATCTGGTTTTACTAAGATCTCCATGTATATTACCCTAATAAGACTATGGATTATCAGAATCCCTCTTATCTTTATCTTAGATTATTTTATAGGAAAAAGATCTCTATGGTATTCTACAGCCATAGCTACCAATGCTATCGGTATAGTGTCTATAGCTTTTTATCTCTCTGATTCGTGGATGAAAAAAAATAAATATATTTATAGAAGAAAAATAATCTAAATACCAAAAAGGAGGAGCTGAGCTCCTCCTTTTTTTATAGTTTTCCTATAAAGTTTATAAACCATCCTTTTGCATCATAATCTCTCTTTGTAAGATCATCATCAAAAGAAGTAAAATTATATCCTACTCCTACCTTCATATTATTATTGACGTGATATTGAACAGAAAGAAGACATCCCTCTGACATATCCTCTGCATCTCTAGATATAAGCCAGTGATACTCTCCCATAATATCCCATTTTTCAATGATATGATAAAGTCCTTTTACAGCATAAAGTTCAGTAGAGTTACTAAACCAGTCTCCCTGATCTCTTCCCTCTCTAACCATTGATTTTTTATAGGCTGCTTTCCCTCCTAAACTCCATTTTTCATTGAGATCATATATCTCTTCCATGGAAAAAATATGCGATTTTTCATCGTTGATAGAGTCATCTTGACCTTTACTAGGAAGATCATATAAATAAGTATATTTACTTATTATATTTAATCTGTCACTCCATATAGGTCTATATGCAGCACCAATACTTAGTTCGGCAAATCTCGCATCATTTTTATTAGAAATTTCATCTTCTGTATAAGATAAGTTACCCTTACCTTGAAGAGTCCATTCATTGTTGAATACATACTTCAATCTATTAGCTGTAAGCCATTGATGTTTCTTTTCATCTTTTCCTTTATCTCTTCTGTATTCCAATTTGTTTCTTAAAAATATCACTCTAGCGTCATAAGATGAATAAAGACTCACACTACGTCTTCTTATTACATCATTTTCTTTGTCTAGATCTCCCTGTTGGTAGGAGATTCCTGTTCTGAGTTTTTCTGTAGCGTCAAAATCAAGTCCATAACTTTGAATTAATCCACTTCCATCAGAACTACTATTAACAAACTGATTTTCATGATAGACATTATATCTTTCACCTAATTTAGCTTTTTCTCCAAATGTGATACTCTTACTTCTCTCACCTTGATCTTCAGATAAAAGATAGTTTACATACATATCGTGATTTTGACCAAATGAATAGTCTAATCCAGCTTGAGTAGAATCTCCTCTAGACCCCTTACTTGACTCTAAATTAAGACTCAATTTGTCTCCTAACTTTGTTTTCCCACCTAGAGTTATCATATCATTTGTTTCATACTCTCCATCTTTATAGAGAGTTCCTTGAAGAGCTGTATATAGAGAAGTTGAAGGAGTAAAGAAATATTCTCCCCTGATTCCACCAAGAAATCCATCTCCATTTTTATCTTTATCCTCTTCATGATTCCCCTTAAGTTCTGTACTAAGTAGAAGTTTTTTATTTCTATAGTAAGCTGCTGCTCCTAAATTATCTTTCTCTTCTTTTTCATCGGTAACAGCTTCTGAGTGATCATAATAAAGTTTCAATTTTAATTTTTTAGAATACTGGTAACTAGCCTTAGTTCCAAAATTTACCTCTTCCCTATCATCTTCAAGACTCGAAGTTGAAAACCCTTTTTCTTTTTTTCTATACCAACCTTCAGCAAGCACATTATCACTGAATTTTTGATTCAGATCTGATAGTCTAGATTTTGCCTTTAATGAATACGCTTTTCCACTTTGATTTTTTTCATTTTCTTTGATCTCTCTAAATGAAAGTCCACCATCATCAGAATAAAATTTACTTCCAGATTCTCGTCCTTCACTTTCTGCTACTTCTAATCTCAAAAAAGTATCTTTAGTTTTTCTAAAGATCATGTCGGCTTCCTTAAGGGTATAATCTAAATCATTGTCATTTCCCTGTACATAAGTTCCCCCTGCATAAATACCTTCATTTATCCAAGTTCCGCCTCTTATACCACCGGAAAGATCATCATCAACTATTCCTGTAGAATAAAATTCATAATCAGTTCTTAAGTAGGCTTCCTTACCGTCTAAAGGATCACCTTTTATTATAGAGGCATCCTGTCCATCACTTACTATTTGCATAAGAGGTTTTGAAAGAATTACCCTCCCTTGGAAATACTCTATTTCATAATCTTCTCCACCTGTAAGGTAAAGATTTTTTACTACCATTCCAGTCTTTTTATCCTTTATTTCCACCCAAATCTTTTCACTTCCTACTACCATATCTGTATGTTTTAGGTAGTAAAGACTTCCCCCTGTTCCTAAAAATGAATCATGAGCAAAGATTGTTCCAGGCTGAGAGATAAATGCTTTTAAACTATTTTTATCTTCTCCCCATGATGTACTTTTTCTACTTCTCAAATCTAATTTTGCACCATAGAGACTCCTATTATAGTTAGCAAATTCAGTTCCTGTAAATCCAGTATTATAATTTCCCCATATAAAGCTGTTTTTATCCCACTCTAATTTTAGATAAAGTTTTCCTTGGGTATTTACATCACTATAAGTTGTAGATTCATCCCCATAAGTTGTGTAATACATATCCCTTTGCATATCCCTAAAAACACTTCTATTATCTCTTTCATCTAAATTATTAAATATATTTTTTAACTCTTCTTCTCTAGTATCCATATGAGCAGTAAGAAGGTACTTTTTATATCTGTTTTTAGAATAAAAAGCCACTCTTCCATCTGTATAGAAAGATTCATCATAATGATAGTCCTTTGAAAGGATCTCATCATTTCCAGAAACATCGTATTTTCCACCTTTTACATCAGCGATTCCTACAATAAAATTATATTTATCAGGAACCTCTATCTCCAATGGATAATGGAAAACTTCTTCTTTTTCAATAATACTAAGATCCAAAATATGAGCTCCTGGAGAAAAATGTTCTTCAAAGGCAAATTTTCCATTTTTATCAATGGGAATCTCCTTTTTTCCTAGATAAAGTTTCATATCTTCGTCAAAATCACGACCATAAAATCTTACCTTAGCAGCATCTAAAGGAATATTATGAATGATGAGAGAACTTCTTCCGTAGATCTCTCCTCCCTCTTTTTGTCTCTTTCCTTTTTTATCTATTACAGTATTTTTTTCCCACCTTTCTTTTGTAACAACGTCCATAGATTGTAATGAAGTTTCATCAAAATTATCTTCTTCATCCCAGACTTTAAACCTGTATTCAATCTCATCCCCAGGAAAAATTTCCTTAGGAGGAGTCCATAAGATTTTTTTAGAGAAATCAATATCAGTTCCTTTGATATTTACAATAGGGGTAGCTTCACCTCTTTTGTATATTTGTATTTCCCATTTTTTTATAAATTCACTGTAGTTAGTATAAATTTTAAACCAACTTTCCATCCCAGAAACTATTTCTCCCCTTTCAGAAGTAACATTCAATTTAGGAGATATTGTCACTGGATCTACAACAGCCCATAAAAGACCCTTGTTATTTTCAAGTTTTATCCTATTTCTATATATTACATCTGTTCTTCTGTTCTGTTTCATCCCTTTAAAAGTATCGTTTTCAATCACTGGTTTTTCCTCACCATTAGATATCAATTCCACACTATAAGGCTGTTGTTTTTCAACGGGAGATTCCTCAAAATCTCCCTGTATAGAAACAAGTTTTTCCCCTAAAGCATTTACTCCTACTAACATAAGAAAGATAATAACTATAAAAATTCTTTTTTTATTCATTATCTTCCACCTCCAGAGAGGTCTGTAACAATTTTTACATTAGAAACCATATCTTTCCCCATTAATTTTTCCAACTCTTTCCCAATAGATTTTGCTCTTTTTAATGCCAAAGCCTCATTATATTTATTTGTTGCCCGGCTATCAGTATTTCCTTCTATCACTATAACTCCACCCCTATACTCAGTAAGGAGCGATGATATCTTCTTAAGGTTATCTATCTGATCCTCTCTTACATTCCATTTATCTGTTGTAAAGAATACACTCCCAACTCTTACTTTTATCTCTTTTACTTTTACTCTTCTTTTGGCTTTTGGAATTTTTACTCCAAAATTAAACTTTTCCATGACCTTCGTAAGAGTTTTTACTCTTGGATTTTCTGTCGTAAACTCTGTTCCTGAAGGGAGAGTAACTTTATCTACTTTAATAATAAAGTTTTTACCTCTATCTGATATATCATCAATTCCATCTGCATGATATCTTCCAAACTGATCTGTTTCAATTACTAACCCTTCTACTGTAGCAAGTCTTACTCCTGGAATTCCCTCTTCTAAAATCCCATCATTTCTTATTTCTACCTCTTCATAGTAATCACTTTCGTCGATCTTTAGAGGTATTTGTTTCATAATTTCCTCATCATACTCTATAACTATCTCTGTCCTTCTATTAAGCTGTCTTCCAATACTAGTCCTATTACTTCCTTTAGGATTACTAGCCCCTTTTCCCTCTATAGCAAACATCTCTTCTGAAAGATCTAATTTCATTGAAA
>Ga0316197_10004208_pt1 | contig 10214 bp, 10 predicted proteins | sample OudBiesiAoxic_MG_FD_204939 | JGI IMG/M metagenome (GOLD analysis project Ga0316197, IMG submission 204939) | Coastal sediment microbial communities from Oude Bieten Haven, Netherlands - site A oxic | ecosystem: Environmental > Aquatic > Marine > Coastal > Sediment | place: Netherlands... | reverse complement strand
ATTTCGGGGATGACGAGCTCCTCATCGTCCCAGTAGTGCGGGATCTCGGCGTCGGCCAATGCCTCAGCGAGCTCGGCACGGTGGTCGAACGTCCACGCGGACAGGTCGTAGTGGACCTTGACGATGCTCTCGTCGTTCGGATCGAAGTCGATCGGCTCGCCGGACGACGCCTTGTCCTGCTGCTGCTCGCCACCCTGTTTGTTCACGAAAGCCACGACCGCACGCTACCCGTCGGCCCGGATTCACGCTCGGATCGCTGTTCAGCCGGTCACCCGATCGAGGAACGCCTCGGTTCGTTCGTACTCGTCGGTGACGTTGTCCGGATCTCGGAAGCCGTGGCCTTCACCTTCGTACACGACGAAGTCGACATCCCCCCCGGACTCGGCGATGCGGGCGGCGAGGGCCTCGCTCTGTGCGATCGGAACCACTGGATCATCGGTGCCGTGCATCAGCAGCAAGGGACCGGTGATCCGACCGGCGCGATGAATCGGCGACAAGGCGGCGAACGCTGCCTCCGACTCGGGCGAGCCGTCGTTCGGAGCGACGAGGGTGTCGGTGTAGTGCGCCTCGAACCGATGGGTCACCTCGGTCAATGCCTTCAGGTCGCTGACCGGATACGACGCCACGCCGCCGGCGACGAGTTCAGGGTGATCCGCGAGCAGCCCGAGCACCGTCAGTCCACCCGCGGAGCCGCCCAACACGACGGTCGAGTCCGGCCGGGCCCACCCCGAGGCCTGGGCATGCCCAATGAGATCTGCCGTGTCGTCGATGTCGAGACGGCCCCATCCACCGTGCAGCGCCTGCTGGTAGGCGCGGCCATGCCCCGTCGTGCCACGGGGATCGACCACGAGGACGTCCCAGCCGCGGCTCCACCAGTAGGTGATCCGCGGGCGCCAGTCCACCTGCCATTGATCGGTGGGGCCGCCGTGGACCCAGACGAGCATCCGGCCCTTCCCGGCAACGAAGCGACGGGCGTGCAGCGTCGCTCGACCATCGTGCGATCCGGCCTCGATCAACTCCGGCTCAGGCAACGCATCGCGGGGCCAGACGTCGGGCTGCGACAACGCGAGCGTCGCCCGCTTCCAGGTGTGGGTGCGGTACCGCACGATCTGCGTCGGTGTCCGGGCACCGGTTCGGAGCGTGACGAGGTGGTCGTCGACCCAGCTCAGGTGGCCGTGGACCCCGCGCCCGATCTGCTCGACGATCCCGGTCGTGAGGTCAGCAACGCACAGCGCGCCGTGGCCCCGTTCGTTGCGGTTGTAGGCCATGCGTTCACCCGTGTCGTCGAACGCGTACGACCGATTCCCCATCCCCCAGGTCGGCCCGGCGTGTTCGACCGGTTCGGACACGACCGGTCGGTCACCGACGTGGACGTTCAGCCAACCCGAGCCGTCGTGCACGTGAACGGGCTCGCCATGCGGCGTGAATCGCGGCTGCTGGACGGCGACGTCGTCGATGACCCACTCGCGGATGGTGCCTCCCCGGAGATCGCAGTCCACGCGCACCGAACCGTCCCACGGCATGTCGGGCGGACTCCAGCCCTGCCACGACACGATCCGTCCTTCGGGAGACATCGACGGATCGAAGCAGAACGCGTGGCGGCCGTCGTCGAGGCGGCGGGATTCCCCGGTGGCGAGATCGGAAAGCCAGACCTCGGCCTCGTCGACCGCATAGGCGACGAGACCACCGCAGACTGCGGGAGCCCGAACGGTCCGCTCGTGGCTCGTCAACCGCTCGAGATCGACGCCACACTGCGACCACAACTCACCATCGACGGCGGCGTAGACAAACGACAGCGCTCCGTCACCGCCCGGCGCCCAAGCGAAGCATCCTCCACCGAGTGCACGGCCGGGGGCCGGGTCAGGGCCGAACGTGAGCTGCCGCTCGAGCCCACCTCCGACGGCCGGCACCGCGCTGATCGACGACCCACCTCGCCAGCGCTGGACGAAACCCACCCACTCGCCGTCGGGCGAGACTTCGGGCTCGGTGATTTCACGGCCGGAACGGACGAGCGACAACGGAATCGGCTGCACGTCGTGACCCTACAAATCGGCGCCCGCTGGGACGATCATGGCGGGGGAACTACGGTCGGAGGTATGACCGAGTCCTCCCGTGAACGTCCGGACCGCAACCTCGCGATGGAACTCGTACGCGCTACCGAGTCGGCGTGCCTCGCGGCCGCCCGCTGGGTCGGGCGCGGCGAGAAGGAGCGCGCCGACGGTGCCGCCGTCGAGGCGATGCGCATGTCGTTGTCGACGGTGCAGATGACCGGGACCGTGATCATCGGCGAAGGCGAGAAGGACGATGCGCCGATGCTCTTCAACGGCGAGGAGGTCGGCGACGGATCCGAGCCGCACGTCGACGTTGCGGTCGACCCGATCGACGGCACCACGTTGACCGCCCACGGCAAGACCAACGCATTGTCGGTGATCGCCGTGGCCGATCGGGGTTCGATGCTCGATCCCGGTCCGTCGTTCTACATGGAGAAGATCGCTGTCGGCCCGGAGTCGGTCGGCTCGATCGACATCACCGCCAGCCCCACCCAGAATCTGCGCTGGATCGCCAAGTCGAAGCGCGAGGAGGTGCAGGATCTCACCGCGGTGATCCTCGACCGCCCTCGCCACGAGGATCTGATCGCCGAAGTACGCGCGGCTGGCTGCCGGATTCGATTGATCACCGACGGCGACGTCTACGGCTCGGTGGCGACATGCTGGCCCGATGCCGGCGCCGACGTGTTGTTCGGTATCGGCGGCACGCCGGAAGGCGTGATCTCGGCGGCAGCCCTCAAGGCGATGGGCGGCGAGATGCAGGCACGTTTCTCGCCGCAGAGCGACGACGAGCGCAACGCGATGGTCGAGGCCGGGTTCGACCTCGACCGCGTGATGAGCCAGGACGACCTGATCACGACCGACAACGCCTTCTTCGCGGCGACCGGTCTCACCGATGGCGCACTCCTGCGAGGGGTGCGATTCGATGCTCGCGGCGCGCGCACCCAGAGTCTCGTCATGCGCTCTCGTAGTGGCACCGTGCGGTTCGTCGACGCTCGACACCGCGTCTCCAAGCTGCGCGAATTCTCCGCGATCGACTACTGACCTCCGGAGGCGGCCGACGCCCGCTGATCAGCCGAAGCCGTTGACCAGGACGGCGAAGTGCTTCGACGTCGCGTCGTGGCGCTTTCCGATGACCGCCTGGTATTCGCCCGAGTTGTAGATCTCCTTCGCCTTCTCCATCGACTCGAACTTGAGGACCACCGTCTGCTTGCCCGCGCCGTCACCCTCGACCTGCTCGCTGGCCGGATCGAGCACCAACAACTCGCACTCGGCCCCGATACGCAGCGCTGGGCCGGCACCGACCTGGTACTCCCCGTACAGCTCGGGATTGTCGACGTCGTAATTCACGATCAGGTAAGCGCTCATGACCGGAGAGCCTTGCACAACAATCCTCGCGCCGACGACGCGCGCTACGGAGGGTTCACACTTGCCGAGCTACTCGTCGTCATCGTCGTGCTCGGCATCTTGGCGACCTCGAGAAGGCCCAGGAGGTCCACCTCACCCTCGAAGGAAGCTACGCCGACGAGGCGACGTTGCTCGCGAGCGGCGTCATCAAGTCCGCATCCTCGATGTACGACGTCGTGGGTGACGATGGCGGCTACACAATCGCGGTAGCGAGCGGAGAATCTTGCACAAGCGGTGCAACCGGCGGAGGTGGTGGCAGTGCCGCTCCTCCTGGGCCCACGCCGCCACCGGTGGTCGCCATGGGTTCGACCGAAAGCCATCACGGCCACACAGGTCGACACCGTGCTCGGCGCGGCAGACAACAGCGGTGCGACGACGGTCGTCGTCCATGCCGCCGACGATTCCGGAACGATCGGGAGCTACATCCAGAGCGAGATCGGGAACTACAACGCGACGAACTACATCGCTGCGCAGTACGGCGGCGGACAGTTGGCGGCGCTGCTGGCGTCGACCTGACCCCGGCAGGGTCAGGCGGTGAAGCCGGTCCCGGTTGCCGTCAGGCGGGCCTCCGCGCGAGCGACCGCGGCAACCGTGTCGGTCACGTTCGTTTCGATGCTCTCGGTCTTGAGCAGGCGCTTGTGACGCTCGAGCGCCTCCTTGGCGCGTTCGACATCGATGTCTTCTGCCAGTTCGGCTGCGTCGGACAGGATCACCACCCGAGTCGGATTGCCACTCACCTCGACGAAGCCGCGATGCACCGCGACGTCCTGAATGGTGCCATCGGTGAGGAAGATCCGGGTGTGGTTCTCCACTAACGCACCGAGGAAGGCGGCGTGCCCGGCCTGGAACGCGATCTCGCCGCCGCCGCCTGCGGTCCGCGTGATCACCATGTTGGCCTCTCCGGAGAAGATGACCTTCTCCGGGGAGACGAGATCGACCTGCAGTGCCTCAGCCATCGTGCGATCAGCTCTCCTGCAGGCTCTTGGCCTTGGCCTGGACCTGGTCGATGTTGCCGACGTTCAGGAACGCCTGCTCAGGCAAGTCGTCGAGGCCACCGTCGATGATCGCCTCGAAGGACTCGACCGTTTCGGCAACCGGCACGTACTCACCGTCGAGGCCGGTGAAGACCTTGGCGACGAAGAACGGCTGCGACAGGAAGCGCTCGACCTTGCGCGCACGGGACACGGTGAGACGGTCCTCCTCGGAGAGCTCATCGAGACCGAGGATGGCGATGATGTCCTGGAGCTCCTTGTAACGCTGGAGTGTCTCCTGCACACGGCGGGCCACGCCGTAGTGGTGGTCGCCCACGACTTCGGGGCTGAGGATGGTCGACGTCGAGGCCAACGGGTCCACGGCGGGGTAGATGCCGAGCGAGGCAACCGTACGGCTGAGCTCGGTGGTGGCATCGAGGTGCGTGAAGGTCGTGAACGGCGCCGGGTCGGTGTAGTCGTCAGCAGGGACGTAGACGGCCTGCAGCGACGTGATCGAACGGCCCTTGGTCGAGGTGATCCGCTCCTGGAGCTGGCCCATCTCGTCGGCGAGCGTCGGCTGGTAGCCCACGGCGGACGGCATACGACCGAGGAGTGTCGACACCTCGGAACCTGCCTGCACGAAGCGGAAGATGTTGTCGACGAAGAGCAACACGTCCTGCCCGGCGACGTCACGGAAGTACTCCGCCATGGTCAATGCCGACAGGGCCACACGCAGGCGCACGCCCGGCGGCTCGTCCATCTGGCCGAATACGAGCGCAGCCTTCTCGTAGACGCCCGACTCCATCATCTCCAGACGGAGGTCGGTACCTTCACGGGTGCGCTCACCGACACCGGCGAACACCGACACACCACCGTGCTGGCTCGCGACACGGTTGATCATCTCGGTGATGAGCACGGTCTTGCCCACGCCGGCACCGCCGAACAGGCCGATCTTGCCACCCGCGACGTACGGGGTGAGGAGGTCGACGACCTTGATCCCGGTCTCGAACATGCGCGCCGACGGCTCGAGTGCGTCGAAGGTCGGAGCGGAGCGGTGGATGTCCCAACGCTCCATCTCGTCAAGGCCCTCGGGCTGGGTGTCGAGCGCTTCGCCCCACACGTTCCAGACGTTGCCGAGCACCTTGTCGCCCACGGGGACCTGGATGCCGTGACCGGTGTTGCGTACCGGGGCGCCACGCACGAGGCCGTCGGTCGGCTTCATGCAGATGGCGCGGACGCGCCCGTTGCCGAGCTGCTGCGCGACCTCGGCGAGCACGTTCGTGGACTCACCTTCGAGTTCTACGGTGAATTCGATCGCCGAGTTCAGTTCGGGCAACGCGCCGCGGGGGAACTCGACGTCGATGACGGGGCCGGCGATGGCGACGACTCGGCCGTCTTGCAGTTCGTTCTCTGTCATGGTCATGACTGGTGTCTCCTGGTCTTCCTGGTGCGTTTCAGTGTGTGCTGAGCTGGGAACCGAACATGTCGTCCCCCATGTCGAAGTAGGGGGTCGTCGTGTCGCCATCATCGAGGGCGGCGGCACCGCCGACGATCTCCATGATCTCGGAGGTGATCGAGGCCTGACGGGCCCGGTTCATGACGATGCTGAGGCTCTTGATGAGTTCCTCGGCGTTGTCGGTTGCCGACTTCATCGCGCGTTGGCGGAACGCGTGCTCGGAGGCCGCGGCGTTGAGCAGCGCGGCGTAGATGCGTGCTTCGACGTAGCGCGGCAGGAGCGTGTCGAGGATCTCGGTCGGGTCCGGCTCGAACTCGAAGTCGGCACCGGTCGGGTCCTTGCCGTCGCCACCGGCCACGGTGGCACCGCTGAGCGGGACGAGCGGGCGAAGCACGACTTCCTGGCTCCCCGCGGTGATGAAGCGGGTGTAGACGAGCTCGACTCGGTCGACCTCGCCGGAGACGAACAGGTCGACGACGTACTCCCCGATCTGGCGGGCGTCTTCGTAGCTCGGCTGGTCGCTGAAGCCCATGAAGGACTGGCTCAGCTTGTAGTCGCGGAATCGGAAGTAGCCCTCGGCCTTCTTGCCGACCGGGACGATCGTGTACTCCTTGCCCGCGAGCACATCGGCCTTGACTTCGCCCTCGGTGGCGCGCTGTACACCAGCGTTGTAGCCGCCGCACAGACCGCGGTCAGCAGTGATCGCCACGTAGCACGTGGTCTTCACTTCGTCGCGACCGGCCAGGATCGGGGCGTCGGGGGACGCGCCGGCAGCAGCGAGGTCTTTGACGACTTCGGTGATCTGTTCGGAGTACGGCACGGCGGCCTGTACTCGTTGCTGGGCCTTGACGATGCGCGACCCTGCGATCAGTTCCATGGCGCGTGTGATCTTCTTCGTGGACTGCATCGCCTTGATACGCCCACGCAGAATGCGCTCGGTGCCACCTGCCATAAGGGATTACTCCGTTGCGAGGGTCTTGTTGGACTCGGCGTCACCCATCTCGCCGGCGTCAACCGACGTGGGATCGACCGGGTTGCCGGAGGCGTCGCCGCTCGAGGCGAACTGCGCCTTGAACGAATCGACGACGTCGCCGAGCGAGTCGGGGATCTTCTGCGTCTTCAACTCGTCGAGCAGGCCGGCATGACCGGCGTGCATGAAGTCGAGCAGTTCTGACTCGAAGCGTTGCACGTCGGCGACGGGCAGGTCGTCGAGGTAGCCCTTGGTGCCGGCGAACAGCGAGACCACTTGGTCCTCCACCTTCATGGGGCTGTTGAGCGGCTGCTTCAGCAGTTCGACGAGCCGGTAGCCGCGCTCGAGCTGCGCCTTGGAGATCGCGTCGAGTTCAGAACCGAAGGTGGCGAACGCTTCGAGTTCACGGAACTGCGCGAGGTCGAGCTTCAAGGTGCCGGCGACGCCCTTCATCGCCTTGGTCTGCGCGGCCGAACCGACACGGGACACCGAGATGCCCACGTCGACGGCGGGGCGCACACCCGACTTGAAGAGGTTGTCCTGCAAGAAGACCTGTCCGTCGGTGATCGAGATCACGTTGGTCGGGATGAACGCCGACACGTCGCCCGCCTTGGTCTCGATGATCGGGAGTGCGGTCAGCGAGCCGGCGCCGTTCTCGTCGGACAGCTTGGCCGCACGCTCGAGCAGGCGGCTGTGCAAGTAGAACACGTCGCCGGGGTAGGCCTCGCGGCCCGGCGGGCGACGCAGGAGCAGCGAGAGCTGACGGTAGGCGTCGGCCTGCTTGGAGAGGTCGTCGTACACGATGAGTGCGTGCTCGCCGTTGTCCATCCAGTGCTGGCCGATGGCGCAACCGGCGTAGGGCGCCAGGTACTTGAACGGTGCGGAGTCGGCGGCGGGCGCCGTGACGACGACGGTGTACTCCATCGCGCCGGCCTGGCGGAGCGTGTCGACGGTCTGAGCAACGGTCGAGCCCTTCTGGCCGATGGCGACGTAGATGCACTTCACGCCGAGACCCTTCTGGTTCAGGATAGTGTCGATGCAGATGGCGGTCTTGCCGGTCTTGCGGTCACCGATGACCAACTCGCGCTGACCACGGCCGATCGGCGTCATTGCGTCGATCGACTTGATCCCGGTCTGGAGCGGCTCGTGCACGGGCTTGCGCCCGAGGATGCCCGGTGCCTGGATCTCCATGCGGCGCTGTTGCACGCCGACGAGCTCGCCGTAACCGTCGACGGGCTCACCGAGCGCGTTGACCACGCGGCCGAGCATGCCGTCACCGACGGGCATCGAGAGGATCCGGCCGGTTGCCTTGACGGTCTGGCCCTCTTCGATCTTGTCGACGTCACCGAGGACGACGGCGCCGATGGAGGTCTCGTCGAGGTTGAGCGCGAGGCCCATCGATCCGTCTTCGAACTCGAGGAGTTCGTTGACGGCCGCGTCGGGCAGACCCGAGACGCGAGCGATGCCGTCGCCGACTTCGGCGACGCGTCCCACGGTGCGGGCCTCGACCGATGGCGAGAAGCCGTCGAGGTTCTTCTTGAGCGCCGATGCGATGTCGGCGGCGGAGATGGTGAGTTCAGCCATGTTGGTTCCTCTGTTGATCTCTGGGTTGGTCCCTGGAGATGCGGCTCAGAGCCGCGACTTCAGCTGGTCGATACGAGTACGGACGGAATCGTCGAAGACATCGTCGCCGACCGTGGCAACGACGCCGCCGACCACGCTGGGGTCGACGATCGTCTTGAGGTTGAGGGTCTTGCCCGAAGCGTTTTCGAGCGCTGCTTTGAGGCGAGCCTGTTGATCGCTGGACAGCGGCACGGCGGTGCGCACCTCGGCGACGTCGAGCTGTTTGGCGCTGCTCGCACGGTGCACGAGCACGTCGACGATGGCGGGCAGATCACGAGCCTTGCCGGAGCCGATGACCATCGACACGAGCTGCGTCGTGGTCGGCGTCGCCTTGCCACCGAGCAGATCTTCGATGATCGCCTGGCGCTTCTCGGCCGGGATCTGCTCGTCGGAGAGCGTGTTGCGGAGCTCTTCGCTCGACTCGTACGAGCGGGCGAAACGGAAGAGCTCGTCTTCGACTTCGTCGAGCGTGCCGTCGGCACGGGCGATCTCGAACAGCGCCCGGGCATAGCCGTGGATCTGCGCATCACTCATGAGGTGACTCCTTGTCCGGAACCGACGCGGGCGATGAAGCTCTCGATCAATTCCTGCTGGGTGGCGTCGTCGAGCGTGGCGTCGACGCTGGCCTCGATGGCATGGCTGGAGTAGCGAGCGATGTCGACACGGAGGTCGTCGGCACCGCGACCAGCGGCGGCCGCGATGTCGGCGACGGCTTTGGCTTCGAGCTCTTCGATCTCCTTCGTGAGCCGGAGGCGCCCGTCCTCGAGCAGTGCGGCGGCCTGGGTGTCGGCCTCCGCGAAGAGGCGGCTGCGTTCGCCGTCGACGTCGCCGAGCGAGGTCCGGATGTCGGCAGCGTCGACCTCGGCCTGTGAGCGAGCCGCCACCGACGCGTCGATGTCGCCCTGGATCCGGGCGGTGCGATCATTCATGCCCTTCTTGATCGCCGGCCAGGCGTACTTGAACAGCATGATGAAGACGATCAACGTGGCGAGGCCGCCGATGATCACTTCCTTCATCGGCGCCAGGAACGGGTTCAGCGACGTGGACCCGATGCCGTCGTTCGGAACCGACTCGGCCGAGAGGACCTCAGCGACCATGACGTTGAGTTGGGCAGCGATCATGACGACGCTCCTGTGCTGGCGCCGATGGCCGAACCGACAGCGGACTGAACGGCGGAGGCGCTCGGCGCCTTGCCGGTGGCGATCTCGGTTGCCCGAGTGACCACGGATGTGACCGCCGCCTCGACGTCGCCCATTGCGGCCTGACGTGCCGCCTCGACCTCAGCCGTCGCAGCAGCTCGTTGCTCGTTGATCCGGGCGTTTGCGGCCGCCATCTGCTCGGAGCGCTCCGCTTCGAGCGTTGCTCGGGCGGCGTCGATCTTCTGCTGGGCTTCGGCCCGCACCGACGTGAGGCGAGCCTCGTACTCGGCGACGTCGGCCCGAGCGGCGGCGGTGAGCGTCTCGGCGCTCTCCTTGTCGCTCTGGACCTTGTCGTAACGGGCTTGCATGCCGCCGCGGACCTTCGGGTAGAGCCAGAAGCGCAGGCAGATTGCCAGCACCACGAAGGCACCGAAGCCCCAGATCATCTCCTTGGCTTCGGGCGCGATCGGATTCAGCTCCGGGCACTCTTCGCTCCCGAGCGGGAACTCTGGGTTCCCCTCGAGGTCGGTGCGTTCACACGTTTCAGCCTGCAGGACGACCTGCAGCTGTCCGGTGGATGCAGTTGTGACGACGGCTGTC
>Ga0316197_10004207_pt1 | contig 10216 bp, 4 predicted proteins | sample OudBiesiAoxic_MG_FD_204939 | JGI IMG/M metagenome (GOLD analysis project Ga0316197, IMG submission 204939) | Coastal sediment microbial communities from Oude Bieten Haven, Netherlands - site A oxic | ecosystem: Environmental > Aquatic > Marine > Coastal > Sediment | place: Netherlands... | reverse complement strand
CTCGAAGTCATAGTAGCCGAGCAGGCTTCCTGCGGGAGAGTCGACCAATGATAGGGCTGCTGCGACCACGACCAGGGCGGCGAGTCGGCGGCAGTGCCGCAAGAATAGTGGGGGGGGATCGGGCATCAGGTTGTGAAAGCTTGAGGTTGGAAACGCCTGCATTCAAGGCGTATCCACATTCGGATAGACGATGCTCTCCTGGTGGCTACCTCTCCTTCACCCGGTAGTAGACCCGCGGCTGGTTGACCCGCGTCGGATCAGTGTCGGTGAACATGGTCACGGCGCCGGTGGATTCCACATTGTCATCCGCCTCCAACCAGAAACTGAGATCGAAACTGTAATCGACGAGGTAGCTCCGGTTTGGCCGGCTGTTAAATTCGAACGTGACCGTGCCCGGCACGGCCGAGATCGAGATGATTTCAAATCGGATTGGCTGTCCGGACAGCATGCCGTTGCCAGCATCGTCAAGCACGACTGTGACGCCGCTGCCGCCCGCTACGACCTCGCCTGGGGTGGCGGGGTCAAGGCCGGATATGGGTGTCCAGCTGACCGCCCCGACCGGCCCGGAGTCGTCCGCGTCGAACAGCGCAAACAGTTCCGCCGCTTCCGCAGGCGTGTAGTCAAGGGCGCTAAGCCGCAAGTTGCGGATCGCGTTCGCACGGTGGGAGTTCAGCTCGCCATCGAAGACAAAAATGTCATCGACGATGCCGTCGAGATCCTGGTTGTCATAGCGGCCGATCTCAATGTTGGTCTCGCCCGGGGCGACGCCGAGATCCGTCCCGGTGACGGCCACGGTCGTCTGCGTCGCTTCGACGTCGTCGCCGACGTAGAGTGCGGTGCGATTGTCCAGCTTGTTGAAGGTGCCGACGACGTACTGCCACGATCCTAGTACGACATCTCCACCGATCGTGGGGCCAGCGCCGCTAGCGATCCCGAAGCCGAGCGCACCGGCGTTATCAGTGACGGTGATGCCGCGATCCCAGCCGCCGTTATCGATCGCCATGAATCCGTCGAAAACGTTGGATTCGACGTTCACCCAGCCGCCGAAGGTGACGCTCGGAAGCACCTCGGGATTGGCGTCGATAGGGATGTTGATCGAGCCACCCGTGTTGGGGGCTGCGGCATCCGGGTCGTTGATGTCAGCTCCCCTCCCGCGGAAGCCCGCAGTGAAATTAATCTCGGCTGGGTTGTCTGTTGGCACCGCAGTATTGTCGTTGCCGCTAGAGTCATCGTAGTTGTCCTCGAATGCATAGTAGGCCAACAGGCTCGGTGGTGGGGGCGGCGGGAAGTCGTTGGGGTCGCGCGGGTCGGTCGGCGGCGAGGCATTGACCTCCTCGAAGTCGGTAAACCGGTCGCCGTCGGTATTCGGATTGTTCGGGTTCGTAAGGTAGGTATTCACTTCTTCCCCGTCAGTCAGACCCTCGTCGTCGCTATCCGCGTCGTTCGGATCTGTCGTGGCGTCGTGCTCCTCACGGTCGGTGAGACCATCGGTGTCGGTGTCGGCGGTGCCATCGTTGTCGAGGGTCATGAAGTGCAACTGCTCCCAGCTGTCCTGCATGCCGTCACCATCGGTATCGAGCGGGATCTGGATGTCGCCGACCATGCCGTTTCCTAGATCGTCGAGGACGAGGCCGACACCTTGCTCGCCGAGGCTTGAGAGCGATCCTGGGATGCCCGCGCTGAGTCCTTCGACAGGTGACCACGTGGTGCCGGCGACATCGCCGGTGGACTCATCATCGAACAGGGCGAAGATCTCAGCGGCATCGGCTGGCGAGTAGTCGAGCGGGCTCAGACGCAGATTCCGAATCGCGTTCACCTTATGGTTTGTGAGCACCCCTTCGAATACAAAAAGGTCATCGACTGCGGCGTCGAGATCCTGGCCGTTGTAGCGCCCGATCTCAATATTCACTTCGCCGAACGGGTCGACGGAGGCGTCGGTCCCGGTCCCGGTGAGAGTGGTGGATACTCCCGCCACATCATTGCCGACGTAGATGGCCGTCGAAGCGGTCGCCTGACTGAATGTCGCGACCACATACTGCCAAGATCCCGGCGTGACGGTTCCCACGCTGACGGGGGCTGCACCGCTGGCGACGCCGAATCCGATGCCGCCCTGATTGTCAGTCACGGTGATGCCGCGATCCCAACCGCCGTTGTCCATCGCCATGAATCCGTCGAACTCGCTAGTATCGACTCTGATCCAACCGCCGAAGGTCACTTCTGGCTGTGACAGCGGATTGGCGTCGATCGGGATATCGACCCGGCCGCCGGTGTCGGTCACTGCGGTTCCCGAATCCGGATCGTTGACGTCGAGTGACTGGCCGCGGAATCCGGCAATGAACGCGAGCTCGCCGGTATTCTCGGCCGGCACCGCTGTATTGGCGTTGCCAGAGGAGTCATCGTAATTGTCCTCGAAAGCGTAGTAGCCGAGCAGGCTTTCGGCTTTCGAAGTGACAGGGGCGGCGAGGGCGAGGGCGAGCGTGGTGGCCAGACCGGCTGCCAACCATTGGTTGAAGATGATGCGCATTGATATCGGACGGTGGGGGTTGCAGTCAGGGCGAAAAATGGAGTCTCCTAAATTATCGAGAGATTTGAAAGCTCGGAATGGGCGGAACACACAACTGTATGTCCGAAATCCACGTGATCTGGCAAGTTCAATGCACCAGGGGCGGCGTGCGGATCTCCCGTTGGGTCTGTTCGGAGATTGGTTTGATCGGTTGCTGGGTCGTCGTTGGGCCTCCGACGACGGCGGAGATCGCTTCGCGTGGTGGACAACTCCAGGTGGAACTCCGACACAGGGGAGGTTCAAGGGCAAGCAGATCTGGGCAAGTGGATTCCGAACCAGCCCTTAGTCCTCTTCAAGTGTCAGGTTGAACGCTTCGGCACGTCCCTCGACAATTCTGTAGGCCTGCCCGGGCGCCAAACCTTTGAAGTGCTGCACCTTGTCCGTGCGCGGCCACCGGATCTCCAGGTTCTCGATCGCGCGGGCGCTCCCCAGACCCACCGTCTGTCTCAGGGGATTGGCGCCGAAAGTGCCGCCACTATTCACGTGCTTGTAGATCGTGCGCCGCCCATCTTCGCCGATGACATCGATACGGATCCGGGCGCCGATCGCTGAACGGTTCGATTCGACCCCGATGAGTTTGAGCGCGATCCAATTGCCTCCGAGGCCGGGGTTCTCGTAGAGTGCGTCATGAAATTTGTCAGCTAGATAGGCGCCGCCCATCTGCTCGAAAACATCCTGGTCGCCGTCATTGTCGAGATCCGCAAATGCGACCGCATGACCTTTTTGCAAGTGTCCAAAGCCGCCCGGGATCGTCACGTCTGCGAACGACTCTCCGCCGCGGTTGTGATACATCACATTCGGCATCAATTGGAAGATCGCGGTGTATCCGGTGCCGAGATAGAAGTCGAGAAAGCCATCGTTGTCCAGGTCGCCGAAGTTCGATCCCATCGGTGCGCTCGGTGCGGTCAGTTTGGCAGCGGCGGTGACATTTTCGAATCCACCTTTGCCGTCGCCGCGGTAGAGCGCGGCGGTCTCCTTGTGGATCGCCCGGCCGGAATGCACCGCTGCGAGATCGGCGATCTCTGCACCATAGGCGCTGACGTAGAGGTCGAGGTGGCCGTCGTTGTCGTAGTCCCAAAACCACGCCGGGAAACTCTGGCGCGGCCCGGTGACACCGAGCGCTCCAGCCACATCATGGAAGGTGCCATCACCATCGTTGTGATACAGCCGGTTGGCACCGTCGAAATTTGACACGAAGAGGTCGGGGAATCCGTCGGCGTCATAGTCGCCCCAAACAACGGCTTTCGCATAGCTGGAGTTGGTGACACCCGCTTCGGTGGCGATATCGGTAAAGGTGCCATCGCCGTTGTTGCGGAACAGCTGCGACGGCACTGGTGGCCTGCGCTTTGGCGTCGATTCATTGCCGATGTAGAGGTCCAGGTCGCCGTCGCGATCAAAGTCAGCCCAGGCCGCGGTCTGGGTCGGGAAGTGCTTGTCGCCGAGCCCAGCCTCGAAAGTCACGTCGGAGAAGACCACACTGCCGTCCGCGCCGATATTGCGCAACAGCGAGTTCGGGTGATGGCCTTTGTCATCGAGCCACGCGCCGCGCAACACCAGGACGTCAAGCCGCCCATCGTTGTCGTAGTCCGCCTGGACGAGATTGAGGCCGCCGACGATGCCGGTGAGGTTCGCGGCGTCGGTGCGATCTTCGAAATCCCCGCCGCCCGTGTTGTCGAAGTAGCGGATCTGACCGGCGGTATCCCAGTTCGATACGAGCAGATCGATATCGCCGTCCTCGTCGAAGTCGTCTGCCACCACGCCGCCGGCGAGGCTGAAGGTGTCGATGCCGAGCCTCGCCGAGACATTGCTAAATCGCGGAAATTGCTCCGCCGATTCGAACGACTCCGGGCGCAGCCGGAACTCTTCGGGCACCCCCTGCGGATACGTCCCCAGCGTCATGTGGGCGATGTTCAACAACCACAGCGCGCGCTGGTGGATGTACATGGCCGGCTGCGTCGCGCGCAGCACCCGTTCGAAATGCATGGCCGCCTTCGATGAGCCCTCGGTCCTGGTGTGGATGCCGCTGCCACGGATCGGTAGGATGCAGCTGTCTGGGGTGTTGAGCAGGCAGCAGTTCTGCGTCTCGCCGAGGCGCATGTAGGCGATGCCAATACTGAAATCGATCTCGATCAGCATGCCAGCTGCGATATCCGGACGGACCTGAGCCTTGGCGCTCTCGAACCATTGCAAGGCGCTGAGGTAGCGCTCGATCGACTGTTGCCCGTCGCCAATTTTCAGCTCTGCATCGGCTAGCGCATAGAGCAACTGCGACCTCTTGAGAGCCGGTGTATCTGCAGGGAGTGACGCGATCGTCTTGCGCATCTTTTGCACCCGGCCGTCACCGACGTAGCGGTGTTCCTCCGGCGCCCGCGCGCCGATCTCAGCGAGCAGATCGAGCATCTGCTGATGTCCGGGTGATGGTGCCGATTGTGAAGGTGGCCCGCTGGGAGGGGCGACCTCTGCCTGGCCAATCGAATCGGGGGAGACGAGGATCAGGGCGCAGCTCGAGCCAATCAGCCGGGCAAAGGTCCGAATAGAATGCTGTAATTTACGGATCACCAAAGCGTCGAGGGAATATTTCCCGGTAGTTTTTTGAGGCGACTACGGATTGGACCATCTCTTTCTATCACAAGCTTGCGTTTGGATCGACTACGATATCTATGGCATTGACGCCGCCAGGCTGATCCGATTAGACTCGCCCTCAATGAACCAGTTACGTGGATCTCAGACATTTCGTTGTGGGTTCTGACCATTCAGGCCTGCCTTACGATCCGATATTTTCCGACCCTTACCGCTCTACACTTGATTAAAGAAACAATTTCCGAACTGATGATGAAATCTACCAGCCCCATTCTCCTATCTTTGGCCGGTGCCGTGTGCCTGATCGGCAGCGCACCAGCTGCCAGCCTGCTGGGATACTACGACTTCGAGGGCAACTACAACGATTCCTCTGGGAACGCCAATACCGCGGTTCCATCACAGAATCCCACCGAGCTGTCCTTTGTCCCTGGCTTCCGTGGCCAGGCGCTCGATATCAATGATCCCGCAACCGCAGATCCGAACACCGGTGGCTCGGTCGATATCCCGATCAACGGAAACCCAAACGTCTTGGCTGGCGTCACGTTCGGGGGGTGGGTCAACATCGACAGCAATGGTTTCGATGGCTTCATGGCGATGGACAACGGCGGCTGGGATCGCGGCATCACCATCAGCAATAACATTTCCTCTCCCGGCTTTGGAGCAGCGAGCGGCGTGGGGCCGGTAATGGCAGGAACGATCACGCAGGGGGCCTGGCAGTACGTCGTCGGCACTTTCAATCAGCCTGGAGACGTCAATATCTATGTCGGCGACGCGAACCCCCTGACGGTGACGACTCTCAACAATTTCGGACCCGATTTGAATGCCGCTCCGTGGGGGCTCGAGCTAATCGAGCTTGGCCGTTACGACAACCAGGACATGGACGGTAAGGCGGATGACATCTTCGTGTTCGGGGATGAGCTCAACGCCCACGAGGTCAATTCGATCCGCAACCTGCGTCTCAGTGCTCTCGATTTCTCGCCGGTGCTCGCCAACGACCTATTCGAACTCTTCGATACCAGTGGCAGCGGCTCCGTCGGCGGGCTGGACTGGTCACCGACGAGCGGACTGAGCTCGACCAACCCGGGTGAAGTCTTCGCCCTCGGTGGCAGTCAGTGGGCGGTTGTCCTCGATGATGCAGGGAACGGTCTCCTCGGTGTGCCCGAGCCAACGGTCCCGGCGATCCTGGGTCTCAGCGCATTCCTGCTGCTCCTGCGCCGCCGCCGCCGTTAGCTTTCTCCGCGCCGATCCGGTCTCAGGGGCTACGATACGCCTTCCCGGCGCTGTAGCGCCCGCGGCGGGTTTGCATCTGCTTGCTCGTCTCTAGATCCTTGGCGGCTTCTGCGAGGGATATGCCACGGTCGATTGTGCGAATCGCTGCCGCGAAATCTCCGTTGGCCGCCTGGGCCGCCGCGAGCGTGTCGAGGACCCGCGCTTCGCCTCCTCTGGTAGCGTTCGCGGCCTTGATCGCGAGCTGCAGCGCTTCCTCTGGTTGGTAGATCTTGGGGTCGGTGTGGGTCGCCAGCAGCCAAGCCAGCTCGTTCACGATGAGCACGGAATCCGGTTGGAGCCGCAGGGCTTCGCGGAACAACTTCTCTGCCTCCGCGCCTCGATTGGTCTTAGCCAGAGAGTGCCCGTACCAGAGTTTCGCGATAGCGTCAGTCGGGTCGAGTGCGCTCAGATATTCGAGGTGCGGAGCGGCCTTGGCGTGGTCGTTCGTTTGAATCAACGATAAGCTCAACATCTTGCGCGAGTTGTGAACTTCCGGTTGTGCCGCGACCGCGAAGCTCAGGTGTGGGATCGCTTCGCCATAGCGCTGCATGCGGAACAATAGGGTTGCGAGCTCGAGACGCGCGCGGGTGTTCTGCGGGTTGAGCCTGACCGCATGGGCGAAAGCCTCGAGCGACTCGGGGAAGTTCTTCTGGATGCGCAATTCGCTGGCGACCAGGAAATACGATTCGGCGAGATCGCGCTGCGCGCGCTCATCTTGCGAGATACTGAACTGGTCAAGGTATCGCTTCGCCGCCTCTGGCTGACCGAAGCTCATGAACTTGTCGATCATCACCGTCGGTGTCGCCGGCCATGGACCATCGATCCAGCGACCAGGGAAGTGGGCTGCCTCGGCATGGAGCCTTGCCTTGCCCGCGCCCAGTAGTGCGACGTCCCCGGCCAGCTGCGCGGCCTCGACGGGCCCCTTGTAGATGAACGCAATCCGGCCTTGGGCATCCAGCAGGAGGCTGCTCGGGACTGGCAGCGATTCGAACTTGTCGATCTGTGCACGTCCGGCCACTTCGATCACTTCGAGAAACTCTGCATCAGCCAAGCCCGTGGTGAAGGGGAACTTCCGCTTGGCGAGGAACGGTGCCACGATGGCGCTGCGGGCTGCCGCCGGGTCGTCGGGCTTATCGACACTGAGTGCGAGGATGTCGATTCCGAGCTTGCGCAGGGTCGCCTCGTCATTCGTCCAGCCGTCCATCTCGGCGACGCAGGGCACGCACCAAGTGGCCCACAGGTTGATGAGCTGGGGGAGCTGCTCGGTCCTGGCGATTGGCTGCCTTGTCCCGTCGAGGGCGAGGTAGGTAGATTTCGGCAGTGGCAGTGGCGAGGCCATGACGATACGCGCCGCTTGTGATGACGGCGCAGCTGGCTCGCCAATGGGCAATTTTTCCAACTCCTGTCGGGCTCGCGCTACGCGCCACCGCTGCGCCACACCTGAGCCCTGGTCGACGGTGAAAAATCCACCCGCTAGGATCCCGCTGATCTCTTCGCTCTCGCCGCCGGGCCAGAGCACGCGCAGTCCACTGACTTCCTCCCCAGCGGCGATCCCGAAGTGGACCCACTTGCTCGATTGCGCGAGGAATCCTTCGCCAGCCCGCAGGGTGCGCACGACCTTCTTCGGCGTCGTATTCTTGAGGAGGAGCTCGACTCGTGCGCCGATCCCGTCGCGGTTGCTCGCCTTCCCATCTCCACGCAACTTGATCGAGACGAAGCTGTTCTCTGTCTTCGAGCGGTTGTGTTGCAAGCGCAGGCGCGGTGCGGTGCGGTTGCTGATCCAGAAATCGAGCTTGCCGTCGAGATCCCAATCGACCACCGCGATCGAACGCCCGTCGTCGATCAGATCGAGCCCTGAAGCACCAGAGATATCCCCGAAGCGAGCCTCTGGGCCACCGAGATTCAGGAAGGCGCAATTGCGCTCGAACCCGCTGTAGGAGCGGCCTTCCTCGAGCATCGTGTTGAGTGCCTTCCAGGCTTTGCGGTAGGCAAATGCTGCGCTGGGATTCATGGTGTCCAGTGGTGATTGCGACGAGACCCGCCGCCATGCAAAACTTCACAAGTCTCCGCTGTCAGCCGTGCTGATCATGCCGTTTGCGACCACTAGATCCTGCCGGCCGTCGTTGTCGAGATCGATGAAATTCGAACTCCACGCCCAGCGCGCCATGTTTGCGCCTGACACCTGCGTCGTGTCCTTGAACGTGCCGTCGCCACGATTGATGTAGACCGAGTTGCCGCGCGCGTGCCGTCGCGCTTGTTGTTTGGTAGCGACGTCGGCCCCGGGCAGGAACTGCTTTTGCAAGGTGATGCGATTCCCAGCGTTCGACCACATGTTGGCGATATACAGATCCGGGTGGCCATCGTTGTTGTGGTCACCCCATGCTGTCGACATCCCGGGGCCGATATCCAACACGCCCGCCTGCGCGGCGATATCGGTGAAAAATCGGCTGCCCGGCTCGGGTCCAGCGTCGTTGCGGAACAGGTTGTTGCGCCCGAAATCGTTGGAGACGTAGAGATCCTGGTCGCCGTCGTTGTCGAAGTCTTCCCAGGCGCAGGCGAGGCTGAAGCGGCGGTTGTTGGTATCCAGCCCCACCCGCTCCGTCACGTCGGTGAATGCGAATCCACCATCATTGCGGAACAGGGTGTTCGGCCCGCCATTGTTCGCGTCGTAGTACGGCATCGGGATACCGAGCGCTCCCTGCTCAGCCTTGATCGCCCCGCTGGCATCACGCCCACAGATATAAATATCCAGATCGCCGTCGTTGTCGAAGTCCGCCGCAGTCATCGAATTGATCTGGCCCTCACTCTTGTAGTTGCCGAGTGGAGTGAACCTGCCGCTGCCGTCGTTCTCCATGAGGAGGAGTTTCCACGCTAGCCCGAGCGCGAGGTCCTGATCACCATCGTTGTCGAGATCGATCAGCAGTGCGCTGCGGCAGAAATCGAGAACGTCGACCCCCGCCTCCGCCGAGGTGTCTCTGGCGGTGCCGTCCGGCTGGTGGACGAAGAGGCGGTTCGGCAGGCCGCCAGGTTGCAGAACGTAGACGTCGTCGAGATGATCGCCATTCACGTCACCGACGACCACGCCTTGAGCTCCGAGCAGGTCGGCAACCAGGCTCTTGTCAGATCGCGCTCGCCAGTAGTCGAAACTCTTCGTCAACTGCGCCTCGTATCCCTCGACGCCAGCGAGCACGGCAGGGGCGGCATCGCTGAACTCGATCCTTCCCGAACTCCCCGGAAGAGCAATGCGGTAGTCGCTCACACGCACCGAGCGCAATCGCGGTGAGGCTTCGGTCGTCCACTCGCAATGCCAGGTCGAGGTCACCTGGATCCGGCCCGATTCAGGCTTCCGCCCGTGCATCTCGAAGAGCAGCTTGGTCGAGGCCGTGTCAGATCTGATCTCGACATGCATCACCTTGAATTTCGCGCGCTGGCCAGTGGCACCGGAGAACAGTGACGACAGCGATCGCAACGCCGTAGCAAATCCATCGACACCGCGGTGGGCTGCGTCGTCGTCGGCTCGCGCCGTTTCTGTGGCCGCTTGGGAGATCGTCATCGAGCGGCCATCGTTCAGCCTCTCCAGCTCCTCATAGTGCAGTGGTCCACTGGTGAATTCGCCGGTGATGAAGCCGTTGATCTTCTCGGGAACGAGCTCATCTGGGTTGGCGAGCCACTTGGCCAGGTACTTCATCCTCTTGGCGACGGCCTCGCTGAGGCTCTCGCTCTGCCAGCCTGTCTCGCCGGGATCGAGATTGGTAAACTCGTCCGCCAGCCGTCGGTGGAGTTCCAGGGAGCCCGGATCGGCAG
>Ga0316197_10004206_pt1 | contig 10217 bp, 10 predicted proteins | sample OudBiesiAoxic_MG_FD_204939 | JGI IMG/M metagenome (GOLD analysis project Ga0316197, IMG submission 204939) | Coastal sediment microbial communities from Oude Bieten Haven, Netherlands - site A oxic | ecosystem: Environmental > Aquatic > Marine > Coastal > Sediment | place: Netherlands... | reverse complement strand
CCGCGTTCTCCATTCCTGATAACGCTCCGATTCGGGCGTTTTATTCGCGGCTGCGTCCGGGCTCACCGGCCACACCCCGACACGTTGCAATATCGGGACCAGACTTGGCCGATCCCTGAACGGCAAGAAATTGTCGAAGATATAGGCTTTTTTGGACCTCCCCCCTGTCCCGAACTGATGACAGACGCCCTCGAGACGGGACAGCGCGGCAGTGCCGTTTCGACGCGGCGTGAGCCAAAACCGGCATTTCTGACGAGGAGAGCCCGGTGCGCCTCGGGCGCGACATGGCCACAATTTGCTTGACAGATGCACCGGATTCGGGATATTACTTTCCCAACTTATTTCGGGGCATCCAACAAATGACGCGACTTTCCGAACGACATTTTCAGACGGGATTGGGCCTGTTCGCAGAGTGCAGGTATGCCGATGCTGCGGTCCGATTCCAGGCCGCGATCGCGTCCGAAAAGCAAGGCCAGGTGTTGCGCCCGCAGATGCGTTACCGCTCTTACTTCGGGCTGAGCCGGGCGCTGTCACGAGGGGCCAAACTCGAAGATGTCAAGCTATGCGAGATGGCCGCAGAGGCGGACCACTTCGACCCGGTGTTACAGCTGAACCTGGGACGGGTCTACCTGCGCGCAGGTAAGACGACCCGAGCGCTGCAGACCTTTCGTCGTGGCCTTCGGCTCGACCCGAAGAACGAGGAACTGCTCGTTGCCTTCCGCCGCTCCGACAGGCGGAGAAGACCCGTGATCGGAACCCTCAGTCGCGATCACGGGCTGAACCGATCGCTGGGTCGCTTGCGCGCACGCTTTCTCGTCCGCGCCTAGGCACCTGCTCCAGCAGGTCATCTTCGCCGGGATTCGCGACGAAACTCACCCTTTTTGTCGAGCGGTTGCACGCCCCCCTCGTTTTTATACTTTTCGTTACGACCGAACGATGGGCAAGGGAGAGATGTCCAAGATCGAGCCCGGCTACGTCTCGCTGCTGGAGAGCGGCGAGTTGGAAGGGCGCGTCGAACGCGCTCGTGCGCACCTGACCGACTGCGTCCTGTGCGGGAGGCAGTGTCACGTGAATCGGCTCGAGAGCGTGCGCGGGGCGAGTTGCAGGACCGGTGAACGCGCGGTCGTTCACGGCGTGGGCGCCCATCACGGCGAGGAGGATCCGTTGCGGGGAACGCAGGGATCCGGAACGATCTTCCTCAGCGGGTGCAATCTCCGCTGCGTCTACTGCCAGAACTGGGAGATCAGCCAGAAGGGTGAGGGCTACGAGGTCTCCCCCGACGAGATGGCGACGATGATGCTGTCGTTGCAGGAGCGTGGCTGTCACAACATCAACTTCGTCAGCCCCAGCCATGTGGTGGCACAGATACTCGAAGCGGTCCTGCACGCCGCCCGGCGAGGTCTACGCTTACCGCTGGTCTTCAACAGCGGGGGGTTCGACAGTCTCGTGTCGCTGGAGTTGCTGGACGGTGTCGTGGACATCTACATGCCGGACATGAAGTACGGTGACTCGAAGACGGCGCGGGACTACTCGAAGGTGCGGAACTACGTCGCAACGAACCGGGCGGCCGTCAGGGAGATGCACCGCCAGGTCGGAGACCTGGTCCTCGACGAGAACGGCGTCGCCGTGCGTGGGCTGCTCGTGCGACACCTCGTCTTGCCCGGCGGGCTCGCCAACTCCGGTGCCGTGTTCAAGTTCATCTCCGGGGAAATATCGAAGGACACCTACGTCAACGTGATGGACCAGTACCGCCCGGCGCACCTGAGTTGGCAGTACCCGCCGCTCGATCGTTCGCTGCGGGTCGGCGAATACGAGAAAGCGTTGGCCCTGGCAGCCAAGCACGGCCTGCGACGACTGGACCGACGCGACACCCGCTGGTGTTGACTGTTCGCGGGAAATGGGGACATTCCTGATTTCCCCAGCTTCGAAGCAAGACTCGATGTTCCGGCGTTTCGATAGGAAATCAGGAATGTCCCCATTTCCCTATCTGTCAGGCTGCGCCACCGCGACCGGGCTGAAGGCCATTCCGTCCGGTTCCTGACCGGCCTTGACCAGATCGAGGACCTCGAGACTGGCCGGGTCGAAGACGACCACCGCATCGGCCTGCGTCGCGGCGACCCACGCGCGCTTCCCGTCGGGCGCGATAACGAGCCCCACCGGCACCGGGCTCTCACCGAACCGGTCACCGAACAGTCGCATGGACGCCGTGGGCACCGTACTGAGGTCGAGCTTGCGGCGCAGTAGTTCCTTGCGAGCCGTCACGTCGAAGACGACCACCTCGCCCGTGCTCGCGCAGGAGACCAGCGCGCGCTTGCCGTCGGGTGTGATGGCCACCCGGATCGGGAACCCCTTGCAAGGCACGGTCGCCACCACTTCGAGAGTCGACGTATCGATCACCGACAGCGTGTCCGCCGCCCGGTTGGTGACCCAGACGCGCTTGCCGTCGGGAGTCGTCGCAATACCCTCGGCGCCGTCTCCGGTCGTGATGTCGGCCAGCTTGCGTCGCTGGTCGAGATCGATCGCCGTCACGTTGCCCGAATCGATGTTAGCCACGAAGGCTCGTTTCCCGTCGGGGGTGGTCGCGACCATGTGCGACACCTCCTGCCCGGTCTCGACCTGCGCGTCGACCGTCCCCTTGACGACGTCGACCACGAGAAGGTGACGGCTGTCCTCGGTGGTCACGACGACCGCATCGTCCGAGATCCACGACAGGCCGTGAGGACGCGAGTGATCTCCCAGATCGACCGTGCGGACGACCTTGGCCCCCTTGACGTCGATCACGGTCAGCGTCGAACCGGGTTTTCCCCGGTGGCCGTAGTTGCTGATCACGGCCGTCTCGCCGTCCCGGGAGACCGCAGCCTCGTGCGGGCCTTGCCCGGTGGGAAGCGTGGCCACGGACTCGCCGGTTTCTGTGTCCACCAGGTCCACCGTGTTGTCGGTCTTGTTGGCCACCAGCAGCGTCCCGCCCAGAACCGGGCTCGCAAGGGCGGTAAGCAGTGCGAGGAGAAGCAGGCCAGAAGCCAGGGAATCTCTCATGACGGACCTCGACGGCGTGAGAAACGATCTCGACCGAGAGCGCTCCGGGGGACCCAGCCGTCGCCCGGAACCCGGATTATAGCGATTTTCGGAAGGGTTATCTTCGCTTCAGGTCGAGCAGGGCCTGGGCGATCGGGCCCGACATGCGCCCGACCTTTCGCGGACCGATCCGCATCTCCTCGAACGGCGAGAACGGATCGGCCAGCATGGCCCGGCTGATCTCGATGCACATCACGCGTCCGGCGAACCGCGCGGAGTATTGGTATCCCATCGTCTCGGAGTGAAGTCGGTACGTGGCGTTCTCGCAGGCCTCGATGCCAATCCGGGCAAACTCCCGTTTGACCGCGTCGACCAGTTCGGGCGGGGCGAGCAAGGTGCCGTCGCCGGCCTCGCTGATGATGTCAACGTCGGGGCGCCGCTCCCAGGTCTCGTAGACCTCGGGCTCGTACGCTTCGCGCAATGCGTCCACGATGTTGGCATCGATGTTGTCGATGTCGACTGACCTCGGAGCATAGGTGTGGATCTGCAGACCCATCCCGCCCGCGCCACAGATCAGGTCGTACGCCCTCTGTGCCACCGTCTGATAGCTGGCGTGCAGACCCTGGAGCACCTCGCGATCTTCCGGCGCCGTGACGTACTCCGGCAGCGCGGGAGTCATCTTGCCGCGACCCTGTGTGGCAGGCGCGACGACGCGATTGCAGTCGATGAAGGTGCGCGGGATCAGTGACCGGACGATCAGGACCCTGCCCAACGCCCGATCCCCGTTCTCTGCGCCGACCAGGCATCTCGCAATTTCCCTGGCACACTCGTACGAGCCGACGTCGGTGTTGACGTAGAAGTACGCCGAGAGCTGATCGGGCAAGTCGGAGACCAGCAGACGGCGGACCCGCTCGAAGTCGGCCGTGCGCGTTGCGCCGTGGGGCAACTCGATCAGCAGGTCGGGGGTGACGTCCGGCGACGCTCCGTCCGAGACGAAACAGGACACGTCGCAGACGTCGGGAACGGATTGGACGAGAGCAGCTTTCATGATTCGCGATGATACCTTGTACCCACATGAACGGCCGACACGATCTGCTGCGCCGAGGCCTGCTGCTCGAGATCGCCACCGTGCTGTGGAACGTGGTCGAGGGCGTCGTGGCCGTGGCGGCCGGGACGGTCAGCGGGTCCGTGGCGTTGATCGGCTTCGGCATAGATTCGTTCGTGGAGACCGCCAGCGCCGTCGTGGTGGGCTGGCGATTGAATGCCGAGTTGCGGGGTCGCTCGAGCGAGGCCGGTGAGCGCACCGAACAGATCGCCTCGCGGATCGCGGGAGTCCTGCTGCTCCTGCTCGCGGCCTACATCACCATCGACGCCGGCCGCCGCCTGCTCGGTTTCGGGGCCGAGGCGCGAGAGAGCCTCATCGGGATCCTGCTCACCTCGGTCTCGCTCGTCGTGATGCCCTTCCTGGGCTGGGCCAAACTGCGCACGGCCGCGGCCTTGAACAGCCGCGCGCTGCGGGCCGACGCGTACGAGACGATCGCCTGCGCCTGGCTCTCGCTGACCACGCTGGTCGGCCTCGCACTCAACGCGTCGTTCGGCTGGTGGTGGGCCGACCCGCTGGCAGCGCTGTGCCTCGTGCCCCTGATCGTGCGTGAGGGTCTCGAGGGACTACGAGAAGAAGACTGCGGGTGCGGAAGCGACGAGTAGCCGTGGCTTCCGGGCTGGGCGCGTTGGGTCTCCAGCACGCTCTTGTGGAACGGCTGCAAACAAAAGCCCCTTCTGGACCTTCTTTGTCCCGTATAGAACCCCGCCAACCAGGGTTATCCTCTGCCAAGTTTGGACTGGGGGGCTGGCGTGAGGATCTGGAAGTTTCCCGATCAAGTCGTGCGGTTGGCGGTGCTCGTCACCATCGCGGTCGTTGCTCTTATCGTCGTGCGACAGATGTTCGTGCCCGAGTCTTTCGGTGAGATCGGACACTATCGCGCTGACTCGATCGACACGGTTCTCGCTCAGGGCATCCAGTTCGCGGGCATGCAGGCCTGCGGCGACTGTCACGACGACATGGTCGCGATCAAGGCCGGGTCGTACCACCGCGGACTGACCTGCGAGGGATGTCACGGGCCGTCGGCCGTCCACGTCGACGATCCGTCGGAGGCCTTGCCCACGATTCCCACGGGACGCAAGCCGTGCCTGCGCTGCCACGACTACCTGCCCTCGCGGCCGACCGGTTTCCCACAGATCATCGAGGCCTTGCACAACCCGATGGAAACCTGCGTGGATTGCCACGACCCGCACGATCCCACCCCGCCCGAAGTGCCCGAGACGTGCGGCGCGTGCCACGCGGCCATCGCCCGGACCAAGGCCGTTTCGCACCACTGGTCACTCGATTGCGAGACCTGTCACGTAGCCCAGATCGAACATCGCCAGCAACCACGAGCCAACTTGCCGACCAAGCCCACACAGCGTGAGTTCTGCGGACAATGCCATGCCGACGACGCGGACAGTTCGAGTTCAATTCCGCGCGTCGAACTGGCCACCCACGGTGGCCGCTACATCTGCTGGCAATGTCACTACCCACACTATCCGGAGGGACGCTGAATGGCCCCGGTCGAACAACGCAGAGGGTTCCTGGCTCGACTGATGGCCCTTCCCTGGGTCGCGTTCCTGGTCAGTACGCTGGGCGCAGACAGGCTGTTCGCGGGTGGCGGCCAGTCGGCTTCCGAAGGTGGCGAGCGGAAGTTCGCGATGGGCGTCCAGGTGGACCGCTGCATCGGCTGCGGCCTGTGTGTCGATGCCTGCAAGACGGAGAATGACGTCCTGCGCGAGCCGTTCTTCTTCCGAACCTGGGTCGAACGCTACCAGCTCGGCTCCGACGGCGAGGCCCACGTCGACAGCCCGCGCGGGGGGATCAACGGCTTCCCTGCGACCGAAGATTCACCGGACGTGATGCGCAGCTTCTTCGTCCCCAAACTGTGCAACCAGTGCGACAAGCCACCCTGCGTCCAGGTCTGCCCCGTCGGCGCCACCTACAAGACCCCGGACGGCGTCATCCTCGTCGATCATGAGTACTGCATCGGGTGTCGTTACTGCATCCAGGCCTGTCCCTACGGCGCGCGCTACCTCGACCCCCGCACGAAGACGGCCGACAAGTGCACCTTCTGTTACCACCGCATCAAGCAGGACCTGTTGCCCGCCTGCGTCGAGGTCTGCCCGACTCAGGCCCGGATCTTCGGTGAGCTGGGCACAAGAAGCAGCCCGCTGCATCGGATGAAGCGCATGAACAGCATTCAGGTGCTCAAGCCGGAGCTCAATACCAGTCCCAAGGTGCTCTACTCCAACCTCGACGGAGAGGTACGCTAATCGTGGAAGAACTTTTCCACCATCTGGCATCGGCGGTGTCCCAGGCAACGGGGTACATCTACCCCAACGAAGCCGAGTTGCACTGGGGCCTGCTGGTCGTCGTCTACCCCTACCTCACCGGGCTGGTGGCCGGCGCGTTCATCCTGGCCTCGCTGGAGAAGGTGTTCCGCGTCAAGGAGGTAGAACCGACTTACCGGTTGGCCATGCTGACCGCGTTGGCGTTCCTGATCATCGCCCCGCTGCCGCTGCAGGCGCACCTGGGCCACCCCGAGCGCTCCTTCGAGATCTTCCTCACGCCGCACCTGAAGTCGGCGATGGCGATGTTCGGTTTCGTCTACCTCTGGTACCTGATGCTCGTCCTGCTGCTGGAGATCTGGTTCGAGTATCGAGCCGACATGGTGCGCTGGAGCAACGAGAGTCACGGCCTGAAGAAGTGGATGTACTGGGTCCTGTCGCTCGGCTCGCGCGACCTGTCCGAGCAATCGCTGGCCTTCGACCGCAAGGCCGTCCACGTCATCACGTTGGTCGGCATCCCGTCGGCGTTTCTGCTGCACGGGTACGTCGGCTTCATTTTTGGATCGATCAAGGCCAATCCTTGGTGGAGCAGCGTGTTGATGCCGATCGTCTTCCTCTTTTCGGCCATCGTCTCGGGCATCGCACTGGTCCTGCTGCTGTATTACGTGACGACGATGCTCCGCAAGAAGGCCCTGGACATGGCCTGCCTGGACAAGCTGGCGTCCTTCCTGCTGTACGCCCTGCTGATCGACCTGACGCTGGAGACGCTCGATTTCGTGCACCGTCTGTACGAATCCGAGGAATCGATCGAGATCCTGTCGGAGTTGATCTTCAGTCGCCTGTTCATCAGCCTGACCATCGTTCAGTTGCTGCTGGGTACCCTCGGGCCGATCCTGCTGCTGTCCTTCGGACGCTTCGCGGGAATGGCCAACGAATTCCGGCGCACGATTTACTTCGTCGCCGCGTTGCTCGTCCAGGTCGGTATCTTCAGCACCCGCTGGAACGTCGTCATCGGCGGCCAGTTATTCTCGAAGAGCCTGCGCGGCCTGACCGTCTACAAGCTGCAGCTGTTCGGAATGGAAGGACTCTTCGTCGCGATCGCCCTTCTGGTCCTGCCGTTCCTGGTCCTGTGGGCGCTGATCAAGATCCTTCCCCCGTGGGACGAGGCCGAGTCTCGATAGGCCGCTATTCCTTGCGGCGGGCCAGGCGGGGCGAGAGAATCAGCGCGCCCCCGTACAGCGCAAACGAGATGAACAACGTCAGCGCCTGACCGGCGCGAACGTCCTCGAGCAGCAGCTTGAGCCCGCCGGCCGCCAGGACCGGGTAGACCAGCCAGGCGGCTTCGGGTAGACGCCTCCATCGTCCAAGCAGGGCCAGGGCGATCGCGGCCAGCGCGAGAACGGCGGTGCGCAGCGTGGCGAGGGCCCCCGCCGAGACCTGCCCATCCGCTGACGCGGGGAGCAAGGTCGAGCCCAAGGTGACGAGTATCGCCCCGAAACCCAGCGTGAACACGAGGATCATCATCAGCTTGGGCGCACGAGAGAATCGCCCCCAGGTCTTGCCGTGAGTGGCCACCTCGAACCAACCGCACACGCCGGCAACGACGATCACGAACAGTGCCGCCGGGGTGATCGAAGGCGTGGGCGTTGCCTGGGGGGCGCTGAAGGCTGCCGCCACCCACTCGAACAGACCTACGCTGATGGCCGCCGCAGTGACGTAGACCGCGCCGTGCAGGCTCAACGTTGCCCGTTGCCGCACTCCGCCGATCCATGTGGCCAACAGCCCCACCGCGGCGAAGGCGACCGCACGGGAGGCTCCCTCGAACAAGACGCCGAACCCGACGAGAGTGAAGACCATGGCCGTCGTCGTGAAGAAGATGAAGCTGTGACGCTTCTCCATCGCCCGATCGATGACCGCGAAGGAAGCCGTGTAGCTCAGGGCCGCCAGACCGAGGCTGACCGCACCGAGAGGCACGGCCGAAACGGCGGTCCCGTGCGTGACCTCGATCGCTCCCCCGAGACCGACCAGCAAAGCTGCGGCCCCCTGCAGAATCTCGTCGACGGTGACCTCGGCGTGCCGCAGCAGGGCCCGGACGTAGTAGGTGCCGAGGTAGACCACGACCAGGGCCAACTGAAGCACGACGAGCGAGACCGGTTGGAGAACCTCTGCCACCCTTTCGGTCGCGCCGACCAGGAAGACGACCGTCAACATCAAGACTGACAGGTCGGCCACCACGGCAAGAAAACGGGCCAGGCCGAGCCACCCCCGGCGATAGGCCAAGACCAGGGAGACCAGACCGAAGGTCAGAATCAGCGAGACGAACAGGACCAGCATCTTGGTGATCCCGCCCAGGGCGAGCGACGTCCCGGTCGCCGCCAGCGCGACGGCCCAGGCCATCGGCAGCAGGTCGCGGCGTGCGGCGATACCTAGCGCAATCAGCGTGACGACCAGCAATGCCAGGGCGCCTGCAGTGCCGGAAAGAAAACCGAATCGAGCCGTGGCCTCCCACAACAAGGGATAGACGATGGCCGTCGCCGCCAGTCCGTGAAACACGGCGCTCGTGCGACGCTGTTGCCCGGCCGCCCGGTCGGCCAGCATCAACCAGACCAGGGCGTAGCCGATTCCCAGCACCGTGCCGACGACCTGGGGCACGACGCCGCTCTCGGTCATCGCGCGCAGGGCGAATCCCCCGCCCAGGACCATCAGCGTGCGGCCGATCAGCGGGACGATTTCCTGGGACGGTGTCTTGAGGGGACCGATCTCGGGGGTGACGACGGCTGCGTCTGCGGCCTCTGTGAACTCCCTGCTGGGCGTGGGCTCCGCCGGCGTCTGGCGTCGCTCGAGCGCGCCGAGCCGGTCTTCGACGGCTTCCAGACGCCGTGCCAGACGGTCAAGCCTCTCCGCGACCGTCGATTCGGTTTCGCTCAAGCCCCCCTCCCTTCTGGTTGAGGGGAGAGTACACCCTGGGGCCGAACCTCGGGCAACGACCTTCTCCATCAATTGGATAGGAGTGGTCGTTTTGTCCGCCAACGAGGCGACTCGACGACCCGCCGCGGGACGGTTGACGTGCGGAGACGGATGTTGAATCCTTCCACGGATGGACAAAACCCTTCGTACGAATCGTGGGAGTAATGCCGTGAAAGCACGAAGTCTCGCATGCATCGTGATGACCGCGTGGCTGCTATTCATGCCCGTGTGGGCAGAGGACGAGGCGAAAGAACCGCAGTCCGACGCTGGTGGTATCCACCTGAAGGGTTGGGGCATCCGAGCCGGGCTCGCAGCCAACCCCGACCAGGCGATCGTCGGGGCCCACTGGGACCTGGGCGAGATCATCGAACACCTGCGTTTTCAACCCAACGTCGAGCTGGGTCTCGGGGACGACGTGCTGACGCTGTTCGGCGAGTTCCCCGTGCACTACATGTTTCGCGTTCAGTCCAAGTTCACACCGTATGCGGGGGGCGGGGTCGTCATCGGCCTGGCAAAGTATGACCGCAACAACAACAAGGACACCTCGGTCGAGGGCGGCCTACGGATCATCGGAGGACTGCAGTGGCCACTGAAGAACGGCAAGCCACTCGCCGTCGAGGCCAACATCGGCTTCGGTGACATCCACGACGTTCAGGTCAAGGTCGCCTGGACATTCTGACCGGCGTGAGATTCTCCATTCGCTGGAAGCTGATCCTGGCCATCGGCATTCCCCTGCTGGTGGTCTACGCGGTGATGCTGGTGCTGATGATCGGCGAGATGCGCCGACGAGCACACGGCGAGATGGTCGAACGCGTGCACGACGTGACCTCACTGTACGCCGCGAAGGCGGGTAGTCGATT
>Ga0316197_10004205_pt1 | contig 10218 bp, 8 predicted proteins | sample OudBiesiAoxic_MG_FD_204939 | JGI IMG/M metagenome (GOLD analysis project Ga0316197, IMG submission 204939) | Coastal sediment microbial communities from Oude Bieten Haven, Netherlands - site A oxic | ecosystem: Environmental > Aquatic > Marine > Coastal > Sediment | place: Netherlands... | reverse complement strand
AAAGGGTAATGCCAAACCCATTGTAGACACCACCTCCACCCAGGTTGCTATCATGCAGGCTAATATTGACGGTTTTTTAAAAGGAATATCTGATGAAGAACTGAAAACCATAGCCACCTATATGCTGCATGTTGATGAATTAAACCCAGATTAGTATCGTTTGAAGAGGTAATTTTTGCGTAGGAGGGAGGAGAGGCATGAGACCCATGAACGGGCTGCATGATTTCCGGTAATAAAGCAACCAGAGTTGAATAATTGCCTGCCAGTAACTGTAATACATTACTTTTGCTTAAAATTTGATGAAGATGCAATCGTTTGACGAATTTAAAATCTCTAACCAACTGCGTTCGGCTATAACCGATTTAGAATATACGATTCCAACACCCATTCAATCCCAAGCCTTTCCTGTAATTTCATCAGGAAAAGATGTTGTGGGTATTGCTCAAACGGGAACGGGAAAAACATTTGCCTATATGCTACCCATATTACAAATGCTTCCATTTTCAACAGAAAAGCATCCAAGAGTTTTAATTTTAGTGCCTACACGCGAATTGGTTGTACAGGTTGTTGAGGAGATAAAAAAATTTAGTAAATATCTCGATAATAGGGTAGTGGGGGTTTATGGCGGCACCAATATAAACACTCAAAAAATATTGTTAGGGGAAGGTCAGGATATAGTTGTAGGTACCCCCGGCCGTTTATATGACTTGATTTTAAGTCGTGCATTGCAATTAAAATCGATTAAAAAATTAGTCATTGATGAAGTTGATGTCATGCTCGATTTAGGGTTTAGGTTTCAGCTTACCAATATTTTCGATTTATTACCAACAAAGCGTCAAAATATTATGTTTTCGGCCACAATGACTGAGGAAATAGAAGATATAATAGCTAAATTTTTTATTTCGACAGTAAAGATTTCAGTTGCCTTAAGTGGTACACCATTAGAAAATATTACTCAAAGCAGCTATGCGGTGCCCAATTTTTATACTAAAGCAAATTTGCTCGTACAGTTGTTAAAAGATGCAGCCACTTTTAAAAAAGTACTCGTTTTTGTTTCAAATAAAAGAAGTGCCGATCGTTTGTTTGAAGAATTACAAGAGTTGTATAATGAGGAAGTTTGTGTAATTCACTCTAATAAAACGCAAAACTACCGAATGCGGTCTATTAAACAGTTTGATGAAGGGCTAAATAGGATTTTGGTTACTACCGATGTAATGGCACGCGGTCTTGATTTAAGCGAAATAACTCATGTTATAAACTTTGATACCCCGCGTTTTCCTGAAAATTACATGCATCGAATTGGTCGTACAGGCCGGGCAGAGAAGAAAGGAGAATCCCTATTGTTCTATTCGAAGAAAGAAATTGCCTATAAAAATACTATTGAAGCACTTATGAATATGGAAATTAAACAAATTCCATTTCCTGCAGACGTAGAAACAGCTACAAGGCTAACCCCGGAAGAGCAACCTCAGGTTAGTGAACCATATAATCCCCATAAACAAAGTAAAGAGCATGAACGTGGGGCAAGTTTTCACGAAAAGGCGGAAAAAAACAGGAAAACAAATGAAAGAGGGGCTTACAAACGCATAATAAAAGCCAAATATAAAAAACCACAAACCAGAGGTGATAAGAATTATAATAAAAGTAAAAGAAAGAAATAACTATTACTTAAGATTGGTATTTAGTTGAAAAGGCACTGGTTATTATTATATCGGACACACTACTTTATTTCGAGTAATTTTACCTTATGATCAGAAACATCCAGGTAAGGGTAGGTTTAAAGGAAGAGGGCCAAGAAGGCATTCTTATGCGTAAAGCTGCGCAAAACCTTGGTATTTCTGAAAATGATTTTACAATAAAAGTACTTCGGAAGTCTATCGACGCGAGAAAAAAAACTATCTATTTCAATTACAAGCTCACCGCTTACATAAAGGAAAAAGCTCCTGAGAGTTCTACCTACTCTTTTGCTTACAAAGATGTTTCAAAAGCCAAACCCATTCATATTATCGGTTTTGGTCCTGCTGGAATGTGGGCCGCATTGCGTTGTTTAGAGCTTGGCTTCAGGCCTATTGTTCTTGAGCGGGGTAAAAATGTGCAAGATCGTCGCAGAGATATAAAAGCCATAAACCAGGATCATATTGTAAACGAGAATAGCAATTACTGTTTTGGGGAAGGTGGTGCAGGCACCTATTCCGACGGGAAATTATATACACGGAGTCTAAAACGAGGTGATGTCAGACGTATTTTTGAAAGCCTTGTACACCATGGTGCAACAGAACATATACTTATTGATGCACACCCACATATTGGCACGAATAAACTACCTAAAATTGTTCAAAACATTCGGGAAACAATACTCAGACATGGTGGCGAAGTACATTTCAATACTAAAGTGATTGATTTGATAATAGAGCATAATGAGTTAAAAACAATTGTTTTACAGAATGGAAATGAATTGCAAGTATCCCGGGTCATATTAGCGACAGGCCATTCTGCCCGTGACATTTTTTACCTTCTTCAAAAAAAGAACATCGCCCTAAAAGCAAAGTCTTTTGCTATGGGGGTTCGCGTAGAACATCCACAGCAAATTATAGATTCTATTCAATACCATTGCAAAGGAGAGCGCGATGAACTACTTCCGGCCGCTTCCTATAGCTTGGTTCAACAAGTGAAGAATCGAGGTGTGTATTCGTTTTGTATGTGCCCTGGTGGGTTTATAGTTCCCGCAGCTACATCGCCTGGGGAAGTAGTTGTTAACGGTATGTCGCCTTCCAAACGAAATAACCTTTTCGCAAATTCAGGCATTGTTGTTGAAATAAACGTGGAAGAAGATATTCCGAAATACGAAAAGTTCGGCGTCTTAAAAGGTTTGGAATACCAAAAAGATTTAGAACGATTGGCCTTTACTTCTGGTGGAAGAAGCCAAACCGCTCCTGCCCAGCGGTTAACAGATTTTGTAGGGGGTATACTCTCTTCAGATTTAAACCCAACATCGTACCAACCTGGACTCAAATCGGCACCCTTGCATTCGTTACTTCCCAGGTCGATAGGAAGCCGTTTAAGAACCGGATTTGCAGAATTCGGCAAGAAAATGAAAGGCTACTACACCTCAGAGGCCAATATTGTGGGAGTAGAATCGCGGACTTCGTCTCCGGTAAACATTCCCAGGAACGAACAATTAGAGCATCCCGAAATTAAAGGTTTGTTCCCATGTGGTGAAGGTGGTGGTTATGCAGGCGGCATTGTATCAGCGGCGATGGATGGTGAACGATGTGCTGAGGCTGCTGTTGCCGGGTTGTGAAGTATTTCTCGCTCAGACATCTTACTTCGCCCTTCTCAGTCTAAATAAGCGTACCTTTGCGCCTTATTTAAAGTAATGACATTCAAAGAACTCGGCCTGGCCGACCCAATACTTAAAGCACTTCAGGTAGAAGGCTACGAAAATCCAACCCCAATTCAAGAACAAGCAATTCCCATTCTCCTCAAAGGCAAAGACCTTTTGGGGGTAGCACAAACGGGGACAGGCAAAACGGCAGCATTCGGAGTTCCAATACTTCACCATTTGTATAATTCGCAAAACGGACAACAGGGAAAACGAAGACTTAAGGCCCTGGTTGTAACTCCAACACGTGAATTGGCTATACAAATAGGCGAAAGTTTCACAGCTTATGGAAAGTTCACTGGTTTGCGAAATACTGTCATCTTTGGGGGCGTCAAACAAAATAGTCAGGTTAACAAGCTGAGAAGTGGCGTTGATATCCTGGTGGCTACCCCGGGAAGGTTACTCGATTTGATGAACCAGGGTTATATTTCCTTTCGGGACTTAGAATTTGTGGTCCTGGATGAAGCCGACCATATGTTGGATATGGGCTTTATTCACGACATTAAGAAGATCATTTCCAAACTACCCCCCAAACGACAATCACTTTTCTTTTCTGCAACCATGCCTAAAGATATTGTAGCACTTTCCAGAAAAATGCTGGGTGATTTTGAGCGAGTGACTATCAAACCGGAACAGGCTACCGCCGAGAAAGTGGAACAGGGGGTCTATTTCGTAAGTAAGGGTGACAAGCCCAAATTATTAATACTTCTTTTAAAAGAGAGACCTAATGATTCTGTTTTAGTATTTTCCAGAACAAAACACGGTGCCGATAAAATAGGTAAAAAATTAAGGCAGGCCGATATTATGTCGGCGGCCATTCACGGCAATAAATCTCAAAATGCCAGACAAAAGGCTTTAGGTGACTTCAAAGATGGCAAACTAAAAGTATTGATCGCTACAGATATTGCAGCAAGGGGTATAGACGTAGAGGAACTATCCTTAGTAATCAACTATGACCTTCCCAATATTTCGGAAACCTATGTACACCGGATTGGGCGTACAGGTCGCGCCAGTGCCACCGGTATTGCATTATCTTTTTGTGATACAGAAGAACAACCTTACCTACGCGATATTGAAAAATTAATCCAACAGGAAGTCCCTCGTATGCCACCACACCAATTTGTGGATAGTGAAGACGAGGTGGTGATCAAAAAGGAAAAAAAACAACAGCGGTCGCACAACTCAAATCGTAACAGAAATCGAAATTCAAACAGCAGCGGTGGTCAAAATAACCACAAGAACAGGAATAGAAATCGACGTAGGTATTAGATTTTAATTATGAAATTAATTCCATAGTTTTTTTAATAATCCAATTTTTGTTTTTTCATTGCTCTTCGGTAGTTCATAGCAACAGCATCAAATTTTAAATGAAGTTCCTCGCTAAAATCGAAAGGTACCTGCTGTGGTCGCTGCGATTCTACAACACGTTTATCCTGGTCAAAAATGACCTGTTCAAAATCTTGTAAAACAGTATCAGGATCATTGTGATTATAGTTACGGCCAACAATACAAAAACCTCTGCATTTATTATGTGAAATTGGTTGAGATATAAATAAATACAACATCCCTTTATTGCCTCCCCAACCCAAACGTAGTACAATGGTATATGGAAGATGTAGTTCATAAACACTCCGTCTTTCGGGTTTTACAACCTCTTCATTGGCAAAAATTGGAAAATCATCGCTATTGGTTGCTTCCGGCCTAAGGACTGAATAGTGTAAAACAGAATCTTTAATCGTCACTTTACAATAAGGAACTTCAGGGCGTTCGGGGTCACCTAACAGCCCAGGGTGTACCCAGGGAAAATGCCCGAAATCTGTAAAATTTTCAACCTGTCTGGAGCTATCGCTATTCCAATTGAAAGGACCTGTATTTACCCATTTCCAATCTGTATTTTCATACTCTGGTATGTTAGGAAAATCAAATTCAGGGTTTTTCAAAGCAACCCATACCAAACCAAATTTTTCCTGGCAATAGTAGGTTGGAGTTTTTGCTTTGCGGGGTATTTCAACATCGGGTGCTTGTGGAATAAATACACAATTGCCTTTCTTATCATATTGCCATGCATGATAGGGGCATACAAGGCAATCCTTTTCTATCCAACCTAAAGATAATGCCGTGCCTCTGTGAATACATAAATCACGCATTGCATGAACACGACCATCTGTAGTGCGCCAAATAACTATAGTTTCGTCCAAAAGAATAGTGCCAAAAGGCTCCTCTGCCTTTATTTCATGACTATACCCAACAGGGTGCCAGCATGCAAATAATCTCTCAGGAAATTCAGTTTTATTATAATTCATACAAATACCTCGGCTTATTTGAACATTTGTCATTGTAAATATATGCAAATGTTACTACGCTTTTTGCTATGAAAATGAAGACCTCACATTTTCAGCCAGCGAAATCCTGAACTGTCAGGCATCCAATACAGAATAGATTCCCGGAGATAAATAGAGTTATTGGGAGAACACTAGAATTATTGTAAATTCATACAATCTAAATTTAAATACAAAATGAAATACTCACGGATCATTTATCTTTTCATTCTTGCTTTGGTAATGGCCTGCAACACAAGTACGAAAAAGAAAAAAGAAGAAAAAACGCCTGCAGTCAGGAAGCTTTCCAAGGTGGTTACCGCAGATATAGAGGAGGGCATTAAAGCCAACATCGCAAAAAAGGTTGAAGAAGGGGATGGGTATTTTGTTATGAGTTCCGATGAGAAAGAGCTGCGCCTGAAATTGGTTCGTGTACATACGGAATACCTTTCAAATTTAGGCCCTCAACGCCATTTTGCTTGTGTTGATTTAGCAGATGTTAGTGGCGATGTATACGATGTGGATTTCTTCTTAGATGGAGATCCCGGTAACATGAACGTTACCGAAACTACCCTGCACAAGCTTAACGGTAAGCCCTTTTACACCTGGAAACAACGCAAGGATAAGACCTGGTACAGAATGCCTGTCCAAAACGCATCAAATGATTTGTTAGGGGTCATCGAAGGAGAAGACAGCTTTGAATTTCATTATGAGATTACCTTACCGGATATTACGGATCCTGCAAAAATGTGGATTCCTGTTCCACAGACTGATCACTTTCAGACGGTTGAATTAACTAGTATTGAAGCTCCTGTGAAACATCAAATACTCCAGGAAAAGAATTATGGGAATACCGTATTCTATTTCGAATTATTTCCAGAACATAGTGGAAAAAAAATAGCAATTGTTTACGAAGTGAAGAGGCAAGAGAAAAAACCCTATGAGGATGATACGTCGCTTACAAAATATCTGAATCCCAGTTTACTGATGCCCGTAGGCGACCGGTTTCAGGTTTTGGCAGATTCCATTATTGGACTAAAAAACAGCGAAGGTGCAATCATGCAGGCCAGGGCTTTGTATGATTATGTGATAGACAATATGCGTTACATAAAGGCAGGCAAATATGGTACGGGTGATGCAGTTTACGCTTGCGATGCGCTAACCGGTAATTGCACCGAGTTTCATTCGCTCTTCATTTCCCTGGCCAGATCTGCAGGAATACCATCCCGGTTTGCTGTAGGGGCCTCAATCCCATCTGATCGGGATGAAGGTGGTATTGACGGCTATCACTGCTGGGCAGAATTTTATGCTGAGGGAAAATGGTGGCCAGTAGATATCAGTGAAGCCAATAAATACACGGCTCTCGCTACTTATTACTTTGGTCGGCATCCGGCAAATCGTATCGAATTCAGTAGAGGACGGGATCTACTTGTAGAACCCGGACCATATTTTGGACCCATCAACTTTCTTGCATATCCTGTAATGGAAATAGGCAAAACCCCAGCATTTCCGGAGACATTTTTTTCATTTCGCCGGAAAGCTGAGCAAGAAATCTCAGAAAATTAGTTAAGCCTACCCTGATACGGAATCCTTAGGATGTTCTTCGCCTTTAGGATGATCACCCTCTTCTTTCGCAGGATGTTCTTCGCCCTCTTTAGCAGCCGGATGTTCATCTTTGGCAGCCCCTTCTTCTGTAGGATGCTCTTCACCTTCAGGATGTTCAGCCTGCTCTTCGGTGTTTTCTTTCTTCTTTTGGTCCCTGCAAGAGCTTAACGTACCGGCTGCAACGAAGCCAAATAATAACATTACCAGAGTAAAGAATTTAAGTTTTTTTAAGCTGCTCATAATATCAATTGTTTTATTAATTAAAAAATCAAATTAAACGGGTTCTAAGTACCTGATTCATTTAAATATAACAAAATTTGCCCGAATCCAACTAACTAACTCCAAATTTATACAGCTTGTTACAATGGGAAGTTGCCCGGCCAATGACTTTCATAGATATTATGCTGCTTACAAGGTTTCGGGAAATCTAAATTAAAGAGGCCGATAGATCCTTTAAATATATGACGTCTTATAAAAAATTCTTCTATAACGATAATGAAACCGTTGGCGATTCTCGAGATTCTATTTATTAAAATGGAGTAGGGCGGGTAGTACACTTATTAAGTAATGGCACTGCTATAAACGTAAAATGTTGTCCTGACTTTATGAAAATCTAAGAGAATTAGAATTTAATTCTATACTAAAGTATATATTTATAAAATATTGGTAAATGGAATGTCTTATAATATTCATATTTTGCTCTTGACAGGAATATTAAGATTCTGGTTATGATCAAGGTGTGTTTTTTATTATTTGTTCTATTATTGGTAAAAATTTATTTATTAAAATTCTAAACAATCTGTTGTATTTATGCATGCGTACTTATTCCCTGGTCAAGGCACTCAATTTCCGGGTATGGGAAAAGAATTATTTAAAAAATCTAAATTGGCTCAGGAATATTTTGAAAGAGGTAATGATATTTTAGGTTTCTCAATTACTGATGTAATGTTTGAAGGATCTGCGAAAGATTTGAAACAAACAAAGTTTGCTCAACCGGCAATTTTTTTACATTCATATATTCTGGCAAAAACCCTAGGTAATGATTTTAATCCCGATATGGTTGCCGGTCATTCTTTGGGTGAGATATCAGCTTTGGCCGCTATTGGATCTTTAGATTTTGAATCGGCCCTGGGACTAATTTCCAAGCGTGCGTCAGCCATGCAAAAAGTTTGTGAAGTTGAAAATACCGGGATGGCCGTTGTGGTTGGTTTATATGATGTTATTGTAAAGGATATCTGTGACCACGTAGACGGCGTAGTGGTCCCTGCCAATTATAATGCTTTACATCAGGTGGTTATTTCAGGTGAGAAGAAAGCCCTGAAAGAAGCTTGTGACAAATTGAGGCCAGGTGCTAAGGCAGTGGTAAATTTACCGGTAAGTGGGGCATTTCATTCCCCTTTTATGGAACCGATAATTGAAGAATTCAGCCTGACAATAGAAGATACAAAATTTAAAAAGCCCATTTGTCCGATATATCAGAATATTGCCGGACGACCAACAGAAGATGTGGCTTTGATCAAGAAAAATTTAATTGATCAATTGACACATCCGGTTATGTGGAGGCATACAATTCTGCATATGATAGAAGATGGAGCAACCGAATTTACAGAGATTGGTCCTGGAAACTTTTTAAGAGGGCTTGTTCGTCAAATCAATAAAAATATGATTACTCACGGAATTTCTTAAACGACCAAAACACTTTTCAATCTGCTTTATAGTTATATAATTATAAAAACAATTAAAAAACCTGAAATCAGTAATCCTCTCTGGTGAAGAAGGTATTTTAACGAAAATAAATAGGTTTGTTGATTATGGTATGGTAGTTGGTTTTAGATGACTTTAAACTATCATTTATGGAATCCATTTCATTTCTATTTAGAGGTAAAGAGTTTGGTTTAACGCTCTTGGCACTAATTCTTTGTTCCACTTTCCAAACTATCAGAGCCCAGGCCTTTGAACCCGGATACATAGTTCTCAATAGTAATGATACACTTTACGGATCCGTTAAAAACCGGAATCATGGGACACTTTTTGAAAAGATTAGGTTCAAGAATGAACGCGGTAAGGTTCGGCGCTATAGTGCAGAGAATCTTTTGGGCTATAAGGCAGGAATACATACCTATGAATCTATCTGGTATGCTGAGGAAAGTAGGTTTTTCAGGTTTGATTATTATACCCGACCCGGATATGGCAAAAAAACCTTTTTAAAGGTATTGGCCAAGGGACCCTTAAGTTGGTATGCCAGGGAATTTATACATGACGACAATGATTTCCTTGATCAATTTGAACTATTTCTAAAGGACGGCGATACCACTATGGAAAGGGCCACCCAGGGCATCTTTGGTCTTAAGAAGAAACGTTTGACAAGCTATTTTTGGGATTGCCCGGTCTTGGTAGAAAAAATAAACAATCTGTCGATTAGCAGACCTTTGGATGTGGTGGCATACTATAATGCGTATTGTGGCAACCTTTAAAAAACATCAGGCAAGCAATGAAAAAACACTTGTCTCCCGAAACTTTAGTAAAGGCACTGTGTGTGGAATGTAATTGTTACTTAAAATAAATATTTCTGAGCTTTTTGAATAGATATCATATTATTGAGATGCTCGATTTTAAATAAAGTCTTCCATGGCTTCCAGCCATATCGGAATTTCCAAGTTAGAAGATTTCAAATACACAAAAAGCGTTTCAATGGCCAGGGTATATGTTAAGAGGGTGAGATTAATCTCCATCACACTAAACAAGCTAAAGTAAATGTCATATACTGCAGAGGTAATTCCGAACACTTTAATCGCTTTGGTAATGAAAAGAATTGATAGATTAAACATCGCTTTGGTTTTCTTTGATTGCTGTCTTGATACTATAGACGAGAGTAAAATTAATTTGTTACAGTACTATGCATAAAAAGGTACT
>Ga0316197_10004202_pt1 | contig 10223 bp, 9 predicted proteins | sample OudBiesiAoxic_MG_FD_204939 | JGI IMG/M metagenome (GOLD analysis project Ga0316197, IMG submission 204939) | Coastal sediment microbial communities from Oude Bieten Haven, Netherlands - site A oxic | ecosystem: Environmental > Aquatic > Marine > Coastal > Sediment | place: Netherlands... | reverse complement strand
CGTCGACCCCAAGCAACTGCCGCAGCGGCTGCCGGATGTCCCCTGCTGTCGTCTGACCCGCCTGCGCGCGGGTCTGGCCGATGCCATCGACCGACTGCCGGCCTCTGCCTTTTCCCGCGGCGTGCTCCGAGCGTTGGTGGTGGGGGACCGGTCGGCGTTGTCGCCGCAGGACAAGGCCTTGTTCAGCGCGACCGGCACCAGCCATTTGATGGCGATCTCCGGCCTGCATATCGGTCTGCTCGCCGGTATTGGCCTGCTCGGCGTCAGCTGGCTGTGGCGGCGTGTCCCAAGGGTCTGTGGCAGGATTCCGGCGCGTCTTGCCGGCGTTGTCGCCGGCATCGCGGCAGCCACCACCTACGCGCTGCTGGCGGGCATGTCTCTGCCGACCCAGCGTGCGCTGATCATGCTGCTGGTATTCGCGCTCGGCCTGCTGGCGCGCCGTGGGCATGGGCCGGTGCATGCGCTCGCGCTGGCCGCCGTCGTGGTGCTTGCGTGGCATCCGCCATCCATCGTGGCCGCCGGATTCTGGCTGTCCTTCGGTGCGGTATTGGCGATTCTGGCGGCACTCGCGCTGGCGCCGGATGAGCCGCGCTGGCGCAGCGCGGTCAGGATCCAGCTGGCGCTGAGCATCGCGCTGTGGCCAATCCTCGCAGCCTTCGGCCTGCCGGTGAGCGCCGTCGCGCCGCTGGTCAATCTGCTTCTGGTGCCCTTGTTTGGCCTTCTGATCGTGCCACTGAGCCTGCTCGGCACGGCCCTGCTCGCCGTCTACCCTCCATCGGGGAGCTGGCTGCTCCAAACCGTCGCCATGCTGCTCGACATGGTCCGCGACGGCCTGGCTTTCGCCGGCCAGGGGGCCTGGTCGGGGTATGCCATGGCAAGTCCGGGAATGGCGGAGCTGGCGGCCTGCCTGCTCGGGATGGGATTGCTGCTGGCGCCGGCGGGTGCGCCGCTGCGTTGGACGGCAGTGCCATTGCTCATTGTGCCCTGGCTGCCGCGCGATCCGCTGCTCGAGCCGGGCGACTATGCCCTGCACGTGCTCGATGTAGGCCAGGGTTTGAGCACAGTCATCGAGACCCGCCGGCATACCCTGGTATTCGATACGGGGCCGGAGTTCCCTTCTGGTTTTTCCACGTCTCGGGCCGTGCTGGTGCCGTTTTTGAACCGCCAGGGCAGGTCGCGCATCGATCGCCTGGTCCTCAGCCACGGTGACAAGGATCACGCCGGCGACGTGCGCCATCTCATCGAGAGCCTCGACGTGCGCCAGATCCAGTCCGGCGAACCGCAGCGCGTCGGGGTTGGCTCGGTGCCCTGCATTGCCGGCGAGCGGTGGCGCTGGGACGGGGTGGTCTTCGAGTTCCTGCATCCCGCCCGAGACGCGCAACTGTCGGGCAACAACGCCTCCTGCGTGCTGCGGGTTCAGAACGATGCCGGCATTGCGTTGCTGACCGGCGATATCGAGGCTTCGGTCGAGCGCCGCCTGGTGGCGCTGCACGGAGGCCGGCTGGACAGCGATCTGGTGCTCGCACCGCACCATGGCAGCCGCAGTTCTTCCAGCCAGGCACTGGTCGACGCGACCCGGCCGGGATTCGTCATCTATACCGCCGGTTGGGCCAACCGCTATGGCTTCCCGGCACCATCGGTCGAGCGCCGCTGGCGCGCATTCGGGGCGGTTCCGCTGAGTACGGTGGAGCTCGGCACGATCAGTTTTCACATGTCGTCTGATGACGGGATCGTCGGCCCGAGGGCTCAACGTCATGAAGCCAGACGCTACTGGTGGCACGACAGCGGTTCAGCCATGCCTTCGCATGCAGTATCATCCGCCGATCGGTCGCAGCGTGAATGAGGCTGCATCCCAGATCTCCATCTGATCCGCTGTCATTCCAGCAGGAGGACAACCCGACGTGCTCGAACTCGTGAAAGCCGGTGGCTGGCTCATGTGGCCGATCATTGCCTGTTCCGTCATCGCCATGGCAATCGTTATCGAGCGGTTATGGGTCTATCGCCCGCGCAAGGTGCTGCCGGCCAACCTGGTCGCCCAGATCTGGCAACTGCATCAGAACAAGCAGCTCACCGCGGCGCATATTGCCACGGTGCGAAACGGCTCGCTGCTGGGGCGCACGCTTGCCGCGGGTCTGGTGAACCGCAATCATCCGCGCGAGGTGATGAAGGAGGCGATCGAGGAGGAGGGGCGTCAGGTGGTCCACGAACTGGAAAGGTACCTGAACACGCTGGGTACGATCGCCAATATCTCGCCACTGCTCGGCCTGCTCGGCACCGTGATCGGCATGATCAAGGTGTTCACCGCGATCACGAGCTCCGGCGTGGGCAATCCGGCGGTCCTGGCCGGTGGTATCTCAGAGGCATTGATCACGACCGCGGCCGGACTCTCGGTGGCAATCCCCGCAGTGATATTCCATCGTTACCTGAGTGGTCGCGTCGACCGCATCGTGATGCGCATGGAAGAGCAGGCGCTAAAGTTGGTCGAAGTCATGCAGGGTGAGCGAGAGCATTGAGGCTATGAATCTGCGCCCGCGTCGTTCCGAGCCGCCACGCGTCGATATCACGCCACTGATCGACGTCGTGTTCCTGATGCTGATCTTCTTCATGGTATCCACCACCTTTGATAAGCAGACCCAACTGAAGGTCGACCTTCCACAGGCCACCACGGAAGACACTGCGGAAGAAATCGTGGACAAGATCGACATCACTATCGATGCCCAGGGGCATTTCTATGTCAACGAGCGCGAACTGGTGAAGCACGATGCGGAGACCCTGCGGCGCACGTTGAGCAAGGCCGGCGACGGCCGTAGCGATCTCCCGATCATCGTCTCGGGCGACCGCAATGCGCCGCTGCAGTCGATGATGACGGTGCTCGATGTCGCCGGCCAACTCGGCATGACGCGCCTGAGTTTCGTCGCTCGCCAGTCCGAACCCGAAGCCGACTGAGCAGCTTCAAGCGGTGCCGCGACTCGACCATTACTGGAACACCAGCAACCCCGTTTCCCTGTCGCTGCTGCCGCTGGCCGTGCTGTTCGGCGCGGTGGCGAAGCTGCGTCGGGCGGCCTATCGCCTGAAACTGCTGCCTGCACGCCGCTTCGCGGTACCGGTGCTGGTTGTCGGTAACATCACGGTTGGCGGGACCGGCAAGACACCGCTGGTCATCTGGCTTGCGGAGTACCTGCACAGTCACGGCTGGCGTCCGGGGATCGTGTCCCGCGGCTATGGCGGGCGGGCGCGACAATGGCCGCAACAGGTGCGTCCGGACAGCGACCCTGTCAGCGTCGGCGACGAGGCCGTGATGCTGGCGCAAACCACCGGCTGCCCGATGTCTGTCGGGCCTGACCGGCCGGCGGCGGTCGCGGCATTGCTGAAACACAAGGACGTCGATATCGTGATATCGGACGACGGCATGCAGCACTATGCCCTGGCGCGCGACCTGGAGATCGCAGTGATCGACGGCGAACGCCGCCTCGGCAACGGTTTCCTGCTGCCGGCAGGACCGCTGCGGGAGCCGGCTTCGAGGCTGCACGAGGCCGATATCGTCGTGGTCAACGGGCAGGGTGTCGAAGGCGAGTATTCGATGCAACTGCACCGCCCACGGGTACGTCCCCTGCAAGGTGGCAGCGAAGCGCGCCTCGAAGACTTCTCCGGACGCAGCGTCCATGCGGTCGCCGGCATCGGCAACCCGCAGCGCTTCTTCGACCTTTTGGGCGGGCTGGGTATCGATGCCAGGCCGCACCCGTTTCCCGATCACCACCGCTTCTGCACCGCGGACCTGCGCTTCGACGAGCCTCTGCCGATTCTGATGACGGCGAAAGATGCCGTAAAATGCCGACGAATTCCCTGTCGGGACTGTTGGGTCGTGCATATCGCCGCGCGCCCGGATGCCGGTTTCGTCGAACGTCTCGGCCATGCACTAAAGGACATCGTCAATGGACAAAAAGCTGCTGGACATCCTGGTGTGTCCGATTTGTAAGGGTAAGCTGGTATACAAGACCGACGCCGAGGAGTTGATCTGCAAGGTCGACCGGCTGGCCTTCCCGATCCGCGACGGCATCCCCGTCATGTTGCAGCCGGAGGCACGCGAGTTGCCGGCCGACGAGGAGGTCGACGGCTGAGCCATGAGTGACTTCAAGGTCGTGATCCCGGCGCGCCATGGTTCGCAGCGCCTACCCGGCAAGCCGTTGCTGGATATCGCCGGCAAGCCGATGATTCAGCATGTCTTCGAGCGCGCCGGAGAGAGTGGTGCGACGGATGTGGTGATCGCGACCGACGACCTGCGCATCCGCGACGTCGTGGGTCGTTTCACCGATCGTGTCTGCATGACATCGACGGAACATGCCAGCGGAACCGACCGAATCGCCGAGGTGGTCGGCATGCTCGGCTGGCCGGACGAGACCGTGGTGGTAAATCTGCAGGGCGACGAACCGCTGATGCCGCCCGAACTCCTGTCGCAGGTGGCGGAAACGCTGCTGGCGCATGAACGTTCCGAAATGGCGACCTTGGCGGTGGCGCTGACCGAGCCGGCACAGCTGTTCGACCCCAGCGTCGTGAAAGTGGTGACGGACCGATACGGCTATGCGCTTTACTTCAGCCGTGCGGCCATTCCGTGGAAGCGGGACCTGTTCGATGCATCGGCACCGCCCCGGCAGGACTGGCTCGACGGCATCCATCGACACCTCGGGATCTATGCCTATCGCGCCGGGTTTCTGTCCCGCTACGGCAGCCTTCCGGTTTCGCCGATCGAGCGCATGGAATCCCTGGAGCAGCTCCGGGTGTTATGGAATGGCGGCCATATCGCGGTCGACATCGCTGCGGGTGCACCGCCGGCCGGCGTCGACACCGCAGAGGACCTGGCGCGGGTCATCGCGGTCCTAGCCGGCACCTGAAAGGCCCTGGCGGCCCTCGAGCAGGACCAGTACGTCCTGCGAATAGCCCTCGCCGCTGCTGTCGGAGATCTGCAGCGTCAGGGTGTCCTCGACCCGGCGGTTGGGGATTCCGTAGGCATTCTGCTGCACGCTGCCAGGCGCGCAGTCGACGCAGCGCCGCAGCACCACGCAGTCACTGTCCGCCAACACCTCGATCAGCACCCAGACCTCGCCGAGGTAGTCGAACCGATCCCCGATCAATTGTCGGAATCTGCGGTGCACAGTGGCTGCGTTCATGCCGATTAAGGAGCTCGTTTGTCTTATGAGGTTGCCTCGAAAGGCTGAGCGACATGGTAAAGGTTCTAATCGTCTGCATGGGCAGCAAATTCGTTAGAACACCAGTATTTTGAATACACGCGTTGTTCTGAATAGTTCGCAAAGCGTTCGGAAAACTGCTCTGCAGGCTGCGGCAAATACCTGAGCGACAGACGAACACCCTCTGGCGCTGTTTGACCTCGATCCACTCAGCCCCGCGCACGTCCGTGTCCATCGCCGTGGTGCGGGTGTCCTTGTGGCCGAGGATCGCCTGCGGTTCGGCCCGCTGACCCCTGAACAAGCGCTTAGCCAACGGCCCAATTTCTCTGAACAGTCGATCATCTCCATGGCCCGCGTCGGCATTGGTCTCAGTCATGGCGTCTGGGCCGCTGAAGCGGATGCGTGGCACGGTCACGCTGTAATTTCTCGCCGCGGGCCCGGACGGCGCGGTCGGCGTGCGCGGGGTCGAGGCGGACATGGATATGTGATTCAATGATGTCATGGACAGCCGGGGAGCCGGATTCATGGGGCTGTTCACTGCGCAAAGAGGTCCGTGGACATTGCGGCTGGAGGCGGTGTATTTCACGCTCCAGGGGCAGGGTGCCAACAGCGTCACGGGGCCCTTGGGCAACATGTCGGTGAGCGGCCCCTGGGGGTGGGTATCCGGTTTTGATGCAGCGGCTTCCGGGGTGCGCGATGACCATGGCTGCTGTAATGCCAGGCACGGAAGTTCATAGTGAGCGCATTGTGCCTTTTCGAGGCGTGACGTCGATCCCTGACGAAAATGGCTGCCACCTCGCCGCGGCAATTGGAGCGGTAGCCGCCGATTGACACCCGGGACCCTGTTCGGAAAACTGCGCGGTAACTATCTGACATCGTTAAGCACGGAATCGCACATAAAGGCACACAGTCGGCGATGAAAAGGCTTCCAAGTGATTGAATATGAATGAAACAATAAGCGTTCTTTTCGTTTGTATGGGCAACATCTGCCGCTCACCGACCGCGCACGGGGTGTTTCGTGCCCTGGTGGAACGCGAGGGCCTGTCCGAACGGGTGGGCATAGATTCTGCGGGCACCCATGCCTACCATGTGGGAAGCGGGCCCGACAAACGCGCACGGGCGACGGCCCTGAGTCGCGGCGTCGACCTTTCGGATCTGGTCGCGCGACGCGTATCGGAAGCGGATTTCGAGAACTTCGACTATGTGGTCGCGATGGACCAGGACAATTTTATCTCCCTGACCGAGATCGCGGCCGACCGACATGTCGAAAAGATTCACATGCTCATGGATTTCGCTCCCGGCATGCGTACCCGCGAAGTGCCGGACCCCTACTACGGCGGTCCGGCCGGTTTCGAACGGGTGTTCGACCTGGTCGAGGCGGCGGCACAGGGACTCCTCGCGGAGATCAGGCGACGCCACCTCTAGCGAGATGGCGCGATGCGCCTGAATTCCCCCTTCAGTCTTTGCCCTGACCCGCCTTGGGCGGTGCATCCGCTGCCGGCTGTTTCTCTGCCGGAGGGGCAGCATCGGGCTTGATGGAAGCGGGGGGCGATCCGGCCTCCGTCGCATTGTCGCTGCTGTGAGACCCGCCGGGCTCGGTTTTCGGGGCAGATGCCTTCGCCCTGGGTTCCGCCGGCCTTCGCCGAGGAGCAGGTGCCGGGGAATCCGTGTCGGCCTTTGTGGCTGAGCCTGACGTCGCCGCGGGGGGCGTATCGACCTTTGTCGGGGCAGTCGATTCGGTCGGAGGAGGCGCGCTGGTCTTCGCGCCGGCGTCCGATGTCGGCGGACGGGGCGCACTGGAATTTGCGTCGGTGTCCTGCTGCTTTGCCCTGGAAGCCGTTCCGGCCTTTGCGCCAGCGTCTGCTGGTGCGCGGACCGGTCGCGGTTCCCCAGTACCCTTGGCCGCGGGCGGCTCTACGCCTTCGGCCCCGGCCCGCGCCGGGTCGACGCTCGTCTTCGACTTGGCATCCGCGGGTGCCTGCGCTGCCGGTGTCGCTGATTTGCTTGCCGCCAATTCGCCCGATGCGCCTTTTTCCTGCTTGGCCGCGACCTCGTTGCCCGCGCCTTCGCCGCCGGCCGCGGCCTTCTCGGCACCGCCCCGCCGCCGCCGGCCGCCGCGCCGGCCGCGCCGCGAACTGCGCTTGACGCCATCTTCCGTGCCCTGCTCATCGGATTGGGCTGGGCCGGGTTTTGCTGCAGCGACCTCCTTGTTCGTCTGCTCCTGCTTGGCATTCGATTCTCTTGCCGGGGTCTTGGCCGCAGTCGAACCGCCCTGATTCGATCGGCCTCCGCGTCGGCTGCTGCGCCCTTGGCGCTGCTCGCCTGATCTGCCGCCGCTCCTCTGACCGCGGCGTTGACCGCCCGCGCCGCTGCGCTCCGCGGACTTGGCGGGGGCCGGTTCCGTGACAGGTTCTGCGGCGGGCTGCGGCTTATCGGGTTTTGCGGCAACCTCCTCGCGGGGTGCGAATATGCTGCTGAACAGTCGCTTGATGAAGCCGCTCTCGGTGCTGTTCTGCGTCACCGGCGGTGGTGCAGGGGGCGCCTCGGCGCGCTGTGGCGCGGGGGATGCCGGTGCGATGTTCTGCACCGCGGCCTGCTCGATAGGTGGCTGGCTGCGTTCGGCGGGCGGCAACGTGTCCGACGTGAAGTCCTTTTCGAGCGAGTGACTTGGCGTCTCGTCTTCGCGCATATCCTGGCGCCGTACGCGCTCGAGTTCATACTTCGGGGTCTCGAGATGCCGGTTCGGTATCAAAATAACGCTGACATCGTGCCGTGCCTCGATGTCGGTGATCATTTGGCGTTTTTCGTTCAACAGGTAGGTCGCGACCTCGACCGGGAGCTGTGCCGTTACCTGTCCGGTGTTTTCCTTCAGCGCCTCTTCCTCGATGATCCTGAGGATCGACAAGGCAAGAGAATCGACACTGCGGATGTGCCCGTGTCCGTCGCAGCGTGGGCAGACCTGATGCGCCGACTCGCCCAGCGAGGGGCGCAGCCGCTGACGCGACATCTCGAGCAGGCCGAAGCGCGAGATGCGCCCGATCTGGACCCGCGCGCGATCCTCCTTCATCGCGTCTTTCAGGCGATTTTCCACCTCACGCTGATTGCGCGACGGTGTCATGTCGATGAAATCGATCACGAACAGGCCGCCGAGGTCGCGCAGGCGCAACTGCCGGGCTATCTCATCCGCCGCCTCCAGGTTCGTGTTGAGGGCGGTTTCTTCGATGTCCGAGCCTCTGGTCGCGCGTGCCGAGTTGATATCGACCGATGTCAGGGCCTCGGTGTGATCGATCACGATCGAGCCACCGGAGGGCAGGCGGAGTTCGCGCCGGAAGGCCGATTCGATCTGTGATTCGATCTGATAGCGCGAAAACAGCGGCACTTCGTCCTCATAGAGCCTGAGCTTGCGCAGATATTTAGGCATCACCTGTTCGATGAACTGCCTTGCCTGCGCGTAGGTGTCGGGCTGATCGACGACGATCTCGCCGATATCGGCGCGCAGATGGTCGCGGATCGAGCGGATGATGACGTTGCTTTCCTGGTAGATCAGGAACGGGGCCTTGCGCTCCGTCGCGGACTGCTCGATGGCGTTCCATAACTGCAGCAGGTAGTCGAGGTCCCACTGCAGTTCCTCTGCGATCTTTCCCACCCCCGCAGTGCGCACGATCAGACCCATGCCCTCAGGGATTTCGAGGCTGCTCATGGCCTCGCGCAGTTCGGATCGGTCCTGCCCTTCGATCCGCCGGGAAACGCCGCCGGCGCGCGGATTGTTGGGCATCAGCACCAGGTAGCGACCGGCCAGCGAGAGGAAGGTCGTCAACGCGGCGCCCTTGTTGCCGCGTTCCTCTTTCTCGACCTGGACGACGACCTCCTGTCCTTCCTTCAAGAGTTCGCCGATGCTGCGCTTTCCGGCGTCGAAGGCCCCGGCGTTGAAAAACGACCGCGAGATCTCCTTCATCGGCAGGAAACCATGGCGTTCCGCGCCGTAATCGACGAAGGCGGCCTCGAGGCTGGGCTCGACGCGCGTGATGCGTCCCTTGTAAATATTGGCTTTTTTCATCTCCCGACCGGGAGATTCGATGTCGAGATTGAACAACTTCTGGCCATCGACGATGGCGACACGCAACTCTTCAGGCTGAGTCGCGTTGATCAGCATGCGCTTCATTCGGTTTTCCTTGTTGCCTCGCCGGTTTTCCGGGATTTCAGCACCGACCGTGCCGGCAGGATCGCAGGGCCGTCAGGCGCGATCGCACGCGGGCAGGGAGCTGGGCCCCTCCAACGGAGACGAGAGCGAATTCAGTTATGACACGCCGAGCGACACGATGCCGGACAGGCTTACGCCCGAACCCGATGTCGACAATCAGTCATGCCGCTATTTTCTGGCGCTCCAAGCACGGCGTCGGTTAGCATCCACCCTCCGGATGCGTTCTGCTCATCACGGTTCGCGAAGCGACGTGGAGCGGATTGCGCCGCATGCATCTGCGCCCATAAGCATCGGGATTCACCCGACACAGAAAACTCTATTGACCGGTCACGGTGTATTCTCGGCGTTGTAATCCACACCTGGTGCCACGGCTGGCACAAAATATACCAAATTATCAGACAGATGCATCATATTTCGCATGGACCGACTGTACATGGCTGACGATAGGGGGCCTTCAGGGCAGGTGCAAATGGTCACGGTCGGTGAAAATCATGATGGGCAACGGCTCGATAATTTTCTGCTCGCCCGCCTGAAAGGGGTGCCGCGCACCTGGGTCTATCGCGTCCTGCGCAAGGGCGAGGTCCGGGTCAACAAGGGACGCAGCAAGCCGGCCTATCGGCTCAAGATCGGCGATGTCGTTCGTATCCCCCCGGTGCGCCGCGTCGAGAAAACACCCAGCCTGCCTGCCAAGGGGCTGGTCGCCAGGGTCCATGAGTCCATCGTTTACGAAGACGATGCGATTCTCGTTATCAATAAGCCGTCTGGCGTCGCGGTACACGGAGGGAGCGGTCTTTCGCACGGGGTCATCGAGGCCTTGCGTGCCGCCAGGCCCGAGGCGC